>ERZ773235.409-NODE-409-length-57467-cov-3.828590_pt1 | contig 57467 bp, 43 predicted proteins | sample MGYA00580522_ERZ773235 | MGnify/ENA primary metagenome ERZ773235 (study PRJEB29015, sample SAMEA2737797) | human gut metagenome | biome: human gut; feature: human-associated habitat; material: faeces | place: China | collected 2012 ...
GCCATTCTTCCTACCCAGTACGGAAATGTGGAGTTATACGGATTTATCGACGAACTCCGAAAGGATGTTGTTTATGACATAAAATCCACATCTAAATACGAAGCACTCTGTATACTGTTGAGATACTTCTTCAGCGCCTGATATCCTTTTACGCCGCCCATAGATTTTTCCACTTTCAATTTTTGTGGAATCCGGAATTGCATCCCCCCGTTTATGCTTCCCTGAAGTATGACCTGCAATCCTTTAATTTTGTTGTCAAAAAGGTACTTACTGAAAGATTCTATATTTTCAAATGTCGAAGCCGCCGTTTCAACATTCATGGGAATAAGTCCGACCATCTTTCTCTTGGTAACTGCACCGATAAAACTAATATCCAATCGTAAATCTTTTTTCTCCGTCAGCTTTTTCAAGGAGCCTGTTTGCGTCAGATAAGAACGGTAATAACTCGCCATGCCTGAATACTCCGCATGTTCCCCATACAGAAAATGATAACGCACTACATAAGGAGAAGTTGGTTTCTTTTTAGAATACACACGATTGGCAACTACATTTTCTTGTTGCTCCAAAATATCACTTTGAGCAATATCCATTGTGTAATAAGTAAAATACGGAGAAACGGTGTTATAATTGGAGAGGGTGTTTTCGGTCTTAACTCTTACTCCACCCATTGCATCTCCACTTTCTACAATACCGAAAACACCGCGTTTACCACAACGCACCCCGAATACGGGGAATGTTGAATATGGAGCAAGTGCAGAAGAATCGGACAAGTTCACCCCGAAATCAGTTCCGTAAAACGGAAGGTCAATTTGTGTCAGAGTAGAAGTGTTTTCGGCGCGGGAATTGTTTTCAATCACTGCACCGCTTCCATCTGGGATGACCAAATATCCTTCATCTTGAGCCGTAGTAGAAAAGAAATTACTTAATAAATAAATCTTCGTTAAATAATATCCGCTGTTTTTTACATGGACAATGTTTGGAGTGTCTATTTTGGCAATAAAATCACGCTCATGGAGCTGATATATTACGGGGATTTCAAAATATGCCTGTACTGTACCGGCAGCATTTTCTATACCGATTTTTTTCTCCTCTGCAGAGATAAAATCGGCATTAACTTCCAAAGCGGTAGAAGTTTTCTCCATAAGGGAACGCTGAACTGTGGTTAAATAACCGGACTCACAAACATAAATCGTACCGAGCTGTTCTAAACCCGGATATTTTTTTAAGTTATCCGCTTTGTCGGCATCCTCAAGCTCATCGTAAATAACAGCTTGATATAACCGCTGAAAACGAGCAAAATCAAAACGATTTAGAGTTCCCGCTTCTATTGCCTTTTCAGCACGTTCTTCCAACTCATGATACGCATCCGCAGACATAACATAGCAGATATTTTGATTTTCGGAATCTGTGCCAAAAGCATAGGTCAACGTAACGGAATCCTTTTCTGCTTTCATTTTCACTTGATTCATCCCATCATCATTGATGCTGTCCGGATAGCTGCTCATTGTGTTTTGTGCGCTTGCTCCGTCATAATACTCGATAGACACCTGAGAATAGCTGTCTGCCTTCCCCTCATCGCTGAGCTCCAACGGTGTATCATAAATAGCTTGATTAGAGAAAAACACGCTTCCGGTTTCTTTGTCCAGCACAGCGATATCATAATACTGACCAATATATAATGTTAAATACTCATTACTGAGGATTTCTTTCATAGAAGAAAGTATTTGGCGATCCCTCTCACTAGCCTGATATGAACCGCTCTTGGCGTCATTTTGCAGATCATTTACAAACTGTATATCATTAAACGCATAAAAAGTTTTGATTGCATCAACAGATTGCAGCTTTCCTCCGCATCCGGATAAAATTCCTATCATAACCGCGCAGCCAACTGCTGCCAGCCGCCGAAAATATCTTTTTTTATGTGGCATCCTATATTGACCTCCTTTCTCGGATCTACCTAAGCTTCAGCTCTGACCAAAACGTAACAACAAATCCGGACATCTGCTGAATCAAATTAAAAAACAACAGTGCAATATATGCGATCATGCACATACCCAAGATGATAAAAATAATCATAAGAACTGTTTTTCCAAAAGTATATTGGTGTGTAACTAAAGTCCCGGAGAACAACAAAAATGCCATCCATACATAACCGATATTCACCAACATAGTATAAAAGGAGGCCTCCTTCAAAATCAGAGCATAACTTAACGGAACAAGAATAACATGAATTAAAACAAGCGGAATCAATGCATATGCCGTAGCTTTCACAATATCAATAAATTTTCCTTCTCCGTCGTACAAACTTGTCAAGCACCAACTCGCAATACACCACAGAAAAAACAAACACAGGGTAGTGGCAACACTTTGATATACATTAAAATTAACACCGCCGCCCGGATTAAAAAGATAAGCCGTGCAAAAACCGGACAAAACAGTAGTCAAAACATAAAGAATAAGCCACAAAACGGCTGTACGCAGACTACCTTTGCGCTCGTGCTTGATCTCCCAAAATCCCTTGAAGGGATGTACGATCAAATATAAAGAATATCTCAGTTCTTTTAGCAATGCGCTCATATAGCTTCACTCCTGACTTTTAGCTAACTGCCCTTATAGTATCTGATAAAGCGCTTAATCAGGGAATACAATAGGACTAAAATCCCAAGCGCAATCACAATTCCCATGATAATGGGAAAATATGCCTGTACCTTTTGTTTTCTAATGAGCGCTACCGTATCAGAGTATCGATCTCGCTCTTCTGCATACCGAAAATACTTCAGTGCCTCATCATATTTTTCTTGTTGAAGCATTGCATTGCCCAAGCCAACAAAAGCATATTTGAAGTTAGTGTTTTCACCGGCCAACTCTGACCAAAGCTGATAAGCTTCCTGATAGTCTCCTTTATATTGGCTGGCTTCCGCCTCCAATACCAGCTTACCATATGAGGACGGCTGGAAAACAAACACCTTTGCAAGACCGCTGTCAAGCACTAACAGATGATCCCCGCTATATCGGATGTCTGCCGGCGTTTGAAAGCTGCTTTTTTCATTTCCCAGTTTTCCAAATATAAAAAGCAGATTTCCATTGTCATCATAAGTAAATATATGCCCGTTTTGTTGATCCAACATACTATATATTCCGTTTTCGGAGGTTGCTACACCGACAATACGGGAAGGTTCTTCTTCAAAGTCCAAATCGCCAAGCGGTGCATAAAATCCGTTTCTTTTTAGCACATCTGTTCCCATAGTATTGAGCTTTTTTATTGGTGTAACCGTTCCGGACTTATCTTTGGAGCTAATTGCATTTTCAATGTCCTCACTATCCAAAGAACTGATGGTTGCCCACAAAAAGTCCTCGCCGTCCATATAGATATTGTTATACTCTGTCGGGACAAACTGTTCCAATTTTGCTTTTTGTGCCTCAGTAAAAAAGCGGCGCAACAGAACTGTCATTAAATCATACTGTACTCTGGGAGATCCGATATATCCCATAAACTTGCCCTGACTGTCCAGCTGAATAATACCCCGGTTAATATTACGCGCTACAACGTAAATTCTTCCAATACTGTCAACAGCCAATCTGCACGGAAAAAAGACTTCTTCTTCATTGCTTACACCCGACATATTCTCCGGTTTATCAATTATTTGAAGCACTTTACCGTCACTGTCACATTTTAAAATTCTATTATTTTGTGTGTCGGCAATCAATATATTTCCGTTTTCATACACATAAATACCTTCCGGTTTATTTAGCTGCAGCATTTCATTTTGATACATAAACTCTGATAATATCTTTTCCGGTTTAAAATCATTCGTAAAGATCATAATCCGATTGTTGTCAGTATCAACAATATACATCTTACCTGTTTTTTCAGAAACAACCAAACACTGCGGATGACCGGCGTGCACTCCGTCTTGATCCACTAATTCAACAGACTCCTTAAAAGTATACGCATCCGGTATGCTGACATCATTGCCTTTTTCATCATATGTATAGCTGGCGCTTCCGCCGATACCGGTATAAGCAGCCGCCGGTATTTGCAATAATAAGAACATAATCGCAAGCAGAACCGAACTACATTTCAAACACTTCACAAAGACACCTCAATCCTTCATGCCTGATGTTGACATTGTTTCTATAACATTTGACTGGGAAACAATAAACACAATAAGCGGTACCAGCATCATTAATACAGTAATTGCACCGCCTACGCCTGCACGCGCAATACCGGCAGCCTGCACCTGACTTAAAGCATATGACAGCGTCTTTAACTGCTCGCTGAATATATATGCCGAACTTCCCAAGCCCCAAAGGGATTGTACCGTAAAAATCATCAAAGTAATCCATGCTGGCTTTGCCATGGGCATAACTAATTTGAAAAATTTCACTACTTCTCCTGCGCCGTCCATGTCCGCGCTTTCCAATACAGAAAGATTGACGGTTTGATCCATAAACTGTTTCATGATGAAAAGGCCTAAAGGAGCACCTACTGCCGGTAAAATAACAGCGGCATATGTATCAATCAAATGAAGCTTTGACATAATGATGAAACTCGGAATAGCTGTAACAGCCGCGCTGAACATTAATGTCGTCTGGATCATTGAAAAAATAAATTTAGATCCGGGAAATTTGTAACGAGACAGCGGATAGGCGCACATTGACGCCAAAATAATATGCAGCGCCGTTCCGGCAGCCGTGATAAATACCGTGTTAAATATATACCTGCTGAATGGAATCCAGGAGTCTGCCATTAAAGAAAATAAGTCACTGAAATTTTTCAATGTTGGCTTGATGACAAAAAAACGGGGAGGAAACAGCCATAACTCGTTCGCCGGTTTCAGTGAAGTAGAGATCGTATACACAAAGGGTAAAATCATCAAAATTCCCATCAGTGAGAGAAACAATATCAAAATAATATCGCCGCCGACCGAACGGGATACCTTTTTCTTGAATATTGAATGTAAAATAGACATAAATCAAGTACCTACACTTTTCAGAAGTTTACGTATCACCGCATTGCAAAAGATCATCACTAAGAACAATATCGTTGCAAGAGTACAGGCATACCCCATCTCATACCGCGTCGTACCGTAATCCGCCAAATGATTCATAATAGTATGGACGGCATAATTTGTACTGGGGAAACCGCAAAGGTTGGTAATTACATCGCCTACACCGAAAGAATTGGTAATACTCAGCACTGCCGAAAGAAGCAGCTGCGGCTTCATCATGGGAAGCGTTACATACCAAAGCTCCTGCCAGCGGTTAGAGATACCGTCGAGTGCAGCCGCTTCATAATATTGTCTGTCTACACCTTGAAATCCCGCAATAAAGACCAGAAATGAGGTTCCCAGACTCATCCACAATATAATCATAATCAAAATCGGGAACATGTAGGAAGTATTTTGGAAAAATTGAATCGGAGATTGTATCAGCCCCAATTTTCTCAGCATACTGTTGACGTAACCCTGTGCATCACCGCTGAATAAGTAATTCCAGATAACGAATATGCCGCCTGATATTGAAGGAGCATAAAATACAATCGTAAAAAACACTCTCATCTTATGTGACAAATCATTGATAAGCCATGCAAAAAAGAAAGAAAGCAAAAAGCCTCCCGGTCCTATGATAATTGCAAATGCCAATGTATTTTTCAGTGCAATAATAAAAATGTCGTCATTTAAAAACAGGCGAAAGTAATTATCCACCCCGATAAATTTCGGAGCGCTTAACATATTAAAAGAGGTAAAACTCAACCAAACCGCAACGATAACAGGTAAAATTGTGAAAAGAGTAAAAATAATTAAATACGGAAGCATAAACAAATAGTGGGCTCGATGTTTACGCATAGATTTAAGCGTATTGGAACAATCGCTTTTGAGTCGAGCTTTAAAAGCATGTCTTCCCGGTAACATTCATATCAACCACCTTTTTTCTTAACATTAAAGCTCTGTAACCTATTCCAAACCGAATTCACGGCGTTTCAGCAACATTTCCTGATTAATTTGATCTACATAGCCGAGCAATGTATCTCGCGTGCTGACATTATCGCTGTATACGGTGGCGATAGCAAAACCAACATTTCGGCTGGTCATATATCCGCCGGGAACTTCAGGAACACCCTGAGTAGCTTTCATTTGTTCAAGCAACACCTGCTTGTCAGCAGTTTTCCACGGAAGCATAGTCAAAGCTTCTAAATTGGCGGTATTATAACGCGCGCCAACGCCCATTACGCCTTCCAAATCTTTTCCGTACTGGTACTGTGTGTCACCGGATGTCAGCCATTTCATAAATTGCCATCCGCGCTCTTTTTCTTTGCTGGCAGACATCAACACACATCCAGACCCTGTTGAAGAAGATGTATTGCGTATATTTCCTTCTGCGTCTCGAATCCCCGGAATCATCGTCATCCCCCATTTCCCGCTGATTTCCGGCGCCGAGATCTGCAATAAATTATAATTGGTATAATCTTCTATTCCAATTACAATTTCTCCCGTACGAAAACGCGTGACGAAATTATAGGCATAAGGGAGATTGTAATCAGTAAAAAACCGCATAAAAAAGTGAAATGAATCAAGAGCAGTTTTGGTGTCCAGTGCGCTTTTTTTACCATCATCTGTATAAAATTCGCCCTGCATCTGATAAAGAAATGTTGCATAGGAATTAAAATTCGGCATGAGAGAAACATTCATGTTTTGACCTTGAATAGTCGGCAATGCCGAAATTATGTCCTGCCATGTTTTAATAGATTCAATATTGATTCCCAACTGCGCCAAAATATCTTGACGATAAAACATCATTAAATATGAAAATGTTTCAGGCAAAGCGTAGACACCATCTAAATACCGGTATGGCGTCAAAGCGCTTTCGGCAAATCGTTCGGCTATTTCTTCAAAATCCGGCATTTCAGACAAATCTGCCACCGCGCCGCGCATTGCATAATTTGCAGGTTCGCTGCCGCTGACCTGCAGTGCCACATCAGGTCCGATACCTGCAACTGTAGCTGTTAAAATTGTAGCAGAGGGAACCAACTGAAGATTTACGGAAATATTATTTTTCGGTGTAAAATCCTGTTCGATCAAACGTCTGAGAACAAGTGCCTGATCCCGCCCGCCCGAAAGTCCGTTACCTACCCATACGGTAATAGAAGCGTTTCCGTCTCCTCCTGACAAATTATTATAATCATTAAAAAAGGAAGAGAAAAATCTCAATATCCCGTCCTTCATAGAAACCCACAGATTTGCATTTGCTTTGGGCAATTCCGCCTGCGGTTCAGAAATAAATATATAGTCCAACAGCAGCGGCTGCTTTTTAACATCTAATAAGAGGTTAGCAAAAGTACTTAGTGAATCTCTGAACTGACTGTAAAGAGCCGGGATTTGATCCGGATCTTTTACCATCTCCTCAAGCTGATATGACAGTTGGTTCATCTGTGCAACATTGGAATCCTGTTTTCCTGTCATTTCTACCCATTTCTGAGCAATATTTTTTAATGCAACAGACTCTTGCCGAAAAGTTTCCACCACATCGGGCATATATTGATCAATATTGTAATCGCGATATAAATCCGGATCCGAGCCAATCAATGTCAGCAGACGCCAACTTGCATTATTTAAATGATCCATGCTTTGGGATGCAGCAACTAAAGATTCCGTCAATTCTCCCAAAACGACTTCCATTGTAATGGTTTGAACGCCTTTGTCTAAATAAAACAAATACGGCTCGTCACCGCCGGCCAAGGCTATTTGCCAATTGTTATCGAATTCAAATTTCAGATTTTGCGCCTCACGAAACGGAATTTTTCCATTAATATATAAGCTCCTGACACATTGAATATCCCGCAAATAATTTTGTTTGAACCGATATCCGATGTGATATAGTCCGCTTTTCGGGACTTCAATTCGCCAAGTGATCCAGGTACCGGGATCTTGCCACTTGCTTCCTCCAATTACATTGATTTTCTGCTCATCATATTGATAGGGTTCATTAATAGGAGAGCTGTTATCCGAAGAGCCATATAACGCAGGACTTGACATTTCTTCGGCATTTTCAGCCTGAACTTTCAAAATACCATCTGTCAAAACGCCCTGTATCTCTGATATTCCTTGATCTCGACAATCTTCCAACACCGTAATATAATCCGGAATATTCTTCTCAGAAGGATTCAGCACAATAGAACTGATTGCCATCGGCTCAGCTACTGATTCCAAAGTAATACGATGTTCCCCCGCCGTAAAGTAAAACTCCAACTCGTTGTATAGACCGGATGCATCTTTAATAGTGGTCGACAGCCACTGTGCCTTCTCTTTCAATGAGGTTTGTAAAGTTTCATTTACAGAGCTCTCGGGTGTGAAAACTCTGTCAAATTCCAGTTGAGAAGCCTCTTCAAAAGGTATTTTCCCGTCTATAAGTAAGTTCCTTTGGATCGTGGAATTAGTCCCTTTTATCGGATAATACTCTAGCTCGATAGAATATAAACCCGATTCAGGCAAATTAACTTTCCATTCTGCTTTCCCTGACTCACCGGTCAAGACCACAGCACCTGTTTTTCCTTGATACTCGTTAACCAAGCTGGAATTTTGCGCAACCGACATTGATAACAAATCTACTTTTACACTGTTCTTTGGTGCGCTATCCTTAGGGCACGAGGCAATATATGTACTATAGTCAATTTCGTCTTTACTCTGTGTAGCACTAATTACGCCGCTGGTGGTTTTTTCAGCAAAGCCTGTCAAGCAAAAAGTACAGCCGGTTGTTGCTGCAACGGTCACAGCAATCAAAGCAGCAATAACTCTTGTACGGGAAATCCGCAAGGCAATCACTCCTTAAGTTATCCATTTGTAACTACTCGTTATACGTGTTTCACAGTTATATTATACCCTAATAATCCTAGTTTTGCAATAGTAATTTTTAAAAACAGAAAAATATTTATATCATTCTTATTATATAAACCCAACAAAAAATAAAATTTCATTGTAAACACATCTAAAAAGAGCAAAAAAATTACAAAATCATAATTATTTTTGCCTAATTTTTTACATTTAAAACCCTATTTACCATATCCGATTCAAGAGAGTTTCATTTTCTTTCTAAGTCCGTCTTTATCTTTGAAATATATTTTCCGTAAGTTTAAAATCGTACAATTTAGTTATACGCGTAACTGAATTATTATCTTACATTTCAGTTTATTTCAAAATGTAAAATATCATTTCTTTTCAATCTTTTAAGCCGTTATTCTTTATCACATTCTGATACCAATGGGCGCTATCTTTCCAAGTACGTTTTTGCGTAACAAAATCTGTGTGAACGATCCCAAATGGGTAAGTATATCCCGCGTTCCACTCAAAATTATCATACAACGACCAAAGATAATATCCTCGAATGTCCGCTCCTTCTGCAATAGCTTTGTGAATCCACTTTAAGAATCCTTCTACATATTGAATACGATAAGCATCATGTACTATTCCGTCATTTCCAACTTTCTCTTCCTCATTATGTACGCCATTTTCAGTAATATAAATCGGTATTTTAAGCTTAAAGTCCTCAAGAAGAATTTTAATCGCATCGTATACACATTTCGGGTAATATTCCACACCTGTTTCCAGAAAATTGCCGCCATTGCGATCCATGGAACGTTTAATTTCCGATGCTTGTGAAGAAACTACAATCCGATTGTAACAGTTACAGCCGAAGAAATCCATAGGCTGACTGATTATTTTCAAATCGTCTTCTCTAATATCCGGCATTGTTCCGTCTATTTCCATTTTATTCAACAAATAATTTGAATAACATCCTTTTAAAATAGGATTCAGATAAGACAAATAAGATTCTTCGTTTTCTCGCCTGGCAATCGCAACATCTTCTTCATTATCTGGTCTGGCAGGATGCCGATTCCAAATATCAATAACTATTCCGATTTTACTGTTTTCCGGATTCAATGCTCGAAAAGCTGAAACACCTTCACCGTGTGCCAGCATGATATTATGATTTGCCTGTTTCCCGAACCGATCCAGTTTCAATCCCGGAGCAAATGCACCGCAGGCATACCCAACATAAGTTGCTATCGGTTCATTAATCGTAGCGAAAAGAGGAACGGTATCTGAAAATTCCTTAAAAATAATTTCAGCATACTCTCCAAACCATTTGGCAACATCGCGATTCAGCCAACCGCCCAAATTTTGCAACTCATATGGCAAATCCCAATGATATAAAGTCATATTCGGAACGATATCATTTTTTAAAAGTTCATCAATAAGCCGTTTATAAAAGTCCAACCCTTTTTGATTGATCTGCCCTTTTCCATCAGGTAGTACACGTGGCCAGGACACCGAAAAGCGATAGCTTTTTAAGCCCATTTTTTTCATCATCTGTACGTCTTCTTTATATAATTCATAGTGGTTGCAAGCGACCTCTGGAGTATCACCGTTTGTTACTTTTCCCGGAATCCTGGAAAACACGTCCCATATCGATAATCCTTTTCCATCCTTTTGTGCTGCACCCTCTATTTGCGCAGCAGCAGTAGCCGTCCCCCACAAAAAATCTTTTGGAAAAATATATTCCATTTTGCATAAACCTCCGTTACTGTTATACGTATAACTATACCATCTTTTTTTTCAGAAGTAAATAGCAAAATGAAAAATTTATAAACAAATTCCAAAAGATAAATATAATAATGCTTTCATTACAGATTCTATCCCAGTGAAAGTAATTTTTTCTTATCTGAATCATAGAATTATTGTTAAGATATCTTTTTTTGAACGTAAGTATTACAGAACCAACATAATAAGTTATTGCAACCAATAACCTGTTTGTACTGTTACATCTTCATCTGCTGAGCAAAAAAATTTCATTAAGACCTGCCAAACTTGGCATAATTACATACCGTTCAAATATTTTCTATTAATTTTTCAGTCATTAAGCGAGCAATTTTCATAATCTTTAGTTCTCGTCATTGTTCAAATATAGATGGTATTTGGGCATATCATACGAATATCAGCCCCTTGTTTACAACTTCCATAGCGGAATTGCAAATATTGTTCATTTTGCCTACCCAAGTCATTTGGTCGGTTGCTTTAAGCTGCTCAGTTTCCCCTTGCTTTTCCGCCATTTCTTTAACCAGCCGAGGAAACATATCTTCCGCTTGTTCGTCAATGTCGGCGAAATAGGCATCTAACTTACCCGATGTTAAATAGTTATAACAGATGACTTTATGGTGCTGTTCTAAGTATCGTGTGTGCCGCTGGTCTCGCCTGCCGGCTCGGTTGGTTTGCAATCTGAGTGCCACCAGCACTCGCCTTGCCCCAAAATACCGATAGGCTTTTGTCCCTCTTCGGGAAGTGCTAAGGTTGGAAGCAGATAATCTTCAACCTGAGTGTATACACTGCCCATCTGTTCGAATAATATGCCGATTATAAAAAAAGACGATGTATCCGCTAAATCATCACAGATACATCGTCTTTTGACTATTTTAATTGTTAATCACCCTCAAGCATATCAAAATGCTTGAGCGCAGATTTAATTGCTTGTTCCTTTTCAGGTGTGCATTTTGGTTGACTACTGTTTTCGGATTTCGGTTTATTATAATTTTCTCTTTCAATAATCCCGCACTTCTGCTTTACTTGTGCGATATTCAGAGAAGATACTGTCAATCCTGTATGCTCCTTGACATAAGACTTAATCTCATCATAGCTTGCCTTGCTCTCTGCTCCAGTTAAATCCAACTCATCCATATCCAAGTTAATCTCGATATGTTGCTTTGTTTGAAGTTTGGACAACAACACTACCGTCTCCACATGTGCTGTTCTCGGAAACAAATCTACCGGCTGTACCTTGACACAGCAATAACCTTGTTCCTGAAACATTGCGCAATCTCTCGCCGCAGTCGCAGGATTACAAGAAATCATAACCACTTTTTTCGGCTTCATCACAACAATATCCCGAACAACTGACTCTCCGCATCCTTTTCTGGGCGGATCCACAACCACAACATCGGGACTTAGCTGCCGCCACAGTAGCATCTGTGTTGCTTTCGCCGCGTCGGCACAGATAAATTCCGCATTAGAGATGCCGTTTTGGGCAGCATTCTCTTTCGCATTTTCTATTGCCTGCGGAATGATTTCCACGCCGATCAATTGTTTTACCTGTTTAGCCATACTTAAACCGATTGTACCCGCACCACAATATAAATCCACTAAAATTTCAGAGCCGGTTAGTCCGGCAAAGTCTTTGGCAATTTCATATAACTTTTCCGCCTGATTCCGATTGACTTGATAAAAAGATAACGGTGATATATTAATTTTGTTAGAACACAAGACATCACAAATTTGCTCTTTTCCGTACAAAACAAAACAGGATTCTCCTAAGATAACATTGGTGTTTTTTTCATTCACATTTACCACAATGGAAGCAATGTTTGGATCAGAAGAAAGTATTTCAATCAGTCGATCGGCATGGGGCAGTCTTTTTCGAGTGCAAACCAGTACTACCATGATTTCTCCTGTTTTTTCGGCATGCCGTAAATAAATATGCCGTATTAAGCCCTTACCGGTTTTCTCATCATAAATACTGATATCATTTTCCGCAATAAAATCGAGTATTTTTCGCTTAATCGATTCAAATTGATCCGGTAAAAGCAGGCACCGCTCACAAGGAACTATGCGATGACTGCGCATAGCATAAAAACCCGCGTACGGCTTTCCTTCAATATCAACTGCCAGCGGATACTGGGATTTGTTCCGATATCCTGATATCTTCTCTGACCCACAAATCGGCAAGTAATCGGTAGAAATTCCGCCGATTCGCTCAAATGCATCTTGAACCTGCTGTTGTTTCAAACGTAGCTCGCTCTCATAACTGATATGACGGTATACACACCCTCCACACTGAGAAAAAGCATCACAATCAATTGGGATGCGGTCAGAAGAAGATTCCAATATTTCTTCCAATCTGGCATAGCAGTAGCTGCTGCAAACTTTGACGATCTTAACCCGTACTTTGTCTCCCACGGCGGTCAAAGGGACAAAAACGGTAAACCCGTCAATTTTCCCGACACCGTTTCCCTCGTTGGTCATCCCTATAATGTGAACCGTATACTCCTGATTTTTGATAACCATATTTATGACCATTCCTTTTAACAATGCTGATACCGACAACTGTTGATTAAAATGCCGGCACTAATCCATAAAATATTAACCCCATACCTCCGGCAGCTAATATAATTAAAATCGGGCTCATTTTTTTCCATCTGGATAAACCAAACAGCAATATAAAAATAATCACTGCCTTATAATCAATGCATTCTGCAAAAAACATGCCGATAGCATCAAAATGAAGGCTGCCGGTTAAAAAGATATTACCGGCTACCGAATATGCAGCTGCAATAATCAGACCGATCACTGCAGGACGCAGACCGGAAAGTGCCGCTTGAACATAACGATTTTGGCGAAAAGTCAGAAAAAATTTCGCAATAAGCAAAATGATCACAAACGATGGAAGAATGACGCCTGTCGTAGTTGCCAACGCACCCAATACGCCGTATGTTTTCATCCCGACAAACGTGGCAATATTGATAGCAAACGGACCGGGCGTAGACTCTGATACTGCAATAAAATCCACCAACTGCTGCTGAGTCAGCCAACCATTGCCAAGTACTTCGCTTTGTATCAACGGAATCATCGCATATCCGCCGCCGATAGTAAACAATCCTATTTTTAAAAAGGTAAAAAACAAATGTAAAAACGACATATTATTTTGTTTCCTCCGCTGATTTTTTCTTTTGAGAAAACAAACTGTAAATAATACCGATCATCATAGCACCGATTAAAATAAAAATGACATTCACAGAAGTCAGTGCGGAAAGCAATGCAGCGGCAATCGTTAATAAGATATTGAATATATTCTTTTGATTCACTTTTCCCAGTTTAATACCGGCATTGATAATCAATACCACAACCGCAACCCGTATTCCAGAGAACGCATAGCCTACCCATTTAAGTGCCAGGAACTGCGCAAAGAACACCGATATCACCGAAATAATGATAAACGCAGGCGCAGCAATTGCTATTGTTGCTACCAATGATCCCCATATCCCGGCAACTTTATAGCCGGCAAAAGTTGCGGTATTGACCGCAATCACACCGGGAGTGGATTCCGCTATTGCAAACATATCCAAGACTTCCTCATCGGTTGCCCAATGCTGCTTTTCTACAATTTCCTTCTGTATCAACGGAATCATCGCATATCCGCCGCCAAAGGTAAAAGCACCTATTTTAGCAAAAACCAGAAAAAGTTTCCATAGCTTTTGAAGCATACGATTATCATTCCTCCTGCAACTATTTGATATTCCTCAACATCATAATATCAAAATAAACCAAACGTAAAATTGATACCTTCCTGTTAATTACTTGCCGAAAGGAGTAAGCATAAATGAAAAAGGCTGCAACCGTATGCAACCTTTTAAACGAATCTGCATGATATATTTTGCTAATCGGCAAGCCTTTTCGATCAGCAAAAATTTGTATTAATTATGACTCCGGCGCATCCGTTTCCTTGATTTTTGAATCAGACAAAGATTTCGCAAAAACAACAGATTCTTTCCTTCCCTTTCGTATGTTTCGAATCGCTGCGAATATAACATATGCATTCGCCAAAACAACAAATAAAAAATACATCGCATAGAGATTTGCATTTTCAAATGCAATCTCAAACGGTCCGAACACCGATAACAGAATCATAAAAGCGACAGCGCCCAGCAAAGAAATACCGCCGACACCATACAAAAGCGCTTTATTGGCAATAAACTTCTTTCTCATTGTGACAGAGAGTACTGCCATAATAGCAATAGCCGCAATAATAACACCAATCATAATATCAGGCACAAAGATCTTGCTCTGTGAAGCGGTGCTGTCAAAAAAAGTATCGTTTGAACTAACCAACACCATAATAAAAAAAACAGAAATTGCCGCAAACAATGCAGACAACAAAATAAAAGCAATAAGCCGACCTATTCTTTTTTTCTTCTCATTCAAATAAAAAACCTCTATTCCTTAAAATAGCATTTATCTGCATCATCCAGTATCAATATGTATCAATATAAACAGAATCTGCCGCATACTGATTCTCGACCAATACAGTAATCCTTTGGTTTGACCGTCAATTCCCGGCTTATCCATCTAAAAAGCTGCCTGCGACAGCTTTTTAGATTATTATACCCTGTATCGGTCCGAATGTCAATGCGGCAACAAACAATTACCTATAAAGAAAATGTAAAATATTTCCGAATCATTTTAATCTGTTTTGGATGGCATACTGCCTATTTTATTTGCTGCCTTTTTGTGATGGAATAATTCCTTCAAACCAACTATCAAAATAAACGCCGCAAACAATTTAGCAAGCCACTCCGACCCCAACCAATTTCCTAAAACAAATCCGATTTCCACCCCGACAACACCGCCTAAAATTGCCGGAAGGAGAGGTTTTTTGTCCAAAAGTTTATTTTTACCGTGTAAAATCAGCGACAGCACTGCGATCGGAATGAAAAAAAACAGGTTCACTCCCTGCGCCTGAATTTGAGACATATTGGTAAATGCAGTGAGATAAATTACCAGTATAAATCCGCCGCCCAAGCCCAGTGAAGCTGTCAGCCCGCTTAATAAGGAAATTATACCAATCAGAAGATATTGCATAACGTCAAACAAACCTCCTTTGTTATTTTAAGAAAATGCGTACCGCAGAAATAATAATAATGATGCCAAAAATGCGCCGCAATAAATCATTTGGAATCTTCTGCAACAACCAACCGCCCATTAACGCACCGACAATTCCCAACGGAAGATAGGGCAAAGCTGTTTCAAATGAGATATGTCCGGATATCAGATAAAATATTCCGCTCAGAATGCTTAACGGAAGAATAATGGATATAGAAGTGGCATGTGCTTTCTTTGGCTCTATCCCCGCATTTTCCAACATGGGAACCACTGCCACTCCGCCTCCTGCGCCAAATAACCCATTTAGAATACCGGCAACCAAGCCAAGAAATATAAAATACCATCTTTTCTTTTTCGATTTTTCTTCCATCATGCACCACCCTTTCCACTATGAAACGAGGATTTCCCCGAGAGCGCCAAGCTGTGTTCGCATCAAGAAATGTCTGAACCAATAAAAACGCGAATTTTGCGTTTTTATTGGTTTGTACGGCGATAGCCGCCAGAACAAATCCATTTTTGATTTGTTCAGCAGACATTACATTATATTCCCGAACCTTACCGTAAACATTATTTAGTATTAAAACAAAGCGGTAAATTATACAAAACCTCCGGCAGTCAAATAGGATGCAAAAACACCCTTGTTAAAACAGCAATACTGTTTGACAAGGGTGTTTTTCACTTTGAGAATATTAATTTTTTATTCCATAAAAAATACCTGACACAATTTAGGCTGGGCGCCTGTTTCGGGATCCATCTCCATGATCATAACATCTTTCATGAATTCATTCCATTTATCTACCACAGGGCTTTCTGCCTGTACCTTAGCGGCATAATCGCAGCCCTTTTCGCATTCGTAGTATCCAAACAACTCATTTCCCACATTCCAGATAGTATAGTTGTAAATTCCGGCTTGTTTTAATACTGCCGTAAGCTCCGGCCAAATTTCATTATGTCTTTTTACATATTCATCAATCATACCGTCTTTTACAATTGCTTTCCAAGCATAACGTTCCATAAAAAATCCCATTCCTTTTTCAATCGGCAGTCACATACTGCCATATCATTTTATTTAAACGAATCCAATCTGTTTTCAATGGTTTTATTAAAATTAAGAATTTTTCGATCGTATTCTTTGTCCATTAAATCAGAATGCAGCAAAAAATCAGCCGTAGCACGATTAGAAGCAAACGGAATATCATACAAAACGCAGATCCTCTGCAATGCTTTAACGTCAGGATCATGAGGTTGCGCCATCAACGGATCCCAGAAAAAGATAACAAAATCAATTCTTCCCTCAACGATACGGGCGCCGATCTGCTGATCTCCTCCCAAAGGGCCGCTGTTATATCCCCGTACCGGCAAATTCGCTTCCTCCGCTACCAGTTTAGCTGTGGTTCCGGTACCCATCAAAAAATGTCTTTTTAAAATATCGGCATTTTCTTTTACCCATGCAATTAATTCATGCTTCATATTATCATGCGCAATCAATGCAATATTTTTTTGCTTACCTATTGTGAGCGTTACATATTCCTGCATCTTGTATTCATCCTTTCCTTTTGGATACAGCTTTATTTTCCACGGAATCATCGTTGTTATTCTGCAAATCCAAGCAAAGCCGCTCCGATTACGCCGGCGTCATTCCCCAATTTTGCAGTTACCACTTTCGTGCTTTGCTTGCTGAAACGAGAATAGCATTCAGTGGCAAGCAGATGGCGAACCGGATCCAGTAAAAGATCTCCCTCTTTACTGATACCGCCACCCACACAGAGAATTTCCGGTTGAAAGATATTAATAATACTGATGACGCCTTCCGAAAAATAGCCTATGTATTTATCGGTAACCGCCTTAGCGGAAACATCGCCGGCACGCAAGCCGTCAAATGCAGTCCGTCCGCTTACCTTATCAATGTCGCCATCGCAAAGCTCCCACATTTTACTGGCTTTATCCGCCAGCATCGCCTCTTTTGTAAACGCAATCAAAGCGGTGGCAGAAGCATATGCCTCATAGCACCCTTTTCTCCCGCAATTACATTGTCTGCCGTTTGCCACCAATGTCATATGACCTAATTCCGCACCTGCAAAATTAAACCCGGTATAGATTTTAGAGTCAATAATAATACCGCCGCCGACACCGGTACCAAGCGTAATCGCAATGGCACTCTTAGATCCTTTTGCGGCGCCAGCCATAAATTCGCCGTATGCCGCAGCATTGGCATCGTTGCCGATATATATCTTTTTATGTAATTTTTCTTCCAGCATATCACGCAGCGGAACATCGTAAAAATCCAGATTGTTTGCATACACGATAACTCCCGCTTCGGTATCTGCCATACCGGGAGATCCGACACCAATCCATTCGACCTCTTCCATTGTAATACCCGCTTTGTCTACCGCCTCAACAGCGACCTTCGCCATATCGGAAATAATTTCCTCAGCCGGACGCGGACAATTGGTTTTGCATTTAGCGCTTGCTACAATACTGTAAGCTTCATTGACAACACCCGCAACAATATTTGTTCCTCCGAGATCAATACCAACATAATACTTCATATCTTTCGTCCCTTCTATCTAATTGATGTTAATTTTATGCTAAATTCTGGTAAAAAGCAAATTTGTTTTTCCGCTTATCGTGTAAGCACCCATACCGGCAGGAATAAAAATACTCTCCCCTTTTGCAGCGATCAAGCTCATTTCGCCCAGGGCCATTTCGTTCTGCCAAACAATTTCCGCTTCCCCGTCCAACACCAAAAGAGAATGAAACGATGTTTCATCCGCTTCCATCTGTACTGACTTCTTTATTTCAAGATCGGATACCGTGAAATATTCACAGGATGCCAACAAGGTCTGATTATACCCGTTTTTCTGAATTGTTTTACCTTGCGGTTTCGGCTCCCGTTCCGGTTTCTTCAGCTCAGTAACATCCAAAGCTTTATCAATATGCAGCTGCCGTGGCTTTCCGTCAGCCCCTATTCTGCCATAGTCATAAATACGGTAGGTGGTGTTGGAATTTTGCTGAATCTCCGCAATCAGAATTCCCTTGCCGATTGCATGCAGTGTACCCGCTTCGATAAAGAAAACATCCCCCTTATGAACCGGAACACTGTTTGTCACTTCAAGCAATGTATTATCCCGTATGCGCCGTTCAAATTCCTCTTTGGATATCTCGTGCTGAAAACCGTAAAGTAAAGAAGCACCCGGCTCGCAGTCAACAATATACCACATTTCGGTTTTCCCGTATTCGCCTTCCTTTTTCATCGCATATTCATTATCAGGATGAACCTGTACCGATAAATTATCATATGCGTCGATTAATTTTATCAAAATGGGAAAGTATTCAAAATCACGGCAGTCTGTGCCTAAAACCGTCTTTCCCTCTTGATTTATGTATTCCGCAAGCGACATTCCTTTATATCTTCCGTTCGCTATGATGCTGTTTCCGTCTTTATGACAGGATAATTCCCAGCTTTCCGCTACTTTCTTCAAGGGCGTCTGTTTATGAAAATCGGTTTTTAATCGAGTACCTCCCCATAGATAATCCTTAAATGCGGGGGACAATTTTAATGGGTACATATCATCGTTTCCTTTCGGGCAAAATAACTATCTGTATTTTATTTTAACACATACCGCTTGTACAGTGAAACGAGCAGTGTTTCAATATTCTGAAAGCGCAACGTGCTTTAGAGATATTATAACACATACCGCTTGCGCAGTGAAACGAGCAGTGTTTCAATATCTTTAAAGCGCAACGTGCTTTAAGGATATTATAACATAACTTTTCCCGGAAATAAATAGTTTCTTATTAAGAAAATATATTTGTTGACGTACCCTGAAAATCAGTGTATCATTACTGTTATAGAATAATCATAGATATTTGAATAACACTGCGTCATTCGCCTGTTGTTTTCAACTCATGCGGCATCATAACATCTAAAGAAAGATTGGTGTTTTTTATGTCCAAAAAATATATCGTCGCCTTAGATCAGGGTACGACCAGTTCCCGTGCCATTATCTTTGACCAGGCGCAAAATGTGATCGGAACAGCACAAAGAGAATATACGCAATATTACCCAAAAGAAGGCTGGGTAGAGCACGATCCGATGGAAATTTACGCTTCTCAATACGGCGTTTTGATCGACGCTTTACTAATGAGCAGCATCCCGGCAGATGAAGTAGCCGCAATCGGTATTACTAACCAACGGGAAACCACCATTATCTGGGACAAGCATACCGGCAAGCCGATCTATAACGCTATTGTATGGCAGTGCCGCCGTACTGCCGCCATCTGTGAAGAGCTGATTCAAGCAGGACTGAAGGACTACATAAAAGATAATACCGGTTTGATTATTGACGCATATTTCAGCGCCACAAAAATCAAATGGATCCTCGACCATGTTGAAGGAGCGCATGCCCGTGCAGAAAAAGGGGATTTACTGTTTGGAACAGTTGACACATGGCTGATGTGGAAGCTGTCGGGCGGAAAAATATTCGCAACTGATTATACCAATGCTTCCCGCACGATGATGTTTAATCTGCATACATTGCAGTGGGATGAGCGCATTCTGAAAGCACTGAACATCCCCCGATGTATCCTTCCCGAAGTAAAAAGCTCGGGAGAAATATACGGTATGGCGAGTATCAACGGTCATGAAGTTCCGATTGCAGGAGTAGCCGGCGATCAGCAGGCGGCGTTATTCGGGCAAAAATGCTTTGCAAAAGGAGATGCAAAAAACACTTACGGTACCGGATGTTTTCTGCTGATGAACACCGGTGAAGTGCCTTGCTTCAGCCTTTCCGGTATGTTAACAACCATATCCGCCACGCTCTCCGGAGAACCGACGCAATATGCCATTGAAGGCAGTGTGTTTACTGCAGGTGCAGTCGTGCAATGGCTGCGGGATGAAATGCGCCTAATAGACGAATCCTGCGATACGCAGTATTACGCAACAAAGGTTCCGGACAACGGAGGAGTTTATCTCGTTCCCGCATTTACCGGACTGGGCGCGCCTCACTGGGATATGTTTGCCCGAGGTATGATGATCGGCATCACCCGAGGTACCAATCGCGCTCACATGATCCGCGCAGCCTTAGAAGCGATTGCCTATCAATCAAAAGACCTGCTGGATGCCATCGTTTCGGATACCGGAATTAATCCGGAGCAATTAAAGGTGGACGGCGGCGCCAGTTCAAATGACTTTTTAATGCAGTTTCAGGCAGATATCTTAAACAAACCGATCTGCAGACCATTATTGAAAGAAACCACCGCTTTAGGCGCAGCTTATCTCGCCGGCTTATCAACCGGATTTTGGAAAAACAAAGCCATGCTTCCGGCATCAGATAAAACAGAAAAAACTTACTATCCTCGTATGTGCGGCGAAGAACGAAACAAACTGCTGTCAGGATGGCACAAGGCAGTTGAACGCGCAAAATCCTGGGCAGAAGAAAACTAATTTCTCATAAAAGCCTAAAACACAATGAAATTACGGGTATAAAAATGCTCTGATAATAATCAGAGCATTTTTTTCGTACAACAAGTATTAATTATTATAAAATTTCTGCTTTTTTCATTAATTCAATATACCAATCCGGATCAAATGTCGGATATCCACTCAGATAGTGATTCATATATTGCTTTCCGTCTATCGTCCATTTCATGATATAAATCGTTTTTGCGGTAGAAAAGCACCGTGTTTCCCAAATATGCCTATTCTCTCCTTTTTCCAAGGAAACATGTCCAAAATTTACTATTTTGTCGGTCACCAGATCAATAATTTGATAATCACAGGATATTTTCTGTACCGTATCATTACAAATGACAAATTGACGATTCCATCCCTCTGTCTCTTTTGCAACAATACAAATCGGCTGTTGTGCCCGTTTGATAAAATCAAATGCCAGTTTCTTTTCAAAAAAATAATCTATTATTGCATCTGAGAACTGGGGCCAACCGTCCACCAAATTCCACCATATTAATTCGGTTTTCTCCCATTTGGCAGCACGAAAATTTTCAATGAAATGCTTCATTGCCTCTGCTTGTACAATCTGACTAAGTAAAGAAAAATGTTCTAAATTTTGGGGAACAATCCCAAAAAACTCCTGTACCTGATCTGCCATTAAATAGATCCGGCAATTAAAATCACCCTCAGGATCAGCCACAGGCGCCGTGGCATGACAAAACCATTGGGTATTATCCTGATACGGCCACAAATGCTCAGTATCAATAAATTTTTTTACCGACTTTGCGGATGGGCACCCGTGATATCCTATTTCACTCGCAAAACAACATGTTGACTGATCATAGTAATAGCTTTTAAAATAATTTCTCGGACCCCACAAATGATCTTCGGCATAATGCTGTAATCCCTTTTGAACGATATAGGGCGAGCTAGGCAAATATGGAAGACTCGGGGCGTTTTTTGCTAAAACCTCCGGCAATATTCTGCGGGTAATTTGATTGCTGTTCGGATCAAGTGTTGAATATCCGTAACAAATTGCCGCAAACAAATCGCATTCGTTATCCCCGCACCAAATAGCCAAAGAAGGATGCTGACGAAGTCGTTTCACAATTATTTCCGCTTCTTGTCGGATACGGTTGTAAAAGTCGTCATCTTGCGGATAAAAACCGCAAGCCATCGCAAAATCCTGCCAAACCATGATTCCCTTTTCGTCGCAAAAATCAAAAAACTCTTGACTCTCGTACACATTACCACCCCAACAGCGCACCATATTACATTGAATCTCGTCCAGTAGCTCCAGTGCTTGACCTAATCTTTGCGGATCTCTGGAATGAAATACATCCAACGGTACCCAATTGGTTCCCAACACAAATATTGGTGTGTGATTGACTTTAATACAAAAACCTTGATTATTACCGTCTGAACTGCTTCTGTCAATTTCCACTATTCGCAAACCGGATTTCCATTCCGCCTCACAAACCGTTTGTCCGTTGAGGATAAATTCAGCTTTGACGCAATACCGGCTCGGTTTTCCATAATTTTTGGGCCACCATAAATATGCATTGGGGATTTCAAAATAAATCGCTCCGGCGACAAAGGTTATTATTCGTTTTTCTGAAAAAAAGCCATCCTCACAATTTCCGGAAATTCGCACCTCAGCATGTTGCAGCAGATCCTGATTAGTATGTATTTTATAAAAAAATCTGGCAGTAGCCGAATGATTCTCTTCAGAAATGCCGGTGCAATCCAAAAAACATTCTTCAAAATAAGTTTCGGGTTTATATACCAGAAAAACGTTGCGCCAAATTCCCAAAGACACCACACGAGGCATGATATCCCAACCATACATGTGAGGTGCTTTGCGCACCGCCAAGCTCTCCGTGTTATAAAATGCACCGGTATCCATCGCTGTATAATGGTATTTTCTTGCCTCAATACAAGCAGGTCGAAAATGGATCACCAGTTCATTTTTCTTTTGCAGTTTGCTTGTCACATCAACATTATACGGAATCAACATATTATCGGTTTCCAATATCATTTTTCCGTTTAAATATACTGTAGCATAGGTATCCAATCCCTCAAACATCAAGTGCTGAAGCTGATGTTGCTCGCATTCTGCGGTAAAACTGCAATAATACCACGCATGCATATTCTCATATTGATGCAGACGATAAATATTTTCAGCATAAAACGGATCAAAATCAATAATCCCATTTTGCTCCAAATCCAATTCAAAGTTTCCCGGTACAGAGGCTGGATAATGTAACGGGAAGCTTTTCTCTATTTCTTCTATTGTAGATAAATCTAAATCAGCATATGATTTGATATATTCATGATGCGGAAGATAGGAAAAATACCATTCGGTGTTTAACAATATGGAGTGTTCTTTCAAAATTATGACCATTCCTTTCTGAACTTTTATGCTTACCTCATTTACATTAAAATCACTCTGTCAATAAAGGAAATGAATGGTAAAATCATTTTCACATCATGTAAACTTCTACATTCATTTTTTCTCCCTGCACACAAGGCAATACTTCTTTTATTGGATGTTCTGTACCATTAACTGTAATATTCTTCACATGGTTTCCCTCGTGATGAATATGAACCGTATACTCACACCCTCGATACCTGCGATTCACCGACACATCTTTAAAAGAAGCAGGCAGTACCGGATGAATGCTTAAACCGTCATATGTTCTTCTGACGCCGAGCATAAAATCAAGAATATCTTGCGTCAGCCAATTTACAGAGCCGGTAATCCAACTATGTTCCATCTTGCCGGGACATTTTATATAATCAGGTCCATAGTAACAGTTGGCATACACATACGGCACGATCGGCAGATTTTCCAGATATTTGCTTTGGGGATTGATTTTCTTTAACAGATCATATGCCGCATCACCCTTGCCACAGCACAGTAAACCGTAAATATAAAAGGCGTTCCCATGCGTATAAGAGGTTGCATTTTCCAATGTTCCCGGTTCAATGGCACTTAATCTGCCGATATTTTCGTCAAGTTTTGTATATGCAGGATTGTTCAGAAGATAGCCGTACTCTGTTTTTAAATATTTTTCCACCGAGCGGAGAATGATATCTATTTTCTCTTGGTCAGCGACTCCCGAAATAAGAGCCCAAGATTGCATATTTAAAAATATTTTTGCCTGCTCGCTTTCCTTAGAGCCTATTTTTTCATCAACATCATTTATTGCACAAAGATACCATTCCCCGTCCCATGCGTTTTCGTTGATTGATTTTTTAAGCTGCTGATACATTTCGTCATAACGGGAACAATCCTTATTCAAAAATGTGAAAAGTTCGGACATAATCAGCAATGCTTTAGCAAGGAACATAGACAGCCAGACACTCTCGCCGCGCCCTTTCGTGCCAACATGTGTCAAAGAATCATTCCAATCCCCACCCCGCATTCTGACTAAACCGCGCTGTCCCCTGTCACGATATACAGAGTTAACGATTAAATCAAGCCGTTCCAACACAGTAGCAGCACCTTGATCTAAAAAAGGGATTTCTTCTTCCAAAAAAGCAAGATCGCCGCTTTCCTTAATATATTCCGTTACAGTATAAACAAGCCATGTAGAACTGTCATTATATTCCATGGCAGAATCCGAATGAATTGCAGGAAAAGACCGTACTGCAAATCCGTTGGAATATTGGTGCTTCATACATTTTATCAAAATTTCTCTGACTGCTTCCGCGTCCAGATAAGAATATCCCATCCCATGCTGTACCACATCTCTGAATCCCTTGATTCCCCACCTACAATGCGTTTTTCCAAAAGCTATCATCTGTTTGCTCCATATATTTGTGATTCTGTCAAGCTCTTCATCACCTGTATGAATCTCATATGCAGAAAATAACCTTTTTTGTTGCTCTTTCGTTTGAACGAACAACTCTTCAAAACAATTGTTGAAACTCAAATACTGGCTGATATCCTCTTGGTCATTATGCAGTACTAATATTTGATGGATGGTTTCTTCTTTTTCTGCGTCGATCTCCAAATCGAATTGAAACGCACAACAATAAACCTCATTACTTCCGGAAGTGTTGGACAAATGTCTTTGTTCCATGGAAATCGGATGTTCAAAGCCTCGGTAACCGCCTAAAAAATCCGCCTTGCTGCAAGTATAAGAATCCGGCATGCGGGAAGCTTTACAAGTTGCCGCATTAATTTTATCCTTTAAAATCGGCGCTTTGTTGATTTGATGCATGACACCGCTTTTGGCATCAAAATCGTTATGACAGTAAAAATAATCCCCATAAGTCGGATAAGATGAAAAAACAACCATTTCCGAATAGAATATCACCGATAAATTTCTCTTTTCGGTCGTCTGTACGGTTACTTTCCACATCTCAACCGGGGCATCATTTTTCGGAACAAAGATGGTCCAAATACATTGGATTCCGTCCGTAACATTGATAATCGAAGTGTAATTTAAACCGATAGTTGCTTCAAAATATTCATATTCTTTCAGAACGGGACTCCAACCGACTGTAAAAAACGCTCCGGTATCGTTATCCCTTATGTAAACTGCCCTGCCGCAAGAACCTTTTTTTATACCCTCGGTTGTATAATCATCTTTATCTACATAAGCAAAATAACCGTCCCCCGTATGAGTCACGTAGGAAAACACCTTGTTATTAAACAAGAAATTATCCTGTGGTTTCAGCTGATTCGCTTCCTCTACCACAAATTCGCTGTTTCTGTCGTTAAAATAACCGATTTTATGTTGTTCAAAATTACTGCTCATTAAAATGCCCCTTTGTAAATACTTCGCTTATAGTTTAATTGCACTGGATGTAAGACCTTCTACATACGATTTATTGGCTGTCACAAACAAAATAATTAAAGGCAGAGAGGACAGCAGATAAGCAGAAAAAGTAATTGGATAATTCGGCGTACCCGCAACAGTCGAAAATCTTTGCACTAATCCTGCAGATATCGTTAAAAGTTCATCACTCCGAATCGTGATAATCGGCCACATGTAATCGTTCCAAACGTTGATAATCTGCATAATTGCAAGGGTACCCATAATCGGTACAGACATCGGAACGCATATTTTAAGAAATACTGTCAGTTCTCTCGCTCCATCTATACGAGCTGATTCAAAGATAGCTTCCGGCAATCCCTCATAAAAGCTTCTTAACAAAAACACGCCGAATATAGGTCCTCCAACTAGCGTCGGCAGAATCAATACCAAATAATTATCCAATCCGACAATAGATTGATAAACCATATAGGACGGCACCAGTGTTAACACACCGGGAATCATCATTAAAGAAATAACCATAAAGTATAGAAAGTTCTTTCCTACAAAGGTCATTTTTGCAAAAGCATAGGATGCCAGTGAAGCAATAATTACGCTCCCAACGACACCTGCTGCCGCTACAATTACAGTATTGATAATGTATCGGTACACACTCGGAAAAGCGCTGGCAACATTCGTAACCCGCAGCGGCAGAGTTGGATACCATTTTGTCGAATCAAAAGTGTAACTATTCTTAAACGCGCCGAACAATGTCATAGCCAAAGGGTAAAGCATGATGAACAATAAAATGATAATGATGATGTTAAGCACCACTTGCGCAACAGTAACTTTTTTATTCTTCAACTTTTTCTCCCCCTAGTCCTTCGACTTCATAAATCTCATTGCAAGCAAAGTGAAAATGAAAATCACGACAAATAATAGAGTCCCGATAGCGCTGGCATACCCCATGTTTCCATAAGAGAACGCCTGCTTAAACATATAGTATCCGGGAACATAGGTCGTATATCCCGGCCCGCCGTTTGTCAATATAATCTGCACGCTGTAATCCTGCAGCGCGTTAATAATACCGAATATTACAAAATATCTAATCTGTCCCATCACCAAAGGAACATCGATCTTAGTAATACGCTGTAAAGTTGACGCTCCGTCTAATAAGGAAGCTTCTCTGATTTCTGCACCGATGTTCATCAAACCGGACATATATATCAAAACTGCAGTTCCGCCAATCCACGGAAAACCCATAAAAATAATACTTCCGATGGTTAAATTCGGATCACCCAGCCAGTCAACATTCTGATTAGCCTCAAAAAATCCGAACAATCTGCCCAGGACGACTGCCAATCCGGAACTCGGATCGTAAATATATTTCCACAATAAAACGCCTACAACACCGGGAGCTACCATCGGCAGCAAACACAACACTCTGTACCAATACTGCATTTTTTTAGAACGTACGGCAAATATCAGCTCTGCCATAATTAAAGGAACAACAATGGATATGATTAATTTCGGAAACATCAGTTTAATCATAGCAGGAATTGAGTTGAGAAAAATGGGATCTTGAAACAAATTAATATAGTTCTCCAGTCCGATAAACTTTGATTTGCCGTTGTTGCTCCATTCAAAAAAAGAATGGTATATTCCGCTGAATGCAGGATAATAAGAAAAAATCAAGATGCCGGCAAATAACGGCAGCAAGAACAAATAAGCAGGTACACTTTTTTTTAGCCGTATCCCAAGGCTGTTTTTTGTTGCTTTCATGCCTGTTCCTCCTTAGTTCAAATAGTCATCTACTGTCATACCGTTGCTATTGTCGGTATCCGGACGCGTCAGCTTAATCTGATGTTCCGCCGTCGGATAAATCTCAACAAATACAGAATTCGATTCATCTCTGAATTTGATTGTGACGTTTTGTTCCTCTTGGTATCCTGCCATATCAGGCGGGTAATAGATGAATTTAACCATTCCGTTCCGGTCCGTTTTTTCATAAAAACTTTTTAAAGACCCGCCGCCAATGGAAAGCGCATATATATTATGTCCCTCTATCGCCTTGCCTGCTTTATTCCTAACCATCAAGGTCAGCTCCACCGTTTCCGAAGACGATGCCTGCACGATTTCGGGAGTCATTTTTTCTACTGTTATAACAACCTGCTTTGATCTGTAATAGTCATATCCGACAAATATTCCGATCACTGATAAAACTAGAATGATCCATATTATTTTCTTTTTCATTTATATGACCATGCCTTTCGTAAACTTTTGTGCAGCTTCGGCATATTTGCCGAAGCTGCACAAAGACTGAGCCGAAAAGTAAAATGTCACTTTCCAAACTCATAATCCTTGCGTTTCTGACAATTCTGAAAACAATCCGATCAATAACCCTTTTTATTATGAAACAAGATTCGGGAAAGCAAATCCGTTGTGGAACAACAAAAATATACTTTAGATTTTCTAATTCGAATATTTTTTATAACTGCTTACGTCAATACTCATCTGTTTTACGAAATCGTCAATATCTTTTTTAAATTCAGTATCAAACTGCTGATAGAACTCTTGATCTGTAATCTGATCTTTTACCCATAATTCCAAGATAGCGGATAATTTTGAACTGCCTGCACTGGTAAAACCACCCGGCCAGCTAAAACTCGGAACTTTCGGGAATGGTTGAGAAAAATATTCTTCCAGCTGAGGAGGAACTTTTGAGCCTTTCAGGAAACTAATACATTTTCCCTTTTGCTCGCTTACAATCATCTCATTGTTTTCCGGCACAGTCAAAAATTGTAAAAAGGCAACGCATGCGTCCAAGCATCCTTGACCGCCGTGTGCTTCAACTGACGGAGTTAAAATGTTAAAAGTTTGTGTCGCAGCAGGATGATATGGACCGTTCTCAGTATATTCCAGCTTATCTACAAACTCGGTAGAATCACTGTCAATAGCAACCGGCGGGATAACGCCGAAGTCATACTGACGCTCTGTATTACTTAGCTCGGAAGGATAGCGCCACAAGCCATCTTCAGCTATTCCCACGTCGCCTATCAGCCATTTGCTGGCATAATCCGCATTTTCATATCCCTGCTGTAAACATTGCGTATATTTGTTTTTTACCTGTTTCCACATATCCCGTACATAATCATTGTTCGTCAGGAAATAATGGCCTTCATAAGCTGCACGGAAAAGTTCGGATTGTGATTGCATTCCGTCATGATCATAATCCAATTTATCCGCTTGTTTCGCAGCATAGAACGGACCCAAGCTGAACTGAACATCCCATAGCTGCGTCGTGATTTTTCGGTTTCCCGAACCGGGTCCGCCCCAAGGAGCATAAGGAACTTTTCCTGCGTCACTCAATGTTTTAGTCACAGTAAACATTTCACTCCACTTAGTGGGGACTTCAATATTTAATTCTGTAAACAAATCTTTGTTGTAATATAACGCCGTAGGCGTTCCCGCAGCCAATACCAAAGGCAACCCCAAAACACGATTTTTAGCATCAGACACCTGCCAAGTCGAAAAAATATATTTCGGAAATTGATCCTTCCATTTTTCATTGTCAGCAATAAAGCGGTTTGGCTTTTCCAATACGGGTGTATAATCATAAAACCATCCGCGGGAAGCAAAAGAAGATCCCCATGCAAAAACAATATCCGGCGCAGTATTAGAATTCAATTGTGTGGTAATATACTGCAAAAAAGAATCCGAACTGGAAGTGTCCACTGTTCTCGCCCACTCAATTTTAACATTGGGATAAATCAACGAAAAGGCATCGGCTAATATCCGGGTGGAGTTAAACACATCCGGCTGTTCTTCGCTAGGTGTTTCACTGATAGTAGGAATCAAATCTCCCAAATGCACCTTTATCGTAATATTTTTTCCATCATTGATAGTTGCCAGATTCATATCTTTATATTTATCGGCAATCTGCTGTGCAGTTGACTGTGCACTGCCGCTTTGGGTATCTCCGTTATTTGAAGCACACCCTACAATAGTAAACAATAAACCGACCGCCAAAATGAGGCTGCAAATTCTTTTTATCATGCCAGAGAGCATTTATACAAATGCTCTGCACCACCTTTCACAGATTTTTGATGACAACTGATACAAACCTAAAGCAACTGTCAATCCATCATTTTTCTTCTGCCGTTACATCGCATCAATTATCTCATAGGTTTATCGGAAAAGTCTGCGGCAGTTTTCTGTCGCAGACTAAATCCGAAAATATGTAGTCTGTTAAAAAATGTCTCGTTATTTGGAGCCTTTTAGATAAGATCCGCTGTTCCAGTTATCTCTGGATGTCCCGTCTTGATTCAGCAAAGAGATATAGTTCAAATATTTCCCGTTTTCCCACATGAGATTCCACACATCGTTTTGCTCAAAGGTATCTATCGTCCAGTAGGCTGTTCCCGCAAAGCCGGCGTTCATTACTGCATTTCGGAGTTCCTGTGCAAACTTCATACCATCAGCCAGTTCTCTTTCCTCTGATTCGGAGCTCATGGCAGCATATTCTCCCATAACAACAGGTTTCGTTTTCATATACTCTTTGGTTTCGTCAGTATCAAAAAGCATATTGATCTTATATTTTTCCCAAATTTCTTGTGCAGTACCTTTCTGACCGTATCGGTAAATATGCATATCCAGGAAATCAATATCGGTGGCCAACAGTTCTTGTGCCGACATCGGTATACGGGTGTCGGAAACGCCCTTTATCGTTCTCATGCCGTATGCCGATTCCATATCTTTGTTGACGGCGATCATACCAAATGTTCCTTCGCAAAGAAGCAGTTTTTCGTCCACTTCATGTATTGTTTCTTTCATCTCTTTGTAATAATTCTGTATGGCAGCATTGGCTAGGGATCTACGGTCATCGTCATTGCTCATATCATACTTTGTACCGTCTATAAAAGTATAAGTACCGGAAGTTTGAGTAAACGGTGCCTTCGTACTGTCAAAAGCAAATTCATTCTGCATCTCTACACCAAACAGGCCGTCCAACAGCTTAGGATCTTTATTTTTAAGGTACTCTAAGAAATATTTCAAATATTTCTGTTTTGCTTGAATGCCGGCTTTCGAGAACAGAATCGACTGTCCGTTGGTATTATTAGACAGTTCTTTAAAAAATTGATTGCCGACCATTTCGTTTTCTCCCATAGTGGGCATGACATAAATGCCATATTTATTGGCTCTGGTCAGGAAATCGGTAAAACATTCCATGTACGGAATATAAATTCCTTGTGTTTCCGAATAAATTCCACCCAATCCCGGATTGGAGGACACTCTATTTCCTGGTATGATAAATACCCGGATAAAATTATATCCGTTTGATTTCAAAGTCCGCATCAAAATTTCAGCGGTATATGGATCATAATCAGCAGGAACAAGACCGTATTCCGGTTCAAAAGTGGAATGATCTCCCGAGCGGATTCCGACATAGTTGACTCCGTTTGGAATAAATGTTTTTCCGCTCTTTTCCGTTTTGAAACCGGCATTGCCTCCCTCTTTTGTATCAACAACGATTTTTTCGATCGAATCAACCTGCAAATCAGAAGCTTTTTTTGCCAAATCAACTTCTATCGGCTCTGACAATACTCCTTCCACATTATAGGTAGACAAATAAAGTTTATCATATGCACCATTCAGATCTTTGATAGAAAATGTTTTGTTCGGATAGGCAACTTTTCCGATATTCTTTCCGTTCTTGGTGGTAATCAACAGAAACGTCGCATCTGCAACATCCGGACGCCATTCCCAATGCAAAAATTCTTCATTGCCCTCCTTAATGACGCCTGCCAGATAGACAGGATAGGATGTTTCCCCTTCCTGATAGACTTCCATTTCGCCGTTGTGCTTAATGTTGGAAACTGTTGTGGTTACATTATGGTCGGTATTCATGACACCGAAAAATCCCGGAGGCTCCAAGTTGGGATTGTAGCCTTTATCTCTGTATTTATATGCCTTGGTGGTGCTGTCGATATAAATATAAACATCGGAATACCAATCATCTTCTTCAATGTATCCTTTGACTTCAACAATTACTTTGTGCGTATCCGTAAAATCCAAGCCGGTTTGATATGCCGGAAGCACTTTTGCCTTATCATTCGTGTAGCATACTAAACTGATATTGCCTTCTTCTGTAAATTTGATTCCGTAGGCATTTTTACCGGATATTGCATTGCGGTCCTGTTTCCGGAACAATACGATGGAGCTACCGAATTTTCCGCTGCTTACTATATCTTCTGTCTTGCTCATTGAAAAATCAAAACTATAAGCTTCCGCAGTCACCGAGTTGTTATTGCTCACTCCACCTTTTCCTTTTACGACAAGCTTATTTTCTGTTTTCTGCATCTGTGCAATGTCACCATTGTCCGAACCCATTCCGGTCGATTTATTGATAAACCATTGGTCATCCATCCCAATCGAAATATTAGTTTGGGGGGCTTTTCGGTCTATTAAGCCTCCTAATGTGCTTTCTTCATTAGGATACACAGATAAAACAGTATTAGATTGTGCTCCATATTGGTAGATCGAAAACACACCAGATCCTTTGCTCATTTTATCTGTATCAGTATCCGAATAATCAATCACAACAGCATCATCGATTTTTAAAATAATATTTACACTGTTGCCATCAGCTGAATTGATTGCCCCAGCCGTAATTTTATATTCGGTCTGTCCGGACAGATCCATTCCGGATGGCAAGGACACGGTAGCCAGAGCCTCCAAAGAGCCCTGCCGCATTACCTGGATATTGTTGCCGTTCCCAATTAATATCAGATAACCTGTCTGATTGTCCCACGGCGCATTATATGGCAAATCAGAACGGAATTTTAATCCGATCCAGCCGCCCGGAACCTTAGGTTTCATTTTGAACTCCACTAACTCGTTTGCTACATTCAAACCGGAATATACAACACATGTTTCCCCATTCAAAGTAGTTTCTGTCCCTATCGTTTCCATTTTATTCGTGTCTCCCTCCCACGCGCCTGAATCGCTCAAACGAATCACAGACTCATTGGCTCCAAAGCCAGTCAAAGAGTTGATACCGCCTGCCACAAGCATGGATAGTGCCAAGACACCGGAAATCAATTTTTTAAAAGCAGAATTGCTTACCATTTTTACCCCTCCTGACTATTTGTTCTTTTTGTAGATAAAGTACCAAACTCCTGTGCCTGTCAATGCAAGAATAGCCACTATTCCTACGATAATCCACACAATATTAGAGGTAGACCGATTATTTCCGCCTGCGTCCACTGCTGAAGAATCCATGGTTGTTCCTTCAGGCTGTGACTCTGCATTGCTGTTACTTCCTGTTAAGGTGCTTTCATCTAAAATGCTTTCTGTATCCACTGTACCCGATTCTGTTATTTCAGAAATCGCCGAGGCAGTATTGTTACTTTCTGAATCTGAAACAGCCGACTGATTGCCGGTCGTTGGTGAAGATGTTTTCGGAGCATTTGAAGATGCAGTAGAAGTTGTTTTTGACGTTGTCTGTGTTTTAGATGAAGTTGCTGTGCCGGAAGAGATAGGAGCATTTTCCGAAACGCCCTGATATTGCACTTTCATTTCAATATCATGATGATTTTCCGAAAAGCCGCCGAACCCCAGATATGCCTTATTCTCTTTTCCGATTGAAATCGTAAGCGCATCACTTAAATTTAAAACCTCATTGCCGTCAATTTTCAAAACTCCGTTGTCAATTTTAACGTCACACTTCCAATCGTTTTTCATAGTCATTTCAATGGTACTTCCGAAAATATTAACGAAACCGGAGCCTGCTGAATATCTGTTTATTTCCAAATCAATCTTTTTCTTGTTGTTAACATCTAACTTCATAATAATAACAACACCGCTGATCTGTTCCTTTTTGATCACAGCCCGCTCAGAAGAAAACCAGTTTTCCGTTTTAGACAGATTGAACGCATACCAACCGGATTGTTTGCCTTCGCCTTGTCCGTAATCTTTTGCAAACTCCAAAGTAAACTCAATATTTCTCGGATCGACCTGCTTTTTATATAAGACTGCCGAGGCTGATTGTGTACCTTGTGAAGTGGTTGTTCCCATAAATCCTTTTCCGTAAACACTGATCGTATTGGTGCCGGCATCAGCGATTTTACCATACTTTAGTGTGGTATAATCGTTTTTGCTGGTAGCAGCAAAAACCGTCAATGCAGAAAAAGACATGACAGTGACTGCTAATAATGCGGAGATCATTTTTTTCATTGCGATTCGCCTTTCCTATTAAAATTTTACGTTCTCGCCTACCGCGCATGATTGCGAACGGAGTCCGAAAGAAATATAAAATATTTCTTTCGGAACGTTTCCCGTACTGTCTTTTCTATCAAAAGAACCCATTCTTTCCTATCTGGCTTGTTTTTTGATTCTCAAAAATTTTTTATTGACAAACAACAATCCCACAGCGCTTAAAGCAGATATTACAAACATCAACACTGCCTGACCGACGTCACTTGCTGTATCTGCAGCAGTCGGATCTTTATCAGGTTTTTCAATTGGCTCTTTTACCGGAGCTTTAATTGTCATATCATCTGTCAAGAAATAAATTTTCGCATCACCGGTTTCAAAAGCAGCATAAAGAGCATCCGAAACCTTTAAATCTTGATTATACAGAGAAATGGTATCGTCTTTTGCATCGTAATCATATAATCTCAAGGCGGTTCCCGCATCATACTTGCCTTTTAGATTTACCTTTACCGTCGCTTTACCTGGCAATTCATCTGTAAACGTGATCAAAGAGATTTTAGCCTGATTAGTCAATTTCGCAATGTTTTTCTCATATTCGGACTGGAAACGAATCGTCGGATTAAAATCTTGATACGATTTTCCTTCCTCTAAATTCTTGCCGTAAAAGCTGATAGAATAAATAATATTTCCTTCTTCATCCACAATTTTGAGAATAAAATGTTTGTCCTTTCCTGCAAGTGCTTCAAAAATGGATTTATCTATCGTCTGCGGTTCAGTCATAGAAACAACAACGTCAACATTGCCGTCTGCATTAATTTTATCCAACTTATCCTGTGTGCCGATGCTGTCTGAAATTTCTCCCGGCAACACCTTATTAATATCATCCAACCCTATGTACAGATAGTCGGTAATAACGGGCCACTTTACAATATATGCAGGATTGATTTCTCCGCCGAGATAACCTTTTCCTTTTCCGTAGCCGGTTAATTCTCCGTTGTCATCAGAATCGGTTCCGGCAGGTCCCGTGTATATCTTTGCATTTGCTGTTTCCAGCATCACGAATCCTGTAAATCCATTTGTTTTGATTGGGTCAGTGTCCAAAACATTCAGCACATTTTTACCGGCAATATCAAGAATGATTCTGATGCCGTCCTCTTCCTCTATTGTGCCGAAGCGAACCGTAGTTTTTTCCAAAACACCATCTTTTACAGCGTCAGTCTGTGCTGCTTCACCGACTACGGATGCCTGACCATTCTGATATTTATTCAACAACACCTGTCCGGTATCGGAAATCGTTACAAAATAAACATTTTTCTGATCCCATGGAGATTTTCCGGTATCAGATTGTCTTGCCATTAATGCAATCCACTTACCGGACGGGATAGTAGCTTCCATCTTAAATTCTGCAAGCCTGTTTGTCAGCTTGCTTCCGGTATAGCTTGCAACACCGCTGTCATTTAAAGTAACAATGCCATTCGATACGCTGGAATTACTTGTGCATTCCCAGTAGGCATCATTAGTGGGCAAAATAAAAGTCTTTTCAGGATAAGGCAGCTGCACGATCGGCTCAGAATAAATCAATGTGGCATTCAAGACTTGTGCATACAACCTTGCAACAAAATCATTCGGGTGATTTACATTATTACCGGTCATATCATAATATCTCTTATTCTTCATGAGATACTGATACATCGTCGTTACCGGCGCTGCTGCGACCCCCTCGGTTTCTAAGGAGAGTAGCTCAGCTTCATAGGAAGCCTGATTTCCTTCGGTCATTTTCACCTCAGGATTGGGAAGCATCGGAGAAACAAGCAGGATTTCAACATTTGGATTACCTGCCTTTGCAGCCTGGATTATGGCACTGATATTATTTCTGTATGTTTCAGCCGAAACAGAGCTTGCGTTGCCGTCATTCATACCAAACCCAATAATTAGTAAATCAGGATTCTGATCTACCACACGTTCTTTTACGTTTTCCACACCCCATGCGGACGCCATTCCGCCGACAGCCGTATTAACAGAAGTAATTTTATCGTTCTTGTATTCTTTTTTCAGGCTTTCTTCAAACATAGTCATCCAGGTAGCCGCATTCGGTGATGCACCGACTTTACTGCTTGAATTAGCGCCGGTTGTGATACTGTCACCATAAAAAACAATTTTTAATGCTTCATCGTTTTTCAGCTTCGCAACCGTTTTCGGTAATTTGTCGCCTTTATATCCGGGAATGCTCCAATTCCAACTGGATTCATGCTTATATGTAACCGCTATCTGTTTGTTATGAAAAAAGGTTCCTTCTGAAAAATAAATATATTTTCCATCTACCGTTATCATGTCGGAAGCCGCCGGATAATATTCATCATAAGTCATAAACGGAATAGACGAATTTTCCAATACAACCAATTTCCCGTTTTCAATATTCCAGTCCTTCCCTTTTTCATAAACGGTTTTTAAATCGCTGGAACGAACGGAAATAATTTCTGTTGCAGGATACAGCAACGGTGCCGGTGAAACAGAACCGTCCTGATTTTTCACAATCATTACAGATTCATTGTATACTGTATCACCTTTCCAATAGGGTTCGGTATATGTAGCTAAATCATAAGCATCCAAAACAGGTTCAAACACGTCACTTTCTTCGCCGCTCTGCTTAGATACCACATGCTTGATATTCGTTACTTCAAAAGCAACTTCATTGGTGGTGTTCACAGAATCATACACATATACTCCAAAATAAGCTTTTCCGTCAGAAAACGCATTTTCTCCAAAAGTTGCAAAAGAAACTTTTCCGATCAGTGAATATTCTGTTTGTGCCGCTGTTTTCAAATAAAGTTCCCATCCGTCTGTGCCTTTTACAAAACGATAGCTGTTAACAGACTGATGAGGATATTCTGTCCATGCTCCTGTCGGGTTTTGTCCGCACTGTATAACATTGGCTGCTTTTTTATACATTAAATAGGTGATCCCTTTTGCAGGTTGATTGAAGGAATCGGTATCCGTTCCGAAAGTAATACCGAAACAGCTGTCTGTCGCCATTTCTTCTTTTGTAAATTTCAAATCAAACTCTACGCTTCCGGAAACATCTACTTTGGTATTCAGCACTGCTCCGTTTCCATAGGTTCCTGCATCCCCCGTAAAACCGGCACCTCCGGTAACATCGGAAGCAGTCAATCTGGTTGCAGTCCAATTAGTTGCCGATGCGTCCACTATTTTTACCGTACTTCCTGCCCGTGCTATTAAGGAAATACCGGTAAACATTGATATCAGCATAGAAAACGTTAATATCAACGAAACCAACTTTCTCTTTGTTTTCACAGAAATCTCCTCCTTAAATTCATTATAGTGTTAATACAACATCGCATGTTGATTTGTTTGTATCACAATTATACATTGGTAAGATATCTAATGTCAATAATAATACGATAAAAAGTCTAAAATATAATATGATATGTGATAAATATAATATGTTATTCATAAATATAAAATTGAATATATAAAATTTAAAATTTATTTTTCAATATATCAGTAATTTTTTACATGAATTTCTTTTACTAGCGTCTTTTACAATATTTTAATTATCAAATTTTCTCTTTATAGATATTTGTTTTTCGTATATTTTAGATTATTTTACAAATTTAAAATTTAAAAAATATTATATGTTGCATTCATTATTATAATATGTTATAATAACAAAGAAGTCAGAAGTTTTTACATCTGGACGTCTCACAAAATGCGGCTAAGATGATGCGAAACACAGTGTCTTTTCTATTGCAACAGTAAATTACACCGCAAAGCAGCGTTTCCGCTTGCGGCGGTCATCAAAACGCTGTTTTGATGTATTTTATGTTATAATTACCTAAAAGCGTCCTGTGCTCAAGAGACAATATTTTACATTTGAAAATATAAGGATATCTTCGGAGCATGACAGTGCGATTTTCTCTGTCGCACCCGATTCTCTCATCTTATTCTTTTTTACACAACTTCTAAAGCAGGTGAGGATTTGTCAACAGTATTTTTATATGAAAAAATATACGAAGCGATATTGAGCGATATCGTTTCGGGGAAATTTCAAGGCGGAGATATTCTTCCTTCAGAAAAAGAACTATGCGTTCAATATGAAGTAAGTTTGATAACTGTGCGGCGTGCTTTAAAGCAGTTAGAACAGGATAATATTATCATGAAGGCAAAAGGAAAAGGCAGCGTGGTCAATGCCGATATTCGAGGGGGCCAAGGCTGTAAAAATAAAAACCTCGGCATCATGGATCTGGCATGGTCCGGCATTATTATGCCGCAATACGATCCGGTGCCGTTTAACAGCAATTTATATAATCAAAACGAATGGAAAAATATTATTTATTCCGCAATTTACCGAAAATTATCTTCAAAATACAATTTGATTATTGGCACCTATGACAGGGATTATGTATTAAACCACTTTGAAGAAACGGTATTCAGAAATGTAGATAGAATTTTAGTTATTGGGGTGTATACCCAAGAATTAATTGACATGCTGCATAACTTAGGAAAGCTTGTCATTGTTTACAATAACTTCGATAAAAACATTAGAGTTTGTTCTGTTACAAACGATGAACGTCAAAAGACCAGCGATCTAGTTACCCATCTGATTAAAAGCGGTCACAAAAAAATCGCAAGCATAAATGGCGATATCACATTCAGCGAAAGCGTAGAACGATTTATGGGGTACCAAGAAGCACTGATGAAAAACAACGTTCCTGTTTCCTGGAATCTTATAAAATGGGGAAACCGCTCTGCAGAAAGCGGATATTTTCTTGCAAAAGAATGGCTCAGCGAAAAAGATCCTCCAACCGCCATTGTCTGCGTTAATGATTGTGTTGCTGCCGGCGCAGTATATGCAGTAAAAGAAATGGGACTTGACTGTCCGAGAGACATCAGCATAGTAGGTCACGATAATAATGTTCTGATACAAGATTTATCCATCCCTAAAATTACAAGCATTGATCCAAAATACGATCTTATCGGCAACAAAATTGCCGATAAGATCGTACGGGATATTTGGTTGGATGACACTACAATCATAGAAAGTGAGATTGTTTTTAAGGATACCGCAAAGTGTTATAATCCATTGGATCATAACTCATTAAAGTCAAACTACTCTTGAAAACTCACAAAAAAAATAGGTGTGGTTTTTTAAAACCACACCTATTTTTTGTCTTTTTTACTTTTAAAATTATTCTGCTTCTGAATAATAAATATCTTCGCTAAACCATTTTTTGCTGATTTCAGCGGTTTTGCCTTCTTTTTCCAGTTCATCCAGTGCTGTCTGAATCTGATCACGCAGCTGCGTGTTTCCCTTCTTCACTGCGATACCGTAGAATTCGTCTGCCAACGTTTCGTCCAGTAAGCGGAATTTATCCGGATGCTTGGTCAGATAATATTTTGCAACAACTTCATCAACAATAACAGCATCTGCTCTTTTGGCCTCTACCTCGGTAAAACACATGATATTCTGTTCCAACACAGTAGTGCTCTTTAAAGAATCTGCCAGACTTTTGTTTTTGTCTTCATTCAATGCGTCAACCGCCGTAGATCCCTTTTGCAAAACAACAGTTTTGTCTTTCATATCTGCAAAAGTTTGAATCGAAGAATCTTTTAAAACCGCAACAACCTGTTTGTTTTTCAAATACGGTTTGGTGAAAGTCATCTCTTCTTCTCTACTGGGAGTCATTGTCAAACCGTTCCAGATCAGGTCAATCTTACCGCTGCTCAATTCAATTTCTTTTGTTTCCCAGTTAATCGACTGCAATTTCAGTTCCACATTCATCTTTTTTGCAACCTCTTTTGCAAGGTCAATGTCAAACCCAACAATATCTCCGTTTTCATCGCTAAAGCCCATCGGAGGGAAGTTTGCATCAAGTCCGAGCGTAAGAGTGTTTTTTTCAGAGTCTCCGTCTGTTCCGCAGCCTGCCAACAATGATACCATCATGACACCTGCCAGAATCATCGCCGCTATTTTTTTCATACTTATAACCATTCCTTTCTGAGCTTCTCTTTTTCTCCACATATGTAGTATGCTAATTATACACTTTAGCGTAGTAAAATACTAATTCGATAAAAAGTGTAAAATCATAAATTTTATAAAAATATCAGCAAATATCTCCTGATATCTCATTTTTTCTCAATATTCCGACGAATAGCAGCTATGCAATCTCACCCAAGATGCAGAAATATTCTTAAAAGTTATTCATAAATCCTCATGCAAATATGATTTAATACTGATATCCGCTCACGATCTCAGCGCGGCTGAGCATTTCTTCTATTTTTGACTGATCAATATTCGGAATCAAAAACGAATGATAAGACGAGTCCACCATCACGACAACATCGCAATCCACTTCGCTGTAATAAACCGGTTGGAGATGTTTGAGCAAAAAAGCGCGGTCATCGGCATCGGTTATTTTATAATGTACCTGATCGTCCTTTTCATACAGATAGCCGTCAGCCCCCGAAACACGGTAGTTGTAATCGGACGCACCCGCATTATCTTGAGCGGAATACAAATAGATATCGCCGTTGTATTCCGCCTTGGTGCGACGCAATATGCTTAAAAATCCACGATTTTCTAACAGCGTCAGAACGTTCCGGTCACGCTCATATATTTTCACCAATACGGCATTCGTCAGATTCTTTTGCTTTTCGTTAAACTGACTATCTGAAATACCTTTTTCCGACAGCAGGATTTGTCCGATATATTCTGAAGTAGGTGCTATTTCAAAACCGGCGGGACGCGATAAAATATCTTTTTTTAACGCTTGCGCCACCTCGTCTGCTGCAATTGTCCAAGCTTCAAAAACATCGGTTGCACTCTCCGCAGCAAGTGCGTTGACGTGGTATACCTTAGCTTTTGTGTCATAGTGATATCCGTCCTTTAAAAACGGATATTTCAGCATCAAATATTCCTCTGTCCGATTGATTGCTATCAACTGCGCAAAGTCTTTTTTGGAAATATTCCAATAGTTACGCCGTATGATATTTCCGTTTTTCAACCGATATTCAATATTAACAGTAACCGGTCTATCGAATACGTCTTTGTCTTTCTCCTGCAAAATATTTTTGTGCAGCTGATGCACCATCTTAATATTTTCGGTTGAAGTATATCCTTTTAAAGTATTCTCCCCTTTTGAAAATATTCGCCGGCTGACCGTCTTTGCATATGACAAAGGATAATAATAATTGTTTTGGGAATAATCAGTATAACTTCCGTAATCTCCCACGTCAATCGGTCGGAGATAGACAGATTCAATGTTCCCAGGATCCGGCAATCTCATCTCATATCCAAATCCACCGGTCGCTTCAAAGGCAATGATAAAACCGGCAGAAAAAGCAATGATGCCTGCCGTACGGAAAAGTACAGGCAGCAATTTTTTGAATCCGCGGTTGGCAATGACCGACATGATAAAATAAGCAAGAAATCCCAATATCAATGCGGAAATCAACTCATTGTTCAGCGAATATAAAATAAAAATCAAACAAACAGAAATAAAAATGCTGACTATGTGAAACATAAATCGGAAAGAAAAAGACAAACCGGTGTTTTCACTTTTTCTGTTTTGATATAAAAACAACGATATCATAATTAATACGACAGTTATCACAATGCTGAATACCGAACGATAATCCCGTATATCTGAAAAAAGAAAATAAAACGGCGTAAAAGAAATCAGCCATTCACTTAATCCGGATCCACCGCCAAAACCGTACAGTTGCTCTACCAGTGAAGGGATACTGTAACAAACACCGGCAATGGAAAAAGTCATCGCCATCCCGTACATAAGAGCTTCCCAAAGGGTCCCGCACGCAACAAGCACAAATATCACAAACACATAAACGGTTATTGCCGACGGCAAAATTCTAGGGGCAAAGGTACAGATTTCATAACTAAAACCCTGATAAGCATTCAAAGAAGGTCCCGCATTCTTCAACATTCCGATAGCAAAAGTAAGACCGTATCCTAACAAAGCAGGAACCAGGGCGATGGTCAGCCCCGCAAAAAATTTCCCCAAAAACAAAGTGGTTCGCTTAACCGGAAGGGAATGATAGGTATCAATCGCCTTTTTGCTGTGAAGATAACGAAAAACAATAATCGGTATCAAAACGCTCAGCGCCATTGGCACAATAACAGTAAGAACCGTCAAAAATGACAATAGTCCGCCATTTCGTTCGTTGGTAATATCAAGAACCGCACCAAGCGGAGCAGCCATCATCAAAACAATGCCGAAAATAAAAACCGATCGGTTGCGCTTAACAGTATCCGCATAGGTTGCTACCCAACTGCCGCATTTATGCAAAGATGTTTTGGTAGTCATATCCCTTCGCCTCCATTTCATAAATAAAAATCTCCTCCAGCGTCAGCGGGAATTTTTCCATTGCCAAAGGCTTCAGCATATTTATTTTTTGCTCTAAAATTTCGGCTTCGCCCTTGGCGACAATTGTAACAAACTTTCCTACAATTTTGCAGCTAAGCATACTAAACCGGGAAAAATACTCTTGGGTGACCGGTGAAGAAAACGCCAGCTGGTATTTATGTATTCGCTTCTTTAATTCTTCCATGGCGATGTTATACAACAATTTTCCCCGGTATACTACCCCTACATAATCACACAACTCATCCAACTCCCGCAAATTATGAGAACTGATGATAACCGTAATGTTTCTCTGCGCGGCAATATCTACCAAAATTCTTCTCACCTTTTGACGCATCACCGGATCTAAGCCGTCAAAAGATTCATCCAGCAACAAATATTCCGGATGAGTTGACAACGCTAAAAGAATAATAGCCTGCCGCTTCATTCCTTTTGAATAGGAAATAATTTTATCCCGGATCGGCAAATCAAAGCTTGCGCATAACTGTCTGTACAACTCATAATCAAAATTTCTGTAATATGTCTGATAAAAAGAAGCCATGTCATTCAAAGTTGCCTGAGGCAAAAAATAGGGATCATCAGGAACAAAAAACAATTTTTCTTTCATTTTTGCGTTGTCCAATATATTTTCGCCATCCACTGACACAATGCCTTCATCAGCAGTATACACACCGCTGATCAACCGCAGCATCGTCGATTTTCCGGCTCCGTTGGCACCAATCAACCCATATAAAGCTCCTTTGGGAATGGTAAGTTCCTTTAAATCCAAAACGGTTTTGCCGTCCAAAAGCTTTTTTACATTGTCAAATACAATCATCTTTTGCATTCCTTTCGATAAATAATATCTGCTGAACAAAATTATGATTATTCCCTTATCATATCTTTCCGTCTTTTTTTATATTTTTCCTCGCAGGCATCGGTCAGCGCCTTGATTTCCACCTTTGTCAGTCCAGCCAACAATGCTTCCTCAATTGCGGAGGAAAGCGCTTTTTCTGCATTTCTTTTTATAGAGGGAAGGATTTGAATATGTGATGAAACAAAGCTTCCTTTGCCTGCCAAAGAATAAATAATTCCTTCGCTTTCCAGTGCCTGATATGCTTTTTGAACCGTATTGGGATTCACGCCCAACTCTTTAGAAAGACTTCTTACCGAAGGCAATTGCTCATCCGGCTCCAAAATTCCGAGCAATGTATTCTCAATAATTGCCTTTTTTAGTTGCTCATAAATCGGTACACCGGTATTCAGCGTAATGCTTATCATCGCTTATCACCATTTCCTCCTGATTTTTCACCGCTTTGTATTAACTGCCGACCGAAAAAGTATAGTCAAACTACTTGAAAAAAAGTGTATCATCTGTACTAGTTCGTATAACACAGAACTAGTATACAGAAATAGCTGTTCAAAATCAATGTGCAAACTGTATAAATAATTGTAATAATATTAGTAAGTTGCATACAAAACAATAAAAACGACATGATTCGCTTGCAAAATCCAATCATTTGAAATATAGTATTATGGGGAAATTTTTTAAGTTTATCGTCTTATGAAAAGAAAGAGGATCTATGGAACTGCGGTGATACCTGTTCTTTTTATGATAAACGATGATTCAAATGCTTTGCCCGATGACACAGTTTCAATCAATGAAGGAATGAGATTCGTTTGCTTTTCCGAAATACGGCATTCGAAATCATACGCCTTGCGCAATACCGATACAAATTCAATAAGGAATGGTGATTAGCGTGAAAAATAAATTTTTCACACTCCATTTGCCTCTTTTTGTCCAAATATAACGGGCAAAATATTGCACTTCATACAATACCGATGCAAATTCAATAAGGAATGGTGATTACATGAGAAAAACAAAAATTATCTGCACACTGGGACCGTCCACTGATGATGAAAATATCGTCCGCCAAATGATGCGGGCAGGAATGAACGTCGCACGTTTCAACTTTTCACATCAGACACACGCCGAACACAAGGCGCGATACGATATGGTAGTCAAATTACGGGAAGAACTCGGTCTGCCGATTGCAACTTTGCTGGACACCAAGGGACCGGAAATCAGACTTCACAAAATCAAAAATGGGAAAGCCATCTTGAAAGCCGGAGAAAAATTTGTGCTCTATACCGATGAAATTATCGGTGATGAAACAAAAGCTTCGATTACTTACAAAAATTTACCGCAGGATATTAAGGCGGGTACCCGCATTTTGATTGATGACGGTTTAATTGAGTTGCGTGTCAAGAGTTTTACCTCCAGCGAAATTGTGACTGAAGTCGTAAACGGAGGCGTCATCAGCAACAGCAAAGGGATTAATGTCCCGGGAGTATACCTTTCTATGCCGTTTCTCAGCAAAAAAGACGAGGAGGACATTGTATTCGGTATCGAAACCGGTTTTGATTTTATTGCAGCTTCCTTCGTGCGCTGTGCGCAGGATATTTTAGACATTCGCGCAATTTTAAATCGCCATAATTGCCATTCCATTAAAATAATCGCAAAAATAGAAAACATCGACGGTGTCAATAATATTGATGAAATTTTACGGGTAACCGACGGTGTTATGGTTGCACGCGGAGATATGGGTGTAGAAATTCCATTAGAGGAAATTCCGGTTTTACAGAAAATGCTGATCAAAAAAGCTTACAATGCCGGCAAACAGGTCATTACCGCAACTCAGATGCTGGACAGCATGATGAAAAATCCGCGTCCCACCCGTGCAGAGTCTACCGATGTTGCCAATGCAATATATGACGGAACGAGCGCTATTATGCTGTCGGGCGAAACAGCAGCGGGCGCTTATCCGGTGGAATCTCTGATTACCATGGCAAAAATTGCCGAGCGGGCAGAAAACGACATTGACTACATCAAACGCTTTAACAGCCGCGACATCATGGAAGCGCCCAATGTGACCAACGCAATCTCCCACGCTACCGTCACCACCGCCCACGACCTGGGTGCCACCGCTATCATTACCGTTACAAAAACCGGACAAACTGCGCGGATGATCTCCAAATATCGCCCGCTTTGTCCGATCATTGGCTGCTCTACCAATATGCAGGTCTGCCGTCAAATGAATCTTTCCTGGGGCGTTACCCCGATTTCAGTAGAAGAAAAAACGATTACCGAATTGTTCGATCACTCGGTTGATATGGCGGTAAAAGCAGGACTGGTTTCCAGCGGCGACTTAGTTGTAATCACCGCCGGTGTACCGCTCGGCATCAGCGGTACTACCAATCTTCTGAAAGTACACGTGGTCGGAGATGTGTTGCTGTCAGGTTCCGGAGTCACCCACCATGTAGCTTGCGGCAATTTATGCGTCTGCCGTGATGAAGAGGAAGCAAAAAGAAATTTTAAGCATGGCGACATCTTAGTCATTCCTCGTACCAGCAATGAAATTTTAGATATTATGAAGCAGGCATCCGGTATCATTACAGAAATTGACGGACTCAATTCCCATGCTGCCATTGTCGGTTTGGCGCTTGACATTCCGGTCATCGTCGGAGCTGAAAATGCAAGTCTGCGCCTGAAAAGCGGAACCACGGTTACTCTTGATGCAGTGCGCGGCATCGTATGCAGCGACAAAGTAGCACTGAAAAAAGAACAGTAACTTATCCTTTATCGGCACGCTCTCGAAGGACAAACGCAATCGCTGCGATAAAATCTTGCTCTTGCGTTGCGCCTTGCAAGCAAGGCGATCCCCCATGATTCCCCCTTTTCGACGAAAACCAGCTCCGCAAGCGGCTTTGCCGTTGCTTACCGCTGATTTTCTTTTCAAAGAAGTCACATCGTCATGCTCTGCATGACGGCGGCACATGTCCGCCTGCGTGACATGATTATAAAAAACCATAATTTATAGTTTTTCGACAGTCTGAGGCGGGTATACTTTACATGGTATGCCCGCCTTTGATTTAAGGGAATGCGATTGACTTTAATATACCAGTATGATAATATATAAATGTTAATTTTTTCAAAAATATAACACCACAAATTTCTGCCATATCATAAATTTAAGGCAGCAAAATCAATCTGAACAGCAAGAAAGGAATAATCATTTGGATTATCTAAGGAAATGGCCATGTTTTTTCAAAAAGACCTGGAAACAATGCCCCGCCGTGAAATAGAGGCATTGCAGCTGACGCGGTTAAAACATCTTGTAAAGTACTGCTATGATAATGTTCCTTTTTATCACAACAGGCTGGAGCAAGCAGGCGTTGCTCCCGAAAAAATCAAACTGCTTTCGGATATTCAATATATTCCCTATACTACGAAAGAGGATATCAGAGACAACTATCCGTTCGGATTATTTGCACAGCCGATCAAAAATGTTGTCCGTTTGCACGCTTCAAGCGGTACAACCGGGAAACCGACTGTTGTAGGTTATACCAAACAAGATCTGGACACTTGGTCCGATTTGGTTGCCAGACTCTGTGTTGCCGCCGGCACAACCGATGAAGATATCGTACAAATTTGTTTTGGATACGGTCTGTTCACCGGCGCGCTGGGACTGCATTACGGCCTTGAAAAAATAGGCGCCACCGTAGTTCCGAGTTCGAGCGGAAACACAGAAAAGCAAATCATGCTACTCAAGGATTTCGGCACGACTGCACTGGTCAGCACCCCATCCTATGCGTTATATATGTCTGAAGTTGCCCATGAAAACGGCATTTCCAACGATCAGCTTAAATTGCGGCTGGGATTGTTCGGTTCCGAAGGATGTACCCCCGAAATGCGCAATGAGGTTGAAAAAGGATTCGGATTATTTGCAACCGACAATTACGGAATGAGCGAGTTAATGGGTCCCGGTGTTTCCGGCGAATGCGTCTGCCGAGACGGTATGCACATTGCAGAAGATCACTTCCTTTCTGAAATCATTGACAGCGATAGTTGTCAGGTTTTGGAACCGGGTTCAACCGGAGAGCTGGTTATTACTACCTTGACCAAAGAAGCGTTTCCGTTGCTTCGCTATCGGACAAAGGATATTTCCCGCATCAACTACGAGCCGTGCAAATGCGGCCGCACCATGGCAAGAATGGACAAAATCAAGGGCAGAAGCGATGATATGCTGAAAATCAAAGGCGTTAATGTTTTCCCTTCCCAAATCGAAAGCGTTTTAATCGGTATGCCTCATATCGGACCGCACTATCAGCTTGTTGTTACCCGCAATGGTCACATGGACAATCTGGAAGTGAAAGTAGAACTGACTGACAGTTCTCTGCTGGAACGCTATGGAGAGCTGGAAAGTTTGCAGAGAGCCATCCAAAGCAAAATACATACCGTACTTGGCTTAATGCTGAAAATAACCCTGGTTGAGCCAAAATCTCTGGAGCGTTTCCAAGGGAAAGCCAAGCGCATACTGGATTTAAGAAATCAAAAACAATAAAAGAAAACAGCATCATTGACGGCTGTATTCCAAAGCACCGTTAAACAAGATACTTTTACAGGAGGACTACCACTTTGAAAACACTAATGCTTGGCAACGAGGCTGTTGCCAGAGGTTTATTTGAGAGCGGATGTAAAATTGTTTCCAGCTACCCCGGAACACCCAGCACCGAAATTACTGAATACGCCAGCAAATACGATCAAATATACTGCGAATGGGCGCCAAACGAAAAGGTTGCCGCCGAGGTAGCAATCGGCGCTTCTATCAGCGGAGCACGCTCTTTCTGCGCCATGAAACACGTCGGATTAAATGTTGCTGCCGATCCGATCTTTACCGCTTCCTACACCGGAGTGAATGCCGGTATGATTGTTGCCGTTGCCGATGATCCCGGTATGCATTCCTCTCAAAATGAACAGGACTCCCGACATTATGCCATTGCAGCAAAGCTGCCCATGGTAGAGCCTGCAGATTCTAAAGAATGCAAGGATTACATAGAAAAAGCCTATCAACTTTCTGAACAGTTTGATACCCCGGTTTTGTATCGGCTTTGCACCCGCGTATCCCACTCCCAAAGCTTGGTGGAACCAAAAGACCGCATTGAGCCGGAACTGAAAGAATATAAAAAAGATATCGCCAAATATGTCATGATGCCGGCAATGGCAAAACGCAAGCACCCGATTGTTGAAAAACGTCAGTCTGACTTAGCAATGCTGGCAGAAACAACTGACCTGAATAAAGTCATCATGGGGGATACTAAAATCGGTATCATTACCGCCGGCATTTCTTATCAATATGCCCGAGAGGTATTCGGAGACAAAGCAAGTTATCTGAAACTCGGACTCATCTACCCGCTGCCGGTCAATCTAATCAAGGATTTCGCAGCAAAGGTTGACAAGCTCTATGTTATCGAAGAACTAGATGACATTATCGAAACGCATTGCAAGAAAATCGGTGTTTCAGTGACCGGCAAGGAAATTTTTCCGGCAATCGGGGAATTTTCACAAAAATTGATTGCAGAAAAGATGAATCTGCCTGCCAAAGAATATGTCACCTTAGAAGAAAACATTCCTATGCGTCCCCCCGTTATGTGCGCAGGATGTCCGCACCGCGGAATGTTTTATGTGTTAAGCAAACTGAAACTAACCGTATTCGGCGACATCGGCTGCTATACCTTAGGCGCGCAGGCGCCGCTTGCCGCAATTGATACTACCATTTGCATGGGAGCGTCGGTATCGGGAATACACGGCTTCAACAAAGCACGCCCGGACAGCGCCAAAAAGTCGGTATGCGTAATCGGTGACAGCACCTTTATGCATTCAGGTGTCACCGGGTTGATTAACATTGCTTACAATCAAGGACATTCAACCGTTATTATATTAGACAACTCCATCACAGGCATGACAGGTCATCAACAGAATCCTACTACCGGTTATACCATCAAAGGAGATCCGACCTCAGCTGTTGATCTGGAAGCTCTTTGCCATGCTGTCGGTATCAAACGGGTTCGTGTGGTTAATCCCCACGATCTCGCCGCAGCAGAACAAGCTGTTCGGGAGGAAATCGCGGTTGATGAACCGTCGGTGATCATTGCAAGGCGTCCTTGTGCACTGTTAAAATATGTGAAACATAATCCGCCTTTAAAAGTTTATTCGGATAAATGTAAAAGCTGCAAGGCCTGTCTGAAAGTCGGTTGCCCCGCAATCAGTTTCAAAGACGGAAAATCCGTCATAGATCCTACCCAATGCGTAGGATGCAGCCTTTGCAAACAAATGTGCAAATTTGATGCAATATCAGAGTAAGAATATATAAGGTGGGTAAAGAAAAATGAATATTACAAAAGAAAATACTCTTTTATTCTTGGGAGATTCCGTTACCGATTGTGGACGTGATCCAAGTGGTGAATGGTATTTGGGAGAGGGATATCCCAACATGATTTCCTCGATGATTCGTGTACAATACCCTGAACATAAAATTCTTTGCATTAATAAAGGTACCAGCGGCAATCAAACTCGGCACATTCTTTCACGGTTACAGGAAGACGTATTAGATAATCATCCCGATGTTGTAACTTTATGCATCGGCATCAATGATGTGTGGCGTTTCTATGACCGTCCTTTGACAAAGAAATGTGAGCCGGGCGTACCGATTGATGAATATCGCATTAATCTGGAAAGCATTATCCAACAGATTACAGAAAACGGCGCAAAAATGATATTGCTTACCCCTTACATGATTGACACAAATCCCGCCGAGCCAATGCGCACCACTATGCTCCAATACGCAGAGGTTTGCAAAGAACTAGCACAGAAATATCATTTGGAGTTATTGGAATTACAGCCGTTATTTGAAGGATTGATGGCAAAGGGTATTTCCTCTTATGAGCTATCGGCAGATCGGATTCATCCAAGCCACAAAGGTCACACGGCGATCGCATTGGAGTTAATGAAAAAATTCAATATAGTCTGATAACATAAAAAAGGATTGATATGCCACATGAAAAACAGTTATAATATTATGATTGTCGGCGTCGGCGGACAGGGGTCTTTGCTTGCCAGCCGCCTGCTCGGCAATGTATTTATGCAAAAAGGATTTGATGTCAAAGTTTCCGAAGTACACGGCATGTCACAGCGCGGCGGCTCGGTTGTTACCTATGTCAAAGCCGGTGACCAGGTGTTCTCCCCTACTATTGAACCCGGAGAAGCAGATGCCATTATCTCATTTGAACAGCTGGAAGGCGCGAGATGGATATCCTATCTGAAAAAAGACGGCACTTTAATTGTAAATACTCAGAAAATTGATCCGATGCCGGTCATTACAGGCGCCGCCTCCTACCCGGAGAATTTAATCGAAAAGTGCCGTTCCCTCGGTGCAAATGTGATTGATGTTGACGCTTTAAGCTTAGCCGAGCAAGCAGGTTCTGCGAAAGCGACAAATGTTGTCTTAATGGGCGTCCTTGCCAACCATATGAATATGGAAGATGAAATATGGCAAAACGCGTTGACCGCATGCGTACCGAAAAAATTCATGGAATTAAACCAAAAAGCATTCGCTCTCGGCAAAGCAGCAAAGTAAAAAAGGAGAAATTCAAATGCCGCAATATTGGGATAAAGAAATAGAAACTGCCCCTCGCTATCAAATGGAGGCACTGCAATCTTATCGATTGTCTGCCACCGTAAAAAGAGTATATGAAAATGTTCCGCATTATCGTGCTAAAATGGATGAAGCCGGCATTAAGCCGGAGGATATCAAATCGCTTGCTGATTTGTCTAAGCTGCCATTTACTTACAAACAAGACTTGCGTGATACCTACCCGTATGGACTGTTTGCTGTTCCCGCAGAAGAAGTCGTTCGCATCCATGCGTCCAGCGGTACAACCGGAAAACAAATCGTCGTTGGTTATACACAACACGACCTGGATATCTGGTCTGACTGTACCGCCCGCGCCTTAACGGCTATCGGCGGAAGCAAATCTGATTTTATTCATGTTTCATACGGATACGGACTGTTTACCGGCGGTCTGGGAATTCATTACGGCGTAGAAAAAATCGGCGCAACCGTGATTCCTGTTTCTACCGGCAACACCAAGCGACAAATCCAGGTAATGAAAGATTTCGGCTCCACTATTCTCTGCTGTACCCCCTCTTATGCGTTGTATTTGGGAGAAACCTTAAAAGAAATGGGGTTGACACCCGATGATTTAAAACTAAAAGCAGGCTTTTTCGGTGCAGAACCATGGACAGAGCAAATGAGAAAAGAGATCGAACGCAATCTGGGAATCAAGGCATATGACATCTATGGGTTGTCTGAAATCAGCGGTCCCGGCGTCGCATTTGAATGTCCGGAACAAACCGGCATGCACATTAATGAGGATCATTTTATCGTTGAAATCATCGATCCCGATACCGGCGAGGTGCTTCCGGACGGCGAAGAAGGTGAAGTTGTATTCACTTGTATCACAAAAGAAGCTTTCCCGCTGATTCGGTACCGCACGCGTGATATTTCGGTATTATCCCATGATCAATGTTCCTGCGGACGCACCTTTGTCAAAATGGCAAAACCGCGCGGACGGAGCGATGATATGCTAATTATCCGCGGCGTAAATGTGTTCCCGTCACAAATCGAAAGCGTATTACTGGATCTGGGACAAACCGCGCCGCATTATCAGTTGATCGTTGACCGGAAAAACAATACCGACACCTTTGAAATCCTGGTAGAAATGTCGGAAAATATGTTCTCTGATTCTGTAAAGGGTCTGGAGGAGCAAGAACATCGTATTCAAGCCGCAGTGGAATCCACTCTCGGAATTGGGGCAAAGGTTACTCTGGTAGAGCCGAAATCTATTGCGCGCAGTGAAGGCAAAGCAAAGCGTGTCATTGACAAACGGCAGTTACACTAAAATACAGAAAGGATGAAATCTTTTATGTTTATCAAACAGCTTTCTATTTTTGTGGAAAACAAACCCGGTCGTCTGGCGGAAATCACATCGGTACTTGAGAAAAATAACATTGATATTCGTGCGCTTTCTATTGCAGATACCAAAGATTTCGGCATTCTTCGCTTGATTGTAAATAATCCGAACGTTGCGGAATCTGCTTTGAAACAAGCAGGCTACACAGTTTCTTTAACACAGGTTATCGCTATCGGCATTAGTGACAAGCCGGGCGGACTCGCAAAAGCAATGTCTGTTTTGTACAGCAATCATATCAGTGTAGAATATATGTATGCTTTTCTGAGCAAAAGCGATGATACGGCATTTGTCATTCTGCGGGTAGAAAACAATGAAAAAGCCATCGAGGTTTTACAAAACAGCGGCTTACAAATACTGGAAAGCTCCAGCATTTACAGTATGTAAAACAATGAAATATTCCCAGGTTAGCGGAAGGATTCAGAAAGGCAAGAGTATTTTATGGACATTTCTAATCAAAATATAGCAGTAATCGGATTGGGACTGATTGGCGGCTCGATTTGCAAGACAATAAAAAAACATACCGGAAAATGCTGTTTCGCGATGGACACCAACGCCCAAACACTTCAAAACGCACTGCAAGACGGTGTAATATCAGCCGGTATGCGTTCCGATGACTTAAATAATTGCGATATTGTTATTGTCGCTCTGCATCCTAAGCAAACCATTCGCTTTATTCTAGAGCACGCTCCTCTGTTTAAAAAGGGCAGTATTGTCATGGATGTATGTGGCATCAAATCTACTGTTGTCGAACAAGTAACAGCTCCGCTGAAAGAACAGGGTGTACATTTTGTCGGCACACATCCGATGGCAGGACGGGAATTCTCTGGGTATGACTATGCGCTGGATCATCTTTTTGACCGAGCAAGCATGATTATTACGCCCACGGAACAGACTTCTGCCCAAGCAGTAAAAGACGTCGCTTCCCTTGCAGAAATCATGCATTTCAAAAAGGTGGTCATTTCTTCGCCCGAACGGCATGATCAGATTATTGCATTTACTTCGCAGCTTGCTCATGTGGTATCCAATGCTTATATCAAAAGTCCGTCGTCCCAATATTATGACGGATTCAGTGCAGGAAGCTTTTTGGACTTGACAAGGGTGGCAAAGCTAAATGAAAACATGTGGACCGACCTGTTCATGATGAACAAGGAACCCTTGCTGTTTGAAATCGATACGATTATTGATCATCTCTGCGAATATCGAGATGCCCTGCGCAAAAATGATAATGATTCCCTTCGTCAACTGTTAAAAGACGGCAGAGAGCTAAAAGAAAAAAGTTTGGAAATGCTCAATCAATAATAAAAAATAGTATTGATTTTAAATCAGCCTGTCGGCTGTTTTTCAGAAGTATATTTTTGTTATTCCACAACAGATTTGCCTTACAAATCTTATTTCATAATAATCATTTACCGGTCAAGACGCTGCGAAAAAATCCACGGCGTCTTGACTTTTATCATATCTAAAGGAACCTCATACGAAGCAACTCGCTGCCCAACTGTCCCATCTGCTATTCTAAAACCCCCTTTCTTTGCATAGAATGGACTTGTCAGATACTTTGTCCAATAGATTTGAAAAGGGGAATGAACTTGAAATTATTTAACTTGTTAGAACGTGATTTAAATGAATCTCCCAAAATAAATCTGAAAAAAAATCCTCTTTCGCCGCAAGCTGATGAAAAGCCTGCCGATCATCCGGGGCTTTCTTCCTCAGAGGCGGCAAAACGTCTCAGGGAAAATGGTCCAAACAGCCTGTCTCAAGGAAAAAAAGTGAATGCGATGAAAATATTTGCCGGACAGTTTAAAGATTTTCTTACTTTAATTCTGCTGGCAAGCACTCTGATTTCTCTTTTTATGGGAGAATACGCCGAGGCGTTAACCATTGCCGTAATCGTCCTGCTAAACGCAATTATGGGTTTTGCGCAGGAATTTAAAACCGAAAAAACATTGGAAGCACTGAAGAAGATGGCTGCTCCTCACGCGAAGGTATTCCGAGACGGTAAATTGACCGAGCTTCCCACTGATAATCTGGTCTGCGGAGATATCATTGAATTCGAAGCCGGAGACAAAATTCCGGCGGATGCGTTGATTTTGGAGTGCAGCACATTAGAATCGGACGAAGCAATGCTGACCGGCGAATCTCTGCCGTCCGAAAAACACAGTCAGCCTTCAGCCAAAGATTTTACGGGGCATGACAAGGAATACTTAGTCTATATGGGCTGTACCGTTACAAAGGGACACGGAACGGCAAAGGTCATTGCAACCGGTATGAATACCCAAATGGGACAAATCGCGGATATGCTGGTGGGGATTGAGGAAGAAGAAACCCCGCTCCAGAAAAAGCTGGGTGAGCTGGGAAAGTATATCGCTATCGGTTGCCTGATTATCTGTGCCATTGTATCATTAACCGGTATTTTGAGAGGAGAACCGGTATTAAATATGTTGATAACCGGACTGTCCCTGTCGGTAGCTGCCGTTCCCGAAGGGTTGCCTGCCATCGTTACTATTGCGCTGGCGCTCGCGGTAAACCGTATGGTCAAGCAAAAATCCCTGATTCGCCGCTTACATGCCGTTGAAACATTAGGTTGCGCCAGTGTGATTTGCTCCGACAAAACGGGGACGCTGACAGAAAACAAAATGACGGTTAAAAAAATAGTGGGAACCGACTATCATCTCGAGGTTACCGGGAACGGATACGAAAAAGCCGGTGAATTTCGACGCGGTAATACCCGGATGAATGTCAATTTGCAAAGCAACACAAAGAAACTGTTCGAGGTTGCTGTCCTGTGCAACAACAGCCGTATCAGTGCGCCGGGAGAAGCCTTCGGCGGACGGGACAGAACGAGCAACCAAGCGAAAGGATGCTGGAACGCCATCGGCGATCCGACTGAAACCGCTCTGCTGATTATGGCTGCAAAAGCCGGTGTCACAAACGATTCACTAGAGCACGAATATACCAGAATAGATGAAATTCCATTTGACAGCAAACGAAAATGTATGTCGGTAGTCGTAAGAAACAAAAGCGGAAAACGACTGCTGCTGACCAAAGGCGGATATGATATTTTAATGCAAAAATGCATATATATTGCAACACAAAGCGGCGTATCTGCTTTAACCGATAACATGAAAAAGGAAATGAATCGTGAAAACGATCAAATGGCATCCAATGCTTTACGTGTACTGGGAATCGCCTATCGGGAAATCTCCGATTCAGAAAACGATCCGAAAGAAGAAGGGTTGATTTTTCTGGGAATGGTCGGTATGATCGACCCGCCGCGCAACGAAGCCAAACAATCCGTTGCACTCTGCCGAAAAGCCGGAATCAAAACCGTAATGATCACCGGCGATCATAAACTTACTGCCACTGCGATTGCTTCTCAGCTCGGCATATTTCATCAGGGAGATATCGTCGTGACAGGGCAGGAATTAGACCGGATGTCTGATGATGATTTAACCGGAATGATTGAACAAACTACGGTATTTGCCCGCGTCAATCCCAGCCATAAGCTAAAAATTGTCCGTGCTTTTAAAAGATTAGGGCACGTTGTTGCAATGACCGGAGACGGAGTAAATGATGCTCCCGCAGTCAAAGAGGCAGATATCGGTGTTGCTATGGGCAACGGCACAGACGTAACCAAAGAGGCTTCCGATGTCATTTTGCTGGACAGCAATTTTGCCACATTAGTTACCGCAATTGAGGAAGGCAGAACGATTTACGGCAACATCCGAAAATTTATCCGTTATCTGCTTGCCTGCAATATCGGCGAAGTTTTGACCATGTTTTTAGGCATGTTAATGGGCTTTCCTGTCATTTTACTTCCGATTCATATTCTCCTGATCAACCTTGTCACAGACGGATTGCCTGCCATCGCCCTGGGATTGGAACCCAAAGAAGATGGAATAATGGAAAAAAAACCGCGCAGCGCCAATGCCGGTATTTTTGCGGATGGATTGCTGTTTAAAATTGTATTTCGCGGAATTCTGATCGGTCTGACTACTTTAGCGGTTTTTTCCACTGTTTTCAAAATGTACGGCAGCCTGGAATTTGCAAGAACTTCTGCATTTGCCACTTTAGTACTGACACAGCTGATTCATGTGTTCGAATGCAAGAGCGAAGAAAAAACAATATTTTCGATCCCATATTTTAATAATTATAAATTAATTTTTGCCGTTCTGATTTCCCTGGTCATCGTTCTAAGTGCCATCTACCTGCCGGTTTTACAGCCGATATTAAAAACGGTTACGCTGCCTCATCAATGCTTGTGGACAATTATACTTTATTCTATGGCAGTGCCGGTTATCAGTGCTCTGGAAAAGTCCATTTCAAAGCAATGGAAAAATCACAAATTATTAACTCAGGCAAAAAAAGATTAACACAATAACAATAACAAAGCCGCCCTATCAGTATTTTACGAACAGATAGGACGGCTTATCTTTTTTAGACGACATACAAAGAGCGATAAAAACTTTTTAAGCACAGCTCACAGTCTTGCTCTCCACTTCAAGGATCACCGACTGCCAACGGCAAAACAATGATAATTCTCTTATCGCACAAATTTTATCCGCCAAACAAACAATGAAACTTTCGCGATATCTGGGAATGCGCAGATTCAACGGAAACATATGCTTCCTGATAATATCAATTTCTATCTTGTTCAAATCAAAATCTCTTGCCGCATTTTGCAGAGCGATTCGGGCATGCCGGAATCCGTGCCATTTTTGAGCCGAGTCGGGCATATGCCAATCATACAAAAAATAATCATGCAGCAAAGCGCCGCGAACTAAGCTTTCCATATCAACATCTGCTCTGAGCTTTTTAACCAGCCAGATACTCATATAGGCCACAAATACCGAATGAGCAAAACAGCTGATATTTCCGTGTTGTATATATGCTTTTTCCTGTTTCATATTTGATGCCGTCAAAATGTCGGTTCCGCTTTTTAAAATCAACGCAATAATGTCCGAATCTGCTTTTTCCTGTTTCATTCGTTTGCTCCTTATAACACAAATGCGTTCGGTACGAGTGTTCCTTTTTATTATAACATAAATATCATCAAAACGGTGTTTTGATGACCGCCGCAGGC
>ERZ773235.416-NODE-416-length-56738-cov-3.962511_pt1 | contig 56738 bp, 39 predicted proteins | sample MGYA00580522_ERZ773235 | MGnify/ENA primary metagenome ERZ773235 (study PRJEB29015, sample SAMEA2737797) | human gut metagenome | biome: human gut; feature: human-associated habitat; material: faeces | place: China | collected 2012 ...
TACCCTGCGGCAGGAGGGCTGCAGGAAATACTGCTGCTTGCCGGAAGAATCCAAATTGTTCTTTTTCAGGTAGGCGTCGCATTCTTTCAAGAACTGATTGCGGTACCATTCCGGCTGCGTCGCAAACCATGTTACATCGTCAAAACCCCAGTTGTAAAATGCATTTTTAGTAGCTACTCCAGGTTTTCCGTTTCCGCCGTAATTGTCAAATTCCAGGATCGTGAAGTTGTTCTCTATCGTAAATCCAAGCGGATGTTTTCCGCCGGCGCTCCGCCCAATCCAGGACAGCCAGCATTTTTTATAATCACTGATTTCACACATCAACGCGCCGTTTTCTGTCTTTGTTTCATTCGGAACAATTCCCGCTCCCTGAATATCGAAAACAAGATTATCTCCAACTTTAATCCCGTTAGAATCAATGGCAGTATGGCAATCGAATAAAGCGATTCCACGCCGCGCATGCGTTTTAGCATATTTTCTTGCCTTTGTTAACAATTCATCCCAATGAGTCGCATAAGAATTGCCTCTGTAAAGCATCATTTTTTCTGCCTGTCCCATATGGAATGCCTCATAACCGGCATCGATATATCGGGTAATTTGATAATAAAAATACATTTTGGTTTCGGTTTGGGTGATATCCGGCACACCGGAACCGTCATTTCCCCAGCAGCCAATTCCATTATCCGTGCCGTTTTTATCTTTTGTTCCTTTCGGAAAAACAATGTCAGTAAAACGGAAATTCCGTTTTTCCACCGGCAGACCAAAGGCTTCAAATACATATGACGGAATCGCAGTGGCGTTTACGGTTCCCTTGTATGCAATCTCAAAAATACCAGCTTGCAAAATGATTTCGGAATCTGCTTTATGGACCAAATCTGCTTTTTCTTTTGCTATTTTGTAGTGTTTTTCAATGTCAGCAGCGCTCAGATTTCCACCCCAGGAATAATAAGCCGCCCGACCGATATACTTGGCTCCGATACGACGCAGCATCCGAAGATCCTCTGTAAATATCGGATCTTCAGCAAGATTTTCTACACATAAGCCTGCATGAGTAACAGCGCGTGAAGCATAATTGCGCAGCACCTCTTTAGACATGGAGCCATTGAAGGTAAAATTTGTTGCGGCAGAAGCCTGTGTAGCGGGTTTCATTGATAGCACCCCCGAAGCAAACAGTGCCGTGCACAATACAACACTGCAGATTTTTTTCATCATAGTCGGAATCTTCCTTTCTTTTTTCCGGCGATTCCGAGCCGCCTGATCATACAAATACAGACGACCCGGACTATTATTACCTTCTTTAAAGCATTATTGTTTTTTAAGAGCTTCCAACACTTGAGGTTCCCACTGTGCAACAACGCCGGAATAAGAATCTCCGGAAAGGAAAGTAGGACCATAAATATTATAGTATTCTACTGTTCCTTGCAGACGTCTGAACTGAAGCGGAACACCCGATATGATAGATTTCGCATATTCATCTATTTTTTTCTGTGCCGCCGTATATTCGCCGGTATCCTCTACCTTTATCAGCCCAATATTCATACCGCGGACTGCACAGGCAAAAGCAACGCCGCCCTGCGGATTGGAAGCCTTTTTAGGAACATAGAAAGCATCCACCGATACGCCATGATAATATGTAGAACTCTTCGTATAACGAGGAATCGGTACCGCTTTTAATGTACCTTTTTTGAATTCATCAGGGAATTCTAATCCAGCCGCTTCCGCAGTAACATACATGCCAACCTGACCGCTGACCACCATTTTACGAACCACCGTCGGCTCGGATTCCGAAGTCAACGCATATTTATTTCCGGTCGGTCCCATTTTGCGGAGAAATTCGATTGCTGTTTTAATCTCATTATTATTTAAATTAGATTTCCAGCTGCCGTTCGAATATTCGATTAAATCTTTCCCGACAGTAGGAAGAAGCGTTTCCGCATAACGGAAATGAATACCGTAATTGCTCTTACTGTCATCGCTGGTATTAATCTTAGTCAGTTTTTTCGCATATTGCTCAAATTTTTCCCATGTCCATTGATTGTTGTACAGCAGTGTTTCCGGATCGGTCAGCCCTGCATTTTTCATCACAGTCGGATTATAGATAACCCGTCCGTATAAATCCATTGTCGTTATCATTGCGTAATGTTTGCCGTTGAGCTTCAGACTGTTCATAGTGCTGCGCGCGCTGCCCCAAAAAGCAGTATTGATATCAATGTAACTGTCAACCGGATCAACCAGATTTTTGGTAACCAAATCCGGCCAACTTTCCTCCGGTTTTACATAAATAATATCAGGAGACTGATTTGAATTTGCCCACACGGCAAGTTTTGATGCCTTCATTGCGGGAGTAGCTTGTTTATATCCCACATCTATACCCGGATATGCTTTCTTGAAAGCCTCTTCCCACTTTTGAACCCATGCACTCTTCGGATCCCAGTCAACACATACTGTGACCTTGTTCTTGGGGATCGTAATTTTCGGCATAGTCGCTTTTGCATCATCCTCATTTTTGGAAACGGTTGGTGTTTCTGTTTTGCCGGAGGTCTTGCTGGAGGTTTTGCTGCTTGTTTTATTTGAAGTATTCGCCGAAGCATCTGTTTCCGCTTCGGAACTGTCAGCAGTAATTAGGTCTGACAGAACTTCTTCCCCATCATCAACAGAAGAAGTTTCTGCGGAATCCGCGGAACCGGTTGCTGAAGAGGAGGTGTTCCCGGTATCTCCTTTACATCCGGATATCATTCCCGCAGTCATCAAAGCTGCAAGAAACAATGCAAATGGTTTTACATTTTTCATAGACAGAATCGTTCCTTTCTCAATTTTCTCTCGCCTTAATCAAGGCATCCCAATACAATTCAAATGGTTTTTAAATTATTTTAATAAGAGGCAAAGTCCCGTCATTCAACGTTCCGGTGGTGGATTATACCACCACCGGAAAAAGTGAGCGGTACCCGCCGTCTATAGAGGCGGGGGACATCTCGCTTTTAGTTATAGTATCGTTGCGGCTGCACAAATGTTTTTGTGCAGCCGCCTCATTACGGATCGTTTGCCTTCCGTCTTATTTAAACTTCACTTCTCTTTTTTATTGTCACTGCAATCAATGCGCTGCCTGTCAACAGAAGTATAAAGGCGATCGGCAATGCACTATGAACGCCGGTATCCTCCGGAGTATCCTGTTTGTCGTCATTGCTGCCTGCATTGTTGTTATTGCTTGAATTGTTATTTTCTGAACTTTCGTTGTTTCCCGGATCCTCATTTTCTCCCGGATCTTCCGTATTTCCTCCACCCGGATTATACGCTTCAGGGATTTCATAATCTGCCGGAACAGTAGTCGGCAAATCTATTGCGGCTCCGGTGTTGTAAGTTGTTTTAAGAATAACGTTAACAAAGAAAATCTGGGTATCAAATTCATCTGCTACCATCTTAAAAAGAAATTTCTTCTCCGGATTGCCAGTCAAGATCCACTCAATATTTTTCTTGCACTGCTCTGCATTCAGGCTTGCAGCCGGAAGATTCGGATCGCCCAAATTTGTTTGATCCGCTACCTCAGAAATTAAATACCACGTTTTTCCATCGTCTTTAGAAGCCAAGAATTTACAGTTTTTATATGCTCCCCAGCCGCCGATTGTAAAGTTAACAGCACGGTCATTTAAATCGATTTCATAAACCAAATAACCTTCGCTCTCAACATTCATATAAACGTCGTTCCACTGCATAATGGTTTTGGCAAACTGAGAATCCTTTAAGAATGCACCGCCGTCTACAACCTCCGGTTTTGTTGCCACCTTGTTGTCCCAGATATCCTTTTGCTGTGCGGCTTCGTCTGCATCTTCTACATTAAGCGGAGAGGCATCAAACCGGAATTCATAATCTTTTGTACCGGTTGGCTCAGTCACTTCAATGTTATAAACAAGTGTTTTTGTACCATAAGTTACTGTTAAAGCCTGTTGTTCTGCTACCGCTGCAGAATTGAATCCCGAAACCATGTCTGCCGTGACGTCAATATCCTTAGTAGAATTATCGCTATAAGTTGCCGTTATAACTCCGCCGGTCACATCTAAAGATTCTCCGACAGAATAGTTCTTTTTCGTTGGCTCCGTTTTCCACTCGATTTTTGTCAAAGTGACTTCAGAAACAGTAACATCAAAAGTGGTTGTTTTCTCTTGGTATGTAATGGTTAACGTTTTCGTTCCCGCAGTCTCGCTTTCAAAACCGGTAACCATACTTGCTGTCAAATCAACAATTTCATCCGGATCGTTTTCACGCGTTACGGTCACCTTTCCTCCGGTCACATCCAATGGTTCTCCGGTAAAATAGCTTGTTTTTGCCGGTGCTGTGCTTAAACTGATGCCCGTAACAGTGCTTTTGCGAGCAGTAGCAACGCGGAATTTTACATATCTAAGTTGTCCATTCTCTTGTACTGCGAATTTAATATAAACAACCTTTTTGCCGTTACTGTCAACAGACGCATTCGCTAAAACAGCTTTGTTTGCATCCAGATTGGTTTCGGTCATCTGCTTTGAAATCTCGGCGTTAATTGGCGCTTGATTTGCATAACCATATTCCGTTGTGCCATATGATACAACCTGAGACCATGCAGTGTTGTCTGCAGAAAGAGAAATCGTGAAATTTCTGCTGCTGTCCTGATACAAATCATCAACCACCAAACTAGTGGCATTTGCATCAACTGCTACCTTAAATACATTGGATTGACCCGCCAATAACGAATGATAATTTTGTTCTTTTCGATCTGTCCTTCCCCAAATGTCAAGGGGTTCTCCTTGTAGTTCGCCAACTACAGCATCTTTCATGAATTGATACGGTTTAAATTCATCCTCGCTGGGAGCACCATCGTTTACAGAACCTGGTACATAACTATAAATATACAAGTCTTTTTCGTACCCGTTCGTCTTGGTACCGCTCATCTCGGCAAACACGCCGGGAATTGCCACAGAAAGCATTAAACATAATGCCACAACCATGGATATTGCTTTTTTCATCGTGTTTCCTCCTTAAAATACATTTTATTACATTTATGAAATCCCTTACCTGTCTGGCACTGGGATAGCGCCCAATAACTTGTACATTCGTTTGATACATGTTTATATTTTTTAGAAATTGCAAAGAATAAAAATTCAGCAAACTGTAATATAGTCAGTTTCTAATTTTGGAAAATATTGTTTTAATAATAAAATTTAATTGAATAATTTTATATATTTTAACAATTGATTCGTTTTTTAAACGAGCTTTTCCTATTCATTAACAGGTATATTTTTAACTGTTTTTCTCTCTGTGATTTCATATTATCACACAAACATTACATAAGTCAATGGTTATTTATGGCTTCTATTGACAAACTTGTATATTTGTAATATAATGTAGTAAAAGAAGTGTGATTGGGAGAGGATGGCAATGCAGAAAAACAAAACGGGTTCAGAGCCGTTGTATAAGCAAATTAAAAATTATCTGGATACACTGATCCAACAAAATTTCAACAATACAGAATTTCGTTTTCCTTCCGAAAACCAAATCGCGACCCGATTCCACTCCAGTCGCGTACCGGTAATTCAAGCATTAAAGGAACTGGAAAGCGAAGGTAAGATCTACCGGATACAAGGGAAAGGCTCCTTTATTCAAACCGAGAGTTCCATACAAGACCGGCCGGAACTACATATCGGTATGCTGCTGCCGCGGTTGTACAGCAAATACGTTTCGGAAATGATTGACGGAGCGAAAGCTTATTTGGAACAGCACAATATCAAATTATATATCTGCGTCACTGATGATGAATCGCAAAAAGAAAAAGAATTCATTGAGTCTATCCGTTCTATGCAATTCCAGGGAATGTTATTTTTCCCGGTCATTCACAACACGTACAGCGACGCTATTCTGGATTTAGCAATCAGTAAATTCCCTACTGTTTTCATCGGCCGTAATATGCCGCGGTTAAATATCAGCAGTGTATTCTGTGATCCATACAACCAGGCTTATCATGCCGTAGAATACCTGCTAAAAAACGAACGCACCAATATCGCTTTTATCAGCGAACGTTCTGATTCTTCTCCTTTCTATGAAAAAAGAATGAAAGGCTATCAAGCGGCAATGCAGCACTATTTTCATGATACAAACGCTTTGGCAGCTGAAATTGATTTTTTTCGCGAGAAAACGCCGGAGTCAGACAAAGCAATTGAAGCCGATATCTGTTCATTTCTGGATAAGCACCCCGATGCAACTTCAATTATCACCACCAATCTGGCAATCGTACAAATTTATAAACACCTGATAAAAAAGCAAGTCCCGCCGGGGAAATACACGATTCTGGTGTTTGACAGTGCTGAGAGAATGGATTTTATTCCCTATCAAAACTTAATAATTATCGACCAATGTCCGTATAAAATCGGTTATCTGGCTGCCGAACAGCTTCATCTTCAAATCACACAACATGCAACTCTTCAAAATATAGATGTTCCGGAGCGCTTTGTTGCACACAAAAGCAATTCTACTGATATTTCTCCGATTACTTCTATAAATATCCAGGAATAATCATTTAGTTTGAAATGGTCGCTCTTAAAAGTCTTCAACACATAACAAACCCGAACTTTACCTCTAACAGAGGCAAAGTTCGGGTTTGTTTGTCCTTTCAGCAAATTCAGATTTAGAACTGCCGATTATTGCTTTAAATGTTCAAACCCCATTGCTCCTTTTATTATATTCCGTAAGGAATTGACGGCATATCCAAAATATATTACAATGATATTGTGATAAAAGTACCCAAAGGAGAGCCTATGCATGAAACGGCTTGTATTCCATGTTGATGTAAACAGTGCTTTCCTTTCGTGGGAAGCTGCAAAACGGGTTGCCGAAGGCGGTGAAGACATCCGGCTGATCCCATCCGCTATCGGCGGTGACAGAGAAAAACGCACCGGTGTGATTTTGGCAAAATCCATTCCGGCAAAACAATATCAGATCAAAACCGGCGAGCCCGTGGCAATGGCTCTGCGTAAATGCCCCGATCTTTACCTTGCCAAACCGGACTTCCGGCTCTATGAACGCAGTTCTAAAGCGTTTATGGATATTTGCCGGGAATATGCGCCGGTGGTCGAAAAATATTCCATTGATGAATGCTTTCTCGATATGAGCGGCACTTCTCTGATTTACCCCGATCCTGTGGCACTGGCACATGAAATAAAGAATAAAATCCGTGACACGCTTGGTTTTACCGTCAACATCGGCATCGGAGAAAACAAGCTGCTTGCAAAAATGGCAAGCGACTTTGAAAAACCCGACAAGGTGCACACCCTGTTTTTGAGCGAAATGGAAGAAAAACTATGGCCGCTCCCGGTCAGAAACCTGTTTTCAGTAGGTCACGCGACTGCGGAGCGGTTAGAAAAAATATCCATTAAAACCATCGGTGATTTGGCAAAAACCGATTTGAAATGGGTTCAAAATATCCTCGGCAAAAAATTGGGAGAGCAGTTACATCATTATGCCAACGGCATCGATTCTTCACCGGTCCTCGCCGAACCGGAAGAGGCAAAGGGATACAGCGTTTCCACAACTTTAGAAGAGGATGTAAAAACAACAGAGAGCGCCAACCGCATTCTGCTGGCTCTGGCTGACAGTGTGTCCTCCAGAATGAGGGCGGACGGAGCAAGAGCTTTCTGCATTGGTGTTACGATCCGGGACAACAACTTTAAAAACAAGTCACACCAGATAAAGCTCTCTGAACCGACAGACATTACCTCTGAAATATTCAGTACTGCAAAAAAGCTTTTTGCAGAGCTCTGGGACAAGCGCACCCCTTTGCGTCTGTTGGGAATTTCCCTTACCAATGTTACAAAAGAAGACGCGGAACAAATTTCCTTCTTTCCCAACAAACAAAAGGAACGCGCCCAAAAAGCAGACAAAGCAATCGACTCTATTCGAAATAAATTCGGTATGGCGGCAATTTCCCGTGGATGTCCTCTTCCGTCGGTTGAGGTTGGTAAAAAATACAAAGCGCAGATAGAGGGCAAAAAAGAATAAATAAAGAGGTGCATCGCTCTGAAAGCCGTGCACCTCTTTATTTTATTACTCTCGCGGGCAAGCCATATACAAAAGCGCATTAACGATTGCCGCCGCCACATTGCTGCCGCCTTTTCTGCCTTTTGCTACAATGTATGGCACACCGCTTTTCATAATGATTTCCTTTGATTCACAAACATGGACAAACCCAACCGGCACCCCTATCACAAAGGCAGGCTTTACCTCGCCGTTTTTGATTAACTTGTCCAATTCCAGCAGTGCAGTCGGCGCATTGCCTACGACAAAGATGATTGGCTTTTGAATCGTTTCCGCTGCTTTTCGTACGCTGATCGATGAACGGGTGACATTCTCTTCCTTTGCTCTTTTCGATACATCCTCGTCCGAAACAAAGCACTGCACTCTGCCGCCCAGCTTTTCCAAAACAGACTTGTTAATCCCCGCCATTGCCATTTTGGTATCTGTTACAATCTCCGCGCCGCATTTTAATGCTTCCAGCGCAATCTGCACCGCGTTTTCTGAAAAGCAAAGGGTATTTACATAGTCAAAATCTGCGGTAGTATGGATCACACGCTTGATAATCGGCGCTTTTTCCTGATCCAAAACCGTATCTCCAAGCTCTTCTGTAATAATAGAAAAACTCTTTTTTTCGATTTCCATCGGTTGCAGTATTTCCATGTCTGCTACGCCTCCTTTACGCCCTCGTTTAATATTTTATATACTAATTCCATATCCAGTGATCGCCGCAAGGAATCCGCCAACAGATTATATTGCTGTTCTTTGTAATCTTTCAGGCTAATCATATCTTTTTGCTCCGTTCCAATGCCCTTGCGTTTCAACAAAGCTTTTGATAAAGCCTGCAACACCTCGTTGGAATCAAACAAGCCGTGCACATAGCTGCCGTAAACGCTGATATGATCCGAAACACCGTCTTGTTTCTCGTTGCCGTCCGCATCGGACAGCTGAGTCAAATCGGTTTGTCCGATTGTCTTTCCCATGTGGATTTCATAACCCTCGAAATGAGCGCCGCTCAGCTCGGACAGCACTCCCGAAACCTCTCCGAACCGACCGTTCACCCGTGTTCGCATTTTTTGCTGTCCGAATATCGTTTCCGCCTCCACCAAACCAAGTCCCTCTGTTTCTCCGCCTTCTTCTACCCCATATGGATCGGAGATTGTTCGGCACAGCATCTGATATCCGCCGCAGATCCCTATTAACGGATTTCCCGCTCCGGCATACCGCTGGATTTTTGCTGCCAATCCGGATTCTTTCAGCCATTTCAGGTCGGCAATCGTATTCTTGGTTCCGGGCAAAATGACAAGATCCGGCGTCCCGAACTCTTCCGTGCGGCTCACATACCGTACCGAAAACGCCTCCACGCAGGAAAGCGCGCCGAAATCGGTAAAATTAGAAATTTTAGGCAATCGGATAACGGCAATATCTACCGCGCCGTTTCCGTTTTTTGAGATCAGGCGTTCCGACAGGCTGTCCTCATCATCGATATCCAGTTTTAAATAGGGCACTACCCCCACTGCCGGCAAATCGATCAGCTCCTCCAGCATATTCAGTCCCGGTTTGAGAATTTCCGCATCGCCGCGAAACTTGTTAATGATCGTCCCTTTCATATATGCTCTGTCCTGCTCCAACAGCTTGACAGTCCCATAAAGAGAGGCAAACACACCGCCGCGGTCAATATCGCCTACAATCAGCACGGGAGCGTTTGCCATCCGCGCCATTCCCATGTTGACGATATCATGCTGCAGGAGATTGATTTCTGCCGGACTTCCCGCGCCTTCAATGACAATAATGTCATTTTCTGCCGCAAGGCTGTTGTATGCCTTCATAATATCCGGTTTCAAAGCGGTTTTCATTTTAAAATAATCAACCGCCCGCTTATTTCCAAGCACCCTGCCGTTAACAATAACCTGCGAGCCCTCATCACTGGTAGGCTTAAGCAGAATCGGATTCATCCGTACGTCCGGGATTTTGCCCGCCGCTTCCGCCTGCACCACCTGCGCGCGGCCCATTTCCAGCCCATCCTGCGTGATAAAGGAATTGAGCGCCATATTTTGGGATTTGAACGGAACAACCCGATAGCCATCCTGCATGAAAATGCGGCACAGCCCTGCTGCAATCCAGCTTTTGCCTGCATTGGAAGTTGTCCCCTGAATCATAATTGCTTTTGCCATGATAGGAATCCCTTTCTGAAAATACATTTTCGATATAATCGCCAAACACAATTGGTTGTTCTGTCCCTTATAATCTTTTTTGCCCGCGCTTTTCCTGATATGCGGCGCAAGCCCTGAGCAAGCGCTCCGCAAAATCCGGTGAAGCGTAAAAATGCAGATGAGGGTATCCCGCGACCAAATGATCCTGCGTCACAACACAGGGATAAGTCACTCCGGAGCTTTCCTTTTTCGCAAGAAAAGCATCCCCGCATATTTCACTGTCTGCATAATGAAATTCGTGAGCAAAAATTTGATCTCCCTTTTTGCAAAGAAGATTATCGGTTTGAGCCGTAAGGGTCACATAACCAAAGCGCTGCAATCTGTCTGTCATTTTGGAGGTGGATTTTATCAATCCCGCCAAAGGGTAAGCAGTTCCGTCCCGATCGATAAAGCGTTCCTGCAAATAGATGAATCCCCCGCATTCCCCATAGACAGGCATCCCGTCCTTCCATGCCGAACGAATGCTTTCCAGCATTTCAATATTGCCGCTTAGCTGTTTTAAATACAATTCCGGATAACCGCCACCGAAAATGACGCCGGAAATTCCGTCCGGCAATTTTCTATCCGCAAGCGGCGAAAACTCTACAAGCTCCGCTCCCATTTGGGTCAATATATCCAATCCATCCTGATAATAAAAACAAAACGCCTTGTCCTTTGCGATCCCGATTCGCACCCGGGTTTGAAACCGGGAAGGAATCTCATTATAGGAAAACGGCTCTGCTGTTTCAGCCAGCTTCATCAAGCCGTTTAAATCCAACGTCTTTTCTGCCTGCACCGCCAAAGCTTGTATCATCTCTTGCAGCCGGCTGACTTCTGCCGCCGTCACCAAGCCTAGATGCCGGCTTTCCAAAGAAACCTCCGGCATAGGCGGCAAATAGCCGTATACCCGCAAGCCGGTGTGAGCTTCGATCATTTTTCGATAATGCTCCGCCATCTGCGGACTTTTTACTTGATTCAGTATTACACCGCTGATGCGATTCGGTTTAAAATCCCGGAGTCCTTGCAGCAACGCGCAAACCGTCAGCGACATACCCTTGCAATTCAGAACAACCACAACCGGCGTTTTTGTGTCATTGGAAAGCGCCCAGCTGGAATAGTCGGCGGTGCTTCCGACGCCATCATAAAAGCCCATGACGCCCTCAATCACCGAAAGCCGACTGTTTAAACTGTTTGTTGCCAAAGAGTACAGCGTTCCCTGTTTTTTCATTAAAAACAAATCCAGATTGCGCGCATTTGCCCCGATGATTTCCGAATGGAACATGGGATCAATGTAATCGGGACCGCATTTAAAAGAGGATACCGCAATACCGCGCTCTTTGAAAGCGCCTAGAACTGCACAAGTAACGGTTGTTTTGCCGCAGCCGCTGCCGGAACCGGCAATCATAATGCGCGGCGGATTAGCTTGGTTCATATCGTTTGTCATTTCGCAGTAAGAAGTTTCTGCTTCAAACGCGAATTTCTCCTTTATTTCAATATCGCTTGCGCCTGTTCATAAACCGCATCCAGCGAATCATAACAAACACCCTGATAAACGGGCGGACAAATCAGCACCGTGGCAAGGTTCAATTCCTCCGCCGCTTCGATTTTTTCTGCTGTTCCTCCGGCAGTGCCGCTGTCCTTGCTGACGACAACGCCGACCGGATACTTACTGAAGTCAATCAGGTTTTCCGCTTTGGAAAACGGACCGCATTTTGCAATCACCTGACAGTCGGGGATACCGTTTTCTTTGCAAATTGCCAAAGAGGCCTGCCGGTTTAGCACCCGGGCAACCAATTTGTCCGCGGGAATCTGAGCCGCAAAGTCTGCCAGATGATTGGAGCCGGTTGCCAAAAACACCATTTTATCCCCGCGAAGCTCCTTGGCTTTTTGAATCGCTTCCGGAAAACCGGTCACACGCACAATATGCTCCCCTTGATATTCGGTCGACTTTCTTTTATAGCGTAATATCGGTATATTTACCGCTTTGCAGGCAGTTTCAATCTCACGGGAAACATTTTCCGCAAACGGATGAGAGCAATCAATCACCAAACTAAACCGCTCACTGCCTAAAAGCTGTTGAAAATCTTCTGCACTTTTTTTCCCGTAAACAACACGGTAACTACCGCCTTTTACAAGCTCTGCTCCGTATTCGGTTGCAACGGATAGGGTCGTTTCATATTTTTCACTCAGTCTTTCACAAAGTGCTTTCGCTTCGGATATACCGCCGATTACTAATATCATGTTATTCCCGCTTTCTCTCGGTCAGCGCTGTAATTTTTCCCGGCAAAGCCGTTCTGCTTCGGCCGCCATGCCGTGTTCCTCAAAATCCAAAACAGGTTTTCCGTCTGCTTTCAGGCGGCTGACCAACTCTTTGTTTTTCTCGTTCAACGCACAGGATGCGGAATCGCTGATTACGATATATCGATAATCTTTCGCCTGGCTGTAAGCTTTCTCTATGTCCTCCTCTGTAATAGGAGTGTACGCCCTGACCGAAACCATCGGCGCGCTCATTGCAGAGGCGATGTGATAAATGACATCGTTCCGGTGCAGCACGCCGATTCCAAAGCCCAGATAAAACTTGTTAAGGTTCCGGATCAACATGGCTGTATGCTCGTCGCTCCCGATGATATAGACATCCTTATCCGGCGTGTTGGGAAATTCTATCAACCCTAAATCAGGGTTAAACTGATGGTCAGAGAAATCGTACAGCGCATCCAACGCCCCGCTTTTCAACACATTTTCGGTTGTATCGCTGATTAACACCCGATCTTCCTTTATAAGCACCAGTCTGTCACAGCATTTTACCGCCAAATCCGGCTCATGCAGAGTGCAGATAATCGTCTTGCCTTCCTGAATGCAGAGCTTTCTTAAAAGATATAAAACGTCCAGCTTGTGCTTAATATCCAGATGATTGGTGGGCTCGTCCAGCATGATGACGTCGGCGTCCTGCGCCAATCCGCGCACCAGCATGATTTTCTGCTTTTCCCCATCGCTCATTTCATAAAAATACCGGTCTTTTAAATCAGCCGCCGAGCATAGCTCCATGTATTTTTCAACCGTTGCAATGTCTTTCCCGGACAGTTTGCAGAAAAAACCGGTGTGTGGATACCGCCCCATGGATGCCACCTGCATTCCGGTCAAATTGCTGATGTCGATCTTCTGGGTAAGCACTACTGCCATTTCCTGCGCCAAATCAACCGTGCGTATTTTATGGAGCGGTTTTCCGCCGATCTGCACGGTGCCGTTCAGCTTCGGAATAATACGGGATATTGTCTTTAAAACAGTGGTTTTTCCGGCTCCGTTTGCGCCTAAAATACAAATCATTTTCCCTTTCGGAAAATCGACGTTAATATTATCAACAATCACCTTTCCGCCATAGCCGACTGAAAGTCCGCTCAGCGCAACTGCTTTTTCCTCCATTTTTATGGTCATTCCTTTCTGCGCTTTTGCAATGAATCTCAATATCTGCCGCTTTTATTTTTCCGCAGCAGCAGAAACAGCACCAAAGGAACTCCCACGCAGGAAGTGATGTTTCCAACCGCCAACTCTCCCGGAGCCGCTACCGTTCTTGCAAGCAGATCGCAAACCACGCCGAACGATCCGCCGAGCAGGATACAAGTGGGAATCAAAACACGGGAATCTTCTGATTTTAACAAGAGACGCGAAATATGAGGAACACTCATTCCCACAAAGGCAATCGGACCGGCAAATGCAGTAACCACCGCAGTTAATACGCCTGAAAACAGAATGATCAGAAGCCGCAGCACCTTGGTATTTGCGCCCATCGTTTTGGCATAGGGTTCTCCCAATAAATAGAGATTGAGGTTTTTTGACAGTAGGAAAGAAAGTACAAAAAACAAAAGACAAACAATGCTCAACACTTTCACGTTATCCCATGTCATCAAACTAAAAGAGCCCATGCCCCATCGGGTAAAATCCGCAACCGCATCGTTGCTGGACAGCGAGCTCATAATACCGACTGCCGCCGAGCACAGATAACTCAGCATCATTCCGACAATCAGCAAAGAAGTCACGCTTTTTATTCTTTGAGCAAACACAAGGATAATTGCCATCATTACCATAGAGCCGACAAAACCGCCGATAAACATAAACCAGGAATTGTCAGACGGCAATTCGAAGGTCACGCCGCCTAAAACCGCAAATCCTACAAACAACCGCGCGCCGGAAGAAATGCCAAGCACATATGGATCTGCGATCGGATTGTTAAATAAAATTTGAAGCAGAAGCCCGGACAGCGCTAGGGCAGCGCCGCCGAACATACCGGCAATCACCCTGCACAAGCGCATATTATGGACAATAATGCTGTTCATATCCGAGAGGTTAATCGGCGCAAGCAGCACCTCAAGTACCTTCCCCGGCGGAATAAAAACCGAACCGATTCCAATTGCAAGAACAGTCGAAACCGCCAACACCAACAGCAGTATCAGCATGACCAGCATCACTCTTATATTATTTGGCTTTTGCTTCTCACCCATTTGTAAATCATCCTTTTAAACAACTTCGCGATCAATCATTTGTTTTTATTTTTTGTTCGATTTCCGAAACGTCACAATTTTGTTGGAACTTGCAAGATCCTTAAATTCATCGGGATACATCATTTTTGCAAGATCCTCCATAATATCTCCGATGTTGGCCGTATCCTGCGCCCAATCATATCCAACCGCATAGCAGTCCCCGCTTTGATATGCCGGCGAAGAACCAAAGTCAATTCCCGGCGCATTTAAATCGGTAATATCCTCTGCCGAGGTGAACTTGATGTATTTTAAAGAGTTGCCGTAGACCACCTTGTCCGCCTGAAGCAAATACGGCAAAAACTCCTCGCTTTGCAGGTAGATGGCATTATCATCGGTTTTGGGACAAAGGAGTTGTCCTCCTAAATCCTTAATAAAGCTTGCGGTATAATCCTTGTCCGTTTTAACCGACCACGGAGATTTTGAAGTGTTAAACCATAGGACTTTCGGTGTTTTTTGGATTTTCTGCGCACGCGCAATAATATGATTAGCTCTTTTCACGCCGTCCTTTAAGAAATCCTGCCCCTGCTGTTCTTTTCCAATGAATGCACCGAACAGTTCGATCCACTGGGCACGCCCCATATAACTATCCTCCGCGAAATCACCAATGTAGACGCAGTTCATACCACTTTCTTCCAATTTTTTGGCGACCAGAACATCCGCCTGCATTCCGCCTACAAAAACGACCTGGGGTTGTAATTGCGCCACGATTTCCTGATCAAAATATTTTGAACCGTCGCTGTCGCTCTGAGATTTTAAATATTGTACCGTACCGTCTTCCAATGCTTTTTTCAGCTCCGGGATCTCACAGCTGGTGGGGCTTAAAGAGGTTCCCTTTATGGAATCAATGGCGTTCAGGTTTGCAAAATGCCCCGCATGAGCGCTCGCCAGGGTAACAACGCGGGTGACCACTCCATCGATCTTTTTATCCCATTTTACGTCAATTGGCTGAACAGCGCCTTGCGGCAAAATCAAAATCCGCTGTTTACGGACATTGGTTACTCCTTCTTCGCTCGTGGTGGAAAAACTGGTGGAAATGATTTTAGCGCCGCCGTAATAATATTCAATTTGAAAGCCCTTCGCAAAAGTCGGCTTGTACACTTCCTTTAAAGTTCCCGGTTTCGTCTGTTCTTGATTCAGGCTTGTGGTATCGGATGAAGTTTGCGTCTCTGCTTTTTCAGAAGAGGACGTTGCGTTTATTCGCTTTGAAACTGTGCTCGCAACAGATCTGATTTCAGCGCTTTGTATTTCGGAGGAGGTATTGGATTCGGTAGTATCGGATGGTATTTCATTCCACCCGTCTTCCGGAATCAATCCGTTAGAGGAGGACATTTCATTCCCCCCGGAAGACGAATTCCCAATCCCATTTTTACATCCTGCCAAAGATACCGTCAGCAGCAAGCTCAAGAGTAAGGCCATTGCTTTTTTCATGTAGAATCACCATTCCTTGTCAAATATTTTTCAGAATAAATAATGGCAATTCAACAAAACGCAGCTTCATTTGCAAGAACAAACACTTTGTGGCCTTGTTATGATGCAAAAAAGCCCATACCGACGGAGTTTCTCCGTCTGCATGGGCGCATAATACTTTTTGTATTTTTCATGCAAAAAGCAGTATAGCTTTTTTACCCGTCAAAGCTATACTAGTAAATGCGCGGCAGGTCTCCCGACTGAAAGGTCAACGCCTAATTTTCGCCTTCCCGGAATTTCCTCCAGTGGCATTGTGAAAATCGGCTTCCTTATTACGGTAGCAGGTCTGCTCAGGAATTTCACCTGATTCCCTATTCTCGCTGTTTATGAAACAGCACACCGCCATTTATTTATTCTGTTTTCATTATATTGTCTTTCTGATACTCTGTAAAGCGGTATTTCGGATTTGTTTCATTATTTCAGCAATTTTGCCAGAAAACACCTCTCTTCTTTATATAAAAATTCTCTTTTAATACACCAAGCAAAAACACGAAGGAAGAAGTTCTTTTTTTATACAAATATGGGATAATAATGGTGTTTACTGCTTAACCATCTATACGACTTGGAATACACAAAACTGCTGTCTGCCTAAAAAATGATTATTACAATAAGCATTAGTGACGGTCGGATGCAGACAATGCGCCTTCCAAAAACGAGTACTGTTAAGCCTCCTAAATTCAAGGTTTCAAAGGAAGAACCCGGATATTGCGAAAATATTCTCAAACAACAATTTAATCAACCCAGTGATTGAATCAAAATATCCAGCCATCCGAGTAAACTGCCTATTTTCCTATGTCAAATTGGGTGGTCCAATACATATGCCGATTGTCTACATTCTCAATTAGAACATGCAGTATCTAGGCTCATCTTTTCGATTTGCAAAGATTTTAAATTTATTGTAGAAAAATGTCAAATATGGTATACTAGTATATAATGGTAAGTATATATGCCATTTTGCGGTTGTAAATAAATATAGGGTGGGATAGCATGGCTAGAAAAAAAAATCGCCGTTTTTCTTTTCACTCTCTTTGCCATAGGAATGATGGCAGGATGTGCCAGTACACCTAATATAGGAAACAGTAAAGTAGCTGGCTCTGTAGCAAAGGTTGATGGGAAGAAATTTTTAATTCGAGACAGCAATGGGGATTGGACAGAATCTTTTTTAAACGGAGTTGACCTGGGTGCTGCAAAGGCCGGTTATTTTCCGGGTGAGTTCGGCATAAAAAAAGATGATTATCTCCGCTGGTTTCAAGAAATCAGTGACATGAATGTTCAGGTAATTCGTGTTTATGTCACCCAGATGCCTACTTTTTATGAAGCACTTCTGGAATTTAACAAAAAAACACAGCAGCCGCTTTATCTTATGGAAGGCGTTTATGTGAATGAGGCCCTGGTTTCCCAGTATAATGATGCATATGGGGGAGACGGCGCTTTAAAAGAATCGTTTCAGGCGGATATTCAAAATGCAGTGGATGTCATTCACGGTAATATACAAATCGAAAAAGTGGCAGGCAATGCCGGCGGCAATTATTGTGCCGATGTGTCACAGTGGGTGATTGGATGGATTCTCGGTATCGAATGGCCGACGGAATTTGTCATTGGTACCAATGAGTCACATCCTGAAATGACAAGTTTTCAGGGAACTTATGCACAAGCGGAGAATGCGTCTCCCTTTGAAGTGTTCCTGGCTGAGACAGCGGAAACAGCAGTGTCTTATGAAATGAAAAAGTACGCGCAGCAGAGACCGGTGGCTCTTTCTAACTGGGCTACCACGGATCCACTAGAGCACCCAAATGAGCCGAATCCGGATATGGAAGATGCTGTTTCCATTGATACAGAACATATTACGGCAACCAATGCCTTTGAAGCCGGATTCTTTGCATCCTATCATATTTATCCGTATTATCCTGATTTTCTTAGCTATGATACGAAGTATCTTAGCAATGAAAACCAGAATCCATATTTAGCTTATTTAACAGAGCTCAACGCACACCATGCCGTTCCGGTTATCATTTCAGAATACGGAATCCCGACTTCGCGCGGAATTGCACACAAAAATGCTGTCACCCATATGTCTCAGGGATATGCCACAGAGGAACAGCAGGCACAGTGGATTATCTCCATGAACAAGGACCTGCAGGCCTCCGGCTGCGCAGGCGGATTTATCTTTTCCTGGCAAGATGAATGGTTTAAACGTACATGGAACACCGCAGATTATGAGAATCCGGAACGACGCCCTTACTGGATGAATGTGGAAAGTCCCGAGGAATGTTTTGGTTTGCTGGCGTTCGAACCCGGTAAAAAGGACGCGCTGGTCAAGGTGGACGGCGACGATTCCGAATGGAGAAAAAAAGATTTGATTACCGAAAATGACGGTATTCGAGTCTATGCAAAGTTAGATTCTGCGTATCTTTATCTCTTGGTCAAGGGCGATACGTTTGACTTTGAAAAGGATACGTTGTATCTTCCGCTGGGAATCTTAAGCGGACAGGGAAATACCCAATACAACGGAACTACTTTTGATGACGGAGCGGATTTTCTGCTACGTCTGCACGGAAAAAAAGACAGTGCGGTTCTTGTGGATGCCTACTATGATCTCTTTCAGTATAGCTACTCTGTTCAGAACCATTTTTACGATGAAGTTCCCGGGCAGAAGATGAAAAATTCCGGCTTTTTCGACAAAATATATCTTGCCATGAATCGTCCGCTGAAGCTGCCCGAAACAGGTAAAACAACCGAATTTCAACGATTTGACACCGGTGCGCTTCATTATGGCAACGGCAATCCGAAGAGCGAGAATTTTGACTCTCAGTCAGATTTCTATGCCGGAAACCATTTCGTAGAGATTCGTCTGCCGTGGATGCTGATTGGGTTCATGGATCCATCGACCAAAGAAGTAGTGGGAGACTTTTATTCATCCAATACGATTGCGCCGGTAGTTACGGATGGTGTGAAAATTGGCGTGTGTCGTTCTGGGAGTGAAAAAAACGTGCCGATGAAACTGTATACGTGGGATGACTGGGACATACCGGAAACACATGAACGGTTGAAGCAATCTTACTACATTTTGAAAGACTATTTTGGTGGTATAAAGTAGAAGAAAGGTTGGAATGAGTGGTATGTATCAGGCAGTTGTTCAGCAAGTTCTAAATGTCATGATTATTATCAAGGCCTCATTTTTAATTCTTTTTACGCTGCTCCTTATTGTGCTGCATTTTATCACAAATGCAGCAAATAAACGCATGCAGCAAATTCGCCAGCAAATTTTGCGCCTCATTAGCCCTGACGCACAGATTGAATATATGAAAGGGCAAATTTACGAGGTCATTAATGGCGACACAGAAAAGATCACATTGCGTAAAATTCGGGGGATCCGTTCTCAGCGTGGAATTCAGGTTTTGGAAATGATATCCCACACAGTGGAAGGCTTGCAGAGAACACTTTTGCTTCAAGTTGTTCAGGAAGATTGGTTTAGTTCCTATCTGAAGAAAGTGGTCACCGGCAGAAATCAGAGTGCTGCACTGCTTGCCGGCAAGTTAATTGCGCAGCTTGGTATCACGAATTACGGTGATGACATTGAAAACAACCTAAGGCGCTGGCCCGGAAGTCCCAGCGTGCAGGAAATATGTTTTCTGGTCTTTTTTATGCAGGGAGCAGGGGAACGTCTTGTTCGAATTCTATCAGACCCCGAGTTTGATTTGGTGCTTTCTTTTCGAACGCTACAGGAACTCTTTTCCTATTTCCCGGGAAATCGTTCTGAACTATATCGTTCTCTTTTGACTTGTGCCCAGGATCAGTATGTCAAACGGGCATGCATTCGCGGTATCGGTATGGAAGGATACACGGACATGTGTGAAATGATCGTACCATATTTATCGTCACAGAATCAAAATATCCAGATTGAGACCATTCGTACATTTGGCAGATTGAAATATACACCGGTTTTTGCACAAATTGTCACCATGACACAGAATGACAAATGGGAGGTGCGCTGTGCGGCGGTGGACACGTGTGCCCAGCTTGATCCGCAACATTGTTATGATCCGATTTTGAAGTGTGTTTGTGACAAGGAATGGTGGGTACGTTTTCATGCGGCAGAGGTGTTGGTAACGCTTCCGTGTCGCGAGAAGTTGCTGGATGACGTGCAGGCCCCAGTAATGACCGCTATGCCTATGAGATGATACAATACATGATTGAACGAGAGACAATTCTAAAAGGAGGGATTGTTGCATGATTCCAACACTGCTAACTAAAATTATTTTAGGAATTAACTATTTCTCTCTTATTTATGTGATTTTGATCAGCACCATTTATTTGATTCAGCTAATTTGTGCGGCGATTGGACTGAGAAAATACACCAAGTCCCTGAAATATACAGACTATAAGAGATTTCAGGAATCTGACTATATGGTGCCCATCAGTGTTCTGGTACCGGCTTACAATGAGGAAGCTACAATTGTTGACAATACAAGAAATTTATTGTCACTGAGTTTTCCGCAGTATGAAGTTATTGTCATTAATGATGGCTCCAAGGACGGAACGCTGGGAGCTCTCAAAGAGTCCTTTCACCTAATCCCCATCCATCTGCCTTTTAAGAGATCTATTCAGACAAAAAACATTAAAACAATTTATCGCTCGGCTGATTATCCCAACCTTGTTGTTTTGGACAAAGAAAACGGCGGGAAGGCAGATGCGCTCAATGCGGGGATTAATGTGTCGATGTATCCGGTCTTTGTCTCTATTGATGCGGACTCTATTCTGGAAAACTCCTCATTGATTAAGATCGTCTATACTTTCATGAGCGATCCAAACTGCATTGCAGTGGGAGGTATTATTCGGATTGGAAGCGGCTGCAAAATTGTGAATGGTCAACTGCAGGATGTAGATCTGTCCGACAAGCCGCTTTTGATGTTGCAGACAAATGAATATTTACGTGCATTTTTAACCGGGCGGATTGGGTTTAATCAAATGGGGATGTTGTTGATTATCTCCGGTGCTTTTGGCACCTTTAACAAGCAGGCGGTTATTGATGTGGGAGGATATACCACCGGATGTATTGGGGAGGACATGGAACTGGTAGTCAAGCTCCACAAATCGATGCATCAGAAAAAAAAGAAGTACTCAATCAAATTTTTGCCGGATCCTGTCTGTTGGACACAACCGCCGGAAACTCTGCGGGATTTAAAAAAACAACGAAAACGCTGGCATATCGGTCTTATTGATACCTTGCTAAAACATAAGAACATGGTATTCAACCCACGTTATGGGCGGATTGGTACAATCTGTCTTCCATACTTTTGGATTTTTGAGTTGTTCGGTCCTATTTTTGAGGTTGCGGGTTACATAGCAGTTCCGATTTCATGGATTCTTGGAATCGTAAATTTTAAATTCATGGTAAGCTTTTACATTGTGGCTGTGTTGTATGGCACAATTCTGTCAGTGGGGTCGCTCCTATTGGAAGAAAACACATTTCGCAAATATCCGCGTATTAACCAGCTACTTAAACTATTTGCCTTTGCAATCCTTGACAATCTCGGTTACCGTCAAATCAATACCATTTATAAGGTTGAAGCGATGTTGGGATTTCGCAAGAATCGCTCCCGCTGGGGATCCATCCAGCGACGTGGATTTCATCAAGACGGTCAATAAGAATAGATTGAGCACATAAGGGTTTTGATTATATGTAATAAACCTTGTTCACACACATTTGAAAAAAAGATGGAAGACATATTAAAATGATGACGAGTATGTAAATGTGAGCGCTGTAGGAACTTATATTAAACGTGTAAAGCCAGATTTTGATGTTCGCTTCTATGGATATACTCAAAGCTTCCCGATTTAATAAATCAGAATTTGCCATTCCATGCAAGACAGAATAAGGCACAAAATGTCGGGACAAAAAAGTATTTATGCGGTATACTGTATTTACAGCTGGAGGTGATACAGATGGAGTGGGTAAGTGCAATACAAGACGCGATTGAATACATGGAAAAACATATCACAGACGACATCTCTGCGGAAGATGTTGCAAATCAAGTATATATGTCATCCTTCTATTTTCAGAAGGGATTTAGTATGATGTGCGGATATACAGTTATGGAATATATCAGAAACCGCAGACTTGCGTTAGCTGGCGGAGAGCTTGCGACAACAGATGCAAAAGTAATTGATATAGCGCTGAAATACGGATATGATTCTCCTGACAGCTTCTCAAAAGCATTTACACGATTCCATGGTATTTCACCCAATATAGTGCGAAAAGGTAATACCATGATAAAGGCATTCGCACCGCTGAAAATAGAAATGATATTGAAAGGCGGTTATCTTATGAACTACAAAATTGAAAAGAAAGAAAGCTTCACTGTGCTTGGAATGTCAAAGAGATTTGACTATGCGACCTGCAAAAACGAAATCCCCCTATTTTGGAAAGAGCATTACGAAAAGGGCAATGGTAAATATGTATGCGGTATGTTCGGAGTAAATATTGATGAGCAGATGGGCGGCGACAGCTTTGAGTACTTGATTGCGGATATATATAATCCATCAAATGAAGTGCCGCAAGGATTTGTGACACGAACAATTCCGGAATTTACATGGGCGGTATTCTCCTGCGATGGTCCTATGCCAACCGCTCTTCAGGATGTCAACAAAAAAATATTTTCCGAATGGCTTCCGGCATTAAAAGAATATGAATTCGCGGCGGGATATTGTATAGAGATGTATGATGCCCCCGATAAATATCCTAAAGGAACGCAGGATGAGAATTATCATTCTGAAATATGGATTCCGATTCAAAAGAAATAAACCAATTCTGATCTATAAAGATGCTCACAGAATACAAATTTTAACTTTACAATTATCTTTATTATCCATGATACTCAATCACCGGTGGTTAAGGAACACCTTATGATGCGAGGTTATAATCTTGCTTCAAATGACTTTATTCATTTGAAGCAAATCACATTAACCCCCAGCCAACCCGCAACACTAATATATATTACTATCTGTATTTTTTGATATAGATATGTCGAATCGGTATAATCAACCAAAACAATAATAATGCCATAAGGCGTGCAGGTCACTTGTGCGACATGGTCCTGCTCCGGATTGAGTGTTAGGTTAGAAACATTCTCCGGTAAGACTTTTTTCAGCTGATCTACTTTGTAGGTCAGCTTTTTGTTTAACACCCGCACGGTAAAACAGTCCCCGATAGCAAGCTGTTCCAGATCAGATAACAGCCGCATGCTCTACCGAATGTACATGTAAACTACGGATTTTTTCGCTCAATAGGCTTGAAATCTTGCACATGTATATGTGCTCCTTTGCAATAGCCTATCGTCACTCATACCATGAAAAATTGTTCATAATTCATATGAAACCTGATGTTCAATTCATATCCTCTTTTGAATTCTATTCTGGATATTTACTGACAAATAATCATCTTTTTCTGTTCCATTGTAGCCGATTGGAATTCGTTTGCCCAGCTTTGAAACTGCTCATAGTAGTAATCAAGCCGTTTCATTGCTCCCTCCTGATCCAGTATTTCAAACTCCATGTCTGTTAGTTTTTGCTCATTGATTCGAATCTGTTCTTTTGATGACTCTATCGCCATAGAGAGCGTATCAATTGTAAACTTACTTTCACCGGCAAGAGCGTTCGCTATTTCGTCTGTCAGTCCTTTCAGCTTGCTTTTCAGTTTTTCATTGTCAGCCTCAAGCTTTTTTCGGACTGTTTTGCGCTCGCTGATTTCTATTGCATACTTTCTCTCCAAAGCAACATTTTTCGGTGTTGTTTTTATTCTGGTAAGATATTCACAAACAAGGTCTTTGACAGCCTTATCTACTTTTGTAGCTACATAGGCTACTTGACCGTCGCAGGATGCATTGTTTCTCATCTTTCCTGTGCAAACATATCGTTGTTTGCGAACTCGGTGAACTGTCCCATCTTTACGAATATTTTGATCCGCATAACTGGTGGCATTCATTTTAGCACCGCAACTTGCACAGTAAATATTTCCTGACAACAAGGTCTGACCTTTCGTATTTTGTGCGATATGTTGTTTCTTTTGATCGTCACGTGAACGCTGTTCCAATATATATTGCGTCTGTTGAAACAATCCTTCGTCAATAATTTGAAGTTCGTCTATTTTCTGTGAGAAAGCGTCTCCGTTATGCAAATATCCACAGTACATCTTATTCTTTAATATCCGATTAATGGTATTACATTGGAAAGCACTGCCATTCATCGTTTTTACGCCAAGTTCATTCAAATGCTTTGCCATTCGATAAGAGCCATATCCGTTTTTAACCGTCATATCAAAAATCATGCGAACATATTTTGCTGTTTCTTCATTAATTACAATCTTCAGTAATTCTTTTCCCTTTTTATTGACTTGACCGCTTTTAACCAAGTCATATCCAAGTGGCACTGCCCCGCCGGTATAATTGCCTTCTTCGGTCAATTGATGCAGTCTGGTTTTTACCCGCGTTGAAGTTTTTCGGCTTTCTCCGCCCGCCTGCCAAAACCGCATATAGTTCACAAGATAATCTGCTTCATTATCAAACCTCTGCTGACCTTCCTGTGTGCTCCACACTTCTATTCCCTGTCCTACAAACCATTCTACTACAAACGGTGTTTCATTCTGCCGTCTGCCAAGTCTATCGAACATAAAGACCAGCAATATATCAAACTCATGTTTTTCAGCTGCCGCTTTAATATCCTGTATTGCATCCCGGTCATCAGCTGACACCTTATAGCCTGATATTCCCTTTTCATAAAATTCTTTGCTGATAACCCAAGCGTCTTGTCGCTCTGCAAACTCATGACATGCTGTTTTCTGCATCGGAATATCATCCTTATCCACCTGACCTTTTGTGGACACTCGATACAACGTATATACTCTTTTCATGGTAATTATCCTCACATATCTTTATTTCGATATGCAAGTGTGACAAAATCCGTATTCACTTGTCAAGATACATGGACATCCCCTTGCCACAAAGCATATCACAAGAGCTTTCTAATGTCTAGTAAAAGAATTTCAAAGATTAAAGACCGAAGAACAAAAACAGTTGGGATGGTCAGTGAAACGCGAGCTGGCAAAGATAAACTATCGCATACATACCGATGCAATTAAAAACAACCTCATACCTGACAAACTTACCACAAGACAGGTTTCGGTTGTATATGCAGATGAAGCAGATGTTTTGAATGTTGCCTTGTTTGGTAAGACTGCTAAACAGTGGCGAGAGGAGCATCCCGATTTAAAGGGCAATATCAGAGACTATGCCAGTATGAATGAATTGATATGTCTTTCAAATTTGGAAAATATTAATGCAGTGTTAATCAATGAACAGATTCCCCAGACAGAAAGACTCGTAAAATTAAATCAAATCGCAATCTATCAAATATCTGTTCTGCAGGAATCTGATAATAGAAAATATCTTAAATAAATAACACATAAGGGGCACTCACTAAGAAAAGTGGAGTACTTCTTGTGTGTTGTAAAAATTATAATTCTCCATGTAAGATTAGATTAAAGAAAAACAGATAGTCTCGTGATATTCTTGTTCATCAAATTGAAAGCGTATTATACGAGCGTCAAGCCGTTACCCAAAAGATTTCACTTTTTGAGAAATTACTTGCTTCCTCACAAAGTGAATTGACAATACAAGCAATGAAACATCTCTACCAAAAATAAATTAAATCAGTCCTTTATTCAGCATGACTCTTTTCTCAAAAACATCGGTTAATGCATAAATCACATTTTTTACCACAGTCGGATTGGTTTGTTCTTCAAAAGTAATGTGAACTTTGCATCCACCGACTTCTCTATCTATTTGCATTTTATCATTAACATCTATTTCTTTCATTTTCTTTCCCTCTTTAATAACAGGCGGCGGTTTGTTTTTAGACAGACCGCCGCCTTCATTTTAATCAATCGTTTTGTATTTGACCATATTTATTCTCAATTTCCGTGGTCACGGCATTTATCAGACTGCCGGTAGCGTACCGACATCACGGGTATTTCAACCCTCCCGAGGTTCTCCCCGAACTGCCCTCATTGCCTGCAAACTGTGACTGGACAGGAGTATCATTATCCCTATTGCCTATCATCGCCGTACTGGGAGCTACCCAATACCAATAACCAACTGTTTTTCGCTCGACTATCAAGCAGTGTCATGGCGCAGTCGTTAAAATGGCTTGCTGGTTTTTCCAACGGCAACAGGAAAGTATCTGATAAATGGTATATTCAGTTGTCAAGCTACAAAACCTGTCATCCACAAAAAAAGGAAACAGGCGAAGAGAAATTATCCCTTCACCTGTTTCCTCAGTTAGAGGCAAAATATAGCCCCTATTTTGCAAAAAAATTTCTTAATTTTTTTACTGCTCTGTCAATTGATCGTTTAATAGGCATAGGAGTGCACCTTTCCAGCTCTGCAATTTGTTCATATGTCAGGTTGTAGAAATAATATCGAACAAGCCTGCGACGCTGTGTTTCAGGCAGTGCAGCAATTGCATGATACAACCGCTCATTACAGATTTTACAACAAACAATCTCTTCCACCATTTCTGCTTTGTTCATTGCTCGTTCGTTAAGTGAAGATTCTGTAAGTTCCGAATGCTCGATATACCGGTCAAAAAAGTTAAGATATGATTTATCCTCCAATTCAAACTGATTGAACAGCGTATACAAAGACTTGTCTACTTTCAAATAATGAAGCAGGCCTTGTCCATCTTTAAAAGATACATACTGTCCGTTCTCAGTTGAATGTATGGTATACGGGTTATCCTTATCTTTCCGTCTTTTCGGATGACTAACATCCATAACCTTTTCCTCCAATCAATCATTTTTGAGTTTTCAAAACGATTGATTGGGGCGGACTACGGCAATGTGGAATTGTTCCAGATTTATTGCAGAATAAAGCAAAACAGGCATTCAGTTTGAGAAAAATCTCTAACTGAATGCCTGTTTTTAATACTGCAATGATAGTATGTAAAACAGCTTTTTATCTTTACCTACATTAAAAGATTATGGGGGACTTCATTATTACAGTACAAAATCACATCCAGTAAATACACTGTAATAATCAGTATTTTTATGATTATACTCATTCCTATCCCCATTCGCTGTCACTTCCTCGTATGTTTTTTAATTGATTCTACAATTTAAAACAGTAAGTAATCAAAACTCTGAAAGTGTCGTATCTGTTTCATTTTTATACAGCCCGTTTCTCAAACGGAATTTTATTTGTTAATTATGCACCCCAAAAACTTTGCTATTACTGTTTACACATTGTTCAATGAGCATCAACTAATCCCATCGTAAAACCGAACCTAATCTCTTTTTCAACCAGACGGTATTTTTCTTCTGTTAGAGGTCCGCAGGCACCGGTCCCGATTCCGGACATCTTATAGTCTATTCTGACATATGTTCCGTCCGAATGCACCAAGTCGTCTGTATGGCAAGCATTGTAAATTTGTTTTCTGCTGTGATGCAACACTGCTATTTCCATCTGTGTGTCCGCATCAAATCGCAATGATTCATATAATTCCAGACATTTTACATCCGTATGGTTACCATGTTCCTGCGGATATACGTACGGAACATACTCTGCATCTGCCGTACTTTCATGCCAATCTACTAAGCCATGATGTACCATGTCAGCATAGCTTTCCTGCGGTCCGTTTCCAAAATAGCGAAAATGGTCGCAATGATACGGCAGTTTAAAATCAAATCCCAGTCGCGGCAGCCAAACAACATTATCGCGAATCTTACCATCTAATTTCACCTTAACATCTCCGTCGGTAAAAAAGGAGAGCGTCAATGTATATCTAAAAAACGGTTGCCGCGAAACGCCCGCAGCAGAAGCATTAACAGTTATGACATGGTCGTTTACCTGCGTATTATAAACATGGCAAAAGACACAATCTAAATTTTCGCCTTGCCATACATCCACATGATTCCATAATGCTTGCATTCTCCTGTCATTATCGGTACAGGCACGCCAATATGTTAAGCTGACCGGTTCCAATAGCTGCTCCGTCCCGTTAATTACTATGCTAATAAAATTTCCCAGTTGCTTTGAAAACACATATCGAAATTTGTCTCCCTCTGCAACCACCGCAAACTCATCCTCTTTTAACACCAAAGGAGATTTTTCGACTTCTTCAAGTTCTAACGGAACCGGCAAAGCGACCTGCAGTGTACCACATTCCTCTTGTTGAGCGTCATACATCGTGACAGCGGCATAACATCCTAATCGACAGCATTTCGGAAGTTCCGTTTTCAGCGGAATATCAAAATAATCTTTTGGAGCGGTGTTGGCGGAAACCGTTTGCTTCTCTATTACATTACCGTCGCAAGTAAAAGTGACGGCAAAAGAGCGATCGGTAAAAGCAGAAAAATCATAACAATTGTGTATGCGAAGCACATCATCTACCCAACAAATACGGAAAGGAGCATATGTGTTTCTGATTTCCATAGTGCCCGGCTTGACAGAACGATCCGCGAACACCATTCCGTCACAACAAAAATTACCGTCATGCGTCAGTTCACCCTCAAAATCTCCACCGTATTTCTGTGTGCCGTTTTCGACAACAGTATGATCTGCCCACTCCCAAATGCAGCCTCCTATCAGTTTTTTATGTGCATAGATATGTTCCCAATAATCCCATATACCGCCGGGACCATTCCCCATGGCATGGGCATATTCGCAAAGAAAAACAGGCTGATTTATCTGCTGATCTGCACACCATTTTTCTAAATCTTCAATGCTCGGATACATACAAGAATATATATCGACTTCACTGCCTCGGCCGGCTCGTGAAGCATCTTCAGAATGGATCAGCCGCGTGTTGTCATGCTGACGCAGCCAATGCACCATGGCTCTGTGGTTAGGTCCATATCCGCTTTCATTGCCGATCGACCACATAATAACAGATGAATGCACCTTATCCCGCTCATAAGTTCGAATCATACGCTCAACAAATTCTTTTTTCCATGCCGGATCAGTGCATGGCCAATCCATACTTTCCACATCATACTGATATGGAACATTTGCAAATCGCCTTAAAATACCATGACTTTCCAAATCAGCTTCCAATACCACATAAAAGCCCAATTCATCGCAATAATCCAGAAATCGGGGTGAAGGAGGATAATGTGAAGTTCGTACTGTATTGATATTACATCGTTTCATCAAAATAAGATCACGAAGAATGTCAGCATCTGTCATGCACCATCCATTCACAAGATCAGCATCATGATGGTTCACGCCTTTTAGCTTCACTGGTTTTCCGTTAATAAGCAACTCGTGTTCTGAAGAAATTTTTACAGTTCGAAAACCTACCTTACGAGTGATTACCTCGCCCTTCGCCGCAAAATGAACAGTATAAAGATAAGGTTGTTCTGCATTCCATTGCACAGGATCAGTCACTTCAAAACAAACTTGTCCGTCCGCGCTTTCCTGCTCAGCAATACAATTTTCACCATCATACAGAGAGACAGTGCAAGGACGATCGGCAGTACAAAACAACAAATTTGCCTCGGTACGGATATCTATATCAACTATGTGATCCTTAGGGCGTGACAACAGATAAATATCACGAAAAATGCCGTTGTATCGAAAGCAATCTTGATCCTCCAAATAACTGCCGCAACACCATTTGCGGACATATATTCTTATCCGATTAGTCCCTTGATGCACTACGTCGCTAAGATCAAATTCTGCTTCCAATCGACTGCCTTGAGTAGCGCCGACAAAAGTATTGTTTACATATACCTCTGCGCAGGAAGACACTCCTTCCAAAACAAGATAAGTCTGAAATTCGATATTCGACACATTAAAGGAACGCTCATAAATCCCCACCGGATTAATGTTAGGAACATACGGCGGATCACACGGGAAAGGATAATTAATATTTGTATAATTGGGATGTTCATAGCCTTTCAGTTGCCAACAGGATGGAACTGTAATCATATCCCATGAATTAATTTCACTGACTGCATCACCATTAGCAAAGAATGCAAAATTCCATTCTCCGTTGAGAGACGTATAAGTACTGTTTCCAGTTGGTATATAATAACTCCGTGGTACCAATCGATTGCGAGATGTTTCTTCGGGATTTTCATACCATCTCATACTCATGAATCATTCTCCTCGCAAATATATACGTATTTAGGCGTTTGTGAAACGCCATAAATCGCATAAATACGGCGTTTTTTGGTTACAAAAATCAAATAACTCCTCGCTGGATGTGGTATAATAGAGTTATCAACAAACTATAAACCGTTACCCAAAAAAGGAGTTATTCTGATATCTATGATACCACATAAACAGCTTTCTTCGGCAGATATTTTTACAGATTGTCAAGATAAATTAGAAAATGACAAACCTACATTTCTTTCTCTACTAGGAAACCACATCAATATTGATGAAATTATTTCGTTTTCCTTTCACAACCATTTTTATGCATCAACGAGCATAACCCGTAAATACCCTTTGCAAGCTCTTCTCTGAGCTTTGATTATTCAGCGTATTTTTTATTCCTACAGATCAACTCTTACTTACCTTTCTTCACTATTCCAAACCTTTAAGGGATTTCTGCGGTTGTATCAAAGTTCCTGATGCTTCCAAAACCACTCGGTTTAAGCAGGATTTTATCGAAGATTTACAGTCTGTATTTGATAAGCTTGTTGATGTCACTGAACCAATCTGCCAGGCTATTGATTCTGCCAAGGCTGATATGACTATCTTTGATTTGAAGCCTTTGTTACCGAGAATAATCCCAAATACGCAAATCGGATTGTTAAACAGTTAAAGTCTTACGCCAAATCAATGGATTTTGACAGAAATTATGATCCCTACAAAGTCGCTTATGGTTCTATGCCAACTCACGCCTCTGCTAATCCTGAAATCAAACACCTTTACATCAATGGACACTTTTGCTATGTTTTTAAGTTTGGCATTGTCACAAACGGACTGGGTATTATTTGTCACATTTCTTTTGGCAATCTTTCTGGACATATCATCATAATCTCTTTGCTTTAATAACTCTCATTGTCGGCATTTCCGAATGATTTCGGTCATTTGTTCGTGTTTGTTCTCCATATCTGCTACTAATCGAAACTGGGTGCGGCAGCGATCAAGGTTGTGGTGTTCTCTGTGGATTTTAAAATAAGTATCCCCGTTTAAATAATCAGTTAAAAAACGCATGCCGCATTCAAAGGTCATCAGTTTTGCTCCAAACGGCAGGTATTCGAGTTCTGTTTCGGTTAAGCTGTCACCACATTCCTCCAAAAATCCCTTGCTGAACAGTTCAAACAGTTCCAGATTCATGCTGACTTTGGATAAATCGGTTTCGTCTTCGGTAGCCGTGCTGGCTCCAAAACGGATACTATCACCGAAATCATAATGTACCAATCCGGGCATCACCGTATCAAGGTCGATCACACAAACCCCTTTTCCCGTCTTAACATCCAACATCACATTGTTTAGTTTGGTATCATTATGTGTCACGCGGAGAGGTAATTTGCCGGCTTCCAACAAATTCAGCAGAACACCGGTATCCTTTTCCCGTTTTTGAATAAATTCGATTTCTTCCTGTACGGATTTTGCCCGCCCGACAATGTCCTGTTCTACGGCTTCTGTAAAAAGGCGGTAACGGTCACGGGTGTTATGAAAATTCGGAATAGTTTCAAACAATGTATCGGCAGGAAAATCACTGAGTTGCTTTTGAAACTTACCAAACGCTTTTGCCGATTGATAAAAATGCTCTGGCTGTGTGATCAATTGTAAAGAAACAGCGTCATCGATGAATACATAAGCACGGTAATAGTGCTCATTGCCGGCATCATAATAGAGCTTGTCATCAATGGTCTTTACAATCTGTAGCACTTCTCTGGACAGATCGCCACCCTCTTTGATCACCTTTTGCGCAATAAAAGAGATAACATGATCAATATTCTCCATCAACTGATCCACATTCTTAAAAATACGATGGTTGATCCCTTGCACAATATAACGCAGCGGATGCTCAAATTCCCGCTTGAAATAAAGAACGTAGGTATCATTAATATGCCCGCAGCCAAAGGGCTCTCCAAAAATAAATTCTCCTTCAAACTGAAATTGTCCCGCAAGTTTATTATAATTTATCATTTGTTCCACAGTCCTTTCGGATATTTCCCGCTGTCAGTCATTGCTTGAAATGCAACCATAACCTTGTCGCGATCCTCCTTATAGGTTACCCCATACCATTTTTCGCCGGTTTTTAACACCTTAACCACAGCTTTTTGCTCTTGTATCAGTTCATTCACCACAAAAGGGAGAAAGTATTCGGCTTTGGTGATGTTTTCTTTGTGACAATCCAAAAATGCGGCAAAACGCTTCTCCAATTCATCAAGCATCTTCGGTGCAAATCCCCAGAAATTCATAGAAACTGCACTGCCTTGCGGAATTTCCGTCCAACTACGACCTTCATCTTCGGTAAACATGATCTTGTCAGCGCGTTTTTCTATTTTAGTCCGTTCCGTAATATTCATCAACTGCCAGTCCTCTCCGATTTCACATACGCCTCGGGCAACATGACCGTTTTCCGTCAAGGTGTTGGCAATGTCATACCCCACCATGTAAAACGGATAGGGTACCGTATGATTGTCTATCTTGGAAAGTTCTCTGTACAACAGTTCAAACGCTTCTCTGCCATAATAGTCATCGGCATTTATGACTGCAAACGGCTCGTGTACCACATCGCGGCAACACATAACCGCGTGACCAGTCCCCCATGGTTTTATTCTTCCTTCTGGGACGGTGTATCCTGCAGGCAGACGGTCGAGATCCTGATATACATACTCAACCTGCACTTGTCCGGAAATCCGATCTCCGATCAACTGTCGCATTGCTTGTTCAATTTCCCGTTTAATAACAAATACCACCTTGTTGAATCCTGCACGGATTGCGTCATAAACAGAATAGTCCATGATGATCTCACCGGCAGGTCCTACCGGGTCGATCTGCTTCAATCCACCATAGCGGCTTCCCATACCAGCTGCCATGATGATCAGTGTTACATTTTGATTCATAATATTTCATTCCTTTCCGCCTATTTTCATCATTCCGTTTGAATATCTATGTATCCGCATTATGGACGGCGATATTTTTCTGCCTTTTGAAAACGACTTGCTTTTTGTTGCTTTTCTGATATAATCATATCATAGGGTAAATTATAAAAAAATGAGAGATAAGACATAGTTTATATAAATTCAGACACATTTTTAATAATCGAAGCAAAAGTGAGGTGACGGTAATGCTGAATGTCTTTGTGGAACGATATGACCACGAGGTTTTAGTGCGAAAGGTCATCGAAATCAGTTCCATCATCACTGCCTTTGAGGTGACATATAACGATAATTTTTATTATCCGGGGGAATCTCATGACTTCTGGGAATTTGTCTGTGTACTGGAGGGCGACATTAATGTTACTGCTGATCAACGAGTTCTTCAGCTACATAAAAATCAAATCATTTTTCACAAACCAATGGAATTCCATCGGCTATGGTCAGCAAATAAAACCAGTCCGCATCTAATCATTATGTCATTTAAAACTGCTTTTCCTTTTCTTCCAAAGGAATTCATCTTCAATGTCGAGCTGAAGCAAATTGCTCAACTACAAGAGCTCATACAAATCAGCCATCGTGTTTTTGAGTTTCAGGATATCTGCACTGTTGCGGTAAAGCACGGAAAAAGGGCGGAATTTCAGCTTTTTGTCAACCTTTTGGAGCAGTTTTTACTTCATGTTTTTAAAAGCGGCGCCGCTTTGGATGTAGAAAACAAATCGCAATCTGCCCAAAACTACACCTTGATCATCAATACACTCTATGACCATCTGAATCAACAACTCACCCTTTCTCAGCTTGCACAGCTTACAAACATGAGTGGAAGCAACCTCAAGCGGACTTTTGAACGTTATGCGAACATTGGAGTGATGAAGTACTTTAACCTTTTGAAAATTCGGAAAGCGATCTCTTTGCTGCAATCCGGAATGACTGTTGGGGAAACTGCCGCACAGCTCGGCTTTCAGGAACCGTGTTATTTCAGTACAGTTTTTAAACGGATCACCGGCACTTCTCCAAAAGCATATTTTAAAAAGACTGACAATATCAAAAACAGCAAAATAGGTTAAAAGTCATGCTTCCGGCTTTGTCGAAAGCATGACTCATCCCCAAACACCTGCATTCATTTACAAGACAAAGGTATATTCGCTTGCACGCTGATAACATGAAACGATTTCTATATCCCGGCATCGAATCACTAGAGGAAGCTCCGGATCAAACTGTTTTCCCGTCAACATTCTGACACGCACTGAGCCATCTTTTTCCCACGCAATAGAAAATTGAACATCTCCAGGCGCACAGAGTCCGGTTACACGTCCGCTTTTCCACTGAGTCGGCAAACAGGGCAACAAAATAATCTGTCGATCGGCGGTTTGCAGCAAAAACTCTACAATTGCAGCGGTGCCTCCAAAATTCCCGTCTATCTGAAACCAACCGATCTCCGGTGTATCTCCTCTAACTACATAGGTATCTGCTGCCACAAAAGGCGCTTTGCTGTCATTATAAACATCAAACAAATTCGGTGCGCTGTAACCGATCAGAATATCCAAAAATTTTATAGCTTGCCGGACATCCTGAAATTGAGCAAACAATGCTGCAATCCATGCCGCACTCCATCCAACAGTTCCGGAACCGTCTTCGGCTCTCTTGCGTAAAGATTTCTCTGCTGCGCTCCACAGCCGTTTTTCTCCATAAAAGCTGTTTCCAGGATAAACTCCGTACAGATGGGACAAGTGACGGTGTCCTGAATCAACTTCCGAATAATCTTCATGCCATTCCGCAATTCTTCCGTCAAAAGTCAGCCGAATATCATCCAGCTTAGCTAATTTCTCCTGCGCATCAAAATAACAGCTTCCCTGCCGATCCAATATATCACAAGCAGACAGATATACCGTCAGCATCTCGCGGATCAATGTAATATCCATAGCGGAAGAACAACATAGATTTTTACGTCTGCCTTGCACATCATAAAATCCGTTTTCGGGAGAAGTGGACGGTACGGTAATATAGATGCCGTTGGCATTTTTAACCAACCAATCGCAACAGAATTCCGCACATCCTTCCAACAGTGGAAAGGCTTTTTTCTCTAAAAAATCACGGTCATTCGTATAAATGTAATGCTGCCAAACATGAGATGCAATCCACACTCCTGCCATCGGCCACAAGGAGAATTGACTGTCTTCCGCCGCAGGAGTTGTCATGCCCCAAATATCAACGTTATGATGTATGCAATAGCCTCTGCAACCGTACAGGGATGATGCCGTTTTCGTCCCCGATTCCGTCAGCTTTTCCAGCCAATTTACCAGCGTCATATGAAGCTCTGATAAGTTGCACGACTCAGCCAACCAGTAGTTCATCTGAATATTAATGTTAGTTGTCCAATTCGCACTCCACGCCGGACGCAATTCCCAGGACCATATTCCCTGCAAATTGGCGGGGACCCCCTGTCTGGCGGAGCTGATCAGCAAATATCTCCCGTAATTGTAATAGTCAGCATACAATGCAGGATCACTTCGATTTTCCTCTTTAAACAGCCGCAACCGCTCATTCATCGGCAAATCAGGAGCTTCTCCGAGATACAGGACATTTCTTTGATAAACTTCAGAGAAATCTTTTATATGGCGGCGATACAAGACTTCATATGCCTGATCGGCTGCCTTTCGCATCCGTTTCATCGCATCAGAAAAGCAATCGTCCGATTCAAATGAATTTTCACTTGCCAGCACGATCATGCATTCCGTCGCATTTGATACCCGAACGCTTGAATCTTCGGCACTAACCACCGCAGACTCATCCGCTTTGACACAAGCCGTTACCACAAAATGCATTCCTTTCGGATCTTGCTCATATACAACCGGTGTAGGAACGTTACTCACATAATTGGGCTCAACATGGTCCGGACACTGTCCTTCCATGATTAAGCAATCATCGCTTGTTCTGACCTGATGGCGTAGCAAACTGTCTGCCGTAAAATCAAATGACAGCATCTGTTTTCGGTCTGCCTGCAAATGCAGCACCATGACTCCGTCAGGATAGGATACAAAGCAACGACGCCGGTACCCAACACCTTCGATACGATAATCCACCGAAGCAACCCCTGTGTCAAGGTCAAGATTTAATCGATATTCATCTGCATGGCTATGCTGATCGAAGGACAAATACAAAGTTCCCATCGGCATATAGGATTCCGACCAATGCCCCAACATTTTACTGTCCGCCAGTTGTTGAGCTTCATGAATCTTGCCTTCCATGATCAGACTGCGCACCTGATCCAAATATTTCCGGGATTCAATCACAGGATATTGTCTGTCGGCATATCCTGACCAGAGCGTATCTTGGTTTAAGGTGATCTGTTCTTTTGCTATCCCACCGAATATCATCGCTCCCAACTTGCCGTTTCCAAGCGGAAGCGCTTCAAAGTGATTTTGTGCCGGTTGTTTATACCACATGCCGATATCCTTTCCTAAGCTTTTAATGTTATTTCAATCACCGTATCACGACTGTCCGGAAGCGGAATCGTAAACACTTCCTCCTGAGCGTAATAAATAAAGATATAATCATCCTTATAATCGGTGGTCACCCACGCATTGCTCAACTTCAGCTCGGCTCCGTCATATAACAAACGTATCCGATCAATTTCTTCTTTTTTCACTCCTTTGAGTGCCAGCGGCCCGATTACCGGCTCTGTGACATGGAGATACAGCGTGTTTCCGCGTCTTGTCAACCTGCCATATTCGGGTTTCTCCAGACCGGAATATCCGCATCCATATATACTCCGACTGTTTTTCTCCATCCAATCGCCAACCCCCTGTAGCGCCTTTACAGAACCGTCCGGAATCCTGCCGTTTGCATCCGGTCCTATATTCAAAAGTAGATTACCACCTTTGCTGACGCATTCCACCAGCTTACGAATGATGAGATCGGCGCTTTTATGAGTCTGGTCGTAACGACAGTATCCCCAGTGATTATTCAGCGTCACACAAGCCTCCCACGGAATCGGATCACCGTGAATATTTCTGATCCACTCGGGCGGGATGATTTGTTCCGGCGATACGAAGTCACCCGAATATGGAGTCGGTTGATCGGTCGCAATACTGCCAAATCCCTCTCCGCTAACTTCCAGTCGATTGTCGACAATGACTTCAGGCTGATGCTTTCTGACCATTTGCATCAGTTCGGACGCCTTCCAATATTCGCCGCGTTTTTCGTCATAGGAGAAATCAAACCAGAGAATATCCAGCTTTCCGTAATTGGAGCAAAGCTCCTCCACCTGGCTGTGCATATACTTAAGATATCGGTTGAAATCCCGATTATCATCAGGATAATCCGGATTGCCTCTCATTGGATGAATGCTATCTGTCATATGCGGATAATCGGGATGATTCCAATCAAGCAGCGAATAATACAAGCCTACTTTAATCCCTTGATTTCGAAAAGCTTCTAAGAATTCACAAACAATGTCTCTGCCGAGCTTGGTATTGGTCGATTTAAAGTCGGTCAATTTGCTGTCAAATAGGCAGAAGCCGTCATGATGCTTTGCCGTCAGCACCGCATATTTCATGCCTGCTTGCTTGGCAAGTGCTGCCCATTTTTCAGGTTCAAATGCCTGCGGATTAAATTCGTCAAAATAGCGATAATACTGCTCCTGTGACATTTTCTCAGCCATACGAATCCATTCGCCGCGTGCGGGAATAGCATACAGTCCCCAATGGATAAACATGCCGAAACGAGCTTCTTGAAACCACTTCATTCGTCTTTCATAACCTTGTTGATTCATTTTCAGAAACTCCTTTTTTATTGCAAACTTTCACCCGATGCTTTGCTTTTAATTTCCAGAACAGCAACACTGCCCGGCTCCATAGTGATGTTGATTTTATTATCATGAGCAGTATATACTCTGCCGGACTTCAGGTCGGTCATTTGCTTAATTTGTTCTATCCCGGTATAGGTCACTGAAAAGGAAATCACCTGCTTAGAATCTATTTCCGGAGGTGCCAAATAATCTTTTGTGACGCCGTCATTATTGATCAACGTCAGTAGCAAACGATCTTTACAAACATTCACCATATACTGCACATTACCGGCGATAGAGAACGGTATCAGCTTTTTGATGCGATCCGATAAAATCACTTCAATACCATCTATTTCATAGTTGTTGCCGTAGATCACCACCGTACCGTTGCCAAACGGTGCTTCAATAATATCGGCATTTTCATCCATATCTGCAAACAGAGGAAAATATTTTAGATAAGCACGGTTTAGTAGCAAAGTTCCGCCCTGTTTGACATAGCGCTCAAATTTTTCCACTTCCTTTTTTTTGAAACGGATCGCGCCGCTGAGTATCAGGCAAGGATAGGTTTTTAGTAGTTCCTCAGGTGCGTTTTGCAGCAGAATGTCATAATTATCCCCATAAGGACCGTTGACCATTGTTCCTATTTCGTTGTGCCCCTGCACTTCCCATCCGCCCGGCCAAATCATATTGATCAAATTCCAGGTCATTTCATCTCCTTTATTATAATGGAAATGATAAAACGCCTTCTTCCCGTCAAATCCGGAATAAGCACCATGGTAATAGTCCAGCACAACGCCGAATGGCACATAACAGATTCCTCTGTCCGGATTGGAACAGGTAAAATCATAAAAGCTTTTTCCCACTTGTCCATAGGGAGATAGTGTTCGGATTCCTGCTTCATCGGTATCATCATAAAAGGATATAATCCTGCCCGATTCCGCTACAACCTCGCCGGCGCCTGCCATATAAGCCATATAATAAGAGCGCTCCAAAAGGCTCATCGAGTGTCCACCATCGGGAGAACTGTATTCTTTCCAATGCTTTTGCTCGGAATAATCGGTAACACTCGGACCATACCACGCCGAAAAATCAATGGACCATGGTAGCTGATACTGTTTCGCAGCTCCCCGGTTAAGTGCAATATGCCACTGGTAATTATTGATGTTTTCTCCGATCTCGCTGCACAGCATATCAAATCCAAATTCACCTGCATAATGATGCCATGGATAATGACCGTTCATAGAAATCCACGGATGCGGTGCATCCTTGATATACTGCTTCATTAAAAAAGCGCGAATCACTTCAAGCGCTTCTTTTCTGGTCTTTGGCGGCACAGAATATCCGGCTTCGATCGTCCGTCCCATCCCATCTTTTTGACCGCCGAGATGCGTAAAGGAATAGCCCCATTCCGGCGCAAAAGCCGGTCCATTGTTGTAACTATTCTTTTCTACACCTGCATGGTGAGCGAGAATAGATTTGCTGTATATGCTGTCCGGTTCCTTAACAGTTCCTTCTATGGTAAAAGTAAACGAACTGTCTCTGACTGGTTTGGTTGCCCACAGTATTTCTTGTTCTTTAGTTATCTTCAGCATGTTCTGCATCATTCCTTATACTTCAAAAAGCCCGTAACAGCCCTTTGTGGATAAAATACCGCAAGAAGGTACCTGTCACGGACTTTTTGATTTCGGTTTTTATTTAATCAAATTTGAATTCCAATACGACAATTCCACCCGCCGGCACGGAAACCGTGGCTTTCTTTCCGGACAGAGATATCGATGTTCCATTATAAATATCCTTGACCGATTTAATTGCTAAATTGCCTTTATACTGCACGGTAGCAGTTTTCTTTTTACTGCTGTCAATTGAGACCGTGGTCTTCGGCGCTTTTGTTACACCTTCATTGTTAATCAAAGTGACAAACATGCTACCGTCTTTGATATTGGTGATACTTTGAACGTTGTTCGAAATGCTAAACGGCAGTTTGCTGTTCAGAACCTCTTTTAAAATCGAATCCAGATTGGCGACACTGTATTCAGAACCATAGACAATGACTTTACCTTTTCCATAAGTTTTATCATATCTGGATGAGGAGTTGAGTGTACCTTTAAATTCCGGGAAAAATTTCACAAACGCCGTGTTTAAGATCAAAGTTCCCCCTTGATTCACATATGCTTTATAGCGGGATATTTCTGAGGAGGAAAGCGTAATATCACCTGACAGTAATAGTGCCGGATAACTGTTTAGCACCTCTTGAGACGCGTTTTGCAGCAAAATATCAAAATTATCCCCATAAGGACCGTTAATCATAGCGTATTTTTCATTTTGGGAGGTCTGAATCTCCCATCCGCCTGGCCAAATCATATTAATTAGGTTCCATGTCATGTTGTCGCCGTTATTATAGGCAAAATTGTAAAACGCTTTTCTTCCGTCAAATCCTGAATATGCACCATGATAATAGTCAAGCACAATGCCGACAGGAGTATAGCAAATGCCGACATCTTTATTGGCAGTCACAAATTTATTAAATTTCTGACAAACTTCTCCGTAAGGTGACAGCTTATATGTACTGCCCGAAAGGGTATTGTAAAAGCTGAGAACAGAGCCTGCCTCGGCAACAATGGAATCTGCTCCGCTCATATAACTCATCACAAAAGATCGTTCCATCAGGTTCAGAGAATGACCTCCGTTTGGATGGCTTTCATTCCAGATGCCTTTTTCGCCTGCGGATTTAATAGTGTTGTCCAAAATACTCGGACCATGCCAGTTGGAAAAGTCGATGCCCCAAGGCGTTCCGTATTGTCTTGCAGCTCCACGAGTCAACGCAATATGCCACTGATAATTGTTGATGTTTTCTCCGATTTCCGAAGAAATTACCGAAGCGCCGAACTCACCTGCATAATGGTGCCATGGATAATGACCGTTCATTGAGAGCCACTTGGAGCTTGAATCCTTGATATACTGACTGAAAAGAAAATTTTTCAGCTTTGATACGGCTTCCTGCCTTGTTTTCGGTGCGTTGGCACCACTAAAATTAGTGGTAATCTTATTTCCGGCGCCATCTGTTGAACCATCCAGATGGGTAATGGAATAACCCCATTCTTTTGCCGTCTGTGACGGCAACGCGGAAAGATAATCGCCTAATCCCTGTTTCTTGATCGAACTTTGTAACAACGCTTTTTGGTACTGAGATACATAAGTCATTTCGATCTCGAACTGGAAAGGAGTATCTTCACTCAGCACTGGCGTTTTCCAAAGACTGATATTGGAAACGTAATCGCTGGTTTTACATGTATAATTCACGTTGCCAGAGTTTCCCCCGGATGATGAGGTGTTGGTGGGCGTATTGTTTTTACTGCTGTTGGCAGCCGTATTTCCTTTGCTACTTAAGCTGTTCGTTTTGCTGGTATTTACTGTTGCTCCGCCGGAACTGCTTTCGGAATGATCAGCGCTTTGCGCATCCCCGCTCACTGCTTCCTCCGAACTGTCTCTTGGTTCAGCAGAAGAAGCATCTGCTAAAGAAGAGCTGTTAACAGAGCTGTCAACATCGCTGCCACCGCCTTTGCAGCCGGCAACAGCGAACGTCAAAAACGCTGCTAAAACAGCGGCAAGAACTCTGCATTTCATTTTCATATTCATAAAACCTCATTTCTGAAATCCTGATGCAAATTTCTCACATCGCATATCACATAAAAGACATCCTGAAACAAATATTCCCTGTCGCCGCTTTTGCGGCGGCAGGGAAACAGGATTAATATTTGAAGAAAACCGTCTTATTTTGTATAGCTTCTTTTCTTAGAGAATACAATAACTGTCGCGCCGCCAACGAATAAGAGAGCTACGACTGCAAAACCGATGCCGTCTACGCCGGTATCACCGGGTTTGTCTTCGTTCGGAGTCGAATTATTTGGGACATCCGGCTGTGTGCCGTCTGCGAGAACAACTTTCTCGTCAGATAAGAAGTAAATACCGCCCTCTTCTAAGCCGATCAGGCAGAGGCTGTCGTTGTCAACAACGAATTTATCCTCGGACACCAAGGTGATCTTCTTGGTCGCCGCATCATATTTGTATAAATACGGATTTGTTACAACATCATCGGTGTGAACTTTCAAGGTTGCCGGTCCGGGAAGCGCGGAGGTCTTAAAGAAACGTGCAGTCAAGCCTTTGGTTAAGCCCTCAATGGTCTTGATTTCATCAAAATCGAACGAGATGGTCGGATCAAAGTCCTCAGCATTGGTGATTTCAGAGCCAACGAAATTCCAGCTGTAAAGCAGATAACCGTCTTCCACGTTAACATTGACATTCACGTTGTTCTCTTTTGCATAAGTAAAGTCGGCTGCCGGAATGGTAGAAATACTGCCTGCTTCCATAACATATTCTTTATCTACCGGTTTTGCTTCCGCACCCAGGCTAGTCATCAAATCAGTCGCTTTCGCAAGACCGATATTATCCAATTCGATCACTGCATCCGCTTTTGCTTCAATGAAGTTGATTTTTACACGAGATAGCAGGTTGGCATCGAATTGATTATTGCTGTCAGTGTAACCAGGATGTTTCTGGAAGAAATCTAACGGCAAAATCACCCAGCCATCAAATCCGGACGGCAGGAAGCTGTCAGTCGCTTCTAACTTAACCTGTGTGTATTGCTTGGTGTTTGCATCAACAAAAGTTGCATAGATCGGATCAGCATCCTGAGAGATCGCTGTCCAGTACAGTGCACTAACTGCACCATAATCCGGAGACTCTTCAGTTCCACCCGCTTCCATCAGCATGATTTGGGTTTTGAAAGGTTCATAAGAAGGCGTTTTAATACGGAACGCCAGCGAATCAACGGCACCCGCTGTTTTCAACGCTGTACGATCGGCTTCAGTAAATCTGGTAAATATGTCATAGTCATTCACTGCGCCGTCAACAGAAACAGTGGTTTTGATGGAATTACCATATCCCAAACCGTTATCCACGATCACAGAAGCACAAACGCCGCTTACTGCCGCAGTGATATTAACTGCACCGCCAGCACTGATCGCTTCATCAGTGTCACCGACATTCAAGGTGCCGAAACCCTGACCGAGATAGAAATTCAAGCCTTCCGGTTTGTCATCGGTTTTTGGCGGATCTGCTGCTTTGTGATCAGCAATGAAGGTATCCATGCTCTTTGCGAAGCCGATATCATCCAAATACAGTTCTGCTCCGTCAGGAACATCAATTACATAAGGAATCAACGATCTAATATCACTTGGCACAATTGCGTCATGTTTTGTACCACTGTGCTGATAAGGTATGGAAGACATTGTAAGTACAATCCAGCCCTCAAAGTTTGCCGGAACTGTAACCTTATCAACCTTATCAACGGAGGTAACGATTCCCTCTGTGTCAATCAGCTTATAAGCAACTGTTGCGCCGGCTACCTGCATGTTAAACTGTGCGCCACTTTCCTCTGTCGCTGCAAGTAAAAAACCGACACTCTTATCATTCGTTTTTGCATACATTACCATTGCTTCAGCTGTAGACTCTGTTCCCTTTTCAGTAACAACAAAGCCATCTCCACCGCGGCTGGTAATTTTCAGCCAGTTGTTATCTTCTGCACGTTGAGCAATTGTCGGCTGTGCACCCCATCTTTCGAAAATTTGTACCGGCGTCTGGAATTCTCCCACTGACTTAGTATTAAAATCTTCGATAATCATCAAATTATCTTCATCCGACGCGAACACAAAAGTACTCACTGCCGTTACCGCCATTGCTGTCGCCAGCAAGGAAGAGAGCAATCTTTTTGCAAATTTCATATCAATTCCATTCCTTTCCATCTTTCAAAGTTTTGTATTATCCAAGATGCAGTTTCCCACACCATTGTTAACATCGTTTATTATTCCTTATAACTTTCCAGAATCGCATTGCTGACCGGATAAACTTCCTCCAACGCCGCAGACCATTTTTTCGCTCCGCTTAGTACATAACCGTAACCCGGAACTTGCATTTCCTGAAGCCAGCTCTGCCACATGATCGTAACATTTTTATAGTTTTTGCCAACAAAGGTGTTGCAGAGCTTAATATCTGCATCAGACAGCTTGACCGTGGCATCATCGCCCTCTAAGCTGATATTATATTTTGTTTGAGCCGCATTCTTTTTGGCTTGTGGAACACCCGGACAAAAACTGTAACCTAAATTCATCCACTTATGAAATTCAATAAACAGAGCGGCACCCTCTTTATTTTTAGCACCGACTGCAATGCCATAGCCCGGATTAAAGGAAGTCTGGTTGTAATAAGAAGAACTGGAATCCATTTTTGGTAGCGGCACCCATCCGAGCGTGCCATTTCTGCGCATCTCGTTAAATCCAGATTTATCATACAGAAGCCCTGCATTTGTGCCGATCATAGCGACCTTACCGTTTTTGAAGCCGGTTACCGCATCGTCGCCGTAAAGAGAACCTGTTCCGCCTTTGCCCATTTCATAGAACATATTCATCATTTTGGCAATTTTGGCGTCTTTAATATTAAACTTGTATCCGCCTTTGCCGTCCCCCTGAACTAATTCCAGACCAGTGGAAGCAAGCAGATCGCAAGTCTGGAACGTAACACCCCACTGAGTTACATTGCCGCTAGCATCCTTTTTAACAAATTTATCGGCAAGCTCTTGCATCCGTGCCCATGTCCAGTCATTATTATTGTAATAATCTAGCGGTGTTTTATTGCTCAAGCCATAATCCTTGAACATCTTCTTATTGTAATAAAACCAGGTTTGAAGCTGTTCGCTGATAAAGCCGACATATGTTTTACCGTTCCACTTGTTGTTGTTTCGAATCGTCTTGGTATCATCCCACATCGGATTGCTGAAGTCAATTATGTCATCCAGAGGCTGGATCAGCTTCTCTATGATTGGTCTGGGATAAAAATTCCAGTTCGGCAGCTTGACAATATCGGGAGCTTGCCCGGAAGCTTTCAGCTTAGCTAAAGTATCCCAGTAAGAATCATGGGTACCGAATTTACTTTCAAATGTAATGCCAAACTCTTTTTTCAGCAGGTTTGGAAGGCTCTTTGAGGTCTTTCCGAATTCATCCTCCAGTTTTGCCCAAGAATAATATACAATTTTCTTGTTGGAAAGATTTCTGGTCGGCATCGGCGCCGTCGCAATATCAAATTTGGTGCCGGTATTATTTCCACTTGTTGATGTATTGGCGTTAGCTTTACTGTTGGTATTAGTATTATTGTTGCTTTTGGATGCGTTGTTTGCAGTTGACTGACCACCGCTTTCCGTCCCATCCGCTGTACTTTCTACTCCGGATTCATCCGTTGCTTCGGATGTAGCATCCTCTCCCGAAACGTCGTCCGTATCTCCTGAAGTTATAGCGGAATCTGTCATACTGCTGGTTTCTTTACTGTTTCCGCTGCAGCCGGCGAAAGCAGCCGACATCATCATCAGGCATAGAATGATTGCTGTCGTTTTTTTCAACATCAATTTCATCTACGATTCTCCTCCTTGGAAATTTTTTCATAATTTATGTACAAAATAAACTGTCTATATTTTCATTAAACCACATTTATTGCATAAAAACTACTCATTTATCTTACCAAAACTTTAATTTATCATGCGAAACATTTTATCAGCCTACGATTCCTGCCCGCACAATGCTCTGGGTAAAATATTTCTGCAAAACCAAATATACCAACAAAACCGGTGCGATAAACATTAGCCCTCCAACCTGCACATAAATGCCGACCTGGGCGTTGGAAAAAGCAGAACCGTCCTCCAGACGGGACGCCAATAGATATTCTTTGAAATTCGCGAGAATAACCGAAAGCGGTCGTGCATTAGTAAAGAATAGCGAAACATTTAAATAATCATTCCAATACCACACAAAGGAGAACAGGAAAGTAACCAAAATCGCCGGTCCTGCATTGATCAGCATAATACGCCAAAAGGCAGAAAGAGGACCGCATCCGTCAAGATAAGCTGCCTCCTCCATCTCCGGCGGCATTCCTTTGAAAAACTGCCGAAAGATGTAAATGAACAATCCCGCGCGCAAACCGGTGCCGAAAATGGCAGGCACCAATATCGGTATAATGGTATCAATGATTTGGATTCCACCCTCGACAAAAGCCGATGTCATTTGCGTAAAGTTGACATAGTTGATATAAAGCGGCATCGTAATCGTTTGGGGCGGTACGATCAAAGTAAACAACACCGCAAAAAACAAAAGGTTTCTGCCTTTAAAACGAAATCGAGCAAAGCCGTACCCTGTTATGGCACAGGTAAGCGTCTGAAACACCGAACAAGATAAGGATATTACTAAGGTTTTCATCAAGCCATTCAGATAGTCCATTTCCTTCCAGACAAAAACAATATTATCCAACGTAAAGGTTTTCGGAATCCAAACAACAGTAGGATCATACAGATCCTCCGGCTTTCTTAGGCTTACACTCAACATATAACAAAGCGGATAAAGAATAATAAACGCTAAGCCGAAAATCAAAAACGCGCGTAATATGGAAACGATGACGCCCCTTGCTTTATTCGCAGCAGCTTTTGTCCGACTGCTTTCCAGAAGCTTTTTCCCATCCAAGTTTTTACGCGTTTCTATCATGTGATGCAAATCGGTCATTTTCTCGCCCTCCTCTCCATTAATCCACCGCATAGTATATCCGGCGGTTGAGCAGTGCATAAACAATTGCAATCAATAAAAAGATTACAATAAAGTTAACAGCCGCCATCGCTGCCGCATAGGAAAAATCAATTTTCGATGTGACTTTCTGAATCAATTGGAACATGCTGTTGGAGTAATTGATAAAGTTGTCAATAATGGTATATATCAAGTTCACCAAAATCATCGGAGCAATCATCGGCAACGTAATCTTCCAGAAAGATACCCATGCGTTTGCGCCCTCTACCTTTGCAACCTCATATAAAGACGGAGATATCGACTGCAAGCCTGATAGAAAAATTAATATTTGAATGCCGGAAGACCACGAAAGATAAAAAATCTGATTGACCGTGTTCATGATATACTCGGAAACGATCTGATCAAAGCCCATGTTTTGCAAAACATCTTTTATGGTATTCGCCTCAAACATCATAGAAGAACGCTGACCCGACATCAGCATCCCTAAGAACTGATCTCCATTAATAATGTTCATCACAACACCGCTTGCGATGATAACCGGCAGAAAAAACACCGCTCGTGCAAACAATCTGCCGTGAAATTTTTGATTTAGGATAATGGCAATAAACAGCGCAAAAATATTAATCAACGGCGTTTGTACTACAACAGAAGAAAACGTTTCGGTGAAAGCCGGCATAAATTCTGTGTCTCCTACAAACAGTTTGGCATAATTCGCAAATCCTACGAAGGTAAGCCGTACATCACCGGGATTAATTTCCATATCGCAAAAGCTGTATACGATAGAAGTAATAAAAGGAGTCAGAAAAAACGCAAGAAAACCGACCAGCCAAATTGAGATAAATACATAGCCGTATCTGGATTTTACTTTTTCATACGACCGGATCCTTTTTCGTGTCATCTCGATTTCCTCCCTCCAACAACAAGTAAGAGCGCTTTTCTACCGTCTCACCACTTTTCAGAATATATTCCATTTCATTATAGTTGACGTAAACTTTTGCACCAGTTTCATAAGTCAGGCAATAAACACCTTTTGATATTTTTTCATGGGAATAGATGCTTCCGTTTCCGGCTTTCTGCGCAATGGCATTCGTGGTCTGATATTGCTCCGCAGCCTTGTCAATATAAGTACGATAATTGCTGCTGGACAAAAAACTCAACTCGGTGTTTTTGACTAGTGAAGCCTCACCGTAAATCCATGTATACGCCGCCATACTGCCGGTTTCAAGCGCCTTTAAAAATCCGTCATCCCCCACTGCGCTGTTGTTGAGTGCGGGGCAGGAATACCGTTTTAGCCCGCTGAGTACCATATTATAGAACGGTACCTCCTCGTCAAGGAGATCCTGCCCGCTTGAAGTCGTCGGCGCAGCAAACACCTCATGAGCATATGGGAGAGCATAGCTGTTCGGATGATTCAGCATAACATTAAACTTTACATCATATTCAGCAAGACTCTGCTCAAACAACAATTGAACATTCTCTCGCTTGACATTACCATTACGGTAGTCGTTATAGAGCAAATTGCCGACATCAGATAAAGAAAGTTTTGATATTTTTTTATCCGCTACTGCATCTGCTGTTTTCTTCAATTCCACCGGAAGATTTTTGGCAGTAATAAAGTAGTATGGCGTCTTCAGCGCAGTTCCGATCCCGGGAGCATAACGATTTGCGCGTACTGCTACACCTGAAATATCAGTTGCTGATTCAAATGTGCGTTTAAAAAAACCTGATGTCTCAAAGGTGGTCAGATTATATAAAGCCGGATAAAAGGCTATATCCTCCGACTGAAGCAAATCTTTAAATTTATATTCGCCCTTATTCAAACTTCCGGCAATTGAGCCCGAGTGTATGCTTTTCTTCGCTAATTCATCATCATTCCAGTTGAGATAATTAACAACAATATTATCGACCCCCTTTTCTTTCAAAGCATCTACAATCGTTTTTACCTGTGAAGTGTTAGTCAAAGAAATAACTTTTTCCGTTTGAAATCCCAACCGCGATACTGTTTTTGACACGCCGCCGTAAAGCTCCAGATAAAGCGCAGACTCTAAACGATCCGCCTCTTTTAAATCGTATTTCTCTTTCAAATAGCTTTTATATTTACGTGCCATGCCATTATAATCGGCATCCTTTCCGGACAGAAACGAATAAACAACTCGAAAAGAAGGAGTTGTAACCTCGCCTTTTTCATATACAGGGGCATCGATATTTCCGAGAGAATAATCCAACGTATTGCGAAAAACAAAATCCGTATAGATATTGGCATAACTGGTCTGCTGCATATTGGTATATGCTTTCACTGAAGCCTGAGCAGCACCGTTTTCAATTACCGCGACAAAAGCACTGTTGTTTCGTTGAATACCAAAAACCGGCAAACAGATATTTTGCTCCTCTAAATCCAAATCATACGTTTCCAAAACATCGGTCGGTTCCCGTCCATACACTGGACGATTATAAGCAGATGCAGCATGTTTTCCATTATTGAAATGGATCAGTCCACCGGCACCGTCCGCAACAAATAAGTATCCCTCATCCTTGTTTTCTCCCGCACCAAAAAAAGGCAGAACAGAGATGTTTCCGATATGAATATCATCATTTTCCTGTTTGATCTCCTTCGTCAAGACTTCCGCCTTCAGTGTGTTGTCCTCTAGATAAACACACAGCGGAATCGTCACCTGATATTCTGCAAAATGATAATCGATCCGAAAGCCGTTGTACAGCCGTTGAAGTTCAAAATCCTTATCTAACACCGATCCGGTGTTGGTGTTAAAACGACTGTTTTCCTGTGTTTGGCTGTTTACATAGCTGACAATAAGGCTCGACGCCATCTCCATTTTATACATGCCGTCTGCAAAAGAATCTTCCTCGCTATTTTCAGGAGAGCTAAACCATTTGGAACCGTCTTTTTTATTTTCCACATAAAAGTGTGTGGTCACCGGATTAACATATAAATGAAGATCACCCTGCTCCGTACAAAGAAGATAAGTTTCCTCATCAGTAAAGTAGTTTTCCTCTGTCTTTTTTCCGGTAAATGCCTGCGCCATGGGAAGCACAAAATTGCCGGAAACACAACTGCCCAGCAATAGCACAGCCAGAAGCGCCATCAAAAGAGGGAGCCATGTTCTTTTCATTACACCATCCTCCTATGAACTCAGCTTTGCGCGAAACATAATCTCGTTAAATACTGTAAGCAAGGTTTCCGAAACCTGTTGATAAAGACTGTATAATAAAAAGGTCAAAAATACAATCAGCAACATACCAATTGCGGTAATAATCAAAGACAAAATAGTTTTAGACATTTCAAATTCATGAAAAATCATAAAAGCGATGATTATCATCACCAAGCTCCACAGCATACCTAATATCATCAGAAAGTTTAAGAAAACAGACTCATCCTTTGTGAGGATATTACTTAAAACCACCTTGATATATCCGGCAAAAATATAAGGAAGCAAAGAATAATTCGTCACAACCCAAATATCCAACAGTTTCGCTTTGCCGTCCACTAAAACGCAAAATGCCCAGTTAGAAACTGTAAACAACACCAGCAATGCTGCTCTTGAAAAAAAGGTTTGTACGATGTTTACCTCATCAGGATCATACAGCTTGATCTGAAGTCCGGTAAACTGCTGTTCTATAACAGACAGCAAAACGAACGCAAGGAATATTAACAGCGACATTCCCAACGAATTTTTATGGTTATACCGCAGATCATCGAATCCGTCTGACGGATGAAACATGGCGAAAAAAGGAAGCTGGCACTTGTTTCTGACTTTTGTACGATAACTCATTTCCAATCATCCTTTCCGCTCTTTGGAAAAATTAGCTTTTCTTTGAAAAAGGCGCTTCTGATTTTTGAAAAGAAACCAGCATAGAAAAATCAAAACCAAAACAATTATGATCCAGCCAATGTTCCCTCTTAAAAGCTGAACCCGATATTCCTTGAATGCTTCACTGTACTTATCACCATCTCGGCCCAGTTTAAAATATCCCATCGCGCCGGCATAGTCCTGTTGGTTATAAAGCGCATTGCCGACTCCGATATACGCAAGTTCGAAATTGGTGTTTTCCTCAATAACCTTTTTCCACGGTTCTATCGCCTCTGTATATTTTCCCGCATGATACAGTTCTAATGCATAATGTACGTTTTGTCCAGTTTCTGTCAGCCGAAATACTGTTAAATTACACTTTGTCCTATCCAACACTAAAATTCTGTCACCGGATACTTCAATCGACACCGGCATCGTGAAAGTTCCGCTGTAATCTCCCAAAGCGCCGAATGCAGTAACCAGGTTCATGTTTTGATCAAACTGATAAATTTTTCCCCGTAGACTATCAACCGCATTGATAAAACCTTTTTCATCATAACAAATATCCACAAAATTCAACGCTCTGGCATCCAGTTCCATCGCTTTATAAGCATTTTCAGACATCTTGTTCGTTAAGGTATCCCCGCCTTTCGGATTCAGGCAACGAATACTATCCATCTCTGTTTTGGTGGTGTCCAGCGGAATGAACTGCGCTGTGGTAATCGTATAAATAAAATCATTCGAAGTAATATCAAAATTCCGAATTTCTGGCGGAACATAATTTGCCATTGCTTCCTTCTGTTCCTCGGTCATGAACTGCTTCCAGAAAAAATCACGCAGTGCTTCCGAAGTGGTTTCCACCATGTCGCTGCCGAAAAAGCCCTGAAATTCATATGCCGTATCAAAAACCACCAGTCCCTGATAAATTCCGGTACATTGCACATACAAATTATTCGCGCGATCCATCACCAATTTATTAGGCAAAAACTCTACCTCTTCGCTGAAGTACTCAGATTCCGGCTTTTCAATGATTCGGAAAACCTTACCAAATCCATCCATGCATAAAATGCGGTTGTTTCCTGTGTCGGCAATATAAATGCTGCCAGATCTGTCTACAAAAATCCCGCTTGCTTTATTAAGCTGCTGCTGCTGATCTTCCAATAAAATCCGATCCACAACGCGCTTCACTGCAAAATTTTGATCAAGTACCAAGACCCTTGAATTTCCGGCATCCAGAAGATAAAGTAAGCCATCTTGTGCCACATACATATCCGTTGGCTGCGACAGCATACTGACACCTAAATCATAGCCGCTAAATACCACTTCCGGTTCATACAAATCAGAAGTTTCTACCGCATTCCCATAAGAATCATAAGTATAAGAGCTATATGGAATTACTGCTCCGACGGAAGTAGCCAATAAAGCCACCACCAGCAGACAGACAGATACAGTCTGTACTAACTTTTTACAAAATCGGTTCAAGCTTACACAGCTCCTTTCCTATTAGCCTTTGATTCCGGAAAATGCCATCGTTTCAATGATCCGGCTTTGCAGTACAACAAATAATACAAACGGCGGAATCATCATAATCACTCCTGCCGCCGCGGTAACGCCAACGCGCGCAAGACCTGAGGATGTGATCTGATTCAATATGGTCGGCAGGAGCTTAAGCGCCTCATCATAAATATAACTGCCGCCTGTACTGCTCCAAAGCGATTGGAATGAAAAGATGATCAAAGTAAACATTGCCGGCTTTACCAGAGGCATACAAATCGAAATAAAAATACGGAAAATGCCTGCTCCGTCGATTGTAGCCGCTTCCAACATGGCATCACTAATTTGCCCCATGAAGTTTTTCATCAAAAACAAGCCCAATGGCAAAGCCACAGCTGGCAGAATAACCGCCCAAAGAGAGTTGATCAAACCAAGTTTTGCGATTACAATATACTGTGGCAGCGCAGTGACTGGACCTGCAAACAACAAGGCGGATACTACTATATTAAAAATCCATTTGGATCCCGGAAAATCATATTTCGCTAATGGGAACGCCGCCATAGACGCGAAAAGCAGATTCAACAAGGTTCCCGCAAGCGTAACAACCACTGTGTTCATCAGATACCGCGAAAACGGAATCCATAAACTATCAGTTAAGGTTGACAGTAACCGATAGTTTTCACTTGTAGGATTTTTGACCCAAAAGCGAGGCGGAAAAACAAACACCTCTTCCATTGGCTTGATGGACTGTACGATTGCATATATAAACGGTAACAGCATAAATGCTCCGACCAGGGCTAAAACAATAAAGATCACAATACTGCCGCCTAAAGACCGATTAATGCCAGAGCGTCTTCTTACTTTCATTCTCATGACCGATCCTTTCTTCCGTTGACCATTATCAAACATCCGCATGTTTTCTAATAACACTCTGGACAAGATGATTTACCAACAAAATAAAAATGAACAGCACCACCGAAATTGCAGATGCATATCCCATCTCAAAACGAACGTTCCCGTAATCATAAATATGAGTGACAATCGTTAGGGCTGCATTGTCTGTTGACGGAAATCCTGCAAGCGTCATACAAATCGAGCTAACCGAAAAAGCTGCACCAATCTGCATCACGGCGCCGAACATCAGCTGCGGTCCCATCGCCGGCAAAGTGACATATATCAGCTCCTGCCAACGATTTCGTATTCCATCCACCGCAGCCGCTTCATATAGTTGCTTATCCACATTCTGCAAACCGGCAATAAACGACAGAAAAGAAGTTCCCAGGCTCATCCAAATCTGAACAAAAATAATCACGCCCAAAGAAGTAGTGGGATCAGTCAACCACTGTACCGGTTCGCTGATCAAACCAAGTGACATTAAAAAGTAATTCAGATAGCCGTACATGTCTCCGGAGAAAATATAAGTCCACATAACATAAATCATACCGGATATAGAAGGAGCATAAAATACAAAAGTTAAAAGCGCCCTCAATTTCGGATTCAATTCATTGATAAGCCATGCAAAAATCAAGCAGGCAAAATAGCTGACCGGTCCCGTAATAATTGCAAAAACTAATGTATTTTTTACGGCTATTAAAAAAACATCATCATCCAAAAAGAGTTTGGTATAATTTTCAAAACCGACAAATCCAGGCATTTCCAACATGTTGAAATCGGTAAAACTCAAGACAAAAGCGCCTGCAATCGGAATAATGATAAAAATTGCAAACAGAATAATAAAAGGGGCTATCATCAAATAGCACATTCTGTATTTCACCATTCTGTTCCACAATGTATTTTGCTTTTTCACTGCAACACCCCTATTAACTCACTCCCAAAACATTATTTTTCGGAGTAAAATTCCCTGTGCTTTCGTTCGATTTCCTTATTGATCTGTATATTGTACTTATGCAGCATATCCACTGGATTTTCATTGTCATAAATCGTTCGGCGGAATGCATTGTTGATTCCACGTGCCACGTAATAATTCCCCGGTATCTCCTGAATCAATTTCACGTTTTTCCATTGTGCCTTAATTTGCTGTTTTTGTGTGCTTGTCCAAGGCATTCGCTCAAATGCCGCAAGATTAACCGGGGCATACCGTGCCAACGATCCCATAACCGATTCGATTCCCAAACCGAACTCTACCTGAGCATCCTCGCCAGAAAACCATTTCAAAAGCTTCCATGCAGCCTCTTTATTTTTTGAACTTTTAAAAATAACCGCCGACTGCATAAACTGATCCAATCCGGCGCTGGTACTGACACCGGTAGAATTACTGATATTAACTGTATTATTAATACTGCCGTCCTCCTGCTTAATACCCGGAATCGGCAGCATTTCCCATCGTCCGGATATTTCGGGTGCTGTTACTTCCAACTGCGTGTAAAGAGTATAGGCTGCAATACCGATAGGCATCTCACCCGAACGAAACCGGTTGTAAAAATCAAAACTGATCGGGAAACCATATTGGGAGAAAAATCCGGTCCATGTTTTGAAAGCATTTACGGCAGCCTCGGAATCAAAACCGGTCTGTGTCAAATTCTCCGTGAAAAAGTCTCCGCTGTTTTGAAACAATAAAGAAGCATACATACCAATCGTTGACGGAATACCGATCTCCATATTCTGCCGCTGCAAAACCGCCGCAATATTGTACATATCATCCCATGTTTTCGGAGCGGTGATCCCCTGTTCTTCAAAAATATCAGTCCGCACAAACATCATAGGAAAGGTTTCGGTCAAAGGCAACGCATAACAGCCGCCTTCAAACTCAAACGGCAGCGTGGATCCCTCTGCAAACCATGATTTTACTTCATCAAATCCGTCATACTGCGATAAATCCTCCAGAGCATTCCGAATGGCAAGGTTGACTGGCTCGTCGCTTGCTAAATATACAATTGCATCCGGCGCTCTCCCAGCAAGAACCGCCTCACGAATACCGGTAGTAACCAACGAAGTGTTAACCCTTATCCGATATTTCTCCGTAAAATCATTATCGACCAAATCCTTGAAGACATTCATTTGGTCTCGACCAAGCGCCATCCAAACAGAAATACTTTCCATCGTTTCATCTGTATCTCCGATCACGCCGTAATCTTCTCCGTAGGATGCAATTAAACGGCGCAGCTCAAACCATATATGCTGGAAAAAATTGTCTCGCTGAGCCGGAAGCTCCGCATTTTCAGAATGAATAACGATATAATCTAAATCAAGGGGCTGTTCTTTTGCGTCCATATTCCACGCGGAAAGCGATTCAATATCACTTTTAAAGGAGCTTAATGTTTTGGCCAATGAATCAGGATTGTTCATTACCGTATTCAATCGGTTGATCAAAGAACGGATAGAGGTTAATTCGTTGCCTGACTTTCCGCCGTTAATCTCGATGATTTTCTGCTCCTGCCCCTTGAGTGTTTGCAACAGGCTCTGAACGGTTGCCTTGAAATTCGGAATTTCCGAAGCCAATTTATAATCCCGGTATTTATCCGGATTGGTTCCGGCAATCATGACAACGCTACGATAAAGGGTATTCAATTGGTAAATACAGTCATCCAAAACTAATGTTGTATCCGAAAAAACTCCCGGAACAACCTCCAGCTTTAATTCATACTCTTTTCCCGCTTCAAAATAAAATTGACATGTTTCGTTGCCGTCATCCAGCGTCTGCCGATACCAGCTGTTATTTGACGAAAATGAAATAATGCTGCATTCATCAAAAACCACTTCATCATTAATATACATCTTTCGGCTGGAAGTAAAACCACTTTTGTCTGCTTGTCGGACTCTAAAACTGATTTGATACAAGCCGGTTTGGTCAACTGTAAATTTCCACTTAATCCATTGACCTGCAGTAGAATAACGTTCGCCCGACACTATATTGTAAAGCATTTTTACCGGATCATTCGGTTGCGTCATTGTATCCCTTTTATCCGAATCGGGCAAAATCGTAGAATCTGATTTTTCCGTATAATCCTCTGCTTCAATAAATTTCACCTGTCCATCGGTTTGCTGATAATTATTTTGAGCATATATCTGTTTTACCTGATTATAAGACTTCGGCTCTTCTTTATTGTAAACCGTTATCTTTGATATTGCGAAGCCATCATAAACAGCGGTTAGCTGAAGCTTATTGGCCCCCTTTTTTAAATAAAATTCTAATGCGTCATTATATCGTCCCTGCGGATCTTTCAGCGTCGCCTGTGTCCATTCCTGTACTTCCTCCTGCTCCGGCAATATCTCATTGCCACGCGAATCGGTCTTGGTCTTCCCTGCATTTTTCCATGGTCGATCCAACGTCAGCATATCCATGGAGTCAAATTGCAGTTCTCCGTTGATTCTCAAGTTAAAAGATATCGCAGCAAATGTGCTCTCCTTCGGAATATACTCAAAAGAAAGGCAATATAAACCTTCCTCTTCAATCTCTATCGGTATGATTACCGATCCGTTTTCTTGTTGAAAAGTAACAGCGTTATTTTCCGAAACAACGCTATCAGGAGTATTGATTTGAAATTGATCGGCAGATACAGAAATTTCAGTAAGTGGATGTGCTGTTGTATTATATTTTTCCAGATGTTCTCGATAAGTCGGATATTCATCCTGCTTACTATCTGTCTGTGTTACTGCAGATGTTGACGCTGTTTGTTTCTCAGCCGAAACTTGTGCAATCGGAAACAGAACAGATAAAATCACCATAATTGTA
>ERZ773235.417-NODE-417-length-56731-cov-10.070877_pt1 | contig 56731 bp, 48 predicted proteins | sample MGYA00580522_ERZ773235 | MGnify/ENA primary metagenome ERZ773235 (study PRJEB29015, sample SAMEA2737797) | human gut metagenome | biome: human gut; feature: human-associated habitat; material: faeces | place: China | collected 2012 ...
ACGGTTGATATCCTATGCCGCCTCGATCCTGTCCGCAAGCTCGAGGCCGGATTCGATCATCTTCCTGGCCTCAGCCTCCAGCCGCGACCAGTCGACCGTCCCGTCGAGCCCGCGCGTGCGGCCCTCGTCGCAGGGCTCCCTCATCTTCGCCTCCGAGAAGTACCTGGACTCCTGCTATGTCTCGTCCTGCTCGCACATGACCGCGCCCGCCAGCCGCACCAGCGACGCCGTCGATGGGAACACCTTCACCGCCCTCGACCTGCGCTATATCTCGCGATTCGTCTGCTCCTGGACGTTGTTGGTGCGCAGGCGCCTCAAGTGCGACGGCGGGAAGTCGAGGTATGCCAGGGCGCCCGGCTCGGCCTCCTCGAGGATTGTCGCCGCCCTCGGGCGGCACCCTTGCAGCATGTCGCACGCCACGTGGTACATGGCGCTCACGGTGGCGGCGTCGCGCCCGCGGAACACCTGCGAGACGATCCTGCCCACGCGGCGCCTGAGCTGCCAGGAGCCCGCCTCGCGCATGCAGTCGCGCATGAGGCGGACGGCGCGGCGCTACTTCCGCCTGACCACGAGTGTGAGCGTGCGGACCACCGTGCCGGTCACGAGGTCGTAGGTCGCCTGGGGCACGATGTCGGCGGGGGAGATGCCGAGCGACTCCTCCATGCGCAGCCCCGACAGGCCGAGTATCAGGTACGCCTCCACTTCTTAGTGAACATCAACACAGCGGGCGGCCCCTCATGGCGCCGAGCGCCGCGACCGCCTCCTGCGCCGTCCACGGGGCGCGCTGCGGCTTCCTGCGCTGCGGGGCTCCCCCCCCGGTTACTGTCCGACTTCCAGAATATCCCCCAGTAGAACTGCTTGAGTATGAGCGACTCGCCGAGGTTCGCCGTGCCGCCCAGCTTCGCCACGAGGCGCGCGGCCTCTATCTCGGCATCGAGCTCGCTGCCCTCGATCGTGTGGAGCGTCCCTTGCTCGCCCTCACCTCCCAGACGCCCAGCCTGACCTCGCGGTATGAGCCGGCCCGCCTGCGCTTGCTTTCGGACCGTGCCATAATGTCTCCTATGGGTTGCCCGTGCATTATCTCCGTTTCGTCCCGGCTTTCCTGCCGCCGCCCCGCGCCATGGTTCCAGCTATGCGCGGGGCGGCTTTTCCGTTCGTTGTCTCCAATCTCCATAACTTGTTCGGTTTACTTTTATTGCCGCTGAGGCATAATAAGGCTGAGCCCTTTGCTTAAAGCTCAGGACCTGGCCGCACCTCGGGGCCCGAAATCCGGGGTATTTTCATTTTCTATATCTTTCGACTAGCTGGGTGATTCCGTCTTTCCGGTATTTCTCCGGGCGATTCACCCTGTCCCACATTTTTCCTACGTATTCGCTTCCGGCGGGGTAAGCGCTTCGGAAAATGTACTTCCCGGGAAGAGCGCCGAGGGTGACGAGGTAGTTAATGTCTGGACCGGTTGCCACCACGCTTATGCTGTCCTCCTTGCCTCGCCTGTTCGTCTGGCGGAAAATATCGAGGTCGATTCGTCTATCTAGAACCTTTGGAATGAGGGGAAGTCGCTTCACTCTTTCAAGCTCGATGTCCGTTATCGGGTTTAAGGGGAGCCCGTCGCGTCCGTGGACGCAAATCAGATGCCGCCACTTCGCTTCGCTGTTCAGTCCTATCACCGGCAACCCGTTCCAATATAGCGGCCTTGTGAGTTCGGCAAAGAAATAGTCGTGTGAGACGTCTCGCACTTGAAACATGTCATAGCCAAAACTCATAAAATATCGCGATAGGTCGAGATGACCGTTCTGGTCGATGGAGTACTCCATAGCCATCACATGTTCCTACGGCCGCGAAAATGGAATACATTGAATTTCTGCTCGGAGGGCCACGTCTCGTAGCTCGCGAGGGTGCTGATCCCGAGATTTCGGCAGATGTCTCTGCAGATTTGAAGCTTCGCCACGCTTGAGCCCTCGACTTGCAGATGCCCGTTTCTCGAAGCCGCAAGCGCCCCGATGAACAGGTCCGCCAGCTGAATCAGGTCGTTCTCGTGAGACTCGACCTCCTCGACAAAGCGGACCGCATCCCCGAACTGGAAGGTGTCTATCAGGCACCTTCTCAGTGTGTCGACCCTGTCGCGCTCGTCGATTCGGCGGTCGATGAACAGGCGATATGAGTCCCTCCGGTCGAGCCAGTTGTTGAACACCTGGTAATAGACTTTCTGGAACATCTCCTCGGCGTCCTCGAAGTTCGTCTCGCGCCTGCTGACGACGACCGCGCGGAACCTGAGCCCGGGGTCCGAGAAGAAGAGGTCGACCAGTGCCTGGAAGAAAGGGAGCCTCGACGGACATACCGTTTTCCACCCGAACTCCCCCTGCACGTTGTAATAGGCCCTGAGCAGGTCCACCTTCCTCACGATCTCCCTCTTCCGGTCCAGGGGGCACATTATCCCGCCTATGGCCATGAAGTCGTCCGCGGCAGAAGAGGTGACGCTGCTCTCGTCACAATAGACGTTGTAGGTCGTACGCTCCACGCTCTAGCTCCTCTCGTCCCGCTCGCCCATGTACCAGACGACGCGGCCCTTGCAGACCACTGGGGCGTCGTCCGGCCCAGCGAGGATGTCGTCGTACTCGCCGCTGTGACTGTCGGCCGTGAGCATGACCGTGGAGCGGCCCCGGGTGTAGTTGCGCACCACGGCGCCGTAGTCGGCCGTCTCGGCGAGCACCGGCTGGCCGTTGACCGGCTCCATGTCGGGGTCGACGAGTAGCAAAGCGTCGTGGGGGAAGCGGTTGTCCATGCAGCCGCCCTGGGCGTGGACCATGAACCCGCGCGGGTGGGCCTTGGCGATGGATGCGGGGACCTCGACCTCGTCGGCCAGGCTCCCCTCGTCGCACGGCTCGCCCATGTGCGCGAACCCCAGCAGGGGCACCATGCGCGACGCGCCGCTGATCGCGGCCTCGGAGGCCTCCTCGCCCATGAGGTCGGCCACGGTCGTATCGAACAGAACTGCAATTTCCGCCATCTTGTCTAAGCGAGGCTTAGACCTTCCGCTTTCCCAGGCACCTACGGCGCGGCCTGTTATGCCCAGCTTGTTGGCAATTTCCGCCTGCGTAAGGCCGCTTTTGGCTCTAAGAAGCCTGAACTTGGTAGAGAAATTCATGGGTATCTACCTCCCTTTTTTTATGCTATAGAAAAAATATTTCCCTTTCTAGAGAAAAATTATTGCGCTTTAATAGAAAAGAAAGTACTATCGCTTCAACGAAAGGGAAGGAGTTCAGATGCAAGAGCTTAAGTCAATCCGAGAAACACGCCAGAAGCCTTTTCTAAAGGAGACTTCCCAATTCAATCAGGAGGCGCTAGCTGCGGAATTAGGGGTTACGGTCCAGACCTATCGGTCGTACGAGAAGAACCCCTCGCTGATGAAGCTCTCGACCGCCACGGAGCTGGCGAGCATCTTGGGCTGCAAGGTCAGCGATTTTTATTGGCTTTGCTAGACCAGGATTGACATACATGTGTTCCCACGGTGCCATATCGTTAGCCCTGTAGACCGCGACGATGGGGGCAGCATGAACGCCGAAGACCTGGTAATTACCTTCAAGCGGAACACGGCGAAGCTGAGCAGGGCGGAGCGCCGCCGCGCGATCGAATCCGTCAGGGACGTTCATGTGCTGGGCCGCCTGTGTGATGGCCGCGAATTATGGCATCGCGGTGCGCGATTGGGTTATGGGATTGATGGGCTTTTGTTGCATGATTGGTAACCCATCTTCAGCAACAACAGTGCACCCTCACCCCATCCTCTAAAAAAGTTCTTAAGACGGCCTTAAAGGCGCCTTGGCTTGCGTTGACAGCGTACAATACGCATGTTTGACTATGGCTAAAAGTGGAATTTAAGGAAGGGGCGCGCCATGGAGGTGCTGGTTGTTGGCAATACCGCGTATGTTGACAACGACTTTTGTGCCAAGGCGTTTCCTGGCGATCATGTTCAGGTTGTAGCCGCCGATGATGCGCAGCGCGAGTCATCGTCCCACGACTCGTGGAAAGAGCTGCTGCGCCACCTGGATCAGGCCTACGAGTTCGACCGTGTGGTCTACCTCTCTACTTATCTCACTCCGCATACCGAGACCTTTGGCGACATTGAGCTGCTGCGCTCGGTGTTTCGTGCCTGTATGGGCCGTCATGTGCAGCTGCTGTTTGTGGCAGGGCCTGCGGGCGCGGAGGTTGCTGGCAGCGCGGCGAACAATGCCGATTCGCTTGATGCCACAGATGCTGCCGCCCAAACGGGTAAGGGCATTATCGCCCGCGCGGCCAACGACCTCTGTCGCTACTATGCCTCGCAAGACGACATCCAGGTCAAGATTCTGTGCACGCCCTATCTGTATACCGCCTCCGCGGCGCTCAACGACCCCTTCTTGGTACCGCTGTTCGAAGCCTGTTCGACCGGGGCTGTCGCGCTCCAAGGTGCCGCGGACGCGCCGTTTCCCCTGTTGTGCGCTGAGGAGTTAGCGGTTCTGGTGCATCGCGTCTTTGACAGTTGGGATGCGACCTTTGAGGCGCTCGACGTCGCAGATGCTTTCCATCGCACAACGGGCGACTTGGGCGGCTCGCTCCAGGGCCTGTTTCCCGGGCTGTCCGTTGCCTACGGAGAGTCGACCGGCTATGTGTTGTCTGCAGGCGATGTCGCTCGCAAACGCTATGGCTGGTTTCAGCGTTACGACCTGCTGCGCGATCTTTCGACCATCCACGCCCGCTGGGCTAACGCACGTACCAAAAAGGCCAATCCCCTTTGTGCGGCCATCGATCGCATTCAGCTGCGCGCGCTGCCCATTAAATGCCTGGAGACGGGCTTCGCATGGGTGCTGTTCGAGGCGCTGGAGCATCTGTTCTCCCAATCTGCCCAGCTCAACGTGCTCGACTATCGACTGCTCTATGTGGTCCTGATTGGCACGCTCTACGGTCTCGACTTTGGCCTGGTCGCCGCGCTGCTGGCGTCGGTTGGTCTGGCGGTGAGTTATTTTGCCCTGTACGGATACACTTTCCAGGGCCTGTTCTACGAGCCGTCTAACTGGCTGCCGTTTATTGCGTACTTTGTGGTGGGTGCCGTGTGCGGCTATGTGCAGCTGCGCAACAGCGAGGCCATTAAGGCGGAGCGTGACGAGAACGAGCTCGTGCGAAACCGCAACACTTTTCTAACGCGGCTCTATCACGACGCGATTGAGGACAAGCGCTCCTATAAGCGACAGATTGTGGGGCGCCACGACAGCTTTGGCAAAATCTTTGCCGTGACGCAGGAGCTCGACGTACTCAACCCGCGCGATATATACCACAAGTGCTGTGAGCTGCTGGGCGAGATTCTCGAGAACGATTCGGTGACGATCTACCATGTTTCGGGTGGGGCATTTGCACGCCTGGTAGCGGCGAGCCCGGCGATTTCCAACGATGTGCCGCGTTCGCTCTCGCTCGATGACCTTGCGCCCGTGCTCCAAGGTGCGATCTCGGGTTTGTGGGTGAATCGCGCACTGACGTCGGGGCTTCCGATGTTTGGCTATGCGATCGAGCGCGATGGAGCCCCAGCCGTATTGATCTTTGTGCGTCACGTGGCAGAAAGCCAAATGACCCTGTACTACCAAAACCTGTTCCGCATCTTGTGCGGCCTGGTGGAAATCGCTCTGGGACGCGCCTTCGATTACGAGGCCATGGCGCAGGATAAGCGCTGCGTTGCCGGCACGTGCGTTCTCAGCCACGATGCCTTTGGCCAGGAACTCGCCGCCGAGCAGGCGCTTGCGGACAATAAGATGGGGAGCTTCTTGCTCTTGCGCGTGGTGCCGGGCATGGAGCCTGTTGGTGAGCTGGTCGGCGCCATTGGTTCGGCGATTCGCGAGAGTGACGCTGCGGGCCTGGTCGATGGAGACACACTTTACCTGCTCATGCGTCAGGCGACCGAGGCCGACCTGCCCGTTATTTGCAAACGCATGGCCGCCAAGCACATTACGGTGGAACCCGTCGGCAGCGAGGACGTTGTGGCCCTGACGCAACGCATCGCGCCCACCGGAAGCGGTGAAGGGAGGCCGCTTGATCTCGCTTGTTGTTGCTACCGTACTGCTATTAATTCATGCGCTGGTGTGTCTGGTGCTGTGGACGCTTATGAAACTGGGCTTGCTGCCGGTTCGAGGGCACATGCTTGCTGTGATGGTGCTCGTACCGCTGTGGGGGCCGTTGCTCGTGGCGCTACTCTCGGTGCGTAGCGCGGTGTTCGGCGCGGACCTCAAGGACGCCACGCTGGAGACGCTTCGCATTAACGACGACATGCATCGCAGTTTGCTCGTGCAGGGACGCGAGCGCGATGATGGCGTGGTGCCGCTCGAGGAAGCATTGATCGTCAACGATCCGGGCGACCGCCGCCGTCTGATGCTCTCCATGCTTACCGAGGATCCGGATGCGTACCTGGCACAGTTGCAGGCAGCAAAACTCAACGACGATGTTGAGGTCGCGCACTATGCCGCGACGGCGGTGGCGCAGATTTCCAAGGAGTCCGACCTTAAACTGCAGCAGTTGGAGCGCGCGTTTAAGACCGATCCCAGCTCGCATAAACTGGATGCGTATTGCGATTTTCTGGGCGCCTATCTGGACTCGGGTTTGGCAGAGGGCCGCGTGGCACAGATTCAACGTCAACAGTATGCACGTTTGCTCGCGCGTCGTTGCGAACGTGAGGACGTGCCGGCGCTGCGCATTCGTTATGCCACGGCGCTGGTCGATGCCGGCGAGATTGATAAGGCGGAGGACGTCGCGAGCCAGTTGGTGATCGATGCGTCAGACGAACAGGACGTGTGGATGCTCTGCCTGCGCTTGGCTGTGATTCGTCGCGATGGGCAGGCGGTACAGCGCGTAATCGACGCGATCGACAAGCAGCATGTGTATTTGAATGCCGAAAATCGTGAGAGGCTGGCATTTTGGCGCGAAGGAGAGGAGGCCCGATGAGCGTGGTGCAACATATCCGCGAGCGTGCGGGCCATTTTCGCTGGATGGGGCTGCTCGTGGTGTGGGCGGTCTTTATTGCCATGGCTGTCGTGCTGTTGATCGAGCGTGCCGGCGTGCAGTACAGCGCCGGGCAGCATAAGCTGGGCATGCTCGCTGCCAACGACGCGGTGCCGGCAAGTTCGGCGATGTTTGGCCAAAAGCCCACGTGCTTGGTTATTACCGACTCGGACCAAGATGGCGTCGAGGACGTCAAAGAGCAGTTCGACCAGATCTTGCTTGACATGAAGATCGCCCACCGCGATGTGGATATTGCCACCGATGGTGTTGATGCGATTCCTTCTCTCACGTCCTTCGACCGCGTGATTTTACTGATGCCGTCGCTCGACGGGCTCGGTACGCACCTCTCCGACATCATGAGCTGGGTGAGTGCCGGCGGTTCGCTGATGCTCGCCGTGACGCCGGATAACTCCAGCTACCTGCAGGCAATCGGTCCCAAGCTGGGCATCGATTCTGCCGGCTATGAATATGCGACGGCAGAGAGCATCGTGCCGAGCGAGGACTTTATGATCGGCGGTGGCCAGCGTTATGAGTTATCGGACCCCTTTGATTCGTCGCTTTCGGTTTCGCTGCGTGAGACGGCCCACGTGTGGGCTAAAACCGGTGACACGGGTACTCCGCTTATTTGGTCGAGCGATTGCGGCAGCGGCCGTACCGTGGTGTGCAATATCGGTATCTACGACAAGGTCATGCGTGGTTTCTATGCCGCGGCCGTGAGCCTATTGGGCGATGCCACGGCCTATCCGGTCATTAACAGCGCCGTCTTCTATCTGGATGACTTTCCCAGCCCCGTTCCCTCGGGCGATGGCACCTACATAAAGCGTGATTACGGCCTTTCCATTGCCGACTTTTATGCCAAGGTCTGGTGGCCCGATCTGCAAAAGCTCGCGCAAAAATACGGCATTCGCTATACCGGCGTGATGATCGAAAACTACGAGGATGCGGTCAACCAGACCGAGCCCGCGCGCCAGGCCGATACCACGCAGTTCCGCTACTTTGGCGGCATGCTGCTGCAGATGGGCGGAGAGCTGGGCTTTCACGGCTACAACCATCAGCCGCTGGCACTCTGGGACACCGACTATGGCGCGCTGTACGACTACAAGACGTGGAAGAATAAGGAGACGATCGTTGCATCGCTCAACGAGCTTATCGCCTTTCAGGACGAGGTGCTGCCCAACGCGCACGGCTCGGTCTACGTGCCGCCGTCGAATATCCTTTCGGCCCGCGCGCGCAAGCTTATCGGCACCGACATGCCGCGCATCAAGACCATTGCCAGTACGTATTTTGAGGACGGCACCGACCTGCCGTACGTGCAGGAGTTTGGCGTGGCGAGCGATGGCATTGTGGAGCAGCCGCGTATTGTCTCGGGCGGCATGGTCGACGATTCCTACATGCGCCTGGCTGCCGTGTCCGAGCTCAACATGCACTACGTGAGCACGCACTTTATGCACCCGGACGATCTGCTCGATCCCGATCGAGGCGCCAAGGAGGGCTGGGAGGTCTACAAGGGCGGCCTGACCGACTACCTGGACTGGCTTACCAAGTCTGCGCCCGACCTGCGTCGCCAGACCGGTTCGGAATGCTCGGGTGCCATTCAGCGCTTTTCGTCCGTGACGGTGAGCGTGGATACCAGTGCGGATGCCTGGACGCTCAGTCTGGGCAATTTCCACGACGAAGCGTGGCTCATGTTCCGCGCCAACAACGGCGAGCCGGGTGCGGTTACGGGTGGCGAGATTACGCATCTGACGGGTGACCTGTACCTGGTCAAGGCCACGGACAAGACGGTGACCATTGCGCGCAAGGAGGGTGGCGACAAATGAGAATCTGCTTGGTACTCGAGGGCTGCTACCCCTATGTGCACGGCGGGGTGTCCACATGGATGCACGGCTATATACAGGCCATGCCCGAGCACGAGTTTGTGCTGTGGGTGATTGGCGCTCACGCCGAAGACCGCGGCAAGTTTGTCTACGAGCTGCCCGGCAACGTCGTCGAGGTGCACGAGGTTTTCCTGGACGATGCCCTGCGGCTTTCGGGCGAGCAGCAAGAAGTCGACTTCGATGACCGCGAGCGCGAGGCGTTGCGCCGTTTGGTTTCGCTCTCCAATCCGGACTGGGACGTGCTGTTCGACATTTTCCAGCGCCGCCATGTGCATCCGCTCTCATTTTTGCAGAGCCGCACGTTTATGGACATCTTCCGCGACGTGTGCCTGGCCGAGTACCCGTATACGCCTTTCGCCGACGCCTTCCACACCATGCGTTCGATGTTGCTGCCCGTGCTCCATCTGCTGGGCAGCGAGGTTCCGGTTGCCGACGTGTATCACGCCATTTCGACCGGCTACGGCGGTCTGCTCGCAAGTTTGGGCTCCAGCATGAATCACGCGCCGGCATTGCTGACCGAGCACGGCATCTATACGCGCGAGCGCGAGGAGGAGATCATTCGCGCCGACTGGGTGGTGCCGTCGTTTAAGGACCGCTGGATCCGCTTTTTCTACCTGCTTTCGGAGGAAATCTACCGCCGCGCCTTCCGCGTGACGAGCCTGTTCCATAACGCCCGCAAGACGCAAATCGACATGGGATGCGATGCAGAAAAATGCCTGGTTATCCCCAATGGCATCCAGTTCGATCGCTTTAAGGACATTCCCGTAAAGCCCGATGACGGCTGGGTGGATATTGGCGCGGTGGTGCGCCTGGCGCCCATCAAGGACGTCAAGACCATGATCTATGCCTTCTTTGAGCTGCACGAGCGCCTGCCCAAGGTGCGCCTGCACATTATGGGCGGCGTGGATGACGAGGAGTACGGCGCCGAGTGCCATGCGCTGGTCGACACCCTGGGCGTGCGCGACCTGATCTTTACCGGCCGCGTCAACGTGGTTGAGTACATGGAAAAGCTCGACTTTACCATTTTGACGAGCATCTCCGAGGGCCAGCCGCTCAGCGTGCTGGAGTCGCTTGCTGCACGTCGCCCCTGTGTGACGACCGAGGTCGGCTGCTGCCGTGAGCTGCTCGAGGGTGCCCCCGGTGACGACTTTGGCGTGGCAGGTTTTGTGACGCCGCCCATGTATCGCAAAGGCTTGGCCGATGCCATGGAACGCATGTGCGCGAGCCGTGCCCGCCGTATCGAGATGGGGGAGCGCGGCCAGCGTCGCGTTGCCACATACTTTTTGCACGAGCAGATGCTCGCCAACTATCGCGCGCTGTACGACGAGACGGCGCGTGCGTTTGACCTGCCCAGAGAGGGGGATTAGCCGGTGGCCGGAATCGGTTTTGAGCTCAAACGCCTGTTTAGGCGCAAAGGTCTGTTTGCCACGATGCGCGCCTATGGCTACGCCGGCATTGTGTGCACGGGCCCCATGCTGCTGGGCGTGCTGCTCCAGGTGGGTATCTTGGTGCTGTGCGGTCTGTGGGACGTGGGCCGCGCCAACCAGGACCTGCTGGTGTGCATGGTGACCTATACGCTGCTAGCCTCGCTCACGCTCACGAGCTTTTTCTCTATGCCGGTCACGCGCTTTTTGGCGGACATGCTCTTTGCCGAGCGCGAGGACGAAATCTTGCCCTCGTTTTGGGGTTCCAACGCCATCATGCTCGTTGTGGGCACGGTGCTCTACGGCGTCTTTTTGCTGTTCTCGGGCGCCACGCTGTTGCAGGGGCTGCTGTGCCTGTGGCTGTTCAACATTATGATCGTCAACTGGAACGGCATGAGCTACCTTACCGCTATTAAGGATTATCGCGGTATCCTGTGCAGCTTTGCTGCCGCCATTGGCGTGGCGTGCCTGTGTGCCTTGGCCGCGCTGGCGCTGGGGTTGCCGCCCGTCGAGGGCCTGCTGGCGTCAATCGCCTTGGGCTACGGCGTCATGCTCGCCTGGGACGTGGTGCTGCTGTACCGGTATTTTCCTCAGAGCGACCGCAGCCCCTGGCTCTTTTTGCGCTGGCTCGACCAATTTATGCCGCTCGCGCTCACGGGCTTGTTTACCAACCTGGGGCTCTTTGCGCACCTGGTGATTATCTGGGCAGGGCCCATTGGCGTGCAAGTCAAAGGCCTGTTTTACGGCGCGCCCTATCATGATGTGCCGGCGTTGCTTGCGTTTTTGACCATTCTGGTCACAACCGTCAACTTTGTGGTGTCGGTCGAGGTCAACTTCTATCCGCGCTACCGCGACTACTACAGCCTGTTTAACGACGGCGGCGTGGTGGGCGACATCGTGGTGGCAGAGGAGGATATGCTCGCCACGCTCAACCGGGAGCTGCGGTTTTGCGCGCTCAAGCAGCTGTTTGTGACGGCGGCGGTCATCTCGCTCGAGACCACGGTGCTCTCGGCCCTGCCACTGGGCTTCAACAACCTGATGCACGGGTATTTCCGCACGCTGTGTGTGGGCTATGGCCTGTATGCCGTGGGCAATACAATCCTGCTGATCTTGTTGTACTTTACCGACTACAAGGGCGCCGTGCTTGCCTCCGGGCTGTTCGCGGGTGTGGCGGGGCTGGCGACCATCGTCTCGCTGTTCTTTCCGCAGCAGTTTTATGGCTTTGGCTTTTTGCTCGGCGCGGCGGTGTTTTTTATCGTGGCGCTGCTGCGGCTCGATACCTATACTGCCAACTTGCCGTATCGTATCCTGAGTCAACAGCCCATTGTGGCGACCGACAAGACGGGTCGCTTTACGGAGTTGGGCCGCTTGCTCGACCGTGCCGAACAGCGCTACGAGGAGCTGCGTTTAGAGGGCGAGCCGCATGGTGCGTTTGAGCGCATGGTGGTTCGCGTGTATCGCAATCGTTGGGGAGGTCCTGATGACCGATAGGATGATGTCTCGCCGTCGCCTGTTTGAGGCGGCTGCCGGTGCGCTGCTGCTTTCGGGCTGCTCGTCTCAGGACGAATCCTCGACAAAAAAGACCAAGAAGCAGGGCAAGATTAAAAAGGCCGATGCCTCGGGAGAGGCCAAGCACCTGCGCGATAAGGACGAGCTGTACGAGGTCTACGACGACTCGGGCATTGTGACCATGTACTTGACGGTCTCGCGCGGCAACAGCTCTGAGAATACCGATCATAGCTGGTCCGAGATCAATACGTATTCGGTCTACGACTATGCCGACATGGGCGTGACGCGCTATCAGGTTATGGGCCTGCTGCAGGCGGGTGACGAGGACGGTCCCGTTGCTGGTGAAGTGGGCTATGGCGAGGAAGCGCCCAATGCTACCGTGCAGGTGCGCGGCCAGACGTCGAGCATGAACTCGCAAAAGAATTACAAGGTAGAGCTCAAAAAGGGCAAGGGTACCTGGCGCCAGCAGCGCGCGATTGCGCTTAACAAGCACATGGGCGAGGGTATGCGTTTTCGTAACAAGATGGCTTATGACCTCATCCGTGGGATTCCCCAGATGATGGGCTTGCGCACGCAGTTTGTACATCTGTGGGTGTGCGACCAGACCGAACAGTCCAACGATACCTTTGAGGACTACGGTCTGTTTACACAGGTGGAGCAGCTCAACAAGACGGCGCTCAAGGCCCACGGTCTGGATAAGAGCGGGCATCTGTATAAGGTGAACAGCTTCGATTTCCATCGCTTCGAAGACACCATCAAGCTGGCGGATGACCCCGACTATAACCAGACGGCGTTTGAGGGCATGCTCGAGATTAAGGGCGACTCGGACCATACCAAGTTAATCGAGATGCTCGATGTGCTCAACGACGATACGCAAAAGATCGACGATGTGCTCGACACCTACTTCGATACCGAGAACCTGGTCTATTGGCTGGCGTTTCAGATTCTGACAGGCAACTGCGATACGCAGAACCGTAACTGTTATCTGTACAGCCCGCTCAACTCAAATACCTGGTACTTTTTGGATTGGGATAACGACGGCATGCTGCGCAAGCTTGAGCTGAGCCTGAAGGGGTTCTCGGATTATTCGAGCTGGGAGCGCGGCGTGAGCAACTACTGGGGCAACGTGCTGTTTAATCGCGCGTTGCGCAGCAAGTCGTTCCGTAGCGAACTCGATATCGCCGTGAAGGATCTGCGCTCGTACATGACCAAAGAGCGTCTGAGCAAGATGATCGAGCATTATCGCGAGGTGACGGAGCCGCTCGTCTTTGCTACGCCCGACCTGGAGAATTTGCCCGTGACTAAGGACCAATACGAGCAGATCGCCGCGGCGATTCCCTCCGAGATCGAGGAGAACTATAAGAGCTTTCGCGAGAGCTATAAAAAGCCCATGCCGTTCTACATTGGCGTGCCGCAGATCGATAACGGTAAGCTGCGCGTGAATTGGGACGCGTCGTACGACTTTAAGGCGCGCGACATTCGCTATACCGTGGAGCTGGCGCGTGATTACGCTATTACCGACGTGATCTTTAAAGCCGAGGACGTGCTGCTGCCCGAGGTGACCTGCGATGCGCCCGATGCCGGCCAGTATTTTGTGCGCGTGCGTGCTGCCAACTCCGACGGCTATACGCAAGATGCGTTTGACTACTATGTGACCGACGATGGCAAACAGTACGGCATGAAGTGTTTTTACGTGCAAGACGGCGGTAAGGTCGTGGAGGACACGTATGAGGAGGGCTAGCGCGCTGCTTGAGCGTCTGTCGGCACCTCCTACGCGTACCACGCAGGAGCGTTACCGCCACGAGCTCAAGTACCTCATCAACGAAGGCGAGCACGCTGCGCTTGCCTGCCGTATGGCGCCGGTGTTTAAGCTGGACAAGCATGCGCAGGCGGGCGGTTACACCATTCGCAGCCTGTACTTTGACGACTACTGCAACTCGGCCTACGAGGAAAAAGACGCCGGTATTCTCATGCGCAAAAAATATCGCGTGCGCATCTATAACGGCGGCGACAAGGTGATTAAGCTCGAGCGCAAAAAGAAGTACGGTAGCTGGATCTACAAGGAGGACGCGCCGCTCACGCGCGGCGAGTTTGAGCAGATTCTGGCCGGAGACTACGACTTTTTGCTGAGGAGCCCCTATCCGCTCTGCCGCGAGTTCTACATCGAGTGCATCTGCAACATGATGCGCCCGCGGACCATCGTGGACTACGAGCGCGAGCCGTGGGTGATGGATGAGGGCACCGTGCGCATCACGTTTGACATGAACGTGCGTGCCGCGGTGGGAAGCTTCGATATCTTTGACGCGACGCTGCCCGCGCTGCCGGTCCTGGAGCCCGGCAAGCTGGTGATGGAGGTCAAGTTTACGGAGTTTTGCCCGCAGCTGGTGCGCGATATGGTGCCGCCGGGCGCGGCCGAACTCACGGCGGTCTCCAAGTACTGCCTGTGTTACGAAAAGACCGCCTACCTGCGTGGATTTAATTACTGGGAATCGGATTTTGAGAACCGAGGGGATATTTAGACCATGAGCACCAGGGACTTTTTTAAGAACTCCGTCTTGGAGGCGTTTGGTCAGGTCGACCCTGCCAAGATCGGCCTGTCGCTGCTCGTGGCGCTCGCCATGGGCATCCTGATCTATTGCGTGTACAAGCGCTTTTTTACCGGCGTGGTGTATTCGCGCAGCTTTGCCGTGACGCTCGTGGGCATGTGCGTGCTCACCTGCATGGTCACGCTCGCGATCTCGACGAACGTGGTCATCTCGCTCGGTATGGTCGGTGCTTTGTCCATCGTCCGCTATCGTACGGCGGTTAAGGACCCGCTCGACCTGCTGTATCTGTTTTGGGCCATTACCACCGGCATTACGGCGGGTGCCGGCATGTACGCGCTCGTGGGGCTCACGGCAGTGGTGATCGTGGTGATGATTGCCGGCTTTGCGAGTCATCAGGACAAGGCGCGCGTGTACATGATGGTCATCCACTACACGGGCCAGACCACCGGCGACGACATTGTCCGTGCATTTGGGCGCACCAAGTTCACCGTCAAGTCCAAGACTATGCGCGGCGAAAAGGTCGAGATGGCCGTCGAGGTGTTCTCGGACGGTGTGGATATGCCCTATGCCGATGCGATTCGCGCGCTCGACGGCGTTGAGGACCTGACGCTCATCCAGTACAACGGCGAATACCACGGCTAACTATGTTCCGGCGTTTTAACAAACGCCGGACCGCTTGACGCTGCGCGGGCATCTGCCGGGCGATCTCCCGCTCAAACCGTCGCTCGCGTACATAAAGTACGCGTCGCTCCTCTTTCGCGGCACCTCGCCACGGCAGCTGCCCGCTCGCTGGCGCGTGCTCTTCCAGGATGGCTAATTTGGTTCAGTTTTATTATTTAAGGGACGGTGTCGCGTGGACGTGCAACAGTTAGAAGAGGACTGGGCTGCGAGGGCTGGTGCGCGTGAGGCGCGTCTTGTTGCGGCCTCGCATGTGCCGGCGGCGCTGTCGATGCTGGGGATTGTGCAGCCCGGCGATCGCCTGGTGGTCTTTGCGGATGACTTTGCCGATGCGTTTGCCTGCGGCTTTGATGGCTGCGATGTTGCGCTGGTGGGGGAGCCCGCGGCTGCGGCGTTTGCTGCTGCGTCCGAGGGTTTTGATGCTTCGTTTGATGCCGAGGGGCCGCATCTGTGGTGGTTCGTCAACTCCATCGGCGGGTTTGGCCTGCGTGTGCCCGACCTTCGTGCGCTGGGTCGCGCGGCTCGTGAGTTGCATGCGCTGCTCGTGGTTGATAACACTGTGTCGGGCGTCTTTGGGTGCGACCCGCTGCGTCTGGGCGCCGCGCTTTCGCTCGAGGCGCTCGACCGCGTGTGTGCTGGCGTTGCGCCGCGCAAGCTCGTCGCCGCTTCGGTGGCGCGCTCGCAGCTTAAGCGCCATCGCGTGGATGCCGCGGCCGAGTGCGCGCACGCCCTGCTCGAGGGGTGCGGATTGGCTGCGCTCGACTTGTCCTCCGATGAGGCCGAGATTCTAGAGCATGGGCTCGACACGATCGACACCCGCATGCAGGCGCATTTCGACCGCGCCCGTGCGCTAGCCGAGTATCTGGCCGCCAACGAGATGGTACGCAACGTGCGCTATCCCGGGCTGACCTCGCATCCCGACCATACCATCGCGACCGGCATCCTGGAGCACGGCTTTGGCCCGGCAGTAGAGTTTGACCTGATGGACTGCACCGCGGGCGAATTCTTTAACGCACTGCCCGACAAGTTCCGTATATCGCCCGCCGGCGGCGCAACGACGCGCCTCTCTGCTCCGCGAGGCAAGCAGGGGAGCACCATTCGCCTCTTCGCCGGCGCTGATGATCCCCTGGTAGTGGCTGCCACCCTAGACACCGCCCTCCGGAACTAGCTAGTATTGGGTCTGTGCCACGAAAACGGCCTATCTACTACGTTTAACCCCTAGGGGTCAACCATACCCGCCATTTTTGAAAAATGGCAAGCTGTCTACCAGCGGTTTTATTTTCACGAAATCTGGGGTGGTCGAGGGTGTTCAACTAAACGTAGTAAATGGGCGCATTTTATGGCGCGCGTCTTAATTCGTTAGTGCGGCGGACCAATAATCAGCCCAGATAGTTTACTTTGCGTTAATGCTGGCGATGAGGTCGTTGGCTTTGGTGGCGATGACGTTGTTGATGTCGGCCTGCAGCTCCTCGTACGCCGCTATGGCTCGCTCGCCGGCGGGGGTGAGCGATGATCCGCGGGCGCCGTCGCGCTCGATGAGCTTGCAGCCCAGCTGTCCTTCCGCCTCGTTCACAATGCGCCAGGCTTTGGAATACGCCATGCCCATGCTCTTGGCGGCGCGGTTGAGCGAGTGCTCGCGGGCGATGCCCTGCAGCAGCAAGACACAGCCGTGGCCGAACACGCCCGGCAGGTCTTTGTCGCACGCTTGAATGACCAACTTTGCCGTCGTCTTGTACTCCATGTGCTCCGCGTCTCCCCGCTAAAGTGTTTGCTGGGCAAACGCAAAGCCTGCGTCAAACCCTCGTGTGCTCTTCTTAAATCATGCATTGTAGCAGTCAAAGTGCGTTAAGATACTTCCCCAGTATTGGGCGCCCAAGGTTGGGCTGGGTCCTACGAGGCCTGCAGCCGGCCGGTCGCATGGAAAAAGGAGAAACATGGCTACGTTCTTTCCCGGTGAGTCCCACACGTTTTCGGAGTATCTGCTGGTCCCTGGTTACTCGTCCTCGCAGTGCATCCCCAACAACGTCTCTCTTAAGACGCCGCTAACCCGCTTCAAGCGCGGTGAGAAGCCGGCAATCACCCTGAACATCCCCATGGTTTCCGCCATCATGCAGTCCGTCTCGGGCGTCGACATGGGTGTCGCGCTCGCTACCGAGGGTGGCCTGTCCTTCATTTACGGTTCCCAGAGCGCCGAGTCCGAGGCCGCTATGGTCAAGGCCGTCAAGGATCACAAGGCCGGCTTCGTTCAGTCCGATTCCACGCTGACCCCCGACATGACCATGGAGCAGGTCATTGAGCTCAAGGAGAAGACCGGTCACTCCACTATGCCGGTCACCGACGACGGCACCCCCAAGGGCAAGCTCCTGGGCATCGTCACCAGCCGCGATTATCGCCCCAGCCGCGATGACCATCAGAAGAAGGTCTCCGAGTTCATGACCCCGCGTGAGCAGCTCATCGTGGGCGACAAGAACATCAGCCTCAAGGTTGCCAACGACGTCATTTGGGACAACAAGCTCAACGCCCTGCCGATCGTCGACGACAACGATCACCTTATGGGCATCGTCTTCCGCAAGGACTACGACAGCCACAAGACCAACCCCAACGAGCTGCTCGATAACGACAAGCGCTACATGGTCGGCGCCGGTATCAACACCCGCGACTATGCCGAGCGCGTGCCGCTGCTCATCGAGGCCGGCGCGGATGTCCTGTGCATCGACTCTTCCGAGGGCTTCAGCGAGTGGCAGAAGCGCACCATCGAGTGGATCCGCGCCAACTACGGCGAGGACGTCAAGGTCGGTGCCGGCAACGTCGTCGACGCCGAGGGCTTCCGCTTCCTGGCCGACTGCGGTGCCGACTTCATCAAGGTCGGTATCGGCGGCGGTTCTATCTGCATCACCCGCGAGACCAAGGGCATCGGCCGTGGCCAGGCCACCGCGCTGATCGATGTCTGCCGCGCCCGTGACGAGTACTACGAGGAGACCGGTGTCTACGTGCCCGTGTGCTCCGACGGCGGCATCGTCTACGACTACCACATGACGCTCGCCCTTGCCATGGGTGCCGACTTTATGATGCTGGGCCGCTACTTCGCCCGCTTCGACGAGAGCCCGACCGAGCGCGTCAACGTCAACGGTCAGTACATGAAGGAGTACTGGGGCGAGGGTTCTGCGCGTGCCCGCAACTGGCAGCGCTACGACCTGGGCGGCGCCGCGAAGCTCAGCTTCGTCGAGGGCGTCGACTCCTACGTTCCCTACGCCGGCTCCCTCAAGGACGGCGTGGGCGGCACGCTCTACAAGGTCAAGTCCACGATGTGCAACTGCGGTGCCCTCTCGATCCCCGAGCTCCAGGAAAAGGCACGCCTGACCCTGGTCTCCTCGACCTCGATCGTCGAAGGCGGAGCCCACGACGTCGTAGTCAAGGACTCCCAACAGAGCGTAACGTATCGATAAGATAAGACCTGCACATAAAGGTTGAGCCTCAACCACGTTATTTAGATAAAGCGAGATGCCTGCAAGTCGCAGGCATCTCGCTTGTCGTATTTGTTATCATCAGTCAAGTTAACCTTAGGGTCGGGCGGCTTAGCTTTGTTCGCTACAAGTTCCGCACGCAAAGAAGAGCACTTAATGTGCTCTTCGTCTTGCGCAGGACTGTCCGCAGTAGCGAATAAAGCTAAGCCGACCGACCCCATTAAAGATTAAAGGAGCTGATATGTGCGATTGCACAGATCATAAGGATGAGATCCCTGCCTACGACGCGCAGGCCATTGAGTCCAAGTGGATGAAGGCCTGGGAGGACTCCAACCTCTTTGCCGTCGACACCGACGACAGCAAGCCCAAGAAGTATGTGCTCGAGATGTTCCCGTATCCGTCGGGCGACCTGCACATGGGCCACGCGCGCAACTACACCATCGGCGATGCCATGGCCCGTCAGGCCCGCATGCGCGGCTACGACGTGCTGCACCCCATCGGCTTCGATGCCTTTGGTCTGCCCGCCGAGAATGCCGCCATCAAGCACAACACACAGGCTGCCGCCTGGACGTATAAGAACATGGACCAGGCGCTCGCCACGATGAGGCGCATGGGCTTCTCCTACGATCTGGATCGTACCGTTAAGACCTGTAGCCCCGACTACTATCGCTGGGGTCAGTGGATCTTTGAAAAGATGTGGGAAAAGGGTCTGGTCTACCGCAAGAAGAACCCGGTCAACTGGTGCCCCACCTGCAAGACCGTTTTGGCCAACGAGCAGGTAACCGAGGGCAAGTGCTGGCGTTGCGGCACCGAGCCCGAGAAGCGTGACCTCGAGCAGTGGTACTACAAGATCACCGACTACTCCCAGGAGCTGCTCGATGACCTGGAGAAGCTCCCCGGCTGGCCCGAGCGCGTCAAGCAGATGCAGGCCAACTGGATCGGCCGCTCCGAGGGCGCCGAGGTCGACTTTACCCTGTGCGACACCGATGGCGAGCCCATCGAGGGCGACGAGGGTAAGATCACCGTCTTCACCACGCGCGCCGACACGCTCTTTGGCGTTTCCTTCTTTGTCCTGTCTCCCGAGTACGTGCGCCTGCACGAGCTCGTCGAGGGCACTCAGTACGAGGAGGCCGTCACCAAGATCGTCGAGGACTCCAAGCATATCTCTGCCGTCGAGCGCGCCCAGGGTACCCTCGAGAAGCACGGCGCCTTTACGGGCCGCTACGTGGTAAACCCCGTCAACGGCGAGAAGATCCCCGTGTGGGTTGCTGACTATGTCGTTGCCGACTACGGCACCGGTGCCGTCATGGCCGTTCCCTGCGGCGACCAGCGCGACTTTGAGTTCGCCCGCAAGTACGACCTGCCTATCGTGCCGATCATCCTGGACGATGAGGATCGCGCTGCCGTCGAGGCTAGCGGCGAGACCATCGACACCTTCCATGCCGAGAACGTCGACTGGGATTGCGCCCACGCTGCCGAGGGCACGCTCGTCCAGTCGGGCAAGTACACCGGCATGCGCGGCGGCAAGCACTCTGAGGGCGAGGCTGCCATCGTGGCCGACCTCGAGGCCATGGGCTGCGGCCGTCGCAAGGTCGAGTTCCGCCTGCGCGACTGGCTCATCAGCCGTCAGCGTTACTGGGGCAACCCCATCCCGGCCATCCACTGCGAGCACTGCGGCATCGTGCCCGTGCCCGAGGACCAGCTGCCGGTGACGCTGCCCGAGAACCTGGACCTGGGTGCCGGCGAGACCCTCGCCGAGTGCAAGGAGTTCTACGAGACCACCTGCCCGGTCTGTGGTCGCCCGGCCAAGCGCGAGACCGATACCATGGACACCTTCACCTGCTCCAGCTGGTATTACCTGCGCTATGCCGACCCGCACAACACCGAGCTGCCCTTCTCCCGTGAGGCCGCCGATCGTTGGATGCCCGTCGATAACTACATCGGCGGCATCGAGCACGCTATTCTGCACCTGCTCTACAGCCGCTTCTTTACCAAGGCGCTTCGCGACCTGGGCCTGCTGAGTGTGGACGAGCCCTTCACTAACCTGCTGTGCCAGGGTATGGTCAAGGACGAGAACGGCGACACCATGTCCAAGTCCAAGGGCAATGTCGTGCCCCCGAGCTCGGTCATCGAGCCCTACGGCGCCGACACCATGCGTCTGGCGATCCTGTTTATCGCCCCGCCCGAGAAGGATTTCGACTGGGACCCCAAGGCCGTTGAGGGCGCCAACCGCTTCATCAAGCGCGCCTGGCGTATCGTTTGGCAGCTCGTCCAGTCCGGCGACGCCAGCGTGGCTTTCGACAAGTCAGCGCTCGACGAGGTTGCGATGAAGCTCTATCGCGAGCGTCACCGCACCATCGCCAAGTGCACCGAGGACTTCGATCGCGGCCAGTTCAACACCGCCATCTCGGCCGTCATGGAGCTCGTCAACGCGGCGAGCGCCTACCTCAACGCCACTGAGGTCGCTTTCCGTGACAAGGCGCTGTGCTACGGCGTGGCTAAGGATATCGTGAGCGTCCTTGCCCCCATCTGCCCGTTCTGGGCCGACGAGCTGTGGCATGAGGCGCTCGGCTGCGAGGGCAATGCCTACACCGCCGCCTGGCCCGAGTTCGACTTGGCCGAGTCCATCGAGAACACGGTGCAGATCGTCGTCCAGGTGCTCGGCAAGGTCCGTGGCCGCATCGACGTCGCCCGCGACGCCTCCAACGAGGAGATGCAGGCTGCCGCCGAGGCCGCCGTCGCCAAGTGGACCGAGGGTAAGACCGTTGTCAAGGCCATCTGCGTACCCGGCAAGCTGGTCAACCTAGTGGTTAAGTAAACGCCGCACGTATAGCCGGCGTGTAAAAGACGAGGGACGATCCGGCTGGATCGCCCCTCGTTTTGTTTTGTCTGCTCGCGGCGCCCGCGGTCAATTGTTCTATTCTTGTGGAGATGCTGTGGGCGCGCTGACCTGCGAGTTTCTGTTGTGCTTGCACGTTTTCGCAGGTATTGGTATAGTTTGCTTGCAAATGAAGTTGTAATTGAAAGAAGTGGGGTTTCGGCCCCGCTTCTTTTTTGTATGGATGGAGGTGCCGCAATGGTCAAGACCAAGACCGAGCAGGCGATCATCGACGCGCTCGAGGCCGTTGCTCCCCAGCACGATGTCGACATTGTCGACGTTGAGCTCGTGGGTGCCACCAAGGCCCCCTGCGTGCGCGTGCGTATCGAGGGTGCCGAGGGTCAGAGCCTGTCGCTCAATGACGTCACGGCCAACACCAAGTGGGTCGGCGATGTGATTGAGGAGCTCGACCCTATCTCTTCGAGCTATACGCTTGAGGTGTCGAGCCCGGGCATGGCGCGCCCGCTGCGCCGTCCGCGCGACTTTGCCCGCTTTGTGGGCGAGAACTGTGAGCTCACCTCCACCGCCTCCGAGGGCCGTCGCAAGTACGCCGGCAAGATTGCGGCTGCGACCGAGACCGACGTGACCCTCGAGCTCGAGGACGGCGAGTCCGTCACCCTCGATTTCTCTGATGTTAAAAAGTGCAAGTTGAAGCCCACCTACGACTTCAAGCCCGCGAAGGAAGGAAAGTAAGATGGCAGCATCCGACATGATGTCCGCCCTGATGGAGCTTTGCCAGGAGAAGCACATCGACCAGCTCTACCTGATCGACCGCCTGGAGCAGTCGCTCGCCAAGAGCTATGCCGAGATCCTGCATCTTGAGTGGGGCGCCAAGGTGACCATCGACCGCACCACCGGCAAGATCTACGTCTACCGCCTGGAGCCGATCGACGATTCCATGGACGAGGAGGGCAACTTCACCGAGTTCGAGGAGATCGACGTCACCCCCAAGAACACGAGCCGCATCGCCGCCCAGCACGCCAAGGCCGAGATCAATGCCATCGTGCGCAACTCCGCCCGCGAGCAGATCTACGAGGAGTTCTCCGGCCGCATCGGTGACCTCATCAGCGGCACCGTGCTGCAGTCCACGCCCGACTTCACGATCGTCAAGATTCGTGAGGGCGTCGAGGCCGAGCTGCCGCACTTCGATCAGCGCCGTTACGAGAACGAGCGCAACGAGCGCCCGATGGGTGAGCGCTACCTGCACAACCAGCATATCAAGGCCGTAATCATCGACGTTCGCGACCCCAACTCCAACCTGCAGCCGGTTCGTGGCGAGCACAGCCGTCCGCCGATCGTCATCTCCCGTACCCACCCCGAGCTCATGCGTCGTCTGTTTGAGCAGGAGGTGCCCGAGATCTATGAGGGCACCGTCCAGATCAAGTCGATCGCCCGCGAGCCCGGCCAGCGTTCCAAGGTTGCCGTCCACTCGCTCGACGACCGCCTGGATCCCGTGGGCGCCTGCGTCGGCCCCAAGGGCAGCCGTGTTCGCGCTGTCGTGGGCGAGCTCCGTGGCGAGCGCGTCGACGTCATCCTGTGGGATGCCGATCCTGCCGTCTACGTCGCCAACGCCCTGTCGCCCGCTAAGGTCACCCGCGTCCTCATTGACGAGGAGAAGGCCTACGCCGGCGTCATCGTCCCCGACGACCAACTGTCCCTCGCCATCGGCAAGGAGGGCCAGAACGCCCGCCTCGCCGCGCGCCTGACCGGCTGGCACATCGACATCAAGTCCGAGACGCTTGCCGCCGACATCCTCAAGAACGTTCCCGTTCACGAGGAGCCCGCCGCCGACCTGATCGGTGACGAGGAGGACGAGGACGTCCGTCGCTGCGAGTACGTGTCCGAGGACGGCATCCAGTGCCGCAACCAGGCCCGTCCCGGCTCCCGTTTCTGCGGTGTCCACGACACCGACGCCTTCGATGATGCGGAGGACCTGATCTAGCGCGCGGTCGCGCCGGGCAGGTCCCAGCGCATACCCCACGCTCGTTCAGTCTCTAGGCACCCAAGGTGCCAGAAAGGGTAGGTGAAGTCATATGGCAAAAGTCCGTGTGTCCACCCTGGCCAAAGAGTTCGGTATGACCTCCAAGGAACTGATGGGTCATCTCGCCGAAATGAAGATTCCCGCTAAGTCCGCTTCCTCCACCTTGGAGGACGCCTATGTCGCCATGGTCCGCAAGCAGCTCGCCTCGGTGATCGAGGCCCGCGCTCAGGAAGTCGAGGCCGCCAAGCAGGCCGAGGAGCAGGCAGCTGCCGCCGAGGAGGCAGCACGTGCTGCCGAGGCAGAGCGCGAGCGCATCGCCGCCGAGAAGGCGCGCGAGGAGGAGCGCCGGCAGTTCGCCGCCGCCCAGGCTGCCGAGGAGGCCGCCCGCGCCGAGGCCGAGGCCAAGAAGAAGGCCGAGCAGGAGCGCCTTGCCCGCGAGAAGGAGGAGGCTGCCCGCGAGGCCCAGCGCCGCGCCGTTCCCGCTTCCGACTCCGGTTCGCGTTTCCGTTCGCTGCTTGACCAGATTGCCGCACAGGAGACCGTGCTCAAGGAGAAGAAGGACGCCGAGCAGAAGGCCAAGGCCGAGCGCGCTGCCGAGCGCGGCAACCGTCGTGGCGGCAACAACGACCGTCGCGGTGGCCGTCGTAACGATCGCAACGCCTCCGACAACAACTCCGAGCGCAACGCCTCCGAGAGCCGTCCCCACAGCCATCGCACCAATGCCAGCAACAACGTCGCTGCCGGTATGGACTTCCCCAACCCCGACAAGCAGGGCAAGGGCAAGAAGCGCAAGGGCGGTCACAACAACGAAGAGGACCACTACAGCCGCATGGCGCGCGAGGCCGAGGAGTACAGCCGCGAGAAGGTGCTCGAGGAGGCTCGTGCCGCCGTCGAGGAGGCCTCTCGCGAGTCCACCGGTCGCCGCAAAAAGCGCAAGGAGAAGCGCGAGCGCGAAGCTGCCAAGGCTCAGGAGGAGCGCAAGATAGAGGAGGCGCTGGCCCAGGGCGTGAACCCCGAGGAGCTCGATGCCATCAAGGTCTCCCAGGGCGTTACGGTCCAGGAGCTCGCCGAGGCGCTCGACGTTCCGGCCAACGATATCATCAAGCGCCTGTTCCTGCTGGGCACGCCGCTCACCATGACGCAGTCCATGTCCGACGACCTCGTCGAGCTCGTTGCCGACGACCTGGGTCGTCAGATCAAGATCATCACCCCCGAGGAGGAGAACACCTTCTCGTTCTACGACGATCCCGCCGACCTTAAGCCGCGCGCACCGGTCGTCACCGTCATGGGCCACGTCGACCACGGTAAGACGTCGCTGCTCGACGCCATCCGTCACACCGGCGTCGCTGCCGGCGAGGCGGGCGGCATTACCCAGGCCATCGGCGCTTCGCAGGTCATGATCAACGACCGCAAGATCACCTTCATCGATACCCCTGGCCACGCCACCTTTACGGCCATGCGTGCCCGTGGTGCCAAGGTGACCGACATCGTCATTCTGATCGTGGCCGCCGACGACGGCGTCATGCCCCAGACCATCGAGTCGATCAATCACGCCAAGGCCGCCGGCGTACCCATCGTCGTCGCCGTCAACAAGATCGATAAGCCGGGTGCCAACCCCGACCGCGTGCGCCAGGAGCTCACCGAGTACGGCATCATCCCCGAGGAGTGGGGCGGACAGAACATGTTCGTCAACATCTCGGCCAAGCAGAAGATCGGTATCGACGACCTGCTCGAGACCGTGCTGCTCCAGGCCGACGTGCTCGAGCTCAAGGCCAACCCCGACACTTTTGCCTCCGGTAACGTCCTCGAGGCTAAGCTCGACAAGGGCCGCGGTTCGGTTGCCACGGTGCTCGTGACCCGCGGTACCCTGCACGTGGGCGATACGCTGGTCGCCGGCCTTACCTACGGTCGCGTCCGCGCCATGCTCGATCCCAAGGGCAACGCCGTCACCGAGGCCGGTCCTTCCGACGCCGTCGAGATCCTGGGCCTGCAGTCCGTGCCCAACGCCGGCGACGAGTTCCGCGTTTTCGAGGACGAGCGCGAGGCTCGCGCCCTGGCCGATGAGCGTTCACTCAAGGCCCGTATCGAGGAGCAGAGCCGCGTCAAGCACGTCACGCTCGAGAACCTCTTCGAGACCATTGCCGACGCCGAGGTCAAGGAGCTCAACCTGATCATCAAGGCCGACGTCCAGGGTTCCATCGAGGCCCTTCAGGACTCGCTCGACAAGATGGATCAGTCCGAGGTTCGCATCAACACGATCCACTCCGCCGTTGGTGCCATCAACGAGACCGACGTCGTCCTGGCCGACGCCTCCAACGCCATCATCATCGGCTTTGGCGTCCGTCCCGACGGCAAGGCCCGCTCCGCCGCCGAGCGCGAGGGCGTCGAGATCCGTTGCTACGACGTCATCTACAAGTGCCTCGAGGACCTCGACGCAGCCCGTATCGGTATGCTCAAGCCCACCGAGGTCGAGGTTTCCACGGGTACCGCGACCGTTCTGGACACCTTCAAGGTGCCCAAGGTCGGTATCGCCGCCGGTGTCCGCGTCGAAGAGGGCGAGATCGCCGCGACCGATTCCGTGCGCCTGGTGCGCGACGGCATCGTGGTCTTCAACGGTAAAATCGCCTCGATGCGCCACTACAAGGACGAGGCCAAGAGCCTCAAGAGCGGCTCCGAGGGCGGTATTGGCTTGGAGAACTTCCAGGACATCAAGCCTGGCGACACCATTGAGGGCTACCGCATCGACCAGGTTGCCCGTACCGAGTAGGGGGTAGCGCTATGAAGCAAACGCAGGCAACCCGCCGTTTGGGCGAGCAGCTTCGCGAGAAGCTCGGTTATATCCTGCTCTTTGAGGTTTCCGATCCGCGTCTCGACCTGGTCACCCTGACCGCGGTCGAGGTCGCGGTGGACCGTTCGTTCGCGCGTGTGTATGTGTCGTGCGACGCGAGCCGCTACGACGAGGTCATGGAGGCGCTCGCCAGCGCCAAGGGCCGCATCCGTAGCCTGCTGGCCCGCTCGCTCGATTGGCGCGTCACGCCCGAGCTCGATTTTCGCATCGATCGCTCGACCGATGAGGCCGAGCGCATCACGCGTGCGCTGGAAAACGTTCCCGCCACGCTTGCGATCGAAAAGGACGAGGACGGCTATCCAATTGCGGATGCCGCCCAGGAGGCAGCTTTAGATGAGTAATTCCGCCGACCTTGCATCGTGCGAGTCTGCAGATATTCAGCGACGCATCCTTGAGCTCATCGAGGGTGCGTCCTCCATTGCGATTTCGGGACATACGTCTCCCGATGGCGACGCCCTGGGCTCCGTGCTGGGTCTGGGCCTCTCGCTTATGAAGTTTTTTCCCAACAAGGACATTGCCCTGCTGCTGGCAGACGATGACCCGGTTCCGCGCATCTACCGCTTTATGGAGGGCGCCGACCGTCTGGTGCCGGCATCTGCGTATGCCGGCAATCCGGACCTGTTCATCTCGGTGGACGTGCCGGTCGTCGAGCGTCTGAACAACTCCGCCGAGGTGCTCCGCCGCTCGTCGCATGTGGTGTGCTTCGATCACCACCCGGCGCGCGAGGAATTTGCCGAGCTGAGTCTGAGGTGCGTCGATGCCGCGGCCTGTGCCATGATCATCGACCGCTTTTTGGACAATTGCGGCATTGTGGCTCGCGATGGTGTCGCGACCTGCCTGTTGTGCGGCCTGGTGACCGATACCGGTCGTTTTCAGTATCAAAACGCCGATGCCGCTGCGTTTCACGCCGCCTCGCGCCTGGTCGCGCACGGTGCCGATCCGGCGCGCGTTGCGCTCGAGGTCTACCAGAGCATGCGCGTAGAGTTCTTGCATCTCAAGTCCATCGTTATGGGCCGCATCAAGACAGTGGCGCACGGACGCGTGGCATATAGCTATGCGTATCAGAGCGACCTCGAGGCCTGCGGCGTCACTTCGGACGAGTGCGACGGCCTGGTCGATGTGGTGCGTTCGGTGATGGGTGTGGAGGTCTGCCTGTTCCTGAAGGGCATTGAGGGCGATACCAAGGTGCGCGGCAACCTGCGCTCCAAGGGCGACCTCAATGTTTCCGAGATCGCTGCTGCTTTTGGCGGTGGCGGACATCCCGCGGCCGCTGGTTTCTCTAACAACGGAACGATTCTCGAGACGCTCACCGCGGCACTCCCCATGCTGGCCGAGCTGGTAGGGGAGGATCCCGCTTCGGTGACCGTCGGGCTCTAACATTTTGGATGGTACATGGCTCGTCGTACGCCTTCTCAATTGAATATGCTGCTCGCCGTCGATAAGCCGGTGGGCTGTACGTCCCACGACGTGGTATCGCAGTGCCGACGCGCCCTCCATGAGCGACGCGTCGGCCATGCCGGTACGCTCGACCCCATGGCCTCGGGTGTCATGGTGGTGGGCGTGGGCCAGGCGACCCGGCTGCTGGGCATGCTAACCCTCGATACCAAAAGTTATGTCGCCGACATTTCGTTTGGCGTCGAGACCAATACCGATGACGCGGAGGGCGAGGCCGTCCGCACGGTGCCCGTTGTCCCCGAGCTGCGCGATCTCGCTTACGCCCGTGAGCGGCTGGCCGCTATGCTTGGCCCGCAGATGCAGGTGCCGCCGGCGTTTTCGGCCATCTCGGTCAATGGCGTTCGCGCCTATAAGAGTGCTCGCGAGGGCAATGCGGTGGACCTACCTCCGCGCCCTGTCGAGGTCTATGCCGCCGACCTGATCGCCGTGTGCGGCGAAGGCGATACGTGCGTCTGGACCGTGGCGTTTTCGGTAAGCAAGGGCACCTACATTCGCGCGCTTGCTCGCGATCTGGGTCGCGCCTGCGATAGCGCTGCGCATATTTCCGCGCTGCGCCGCACGGCCTCCGGCGTGGTTTCCATTGGCGCCTGTCATGCGGTTGAGGAGCTTTCTCCCGAGTCCGCGGCTGGCTTTGCTCTGGATCCCATCGCCGCCCTTGGTGCCACGCGTGTCGATTTGCCGGGCAATCTTGCAGACGACCTGCTTTGTGGTCGCCGCATTCCCATTGAACGCGCGCTTGTGGACTTCGATACGGCGAAGGCGCCGTTCGCGCTCGTGCTTGATGGGGGGCTCAAGGCGCTGGCCCGCATCGAGGGTGGCCGCTTTGTGATGGAGCACGTCTTTCCGCAGGCGATCGGCGGTGTTCGATGATGCTGGCGCCCCACGAGCTCGCGCGTGTCTTTTTCGCGGGTGAGTTGGATGAGGCCCGTATCGTTTCTGCCGATGTATTTGATGGGTGCGAGTTCTTGGGTGCCGCGTCGATCGCCATTGGCGTGTTTGATGGCGTGCATCGTGGACACCAAGAGCTGATCGACGCGGTTATTCGCGATGCGCATGGTCACGGCAGCAAAGCGGTCGTGGTCACCTTCGATCCTGATCCGGACGTCGTGGTGAGTCCTTCGCCCGCTCAAAAATTGATGACGACGGCCGACCGCCTGCACGCCCTGGCTCAAACCGGGGTCGATGCGGTGGTGGCCGTTCCCTTTACACCCGCCGTGGCGGCACTCGACCATGTCGGGTTCCTGGCGCTGTTGTCGCGCGTTGTCGACATTCGCTCCATTCGTGTAGGCAGCGACTTTAGGCTCGGCCGTGGCGGCGCTTCGGGCGTTGCCGAGATGCGCGCCTGGGGTGTTGAGCGTGGGGTTGACGTTTACGGTCACGACCTGCTCTGCGTTAACGGGCAGACCATCTGTGCCACGCGCATCCGCCATGAGCTGGCCCAGGGTCATGTGGAGCTGGCTGCCGAGCTTCTCGGCCGTCCCTATATGGTGCGCGGCGTTGTGGCGGCTGGCCGTCACGAGGGCTCCGACATGGGATTTCCCACGGCAAACATCCAGGTGCCCGACGGCATCCAAGTGCCTGCCGATGGCGTCTATGAGGGTCTGGTGCTGGTCGACGATACCGTATGGCCTGCTGCCGTTAACGTCGGTCTGCCGCCGACCTATGCCGATGATGCCGCCTCGGCGCATCTCGAGGCCAACTTAATCGGCTATGCGGGCGACCTGTATGGCGCTTCCGTGTCGCTGGCGTTTACGCGCTGGCTGCGTCCGTCTCGCGTGTTCGATTCCCTGGATGAGCTTATCGCGACCGTCGAGGGTAATATCGACGATATACGTCATAACTTGGGTGAGCAGGGGGTGAGTATCCGTGATTAGCGATGAGGAAAAAGATCAGGTACGCGCGGCGTCGGACCTGGTTGCCATCGTGCAGGAAACGGTTGAGCTCAAGCCCCGTGGCCATGAGTTTTGGGGCTGCTGCCCGTTTCATGGCGAAAAGACCCCATCGTTTCACATTATCCCTGCTACGCAGGTGTGGCACTGCTTTGGCTGCGGCGAGGGCGGCGACGTCTTTACCTATATCATGAAGCGCGAGAACCTGAGTTTTCCCGAGTCGATCCGCTATTTGGCTGATCGTGCGGGCATTGAACTGCACGATACCGGTGCGCAGCGCGATCGTGGCACCAAGCGCGCCCGCATCTATGACCTGTGCGCCGAGACCGCCCAGTTCTACCACACCATGCTCATGCGCGGTAAGGACAGCCATCCGCGCGAGTATTTCGCCAGCCGCGGTATGGGCGGCGATGTCTGCCGCCGCTACTGCCTGGGCTTTGCGCCGGGTCGCAACGCGCTGGTGTCGCATCTTTCGCAGGCGGGCTTTACCCCGCAGGAGATGATCGACGCCAACGTGGCCGTGAGCCGTGGGCGCGGACAGCTTGCCGACCGGTTTTACGACCGCGTGATGTTTCCCATCTTTGATGAGCAGGGTCACAATATCGCCTTTGGCGGGCGCATCATGGGCGACGGTCAGCCTAAGTACCTCAATACCGCCGAGACGAGTGTGTTCCATAAAAAGCGAAACCTCTACGGCTTTAACTGGGCCAAGGAGTTTATCGTCGCGCAGGATACCGCTATCGTGGTGGAGGGCTATACCGACTGCATCGCCTGCTGGGAGGCAGGGATCAAAAACGTCGTTGCCACGCTGGGCACGGCGCTCACGGAGCATCACGTTAAGACACTCACCCGCTTTGCCAAACGCATTGTATATATGTTCGATGGCGATGCTGCCGGTCAAAAGGCCGCCCGTCGCGCGATTCAGTTTATCGAGCAGGATTCGATGGACCTGCGCTGCGTGGTGCTGCCCGACGGCAATGACCCCATGGAGTTCATCACGGCGCATGGCGGCCAGGAGCTTCAGGCGCGCATTGACGCGGCCGAGCCTCTCATGGACTTTGTCTACCGTTCGCTGCAGGAGTCGAGCGACATTACCACACCGGGCGGTCGAGCCAAGGCGCTCGAGGACGCGCTGACGCTCATCTATCCGCTACGCGACAGCTATATGATCGACACGTACTTTATCCAGATTGCCGACCTGCTGGGTTTGGATTTGGAGACCGTGCGCGCGAGTTCGGGCCGTGTGTTTCGCGATGTCGCCAAGCGCGAAGATGCCGAGCGTCGGCGTGAGCAGAGCTACGAGCGTCAATGCGCGCAAGCTGAGCGCGCGGGCGGTTCGCAGGGACGAAGCTCGGGCGGCAGTGCGGCTGGTGCGCGCGGTGCCGGTCGCGGTGCCTGGGCCGCGGGTGCAACGTCGCCGGTGTCCGCACCGGTCGAGGAGGACCCGTATGACTACGTGCCGCTTGATGCCTATGGGGCCGCGCCGGTGGAGGTCGACGAGGATCTGCCGCCAATCGATGTGCCAGCGGGGATGGAAAGCGCTGCGCCCGCTGCCGTTAGTTCAAGCGCGGCGGCAGCTCCGCCGATGCCGATTGTTTTGACCGATCTGGAGCGGAAATCCCTGGCGGGGGAGCGCGAGCTGCTGACGATGCTCACGAGCTACCCCGATCTGTTCCGCACGTATGCCGATCGCATTTGTTCTATCGAGTGGGTCGACCCGCGTCACGAGTCCATTGCGTGGGCCGTGCTGGCAACGCCGCCGGGAACCGATCCTGCGGCCTGCATGGATGCGGCGCGCGCGGTGTGTCCCGAGGCGGCGTTGCTTGTCAGCGCCGGGCGCATTTCGGCGACGAGCAAGCACCCGACCGAGACGAACATCGTCTTTATGCTCGATACCCTCGAGCTCTACACCATCAAACGTCGCATGCGAGCCGCGCAGGCCAAGTTGCGTCAGGACCGTTCACTCGACGATGAGGCCCGTCGCGTGCTGACTATGCAGGCGGTGCAAGATTCACAGCGCCAGCGCGAGCTCCAAAAGTCGATTGGTGGCGTGGCCGACCCGTTCCGTTTGATCGGTTTGGAGACCGCAGGTGCCGATCAGGCCTAGATGTTGTGGTCAACCAGCGTATTCTCGCCTATATCCTGTCTTTATTTTGGGTATAGACGTCTTTGTGTGTGCTAAAGTATTGAGTCCTGTGGACTACGAAGGGAGAATCTGTGCCAAAAAAGACTGAGAGCACGGGTACTGGGCTGGAATCCTACGTTGCAAAGCTCATGGGCAACGGCTCAAACAGGACTTCGGTAACCGAGGACGAGATTCAGGTCGCCCTGAAGGATATCGATGTCTCTGATGAGCAGCTCAACGCGGTGTATTCCGCGCTGCGCAACAGCGGCATCCAGATTATCTCCGCGAGCGGAAACGACGACGCCCCGATGGACGTCGACGATGACGATAACGATACCGACGATTTCGACGATGACGAGCACGATTCCGGCTCGCTCGACGATCACGAGCTTAAGATGGCCCGCCAGGCCGATGCCGAGATGGGCTCTTCCAAGAGCAAGAAGAAGCGCACCGTGCGCACGTCTCGTTCGCGTTCGCGCGTGCGCGGCATCGATGCCTCCACGGTGATGCTGACCGGCGACCCGGTTCGTATGTACCTCAAGGAGATCGGTAAGGTCGACCTGCTGACCGCATCTGAAGAGGTCGATTTGGCCATGAAGATCGAGGCCGGTCTCGAGGCTACCGAGAAGCTCGAGGCTGCCGATGCAGGCGAGATCGAGCTCACCCGCGCCAAGATGCGTCGTCTTACGCGTATCGAGAACGTTGGTCTTGAGGCCAAGCAGGCGCTCATCAGCGCAAACCTGCGTCTGGTCGTCTCCATCGCCAAGCGCTATGTCGGCCGTGGCATGCTGTTCCTGGATCTGATCCAGGAGGGCAACCTCGGTCTGATCCGCGCCGTCGAGAAGTTCGACTACCAGAAGGGCTTCAAGTTCTCCACGTACGCCACGTGGTGGATCCGTCAGGCCATTACGCGCGCTATTGCCGACCAGGCCCGCACCATCCGTATTCCCGTGCACATGGTCGAGACCATCAACAAGCTCGTCCGCGTGCAGCGCCAGCTCCTCCAGGACCTGGGTCGTGACCCGACCCCCGAGGAGATCGGTGCCGAGATGGATATGAGCGCCGACCGCGTCCGCGAGATCCAGAAGATTTCGCAGGAGCCCGTGTCGCTCGAGACCCCGATCGGCGAGGAAGAGGATTCCCAGCTGGGCGACTTCATCGAGGACTCCCAGGCCATCGTTCCGCCCGATGCCGCCAGTTTCTCCATGCTGCAGGAGCAGCTCACCCAGGTGCTCGACTCGCTTGCCGATCGCGAGCGCAAGGTTATCGAGCTGCGCTTTGGTCTCGTTGACGGACATCCCCGCACGCTCGAGGAAGTCGGCCGCGAGTTTGGCGTCACGCGCGAGCGTATCCGCCAGATCGAGTCCAAGACCCTGGCCAAGCTCCGCCACCCGAGCCGTTCCAGCAAGCTCAAGGACTACATCGAAAGCTAGTCAAGCAAGAAGCGCCCTCAAGCACATCTGCCTGGGGGCGCTTTCATGTAGTCGTTGGGGACGTTCTTAAACGACTAGTCATTGGGGACGTTCTTGAATGACTAGTCGTTTAAGAACGTCCCCAATGACTGGGTCGGAAAATTTCTTAAAAAAGTTCTTGCCCTTCGCCCAATCGTCCGTATAATAAACTTCGTTGCTTGAGAGCACGCACCTATTCCTCGGTAGCTCAATGGTAGAGCACGCGGCTGTTAACCGCGCTGTTGTAGGTTCGAGTCCTACCCGGGGAGCCAGGTTTTAAAACCCGTCGCTTATGCGGCGGGTTTTTTCATGCCGCGATCGCCTGTGGCGAACGTTGCCGTATCAACATTTCGTGTCGAGGATGTAATCGCGAACCCCGCCGCCTTAACATGGCGCGGTCGTTGTAAACTATTGGAATGATTGCTCCCACGACATGGTGCCGCGAGCACCAGAAAAGGAGATTCTTGTGTCTGAGACCATTAACGGCAGCCTGAGCGTCTCGAACGACGTTATTGCCGATATTGCCGGTTATGCCGCGATGACGTGCTACGGCGTCGTCGGTATGGCTGAACAGCTGCAGGGCGCCGAGAGCGTGCGCCTGCTTGCCGGCCAGCGCCTCCGCAAGGGCGTGCTTGTTTCCGCCGACGAGAACGGCCTCACGGTCGACCTTCACGTCGTGCTCGAGAACGGCGTCAACATGAAGTCCGTCTGCCACAATCTTTCGAGCTCCGTCGCCTTCACCCTGCAGGAGATCGCCCAGATCGATCCCGCCAGCCTTAAGATCGGCATTCACATCGACGCGCTCAAGAGCCGTCTGAACTAGCATCCGAATACGGAGATTTCACCACTCATGATTGCAAAGACCATTCGCACCTGTTTTCCGATCGCTGCGGCTGCCGTTTCCGAAAAGGCCGAGGAGATCAACAAGCTCAACGTCTTCCCCGTACCCGACGGCGACACCGGCACCAACATGTCGCTCACGCTCGCTTCGGTGACTAAGGAGCTTTCCGCCCTTCCCGCCGACGCCGACATGGAGGCCATTGCCGGCGCCATCACCCACGGCTCCCTGATGGGCGCCCGCGGCAACTCCGGCGTCATCACCTCGCAGATTCTGCGTGGTGTGGCCGAGGGCCTCGTCTCTGCCGATGAGCCCATTACGTCCGCCAATATCGCCTTCGCCTTCCGTCGTGCCGTCAAGGTCGCCTTCCAGGCTGTCCGTAAGCCCATCGAGGGCACGATCCTTACGGTGCTGCGTGACGTCTCGACCAAGGCAGACGAATGCGAGAAGAAGAAGTTCTCGGCCGAGGATACGCTCGACGCCATCGTCGTCGAGGCCTACCAGTCCGTCGCCCGCACGCCCGACCTGCTGCCCGTTCTGAAGGAGAACGGCGTGGTCGACTCCGGTGCCTTTGGCTTTGCCATCTTCCTGGAGAACTTTGTTGCCGCCGCGCTTGGCCGCAGCACCGTGGTCGAGGATTTCTCCGCCACGTTCGATTCCGCTGGCTCTGCCCGCGACGCGGCCCTCGATCGCGTCGAGATCGAGGCCAACGACGATTGGGAGGGTTCGGAGTTCCGCTACTGCAACGAGTTCCTCTTTAAGGCCGACGCCCCGTTTGACGAGGACGAGTGCCTTAAGTTCCTGGGCTCCATGGGTGACTGCGAGCTGCTCGTGGGTGCCTACCCCGACTACAAGATCCACGTGCACTCCAACACCCCGAACTTGGTGCTTGAGCACATGCTGCAGCTTGGTCAGATCTACGAGGTCTTTATCCACAACATGGAGATGGAGGCCCACGACCGTACCGCTAAGATCCACGAGGACCAGGAGAAGGCCGCCGAGCCTGCGAAGGCCCTGGGCTTTGTCGCCGTTGCTGCCGGTTCCGGCGAGGCCGACATCCTCAAGTCCCTCGGCGTCGATGTGATCGTGTCGGGCGGTCAAACCATGAATCCCTCGACCGCCGACCTGCTGGGAGCCGTCGACCAGGTCAACGCGACCTCGGTCATCATCCTGCCCAACAACGGCAACATCCGCATGGCTGCCGAGGCCGCTGCTTCCGCCTGCACCGACAAGAAGGTCGCCGTCGTTCCCACCAAGACCGTCCCGCAGGCCTTCTCCGCACTGTTCGCGGTCCTGCCCGATTCTGAGCTCGAGGACGCCGTTGCCGCCATGGTCGACGCCATCAGCGAGGTCCGCGATGGCGAGGTCACTCGCGCCGTGCGCGACTCCAGCGCCTCCGACGGCTCGCCGATTCACTCCGGTGACGTCATGGGTATCATTGCCGGTTCCATCGACGTGGTCGGCTCCGATGTGAAGCAGGTCACGCTCGACTGCATCAACCGCATGCAGGAGGAAGAGGAGGGCGACGCGCTGACGATTTTGGCCGGCGAGGAGCTGTCCGATGAGGCCTTCCAGGAGATCGTCGACGCCATCGAGGAGGCTCAGCCCGATCTGGAGATCGACGCCCATCGTGGCGAGCAGCCGCTCTATCCCGTGATCTTCTCGATCGAGTAGGCTCTGCCTATGTCCGAGCTGTGCTCCGTGCCGCGCGTCTCGGAGCGTTTTGCCCAGAGCAATGCGCTCGATGAGGATATCGCGCGACTCAAATATGTTTCGGGTAAACGTGAGGAGGCCCTTCGCCGTCTGGGAATTCGGACGGTGGGGGACCTCCTTCTCCATATTCCTCATCGCTACCTGGACTTCACTCGCTCGTGGTCCATCGAGATGGCGCCCATCGGTACCGTGTGTACCATCATCGCCACGGTCGATCGTATTGTCCAAAAGCAGCCCCGTCCGCGTATGCAGGTGACTGAGGTCTCGCTCGTGGACGAGACGGGCGTGCTGCAGGTTGCCTTTTTCCGTCAGCCTTGGATTGCCCAACAGCTTAAGCAGGGCGACCGCCTGGCCGTGATGGGCAAGGTTGAGTTTGCCTACGGTTTTAAGCAGATGGCCTCGCCCCACTTTGAAAAGCTCGAGGACGGGCGCGCCGCCGGCACCATTTTGCCGGTTCACTACGTAAGTGACGGCGTGAGTCAGGCATGGATGCGCCGTATCGTGAGCGGTGCGCTCGAGGTGGCTGCTAATCCGTTCGATCCCATTCCCGCGCCGCTGCGCGCAAAGCGGAAGCTCATGAGCAATGCCCGTGCGCTGCGCTCGATCCACTTTCCCTCGAGCATGGCCGAGCGCGACATCGCACGCCGGCGTCTTGCGTACGAGGAGTGTCTCTGCTTGCAGCTCGCACTGCGTCTGCGCAACGATGGCGGTATGGTCGACGTGGTGCCTTATGCGCATGCCGCGGGCGGGCACCTGGCGATGCTCAAGGAGGCCCTGCCGTTTTCGCTGAGCGACGAGCAGGAGGCCGCGTTCCAAGACATCCTGCACGACATGTGCGATGGCGGGCGCGTGATGAACCGCCTACTGCTGGGCGACGTCGGTACCGGCAAGACGGCCGTCGCCGCTTGCGCGCTGGCCGTCGCGGCCGATTCGGGTACTCAGTCCTGCGTTATGGCGCCTACGGGCGTGCTGGCGCGTCAATATGCCGATAAGACCGGCCCCTTGCTCTCGCAGGCTGGCATGTCCTGGGCGCTCCTGACGGGTGCCACGCCGGCGGCCGAGCGCGAGCAGATCCACGCGCAGCTGGAATCGGGCGAGCTCGACGTGCTCTTTGGTACCCATGCGGTCCTTTCGGATGACGTGGCGTTTAAGCATCTGTCGCTTGTCGTCATCGACGAGCAGCACCGCTTTGGTGTGGGCCAGCGCAATGCCCTGCGTGCCAAGGGCCCGGGCGCCGACCTGCTCGTTATGACGGCCACGCCTATCCCGCGCACGTTGGCGCTCTCGGTCTATGGCGACCTGGATACGAGTATCATCCGCCATCGTCCCGTTCCGGGTGCCGGCGTGATGACGCGCGTCCTCACCGAGTCGAGTCGCGACCTGGCCTATGGCGCCATTCGTGAGGCGCACGAAAAGGGGCAGCAAGCCTACGTGATCTGTCCGCTCGTGGAGCCGAGCGATTCGGCCGATGAGCTCGAAGACGTGCCCGGCATCGCTCGCGACGACGAAGGCCGCGTGTCCGTGCCTGTGCCGTTGCACGACACGGCGACCGAGCTCGACCGACTGCGCCTGGCATTGCCGGGGCTTACCATCGAGCGTCTTCATGGCCGCATGCCGGCGGGGGAGAAGGACCGCGTGATCGATGCCTTTAAGCGCGGCGAGATCGATGTGCTCGTCTCGACCACGGTGGTCGAGGTGGGCGTCGACGTGCCCAACGCCACCGTTATGGTCATCGAGAACGGCGAGCGCTTTGGTTTGGCAGCCTTGCACCAGCTGCGTGGGCGCGTAGGCCGCGGCAGCGTGTCGGGTACGTGCCTGGTCATGACGCACTCCAAGGGCAACGGCGGCGCGTCGGCGGCACAGGAACGCCTCCAGTCGCTCGAGAAGACCTCGGACGGCTTTACGCTCGCCCAGATGGACCTGCGTCTGCGCCACGAGGGCGAGATTCTTGGCTACCGTCAGCATGGCGGCGTGACCTTGCACTTTGTTGACCTCGATGCCGACGAGGAATTGATCGAGTGGGCCCATTTGGACGCGGTCGAGCTCTTGCGGTATGCTTGCAACCTTGACTCCGTGGCGACGCGCCCCTTGCGCGATGCGGTCGCCATGCGGTATCGACACATCTTTAAGGAGGTCAGCGGAGGATGAGAATCATCGGCGGCGAATGGCGCGGTCGTAAGATCGAGGAGCCCCGTGGTCGCGATGTCACCCGCCCCACGACCGATCGCGTGCGCGAGGCGTGCGCATCTATGGTCATGTCGGCATTCGATTTCGATTTGGACGAGGTTCGTGTGCTGGACGCCTTTGGCGGCTCCGGTGCCTTAGGTTTAGAGATGCTCTCGCGTGGTGCCCGCTCGCTCACCACGTTCGAGATCGATCGCAACGCTGCTCGTCTGATTACCAAGAATATCGAGTCGCTGTGCCGCGACCGTGCGCGTTGGCGTGTGGTGGGCGGCGACGTGCTGGCAAGCGCTTCGCGCGGCCGCGTGCCGGGCGGTCCCTTTGACCTGGTCCTGCTCGACCCGCCCTATGCTTATGGCGCCGAGCCGGTCGAGGAGCTGCTGCAAAACCTAGCGCAGCAAGGCTTGCTGGCGCAGGGTGCCTATGCGCTGTTTGAGCACGCTGCCGCCGATGCGGGTGCGCATCCGGCAGGTTTTGAGACCGTGCGCGAGAAGCGCTACGGAATAACCTCGGTCGACCTGCTTCGTTGGGTTGGTAACGGCGAGGATGATGGCAACGATAGCGACGCACCCACGGAGGATGCCGATGAGTGACACCATTAACCGCGTAATCGTCCCGGGCACCTTCGATCCCATCACGTTTGGCCACATCGACGTGATTCGCCGTGCCCGCCGCATTTTCCCCAGCGTGATCGTGGCCGTTGCCGAGTCGCAGGGAAAAAACGGCGTGGGCACCACCTTTATGCTCGATGAGCGCGTGGCGCTGGCACGTGAGGCGCTCGGTGATATTGACGGCGTTGAGGTGCTACCCTTCACCGGCCTCTTGGTCGATTTTGCCCGCGAACAGGGAGCAGGAGCCGTGGTCAAGGGCCTGCGTGCCATGACCGACTTTGAGTACGAGTTGCAGCAGGCCGACCTCAACTACCGCCTGGATAACGAGCTGGAGTCCATCTTCGTCATGAGCGCGCCGCAGTACGGCTATATCTCGAGCTCGGTGGTTCGCCAGATTGCCTCGCTCGGTAGCGACGTCTCTAATTTTGTTCCGCCCAATGTGGTCAAGGCGCTCAAACATCGCTTTTCGTGACGTTTTTTAATGCCTGGTGGCATGTGGTAAACTAACTCAATGATATGTTACCTATGAAAGGAGACCGGATGCCGGGCGAGAATTTTCCTGGCGACAGGATCGTGAGTCTTGTCGACGAGCTCGAGGGGCTCATCGAAGAGGCTAAGACGCCGTTCGGCAAGAACGCCCAGATGAAGGTTATCGACGCCGACGTCTTCTTTAATATCCTCGACGAGATCCGCATGAGCTATCCTGAGGAATGGCAGAAGTCCCGCCGTATCCTCAAGGAGCGCGAGGAGCTTATGGCTTCCGCCGCCGCTCAGGCCGATTCCATCATCGCCGATGCTCAGCAGCAGGCCCTCACCATTGCCGGTGAGCAGGAGATTGTCCGCTTAGCTCAGCAGCAGGCCGACGACATTCGCGATCGTGCCCAGCAGTATGAGCGCGAGACGCGCTATGCCGCCGAGGATTACGCCGAGCAGGTCTTTACGCACCTCGAGGAGAACCTTAAGAGCCTGACCGGCACGGTGACCCGTTGCCGTCAGCAGCTCAACGAGGGTGCCGCCCAGCAGAATGGTCAGTGGTAATGGCTGAGTTCCCGAGCGTTACCGTCGATCTTTCCGAGCAGCTCGAGTTTCCCGGAGACTCGTACCCGCTGACCGGTAAGGTCGATGTTGCCACCTATACGGTGGGCGAGAAGGAGTACCAGCTGCAGAACGGCATTGACTACGATGTGGTCTTTACCAATGCCGGCACCGGTGTTCTGCTTACGGGCATGGTCCGCGCGCATGCAACCGGTGAGTGCGACCGTTGCCTGGAGCCCGCTTCGTTTGATATTGCCGGTGAGATCGAGGAATTCTATCTCTTTAACGAGCCCGAGGATCCCGAGGCCTACGAAGACGGCTACGAGCTGCTGGGCGAGGATCGCATCGTCGATCTGGGTGAGCCCATCAACGACGCGGTTGTCATGGACACGCCGTTCGTTGTCCTGTGCAAGCCCGATTGTCGCGGCCTATGCCCCACCTGCGGCATCAATCTCAACGTCGAGCAATGCGATTGCGCCGCTCAAGCAGAGGCCGAATGGGCCGCTGCCACGGAAAATCCATTTGCAGCATTGAAGAATCTCAAGCTTGACGAGTAAAACTGTGGTAGTATCGCTACTTGCGCGTAATCGCCACACTGGATAGTTCATAAGGAAGGTCACTATGCCCGTACCTAAACAAAAGCAGGGTCGTATCCGCACTCACACCCGCCGTTCCGCCAACATGAAGATCTCGGCTGCGGCTCAGTCCACGTGCCCCCGTTGCGGTGCTGTCAAGCTCCCGCACCACGTGTGCCCCAGCTGCGGTTTCTACAAGGACCGCGAGGTTATCGTTACCGAGTAACTGTATACTCTGGATGCGATGCCGTTCCAACTGGAACCACAATGGCCGGCTCAATGAGTCGGCCATTTTTGTATAAGGAGTATGTATATGTGTAACGTTCGCGTTTGTGTAGACGTTGTGGGTGGAGACGAGAAGCCACGGGTTGTCCTCGACGGTATCGAGGCGGCGCTTGCGGCTGATCCCGATATCGAGGTCTTGGCCGTCGGTCCCGCAGAGATCGTGAACCCCTTTGCCGCGGCTCACGCTCGCGTTGAGGCCTTGGAGGCTCCCGATGTCATCGCCATGGATGACGATCCCATTCGAGCCGTGATGACCAAGCGCAAGTCCTCGATTGTGCTTGCCTGTCGCGCTATCAAGAAGGGTAACGCGGATGCCTTCTTCTCTGCCGGCTCCACCGGCGCCATGACCGCTGCCGCTACCGCCTACGTGACGCCATTTAGGTATCAGGCCGAGGGCAAGAAGCAGCCGGTGCGTCCGTGCCTCACCAATGCACTGCCCAACCGCGCCGGCGGCCTGACGGTCCTCTGCGACATGGGCGCCAACCCCGATGTCGAGGTCGACGACATGGTGCGTTTTGCCCAGATGGGTAGCGCCTATGCGCGCGTCGTCTTGGGCATTGAGCATCCCCGCGTCGGTCTGCTTGCCAACGGCACCGAGGACGAGAAGGGCTCCAACTTCACCAAGTCGTGCTTCCCGGCCATGAAGGCCGCTGTTCCCGGTTTTGTGGGCAACTGCGAGGGCACCGATCTTACGTCGGGCAATTTTGACGTCGTGGTCGCCGACGGCATGTCGGGCAACATCGCACTCAAGGCCACCGAGGGCGCTGCCAAGTTTTTGCTGCAGGAGCTCAAGGGTGTCTTTATGTCTTCGCTCGGCGCCAAGATTGCCGCGCTGCTCATCAAAAAGCAGATGCGCGAGATCAAGGCAAAGCTCTCGGGTGATGCTAAGGGTGGCGCCATTCTGCTGGGCCTGCGTGGCGTAGTTCTGATCGGCCATGGTGCCACCTCAGTCGAGGCCGTCAAAAACGGTACGCTCGCCGCGGCGGAGGCCGTGCGCGCCGGGCTTGTCGAGAACGTCGCCAACTCTATGGACGGCATCGTTTTGTAGGAGCGAGTTAGGGCGCTGTTATGTGCCTCGCGGCCTGCGTCGTGGGGTAGAATCAAAACCGTGTCTTGGCGCTGCGCTTGCGGCGCCAGCGCGTTGATGTTCACGCAATACGAGAGGAAGCGCTATGGACCGCTCCGAAATCTTCGATAAGATCGCCGAAGTTGCCGCCGATGTGCTGGGTGTCGACGTTGCCGAGATTAGCGACGAGACCACCTTCGACGATCTCGATGCCGATTCGCTCGAGCGTCTGCAGTTGGTGACGGCCATCGAGGACGAGTTCGACCTCGAGATCGATGACGAGACCCTGCTGTCGCTCAACTCTGTCGCCGACGCTGTCGACGCTATTGAAAACGCCAAGGAGGCCTAAGTCTTGGCTTTATCTCAACGACTCGCGCGCGCCCAGGAAATCCTGGGCCACGAGTTCAATAACAAGGTGCTGCTGCGCGCGGCGCTCACGCACCCCTCTGCCGTGGAAGGTCAGCCCGTCTCGGCGAGCTATGAGCGCCTTGAGTTTTTGGGCGATTCCATTTTGGGCGCCGTGGTTGCCCGTTCGCTCTTTGAATCCTATCCGGAGTTTGACGAGGGCAAGCTTACGCGCCTGAAGGTGTCCCTTGTCTCGGGTGCCACGCTGTCCGAGGTGTCCCATGAGCTGGGCATCGACGACATCATCATCTTTGGTGCCTCCGAGACCGGTACCGGCGCGCGCGGCCTGCACTCGGCGCTCGAGAACGTCTACGAGTCGCTCGTGGGCGCGCTGTATCTGGATGCTGGCTGGGATGCGGCGGCGGAGTTCATTCACCGTACGCTTAAGCCGCACCTGGCCTCCGAGCGTGCCGAGCACCCCGCGAACCCCAAGTCGTTCTTGCAGGAGTGCGTGCAGGCCGACGGCCACGAGCCTCCGGCGTACAAGCTCGTTGGCTCTGAGGGCCCGGCGCACGCACCGACCTTTACCGCCGTGGTTCTCATCGACGGTATTCGCCAGGGCCGCGGCACCGGTTCCTCCAAGAAGGAGGCCGAGGGGGCCGCTGCGCTCGAGGCACTCGACCGCATGGGTTACACCACCAACGGCGTGATTCTCAACAAGAAGCCTGTTTAAGCGAGGAACCGTGTATCTCAAGTCCCTCACGCTCAAAGGGTTCAAGTCGTTTGCCGACCGCGCCCATATGACGTTTGAGCCGGGCCTAACCGTCGTCGTCGGTCCCAACGGCTCGGGAAAATCGAACATCTCCGACTCGATTCTGTGGGTCCTGGGTGAGCAGAGCGCCAAGCAGCTGCGCGGCCAGGCCATGGAGGACGTCATCTTCTCGGGCTCGTCGGCGCGCAAGCCGGTGGGTGTGGCCGAGGTCACGCTGGTGCTCGATAACTCGGACCATATGCTGCCCGTCGACTTTGACGAGGTGGCTATCACCCGCCGCATGTATCGCTCGGGCGAGAGTGAGTACCTCATCAACTCGAGCCCGTGCCGCCTGATGGACATCCAGGACATCCTGCACGACTCGGGACTGGGCAAGGATACGCATTCCATCATCAGCCAGGGCAAGCTCGATGCCATTTTGCAGAGCCGCCCCGAGGAGCGCCGCGCCCTGATCGAGGAGGCCGCCGGCATCTCCAAGCACAAGCGCCGCAAGGAGCGTGCGCTCAAAAAGATTAAATCGATGGACGAGCACCTGACCCGTGCCCGCGATATCAACAAGGAAATCGCCCGTCAGCTGCGACCGCTGGAGCGTCAGGTCGATCGCGCGCGCAAGTATAAAGAGCTGTCCTCGCGCGCGAACGAGCTTACGCAGATGCTGGCCGTCGACGAGCTGCGTTCGCTGCAATCGCAGTGGAACGACCTGGAGAGCCGCTCTAAGGAGGACGCCGCCGAGCTGGAGCTTGCGCAGTACCGTCTGGGTGAGAAAGAGCGCGAGCTCGAGAAGCTCCAGGTCATGCTCGAAGAAAAGGGCCTGTTTGTGGGCGATCTGGGCGAGCAGCGCCGCCATATGCAAGACGTGGTCGGCCGCATTAACTCCGACATGCGTCTGCTCGAGGAAAAGGGCCACAACATGGTGTCGCGCCTGTCCGACATGCGCGGCCAGATCTCGAGCTCCGAGCATCAGCGCCGTCGCGTGGTCGAGGAGCTCGAGGATGCACGAGCCCAGCTTGAGGAAGTGACCGGCGCGCATATGCAGGCCCAGGAGGACGTCGACGCCGCTGGTCCTGCCGCTGCCGAGCTTCACGAGCGCCGCGTGGCGCTTGATGCGCAGATTTCGCAGTTCATGCGCGAGCAGCGCGATGTGCAGCGTGTGGCCGATAACGCCGCACTCGAGCTTGCCAAGGTGAAGGACTCGCTGAGCAACGCTGAGGTCGAGGACAACATGTACGCCTCGCGCCTGGAGCAGATTGATGAACAGCTCGAGGAGGTCACAGCATCGCTTGAGAGCCGCCGCGACCGTGCTGAGGAGCTTGAGAGCGCCCTTGAGGCGGCTCGTCAGGCCCAGAGCGATGCGCGCGAGGCCACCGAGACGGCACGCGCTGCCCTCAAGGACCTGCGTGCCCGCGAGGGCGAGGCGCGCAACAAGCTGTCCGAGGTACGCTCGGAGCTTGCCAGCCAAAAGAAGCTCGATGCCCGCATGGCAGACAGCTCGCCGCTCGTAAGCCGTCTGGTGGGCGCGCTGGGCGACGATGTTTCGGGCCGTCTGGGTGATGTGCTCGAGGCGCCGCGTGAGCTCGAGGGTCTGGTTGAGCAGCTGCTCGCCGGCGATATCGATGCCCTGTTGTTCGATAACGCTGCCACGCTCGAGCGCGCCGGTCGCGCTGCCCTGGACCAGAAGAAGGCCTCGGGCGAGGCGCTGCTGATGGCGCGCGGCGTGAGCGGATCTGCTGCCGCCGAGAGCGCTGCCGGTTCGCGTCTGGTCGATCGCCTGTCCGTGCGCGCCGGTTATGGTCCGGTTGTCGAGGCACTGCTCGGCGGCTATTACGTGGTCGATGACTTGGCTGCCGCACTGGCCGCGCCCGTCGTTGACGGTGTGACCTACGTGACGCCCGATGGCGCCCGCGTGAGCTGTGGTGGCCTGGTGCGTGTGGGGCTCGATGCCGGCGAGGCTTCGGGCGCTTTGGAGCGCAAGCGTCGTATCCGCGAGCTGGAGGGCCTGGAGCCCGATCTGGCTGCCGTGTTTGAGCATGTTTCGGATCGGGTCGTCGAGGCCAACGCTGCCGTTGAGGAGGCCCGTGCTGCCGAGGGCGATGCTGCCGGCGAGATCGCCCGCCTTGAGGGCGAGCGTCGCTCCCTGCTGTCCGAGATTGGCCGCCTGGAGCAAAGCGCCAACAATGCCGAGGTCGAGCGCGTGCGCATCTCCAAGCGCCGTGAGCAGGCCGCTGAGGCCGTTCGTGCCGCTCGTCCACGTGTGGATGAACTTACCCGTTCGCGTGACGAGGCCCGTGCGCATGCGAGCGACTTAGGCTTGCAGATTGCCGAGGCCAACGACGAGCTCGATCGCGTTCGGCGCGATGACTCCGAGGCCGCCGGCAAGCTCGCCGACGCTAAGGTGCGCCTTGCTCAGACGAGCGAGCGCCTTCGTTCGCTGAGGGGCCGCGTGCCCGATCTTGAGCATCGTCTGGAGGGTATCGATCGTCGTATCCGCGGGACTCGTCAGGCCTCGCGCTCGCTCGAGCTGCTGCGCCTTCGCGTCGATCCCATGCACGAGCGCTATTCTGCCCTGTTGGAGCGCGCCTCGGATTGGGCTGCGCGCCTGCGCGATCAGGCAACGCTTGAGGAGGCGGACTCGGCTTCGCTTAAGAAGACCATCGAGGACGCCAAGACCGAGGTCGCCCGCGCCAAAGAGCGGGTCGATGCTGCCGCCACGACGCAAAATGAGTTCAAGGTGGCGCGCGGCAAGCTCGAGGTTCAGGTCGAGGCTGCTATCAAGGCCATCACCGCCGATGGCACTACGGTGCTCGAGGAGGCGCTCATGCTGCCGGCGCCCACCGACCGCGACGCCGCCGAGCGCGAGCTCAACCAGCTCGTGCGCCAGATCAACAACTTGGGTCCTGTGAACCAAGTCGCCATGGAGGAGTACGAGCAGCTCAAGCGCCGTGCCGATTACATTGAGGAGCAACTTGCCGATCTGGAGAGCGCGCGCAAGGCGCTCACCAAGATCACCGTGGCGATCGACCGCAAGATGCGCAAGGCGTTCCTGGTGACGTTTGAGAAGGTTGATGCGAATTTCCGCGAGATCTTCGCCATGCTCTTCCCAGGCGGCCAGGCTCACCTTGAGATGACCGATCCCGAGCATCCGGCCGAGACGGGCATTGAGGTCGTGGCGCAGCCGCGCGGCAAGCGCATCACCAAGATGATGCTCATGTCGGGTGGCGAGAAGAGCCTGACGGCGCTCGCCCTGCTCTTTGCCGTGTATCGCACGCGTACGGTGCCGTTCTATGTGCTGGACGAGGTCGAGGCGGCGCTCGACGACGCCAACCTGTCCAAGCTCATCGGCGCCCTCGATGTGCTGCGTTCCGATACGCAGCTCTTGGTAATCTCGCATCAGCGCCGTACTATGGAGGATGCTGACGTTCTCTACGGCGTCTCGATGCAAGCCGACGGCGTCAGTCGTGTCGTCTCGCAAAAACTCGATCGCGAAACCGGAAAGGTCGTGAATGCATAATGGGATTCTTTGACGCACTCTCGCGCGGACTTGAGCGCAGCCGCGAGGCCCTCAACGAGGTCTTCTACTTTGGCGGCGAGGTCGACGAGGATTTTTGGGAGGACCTTGAGGACACCCTCGTCATGGGTGACATGGGTGCCGAGGTCGCCATTCAGGTCTCCGATGACCTGCGCGACGCCGCTGCCAAGAAGAACCTTAAGACCGCCCCGCAGCTTCGCCGTGCCCTGGCCGAGCAGCTCGAGGGCCATTTTGTGCCTGTTGAGCGCGATCCGTTTTCCGATACGCCGAGCTGCGTGCTGTTTGTCGGCATCAACGGTGCCGGCAAGACCACCACGGTCGGCAAGATTGCGAGCGCCATGGCCGCCCGCGGCAAGAACGTGGTGATCGGTTCGGCCGACACCTTCCGCGCCGCCGCCATCGAGCAGCTCGATGTGTGGGGGCAGCGTGCCGGCGTACCGGTTATCAAGCGTGACCGCGGCTCCGATCCGGCGAGCGTGTGCTATGACGTGCTCGACGAGGCCGATAAGCGCGGCAGCGACCTGGTGCTCATCGATACCGCCGGCCGTCTGCACACGAGCCCCGAACTCATGCGCGAGCTCGCCAAGGTGGTCAATGTGACCCGTAAGCGCGCCGCCAATATGGCCGCCGGTCCCATGCCGGTCTCGGTCGTGCTTGTGATCGATGCCGCCACTGGTCAGAACGGTCTGAACCAGGCGCTCGAGTTTAACGAGGCGCTGGGCCTGGACGGTATTATCATGACTAAGCTCGACGGCACGGCTAAGGGTGGTATCGCCATGGCCGTGGCCGAGAAGCTCAAGCTCCCGATCCTTCGCATCGGCGTGGGCGAGCAGGTCGATGACCTGCAGGAGTTTAACGCCAAAGATTTCTGCCGCGCCCTGGTGGGCGAGTCCTACTAAGGAGTAACCAGTGTTTGATTCCCTGAGCGATCGCCTCAACGACACATTTGACCGCCTGCGCGGCAAGGGTAAGCTGACCGAGGCCGATATCACTTCGGCCATGCGCGATATTCGCATGGCGCTACTCGAGGCCGACGTCAACTTTAAGGTCGTCAAGGAGTTCGTTGCCAAGACCAAGGAGCGCTGCATGACCGCCGAGGTCATGGAGTCGCTGTCGCCGGCGCAAAATGTCGTCAAGATCGTGCTCGACGAGCTCACCGAGATGCTCGGCTCAACCGAGAGCAAGCTCGTCTTTAGCAACCGCATTCCCAATGTCATCATGCTCGTGGGCCTGCAGGGCTCCGGTAAGACCACGGCGGCCGTAAAGCTGGCCTACCTGCTCAAGAAGCAGGGCCGCTCGCCGCTGCTCGCCGCGTGCGACGTCTATCGTCCCGCCGCTGCCGACCAGCTGGCCACGCTTGGTGGCGAGATCGGCGTGCCGGTCTTCCGCGGTGACGGCGCGCACCCGGTCGACATTGCCAAGGGCGCCATCCAGGAGGCCGTCGACCACCTGCGCGACGTGGTCATTGTCGATACCGCCGGTCGTCTTCAGATCGACGAGCAGATGATGCAGGAGGCCGTCGACATCAAGAAGGCCGTCAAGCCCGACCAGGTGCTGATGGTCGTCGATGCCATGACCGGCCAGGATATCGTCAATGTGGTCTCGACGTTTGCCGAGCGCACCGACTTTGATGGCGTGATTATCTCCAAGCTCGACGGCGACGCCCGTGGCGGTGGCGCACTTTCGGTGCGCCAGGTGACCGGCAAACCCATCAAGTTCGTGAGCATGGGCGAGAAGCCTGATTCGCTGGAGCCGTTCTATCCCGATCGCATGGCCAAGCGAATCTTGGGCATGGGCGATGTCGTAGGTATTATCGAGAAGGCCCAGGAGGCAGCCGATGCAGAGCAGCTTGAGGCTGCCGAGCGTATGCTGCGCGAGGGCTTCACCATGAACGATATGCTCGACCAGATGAAAGCCGTCAAAAAGATGGGCGGCATGAAGGGCATTCTGGGTATGCTCCCCGGTGGCCAGCGCGCCCTCAACCAGATGGGCGGCAACCTGGACGAGGGCATCTTCGATAAGAACGAGGCCATTATCATGTCGATGACCAAGGAGGAGCGCCTGCGTCCCTCCATCATCAACGGCCAGCGTCGCGCCCGCATTGCCAAGGGAGCCGGCGTAACCCCCACCGAGGTCAACAGCCTTATGAAGCAGTGGGGCGAGATGAACAAGATGATGGGCCGCATGCGCACGATGGCCAATCAGGCACAGGCCGGCGGCAAAAAGGGCAAGAAGGGAAAGAAGGGCAAGAGGATGCGCATGCCCAATATCCCTGGCCTGGACGCTATGGGTCTGGGCGGCATGGGCGGCCTGGGTACGGGCGGTCCCAAGTCCGATATGGAGCTGCTGCGCCAGATGGAAGCGCAGATGCGTAATAAGAAATAGGGCTGTAATTCCAGCTTGATATGGCAAAGGCCACTCGGAAGCTACCGGGTGGCCTTTGTTGTTAGCTTTGATTGTTGGGCTGCGTTTAGCGTCGTGCCCTGAGCTCGCGGTGCCGTGCCGTTAGTGGCAGCCGCAGCCCTCGTGGCCCTCGTGCTCGTGATGGCCGTGACAGCTGCAGGCCTCGCCATGTTCGTGGGCGTGGTCGTGGTCATGGCCGTGGCAGCCGCACGTGGCCTCGCCGTTCTGTGCGAGCGTGCCGGCGATAAGGGCCTCGACGCAAGCGTCGCAGCTGCCCTGGGCACCTGCGTATACCGTGATGCCGGCTTGGGCAAGCGCGTTGATGGCGCCACCGCCGATACCGCCGCAGATGAGCGTGTCCACGCCGCCGTTGGCGAGCAGACCCGCAAGGGCACCGTGGCCGGTGCCGCCGGTGCCCACGACCTGCTCGTTGAGCACCTTGCCGTCCTGAATGTCGTAGATCTTGAACTGCTCGCTGCGGCCAAAGTGCATAAAGATGTTGCCGTTGTCGTACGTGGTTGCCACCCTCATGGTGCCGATCTCCTTTGCTGGCCATGCGGCCGTTGTCGTGGTAATGGGGGAGTATGCGATGTTACCGCCTTCGATGACGATCGCCCGTCCGTTGACCAGCGCGTTTGCCACCTTGCGATGCGCGCGGCTGCAGATTGCCGCCACCGTGGCGCGGGCAATGCCCATGTGCTGGGCGACGGCCTCTTGATTGAGGCCCTCCAGGTCGCACAGGCGCAGCACCTCGAGTTCGTCGACCGTCATGTCGATGGCGTCTCCACTGGCAAGGCCGTCGGGGGTAAAGCCGCGATATTCGGGGATGATCCCAACACGGCGCAATTTCTCGCGTCTTCCTGCCATACGTGCTCCTTATCTGACATATGTCAACAATAGAATAACGAACGTGCAGATTTACGCAAGAGATTTCTGGCATATGTCAGAAAACAAGGGCTTATGTTTGGGCTGTGGGGCCGCGTGCGCCTGGGCTACAATGAATCTCGCTTGTAGGCGACTGACAGGAGGGTCAATGAGCAAAGCTGATCAACAGTTTGTAACCATGTGCCGCGATATTCTGGACCATGGCACCACCACCGAGGGTCAAAAGGTCCGTCCGGTGTGGGAGGACGGCACCCCTGCCTATACCATTAAAAACTTTGGCGTTACGGCACGCTATGACCTGCGTGAGGAGTTTCCGGCGCTTACCCTGCGTCGTACGGCCCTCAAATCTGCCATGGATGAGATCCTATGGATCTATCAAAAGAAGTCCAATAACGTGCATGATCTCAACAGCCATATTTGGGATGAGTGGGCCGACGAGACCGGCTCCATCGGCAAGGCCTACGGGTATCAGATTGGGCAGAAGAGCCATTATGCCGAGGGCGACTTTGACCAGATGGATCGCGTGCTGTACGACCTTAAGAACACTCCGTACAGCCGCCGCATTATGACGAATACCTACGTGTTTAGCGACCTGTCCGAGATGCACCTGTATCCGTGCGCCTACAGCGTGACGTATAACGTGACGCAGCGCCCGCAGGATGACAAACCGACGCTCAACATGATTCTCAACCAGCGTAGCCAGGACATATTGGCTGCGAACAACTGGAATGTGTGCCAGTACGCCATTTTGCTGATGATGGTTGCGCAGTCGGTCGATATGATCGCTGGCGAGCTGCTGCATGTGATTGCCGATGCCCACATTTACGACCGTCATGTCGATATTGTCCGCGAGCTTATCGAGCGTCCGCAGTTTGCCGCGCCCAAGGTAACGCTCAACCCCGACGTGCATGATTTCTACGCGTTTACGACCGATGATCTGATCGTCGAGGGCTATGAGCACGGTCCGCAGGTTAAGAACATCCCCATCGCGGTGTAGGTGACGCGCATGACGTGTAAGCTTTCTACCATCGTCGCCGTGTGTGAAGACTGGGGTATTGGGTGCGAGGGCGACATGGTGGTGTCCAACCGTGCCGACATGCGTCATTTTGTGGCGTGCACTAAAGGTTGCCCGGTCATTATGGGACGCAAGACGTTGCTGAGTTTTCCCGGCGGGCGTCCGCTTAAGAATCGCCGCAACATTGTGCTCACGCGCGACCAGGGCTTTGCGCCCGAGGGTGTCGACGTGGTGCATAGCGTTGACGAGGCCTTGGCCGCCGTGGCCGATGATCCCGTTGCGTGGGTGATTGGCGGCGGCGAGGTATATCGACAGTTTTTGCCGTATTGCGTGGAGGCCGAGGTTACGCATAACCATTGCGTGCATGACGTGGATACGTACTTTCCCGATCTGGATGCCGATCCCGCGTGGGAGATTGCGCGGCGTGGCGGTGTTGCCACGATTGCCTCGGGCGAGGGCGACGAGGGTGTCGATTATGAGTTCGTGACGTATCGTCGCGTTGATGCGTAAATCGTCTGGCGTGAACGGTATCATCGGGTTATTTGAATGCATGGGGCGGCGCTTAGCGTCGCCTCGTTTGGTATAGATGTGCTGTAAAGAAAGGTGCGGGCTGGCTGCTATGACTGATGCCGTTGAGGTGCTGCGAATCGATTCGCTCGAGGACGAGCGGCTCGATGCCTACGTGCGACTGACCGAGCGCGAGCTGCGCTGCGTGCTGGAGCCGCAAAAGGGCATCTTTATCGCCGAGAGTGCCAAGGTTATCGAGCGCGCGGTGCGCGCCGGATACGAGCCGGTAAGCTTTCTTTTGGGCGAACGCTGGCTCGACCAGATGATGCCGCTGTTTGAGCGCCTGGCGGTACGCGAAGGTGCGGGCCCGGTTCCCGTGTTCGTGGCCTCGATGGAGCTTATGGAGCAGCTGACGGGCTTTAACGTGACGCGCGGTGCGCTCGCGGCGTTCCGTCGCCCGCGTCAGATTCCGGTTGATGAGTTCTTGGGCGGCGTCGTCGAGGCGGCGGGGGAGCGCCCGGTGCGCGTGTGCGTGCTCGAGGGTATTGTCGACCACACCAACGTCGGCGCGATTTTCCGCTCGGCGGCTGCGCTGAACGTCGATGGCATTTTGGTGAGCCCCACGGGCTGTGATCCGCTGTACCGTCGCTCGGCCCGCGTGAGCATGGGCACGGTCTTCCAGGTACCCTGGACGCGCATTGGCAGCGAGGCGCGCGTATGGCCGCATGATGGGCTGGCGGCGCTGCACGATGCCGGCTTTTCGTGTGCCGCCATGGCGTTGACGGATGATTCGGTTTCGCTGGACGATCCCGCGCTGCAGGAGATTGACCGCCTGGCAATCTTTATGGGCACCGAGGGTGCTGGCTTGGGCGCCAAGACCATTGCAGGCTGCGACCGCGCCGTGCGTATTCCGATGGCGCATGGGGTCGATTCACTCAACGTGGCCGCGGCAAGTGCTGTTGCCTTTTGGCAGCTGTGCCCGCACGTGAGCAACGAGTACCACTACCAGCCGGGACTGTATCACTAGGCAGGTATTTCGCACCGGGCTTTGGTTCGGGGCGTTTCGGCCGACGTCGGTCGGTGCTAAGCTGGTATTGGCTTTGGTCTTAAAGTGCCGTTTTGTTGTTTGACGTACGCTGGTGGGGAGGGCGTGTGGCTAAGAAATCTACGGCTATCGATGTAACGCAGGGCGTTATTTGGCAGCAGCTGCTGTCGCTGTGCGTCCCTATCTTCTTTAGTTCGTTTTTTCAGCAGGCTTACACGCTTATCGGTACCTATATCGTCGGTCAGTTTGGCGGCAAGCTAGCGCTGGGTGGCATTCAGGCCACGATGGTGCTCACGGAGCTCTGCATTGGTTTTTGCGTCGGTGTGGGTGCTGGCTGTGCCGTTATTACCGGCCAGTTTTTTGGTCAGCACGATGACGAGCGCTTGAGCCGATCGGTCCATACGGCCATGACGCTCGCGCTGGTGGGCGGCATTGTCATTTCCATTCTGGGCATGGTGTTTGTCGAGCCGATGCTTGTGCTGATGAATACACCGCATGAGCTGCTGGCCGAGGGTGTGGCGTATGCCCGTTGTTACTTTGCCGCCATGTTTGCGGCGCTGCTGCTCAATATGGGGACGGCGCTGTTGCGCGCCGTGGGCGACACGCGCGGGCCTGCTGTGATCATCGCTTCCGGCTGCCTTGTTAATGCGGTGCTGGATGTCATCTTCGTTGCCGTGCTTCATATGGAGGCTCTGGGCTGTGGCATCGCGGTGGCGCTGACCATTTGCTCCAACGCCACGATGATCGTGATTCGTATGATGCACGCACCGGGTGCGTGGCGGCTTTCACTGTCCAAACTCGGCATTAATCCTGGCATTTGTAAGAGCATGATCTCGTGTGGTCTGCCGCTTGGCTTTCAGTCTGCTGCGTATTCGATTTCCAACGTTTTGATTCAGGTGTCGGTCAACTCGTTTGGTGCCGATGTCACCACGGCTTGGGGTCTTTCGGGCCGTTTGGATGGCATTGTCTGGATGGTTACCGAGGCGCTTGGCGTGTCGATCACCACATTCTCGGCACAGAACTTTGGCGCGCGCAACTACGAGCGCATGCGCAAGGGCTACCATACGTCGCTCGTGCTGTCGTTTATGCTCATTGGTGGCCTGTCTGCCGTGCTGCTGGTATTCTCGGGTCCGCTGTCTCGTCTGTTTGTCGACGATGCTTCGATTTCGGCGTACACCACGACGATTCTTCATTTTATCGCGCCGTTCTACGCGATTTTCTCGATTATCGAGAACGCGTCGGGTTCCATCCGCGGCGCCGGCGTGAGCTTGCAGCCCATGCTGCTCACGATTTTTGGCACCGTCGTGCTCAGGGTGATCTGGGTGTTTGCGATTATGCCGTTCGATCCGTCGCTTGAGCACCTGCTGCTGGTCTACCCCGTAACCTGGGTAATCACCGCCATGATGTTCACCGTCTACCATCACAGCGGCAACTGGCTCGGCCGCGCCACCGCCTAGCCATTCGGGACGTCCCCAATGATTAGTATTCGATGCCTTGGCGGGCTAGGAGGCCTTCGTCGAAGTAGTGCTTGACGGGGCGCATTTCGGTGACCAGGTCCGCGAGGTCCGCGAGAGGCAGCAGGCCGCGGCCGGTGAGCACGAGCTCTGTGGTGGCGGGCTTCAGCGCAATCAACCCCTCCACATCTTCGCGCGTCACAAAGCCTCGCCGCATGGCTTCTCCCAGCTCATCCAAGATCAGCACGTCGACCTGGCTAATCTGCTCGCGCGCCAGCTCCATGATCTGTGCGGCACAGGCTTCGGGCGTGTCACGGTCGGCTTGTACGATGCGCAGGCCCAAACGGGGCGCCGCATCATGCTCGGCGCAGTGCAGCTTCTTGGCAAACTGAAGCATGAGCACGTTAAGTCCATGGCCTGTGGCGCGCAGCGCGAGCCCCAGCGCGGCCGTCGTCTTGCCCTTGCCGTCGCCCGTGTAGATCTGAACCTTGCCGACTTCCAGTGATGCCATCTCTGTCCTTTCGTGCCCGGCGTCGGTTTATCGCCGTCCGGGTTGGGTATTCTAGAAAACATTATCAACCCCAGTAGATGGAGTTCAAGCAGATGGAGATGGATGACAACAAACGTAGACGGAATATGATCCTCTACGTGCTCATCGCCTTCGTCGTCTACCTCGTGCTCTCGACCGTTCTGTTCCCCAACATCGGTCACACGCAGCAGATTACGAAGACCGATTACTCGACGTTTGTCAAAGCGCTCGATAAGAAGAGTGTCGACAAGGTCGAGTACAACACGGACGATTACACGATTTATTACACCAAGAAGGGCGAGGACGAGAACATCGCCTACAAGACGACCGGTGTGCCGAATGATGCGGGTTTTACCGATCGCGTGCTTGAATCCGGTGCCTCGCTTGAGTCGGTCGTTCCCGATAAGAACTCGGGTCTGATGACCTATTACCTGCTTACGCTCATTCTTCCCATGGCGATTTTCTTCCTGATCGGTTGGTGGCTCAACCGTCGCATGAAGAAGGCCATGGGCGATGACGGTCCGTCGATGAACTTTGGCGGCGGTGGTTTTGGCGGCGGCGGTCTGGGTAAGTCCGGCGCGCGCGTGATCGCCTCCAAGGACGTGGGCGTGACCTTTAAGGATGTCGCTGGCCAGGAAGAGGCCAAGGAGTCCCTCAAGGAGGTCGTCGACTTTCTGGAGAAGCCGCAGCGCTACGAGGAGATCGGCGCCAAGCTGCCGCGCGGTGCTCTCCTTGTTGGCCCTCCGGGTACCGGTAAGACCCTGCTTGCCAAGGCTGTTGCCGGCGAGGCCGGTGTTCCATTCTTTAGCATTTCGGGCTCTGAGTTTGTTGAGATGTTCGTCGGCCGCGGCGCCGCTAAGGTTCGCGATCTGTTTAAGCAGGCCAAGGAAAAGGCCCCGTGCATCGTCTTTATCGATGAGATCGATACCATCGGTAAGAAGCGCGATGGCGGTGGCTTTAGCGGCAACGACGAGCGCGAGCAGACGCTCAATCAGTTGCTGACCGAGATGGACGGCTTCGATAACCACAAGGGTATTGTCGTTCTTGCTGCCACCAACCGCCCCGACAGTCTCGATCCGGCCCTGTTGCGCCCCGGTCGTTTTGATCGCCGTATTCCCGTTGAACTGCCCGACCTGACCGGACGTAAGAACATTCTTGAGCTCCATGCCAAGAGCGTGAAGACGCAGCCGCCGATCGACCTGACCGCGATTGCCCGCGCCACGCCCGGTGCCTCGGGCGCCGACCTGGCCAACATCATCAACGAGGGTGCCCTGCGCGCAGTTCGCGAAGGCCGCAAGCGCGCCACGCAGGACGATTTTGAGGAGTCGGTGGAGGTCGTCATCGCCGGTCAGCAGCGCAAGTCCACGGTGCTGTCCGACCACGAGAAGCAGGTCGTTTCCTACCACGAGATCGGCCACGCCATCGTTGCCGCTCGCCAGAAGGGTTCTGCGCCGGTCACGAAGATCACTATCGTGCCGCGCACGAGCGGCGCTCTTGGCTACACCATGCAGGTCGAGGAGGATGAGCGCTTCCTGACCACACGCCAGGAGGTCTTGGACAAGCTCGCCGTCTATTGCGGCGGACGCGCTGCTGAGGAGCTCATCTTTGGCGAGATGACGACCGGCGCGGCCAACGATATCGAGCAGGCCACCAAGCTCGCCCGTAACATGGTGACGCGCTTTGGTATGTCCGATGAGTTTGGCATGATGGCGCTCGGTACCGTTCAGAATGCGTACCTCAACCAGGACACGTCGCTCACCTGCGCCCCCGGTACGGCCGAGCGCGTGGACGCGATTGTCGCCAAGCTGATCGAGGATGCGCACGACCGCGCCCTGCAGATCCTGAAGGAGAACAAGTTTAAGCTCCACGAGCTGGCTCGTTATCTGTACAAGAAGGAGACGATCACGGGCGAGGAGTTCATGAATCTCCTCACGCGCGAGAATCCGCTGATGCCAAAGCAGCAGTAAGGCTGGTTACACAGCATCGAACGCCCCATTTGAGCTTCTATCTCAAATGGGGCGTTTTGCTTGGGAGGGATATGCATGAAGATCGTGGTAAGTGCCTGCTTGATGGGCGAGAGCTGCAAGTATAACGGGCTCGACAACTATCATCGAGAGCTGGTCGAGGCCTGCGAGCGTACGGGGACCGAGGTCCTCTTGGTGTGTCCTGAGGTCTTTGGGGGTCTGCCCACGCCGCGCAAGCCGTCCGAGATTGTGAACGGCGAGGTTCGTACCTGCGAGGGCATCTCGGTTGATCGCGAATTTCGCCTGGGTGCCCAACGTGCGCTCGATATGTGCGAGCAGGCGGGCGGGCCTTCCCAGATCGCTGCGTGTGTATTGCAGGACCGCAGCCCCTCGTGTGGTGTAGGCCGTATCTACGACGGAACCTTCAGCGGCACGCTCACTCCGGGCAACGGCGTTTTCGTCGACCTGCTCCTGCGCCACGGGTACCGTGTGATTCCGGCTAGCGAGTTCGATCCCAGCATGCTGGAACATTGTCCACAGCACTCGAATCCAACTCTTCCTCACGGGTGACCGTTTTGGCATCATCCGTGAAGTTGATATTGAGTACGACCCGGTCATCAAAGACGTAGACCGAGTTGACAGGTGCCGTACCCAGGCAGTCCCTCCCCGCGGTCCTCGTGCAGGAATGCGTACACGGCCCTCCCGTCTCTTGCGCCCCTCCTGCCCCAAACCCTGCTAGGAACGAGTACAGCAAACTGGAATTTTCAAATTAGTCTTTGCAAATTACCTTTGAACCTTCACCATCAATTACAATTCCCTGACGGTTGTTAATTGGGCATA
>ERZ773235.420-NODE-420-length-56365-cov-11.747096_pt1 | contig 56365 bp, 44 predicted proteins | sample MGYA00580522_ERZ773235 | MGnify/ENA primary metagenome ERZ773235 (study PRJEB29015, sample SAMEA2737797) | human gut metagenome | biome: human gut; feature: human-associated habitat; material: faeces | place: China | collected 2012 ...
CTTTGTCCAATCGTTTACATCGTTCTTTTTCAAAGTCCTTGCAGGTCTGATTACATGTAGGACATGAGGCACATTTAATGCCACAGAGAAGGATTTTTCCACAGGCATTGGTCTTTTGACAATGGTAACGATGAATGCAAAAGTTCTTTGCGTTATAAAAAGTACCTTTGTGATACCAATCTGAAAGCCGATGAGCACGGACTTCTTTAGATATAGTTGTTGGATCTTTACATAAAAATGCTGCAATGTCTTTAAAGGGAGTCCCTTTTGCCAGTTCATTTTCATGCTTCTACTGCTGTCAGAAGGAGTCATAACCATAACATGATTGTATGAAAGAGTAAATATCTACTGTGCGAGAGTGAATTCCATCATTCCATTGGGCGGTGGAATTTAGAAATTCATTTTTGTCATCAAAATTTATTTTAATCTGTCTATTGCTTTCTAATGATAAGGTGTTTACAATACTCATAAAGGGCTCCTTTGTTGGTATTTATTTTGATTAGACACCTTAATTTTACCACAAATGAATGCTCTTTTTTATTCACTTGATAGATGAAAAGCAGTATTCAGTTAAAATACAGTAACCATATGGCATTCAGCCACTTTCACGATACAACCGTGAATAATTCAGGTTAATCTACGGATTCATCAGGAAAGGAGATTCCATGATCCACAAGTGATTGCTCCAGCTGAGCAACACGTTTTTGTAGAGAAGCCAACTCCAGCTGATTGTAATGGCATAATTCATCGGCTTCCTCAAGCTCATACCGCGTGACCTGATAATCAGTCCATTTGAGACACTGATGGTTATTGCTAAATGCACAGTAATTATTCATGAGCACCTCCAGACTGTGAAGCCTTTAAGCCGTGGCGTTCACGCATAGACATTTTTTCGTCAATCATGACATCATATGAAATCCGAATAGTTACAAGAGCATACTAAGTTTAGTTATAATTTTTTATATATTTATAAAAAATTATATATTTTTTACTAATTTAGTGATATTATGGAATCATAATTAGAAATTCTAGAAAAAGAGAGATGCATATAGGAAAATATATAATGAGTAAGAAACAGAGCATAAAGGGCATGTTTAAGAAAAAAAGAGATATTGGTATTCCTGTTGCAGTATTTATTATAGAGATAATATTGTCGATTTTCTTATATAGCCATGCTGAAGCTATGATAGTGCCTTTTGAGAATAGTGCAAAAAGTATAGAAAGTTTATGCGATTTAATTATTACATATGGTTCTATAATGGTCGCAATATTCGTTTTATGTTATAGTATCCTAGATTTGAAGAGATTAGGGGTATCGAATAGAACATGCCTTAGATATATGTTAGGAAATATTACATTGCCATTGTTATTTATTTGGATAATGATAAAAATCCCAGTAATCTACATTTTGGATTTGTACGGTAATATTTATATGAGTTATACAGGTATAATTATAGTATTGCTAGAGGAATTTTTGATCATTGTATTTATTGTAGCGTTTAGTTCAATGAAAATGACGATAAAAGCTATAGAAATTCAGGAAAAGTGGCAGTTTCGCAATTGGTTTAAAAAGAATTCCTGGTATAATTATATTCTATCACCGGAAAGTGTTACACATATACGCAAAGTGATGGAAAGTGATGACTTTTTTAGTGATAAATCTGAGGTTATCAAAAGAATAATTAAGATTCCAATAAATGAGTTCAATAAAACTAATGGTCATTTGAATGGTAAGGAATGGACAATTGTGTATAACTATTATTACGAAAATGCTTATTGTATGTTTACAGTAGTAAAGGAATCTCAGGATGAAAAGCAAAAGGTATATAATATTTGCTATGAAGCATTAAATAATGCCTATAATGCAAATACTGAAATTAGCGAAGACGAATATGATCATATAATACACTTGGCAGTAGCTGCTGTTATGGATGCCGCTGTCATGAGCTCTATTTCGGAGGCTGAGGAATTTTGCACATATATCTTGAATTTACTTTATGAGAGAAAAAAAGACGTTGCACGAATACAAACAGTTTATTTTGTACTAATGTTGCAGTTGCTATTTGAAAAAAGTAAAAATTTTAATGTTAAGAAATTTAAACTGAACAAGATAGATAAGCTGCCTGATAGTGTTAGTATTGACAAACATATTCAAGAATTATTGATTTATTGGCATTTGATTGTTAACAATAGCACTATAGAAACAGAAAATATTGATAAAATATTCTATAATACAATTTCGTCACTCAAAGGCGAGAGTAATACGGCGATAATTGCGTTATACCTTATTAAGAGGAAAGATAGTAATAACATATGAAACAGCTAGATATGATTCGATTCATAAAATTATTTAATCATTACCCGGATGATGATGTTGCTAAAGATGATAATAATAAACCATTAGGCGTATATTGTGCGTTTGGGTATCATGATGCAATATCCGTGAGTGTTCCTGAAGAAATAAAGGATAGTTACAGTATATGTGATAATAAATCACAAAGAGTAACAGATCATGTAGATGGTACATATACTATAGAAGCACTAAGTTGCCTATTTAGTAGCATATATGCTGAAAAAGAAAAATCATTCTGGAACCTTGAAGATTCATTTCAGTATCGTTTTATTACAGTTATTCGTATTGGAGAAGATGTTCAAAAAGAAAAGATTCAAAAGGTAATTGACAATTACAATTCCGAATCGGATGTTATGGTTTATTATTCGCTAGAGCATTGTGAGCTGCTAACGGTTATCAGAACTGATAGTTATGTAGCAGGTATGGAAAGAGTAAAAGAAATATGTGGAAGCTTTTCTACTAGTAAGAGTTTCACTATTTTTGCTATTCCGGAAGAGGCGTTAAAAAGTAAAGATAATTTCAATACTGAGATTGTAGATGTATTTTTGAAGTGCAGTATTAAGAATTATGAATGCGCAGAAAATTATTTTGAAGAGTTAATAAAAATATTACAGAATAATAACGATAATTTTTCTTTTGAGAAGTATGACATATTCGGTGAATATGATATCATAATTATTATTAAAGATATTCAAATTAGAGAAATATTGCCATTATATTCTATGGGAGAGATCCTAACACATAGTAATGAAGAATATAACGAGGCTTTTTATAACATTGAAACCAGCTTTATTTGTCGTAAATAAGGAGCAGAATCTTATGAGAAAAGATAATCAAGCATGGATACAAGAGAATATCAAGAGTCTACAGGCTATAGTTAAAAGAGTAGATGATGAGAATGCGTTAAAATCGTATATTATCGCACTTATTAGATTGCTGAATGGACTAATGCAGATAGAGAAGACATTCTTTCATCAATATGAGAGAAAGATATTAGTTGAACCTATGAAGTTGTTTTGCACTTATTTTCAGGAACAAGTCATTAAGGCGGTTGATGAATGTGATCCTGGAAAAAAAGTTAATTATATAAATGATTTGGAAGAGGCGTTGTGTGTTGTTGCTGGTATATATGAAAATGTTATAAATAGAACAGCTAATGCCGATAAGCAGATGTTTATGTCTACTCCAATAAATTCGTCATTGTATGAGATATCGCCCAAATTATATGCTTGGTATGGAGAAATAATAAGGGATGTGGTTAGTTTATATGACGAAAAAGAACCGCAATATGCATTTATTTTGAATCCTACGTTAAAGAATTTTTTATCTGCGCAGACATTATTCAATGAAAGAAAAACAAGTGGCAAGGTTGTTGTTATTAATATGCCGGTTGGTAAGTTAGATGATATTTCGGATATGCCATTATATATTATGCACGAAATGTTTCATGTTTTGACTAAACGACAACGAAACCGAAGAAAGAGAGCACATTACCTAGCATTCCTATTGTTTAATCAGATGGGCATTCATATTCTAGAAAATACATCATTTAGTGATGATGATGAGAAAAACAAAAAAATTAAAATTTATTTATTTGATCAGTTCTTTTTGGATATTCAAAGGAAACTAAAGTCGAAGTTTGACGAAAAAGATAGAGAGGATCGTTTTTTTTATTCCGTATCTATTAAGGCTTATTTAGAAAAAGTTATACTAGATAAACTAATAGATATAAACGAGAGTATAGAAAATCTTATATTAAATGATGTATACGAAAATTACTTCAATGATAAGGAACATATAAGTAATTTTCATGAGTTTGATAAAGATATAGTCAATCTAATGAATCAGGTGAATATTATAAAAAGAAATATTGCTAATATACGGTACTATAATACTATATCATATATATTAGATAGACTCCTTTTTTTCTTTAGAGAGATATATGCTGATTTGATATGTTTGTGGACATCTGGATATAAAATTGAAAAATATCAGGAAGCATTTCGAAAAACTGTGAATTTTAATATTGTAGAAAAGCAAATGCAGGGTGATGATAGTCATAAAATTCGACAAAGTATTATTAAAAGTGTATTTGATGATAAATATAAAATTCAGGGAGATAACTTTAGGGTATATACTTCTGATGAACGTAAGGTAAGTGAGATATCAAGTAATTATCTTATAGCGGATAATGAGTTTTTTCGAGTATATACTGAATACTATACGGGATGTATTCATGATATGGAGCTTTATGTTTATGAAAAAGACAAAAGGAAAGCATTAAATGCTTTCCGAAATAAAATTTCTTCTATCATTAAAACTGATGGGGGAATATCGGTCGATATTGCTTTGGGAAAGTAAAAGAGGATATGCGATGATAACTTTATTAGAAAAATATAACGAAAATAATATTAAAAAAATAGACTTAGACTTTAATGAGAAATACGTAGAAACTCCTAATAATATAGGTAGTTTTTTCGAATATGATGACAAAAATAAAGTTCTGTATAATGCGGAAAATGAATTTGAAGGTAGCAAAGTGTTTGAAAATATGCGATTGCAAAAATTCTAATTAGAGCTTTATATTGTAATTAATTAAGGTTATGTAGAACGATTTGAAGGTCCGAAAAGGAAAAATGCGCCCTTTTTAGTAAGCGCAAAATAATTCGACGGATTGCAACAAGTTAATTATTACCTACTTACGATTCTTTCATGTGGCTGTTCCGCTCAGGTGAAGATTGACTTCCACCTATCGTCCTTTACCATTACACTGAAACAAGGGCAAGATACAATGCAGTTGATTTCCTTGATGGTTTTTCGGACGGATACCTGGAAACGGATGGTTATCAGGGCTATAATAATCTCCCTGGTATCAGGAGCTGCTCCTGCTGGGCGCATACAAGAAGATACTTCATTGATGCGGTTCCAAAAGCGAAGCCGTCTCGAGACAGCGGTGAAGTATGCCCAAAACCGGAAAGATACGTTGATGACATATCTTGAGGATGGACACTGCAGTTTTTCCAATAACTTATGTGAGAATGTCATACGTCCATTTACAGTTGGAAGGAAAAACTGGCTGTTCAGCGCAACACCAAAAGGTGCCGCTGCCAGTGCACTGGTCTACACAATGGTCGATATGGCAAAGGCCAATGAACTTAACATTTATAAATACCCGACATATCTTTTGGAACATCGTCCAAGTGAAGATATGTTAGATGAACAGCTGAGGCTTTGACTCCGTGGAGCGAAGAAGTTCAAAATGTTTGCAAAAACTAAATTGTAGTAAAACGCTTGCATCTAGCAAAGATGATGCAAGCGTTAATTAAAATCTAGCGTTGGAATATTGAGCGTTTACAATTTAATAATTGGAAGAGGTGGAATATTATATATGTTACAAGACAGAAAGTTATTAAACCGAGATAAGATTGAGTTTGAGGCTAATCAAAAACTCATAGATTTGGAAAATATAGTTCAAGCATTAAGAAATAATAGATTAAGTGTTTTTGCTGGAGCAGGTCTTTCAGCTGAGTCAGGGTATGTAAACTGGAAACAATTAATTAGTCCTATGTGTGATTATCTTGGTTTAAATATCAATACAGATCTTACAATGATTGCACAGTATTATGAGAATGAATGTACAAGAGATGGATTGAATCGGGCTATATTTAATGAATTTTCAAAAGTCCCGATGTAAAATGACAATATGGAAATATTAGCAAGTTTACCTATTGATACATATTGGACTACAAACTATGATTCTATCATTGAGGATACACTTCGTAGGAACGATAAGATTGTCGATGTGATTGTAGAGCAGGTTCAGTATAAAAATTATACGCCGGGACGTGATGCGGTTGTGTATAAGATGCATGGTGATAAATCGAATCCAGACAAAGCAGTTATAACAAAGACTGATTATGAAGTTTATGATACATACAGAACAGTGTTTTCAAAAGGCTTAGTTATGGAACTGATAAAGAAAACGGTATTATTTATTGGATTTGGATTTTCTGATCCGAATTTGGACCGAATTATAAGTATAGTGCGTCATACTTTTGAACAGTATTCTCCTCCAAATCACTATTGTTTCATGCGAAGCGTAAGCTATAAAGATTACCTTGATGAAAAAGGAAAATTAAATGAACAAAAGAGAACTGAATTCGAACAGGATAAAAGATTGCAGGATTTAAAAGTTAGGAGTATGAGAGCTTACGGAATCCAGACTATTCTTGTGGATGATTTTACTCAAATTACAGCTATGCTAGTATACATAAGAGATAAGTTTATTTTGAACAATGTGTTTATATCAGGAGCCTTAAATCCTTCACATCCGCACAATTATGGAAGAAGATTTAATTTAAAGAAATCAGATTCTAATTTTAGGAAGGGTGAATGGTTCATTATGCACTTAGCAAAGAGAATTATTGATGATGGATATAATATTGTAAATGGATTTGGAGTCGGGATAGGTAATTATGTTGTCACTGGAGCTTATATGGGAGGAGAAAAAAAAGGTGGATCAGATTATGTTTCTAAACATTTAATTATTCAGCCGTTGATATCAGTTGAACAGGATATAACTACTAAGAATAATGTGCGGAGAAAGTTAATATCTGAATGTGGAACTGTGATATTTTTATTTGGGAAAACACCTTATTATGATAAAGAGAACGATAATTTTAATTATAATCAAGTAAAGGAAGATGGGACCTATATTGAATATGATATTGCAAAAAAATTAAAGAAAAATATTATTCCAGTCGGAGAGACAGGCTGGACTTCCAAATATATTTACGATGAAGTATATTATGACGATAAAAACTATAACTATGTATTTAATGAAAAATTTAGTTGTGAAAAATTGATTGATAAAATTATGAATATGATTGAAAGTGAAAAAAAGAATAAGGAAATAATGCTAAGAGATATATTGATGCAAAGCGTATTTTCAAAATTCGGAACAATTAAGGTTTTTGTCAGTTTTTACTTTAGAGAAGCTAAAGAACAATCTGAAATTATATTTTCTATTTTGGAGAAAGAACGAGGTATAGAGTCTGTTCGAGAGAGTGATAAGAAGGAAAATGCTGGAGAAATAAAAAAATGGATTGATCAGAAAATAAGAAATACTTCTGTAACAATTCTTTTATTAAGCAAGAACATTTCAAAAAGTGTTTGGGTAGACCGTGAGATTCAGAAAAGTATTGAAGGAAACAACAGATTTGTGTTGATTGATATTTCAAATGATAAATATGATAAAGATTTTTTAAATAAATATAAAATTGGTAAAAAAGGATTGAATGAGTTGTACAAGGTTCATCATATTAAAGATGACAAAAATAATAGTGAATATGAAAATGTAGGAAAATGGGTTCATGATGCAGTGGATTTTGAACAATAAAAAATAAAAGGATACAATATGGGAATTTTGTCAAAAGATATATTTCAAGAACTATCTAATTTAATATCATTGATTGCTAACTTATGTGTGTTGTTTATGACTGCATATACATTATATTTGACAGTGTTTTCGAAGAAAATAAGTTTTGTTTCTATGGGATGTGATTATAGTATGTTCTATGGAGACAAATTGTATATCTATGTCAAAAATTGTTCATTGCATGATATACCTATATGTAATGTGTTTCTTATGAAGAAATCTGATAACTATTATAATCGTATTTCTATAGTTGATTTTAAGAAACCATATATTTTGCATTTTGGACATGTCTCTAGAATAGAGTCGAAACCATTCACAGATATAATGGAATATGATGATGGTTTTGATAATCTTTTAATGAACACTTTAATTGGAATTGATACAGGAGAAAGGATTATTTGGGTTAAACCATATAAAAAATCACCTTATTTTTCAGCTATTAGAGATTACAAAAAACATAATTTCGGTATATTAGCAGTATCAAGAAATATAATTGACGGAAAAGTAATTTCTAAGTCAATAAACTATATAATTCGAATTATAGGCGTTGATGAAAATGAGAAAAAGAAGATTAATACTATTTTTATGATTTGTGGTGTTGAAAGCGGTATTTTGAGTGATCCTATAAATGGATGCAATGTGATAGATAAAGAATATTGTAAATCATCAAACACAATTAAAAAATATCTCTGCGAATCTTTACATATTCCTGATGATTTAATTGACGTGAAGTCGGTAGGTTGTTTGCATAATAGTTGATGCTATCTTTTGATAAAGAGAAATGTGCCTGTTTGTTTGAAATATGATGGAGGCGCAGGACTGATTTCTCAGCCATGCATTAAAATCTACATATAGAATTCTTTATACCACTCAGCAAATTTCCTGAGTCCATCTCTCAGGCTTGTATTTGGCTTGAATCAAAAATCAGCCTCCAGAGCGCTTGTGTGTCAGCGTAGGTAACAGGTACATCACCCGGCTGCATGGCTACGAGCTTCTTGTGAGTATCAAAGTCATAGTCTGCCGGGAGTACCTCTGCTCGGATCAGCTCCTGTTGTAGTATGTCTACGAATTCAAGCAGATTTTCAGGCTGATTATTTCCTATATTGTATACAGCATATGGTGGGATTGGGAGACCGTCCTCACCATTTTTCTTTTTTCTCCCTTAATAATCAAATCAGAATTTTTATCAGAATTACTAATGCTACAATTTCATCCAACTATTCATCATACTGTGCTTATCAAGAAAGTGCGAGATAAGTAGCATTATTTTCAGAACTGCTTATAACAAGCAAATCAGACCTGGTTTGATAGGAGCGTATTTGTTGATATCTGCTTGATATAATTAGGTATCGATTTTTACCATCAAATAAAAACGAAAGTCTTTTGCTATAAATGTTATTATCTAATTCTTCTATGATCAGTGAGACATGATATTTCTTTTTGAATGTCCATGTATCCAGTAAACCGATACCGGTAGCACCTTCATTTGTATGAGTAGAAGCTTCGGAAATACCAAATTTCATATATGTATCAATTTCGAAAGGAATTCCACTATCTGAAACAGAGATGGTTGGAGTTTCTTTTAGCATTTGAAGAGATAATTCAATAGAGCTGCCATGGGCATATTTAGTTGCTATTATTGCATTTTCCAATAGATCTGAAAAAAGGTGAACAAGATCCAATTCATTTGCGGTGGAATATATTGAATTAAAAAATGTACCATCAAAATTGAATTTCAAATTAATGTTATCAGCGGCAGCTTCTTTTGTCATAAAAGAAATAATTGCATCAATACCGGAATATCCTGTTTGCGGAATAGAGGTTATATTTGGTACACATTGATTTAAAAGCTCCTGCCTATATGTCTTGATTGAGTTTATTTCATCAGACAAAGATAAGCCCTTTAAACGCAGGGTATTAATATCCGATTTTTCAGTTGCCATAAGATAAGTGCATACCGAGTCGGACATAGCATTTACGATTCTATTATCTTTATGAACGATAGCACCTAGTCTCTTATTTTCTTCCTCAAGCTTAGCTATATAGGCTTTATCTTCTGACTTGGAAGTGCGTAAAGCCAGTATTTCGAGAAGGCGCAGCTTTTCCCTATAGTTTTTAGAAATTTGTGCTCTCCACCAGTATAGGATAATGATTAGACAAATTGGAATAATGGCAGCTCTGAACCATCGTGTTGTGTATTGGTGATATGGAGACACCTGCTCGAAAGTCATTGTTCCTAATGATATTAAGCAAATGACAGTGTTGCAGTTTACCATTCCGTTGAATATTAATGCAGATATACTTTGATACACTGGTTTTATCTTTAATATGCACATGAGTATTAATGGGTATAATGCACAAATTGTAATAGTAATTCCGGGTACATGTGTAAATGACATATTCAAAAAAACGACAAATAACGAGCATAAAACTAGGGATACTACATTGAAAAACAGCAGATTAATAACGTATGAGGATAGTGATATACAAATCGTTGATAATGACCATTTCTTTTTGTTAAAGCATGTAAAAGCTGTAAAGCAAGCAACCGGCACAAAGTATGATATGTACGGAAAGCGAGCTTTGAAAAAGTACATAGTTAAAGAGAGAATAAGCGAAACGAATATATATTTTATGCAATTAAATATAAAATAGCTGGACGATTTATTTAATTTATCCATAAAATAGAAGCTTGTGAAAAATATGATCATGTTTTTAAAAATTGCTAATTGCATATATACTACTCTTTCCAATAAAAAACAACTGTACTAATAAAATAATAAAAAATGATTAAGTTTAGTAACCTCCTTATATAGAAGGGAGGCGTACTAATTATGCTTAAAACAATAGACAGAATATTAGAGCTATGGTCAATTATTGCAAAACTCTAATCTTAAAGCTCATTTCGGAATCTATTTGCATAATGGTAAATAAATTCAGTTAATGTGGGAACACCACGCTCGTAATTGATTACTGCCGTGTAATTGCGGGCTAGATCCTCAGGATTACCATTTGACCAGGCTCTGTTTATAGCATTTTGCATTGCTCTTTCAACACTTGCAGGCGTTTTGCCGGCATGTTTACTGGCTATTGCTCGTGAAAGATTGGGTACCGGTTCATTAGTCGCAATAATAATTGCTTCGGTTAAATATTCATAACCGATTGCCTTGGGGCTTATACCAATAACATCCAGTTCACGATGAATACGGATGGTAAGCTTGCGATTCTGCTCGGCAGGGGAGAGTGTGGGAACGGTTGTGTCTGGTGTGGAATGTCTTTGGATGGCATTCCGCATCATACGCAGTAATTCTACAGGTTTTTGAGCTGAATAATCTCTTTCATATTTCGTTATTATAAAATCGGCTCCAAGCTGTCGTGCTGCTTCGAGAGTAACATTACTTGTATTTTGTGTGGTGATAAGAATGTATGGCAGCTTTTCTAATCCCAAATCATGTAGCTTTGATAAGAAAAATAGTCCATTTCCTCCACCTTCATGTAATTCTAAATCTAAAATAATCGCATCCGGAATACAATATTGAACCATATCAAGGGCTTTATTAGAGTCATCAGTTATTCCTAAAAGATGCATATCATCAATCTGATCTATATAATTTCTAATTTCTTCACAGGCAAATTGATCATCTTCAATAAGTAAAACTGTTAATTCGCGTTGGTTTTCCATATATATTCAATCCTCCATATGTTTTTATTGTACATTAGGATATGACAAAATACAACATAAACCAACAAAATATAATAAAAAGTACAAATGATATATAAGTTTTATAGATGGATGTGCGTGGTATAATGGTACTAAACGATTTGCACAATAAACTATTATAAAAATAATTGTCAATGGTAGATGAAAAATAATTATTAGTGAAAATATTAGGGGATGTATTATATAAGGCATGGATACAGAACATTTAGAAATAAATTCAGAGTTTTTTAACGATATAGTAGTAGATATTAAGAAAAGAAATCTTTCAAGAAATAATATGCCAAAACTTATTGTGGGAACAGGACTTTCAGTGATTTACGGTGTGCCGGGGATGAAAGCACTAGCAGAACATTTGGCTAAGGAAATTGCTCTTTCCTCTGATGAGCATTTGAAAGAAGTCTGGAAAAAACATAGTGATGTAATAAAACGTAATGGTTTAGAGGCTGGATTAGCAAATCTTGCCCAGGATGAAAATGATTTAGTGGATGCAATTAAAGAGATAACAGCACACTTTATTCTGGATAGTGAGGAAAAACTACATAGGACAATTCGTGAAGAAAATACAGGATTTTGCAAGTTGCTGGATTATTTAAGAGGTACGGTTAGTGTTGATAAAAGGATAATTGATATTATGACTCCAAACTATGACCGTATTATAGAGATTATATGTGATAGGTTAGGTATAGGTGTTATCACTGGATTTAGTGGAAGTTTATATGGCAGATTCAACAGAAATTTGTTAAAACAACCAACAGAAATGTATAATTGTAGAAATTACGCATGGATTAGACTCTTTAAACCTCATGGTTCTATCAATTGGATTAGTGAAAATGGGCAAGAATACTTTACGAACGATTATGAGGTTCTAAAGGAGAAAGCAAAATATATTGATATAGTGACACCTGGCAGTTCAAAGTATAAGGTAGGAATGACAAATAATACATTTCGGTGTATGAGAGAAGAATTCAATGAGTTGTTGGATGAAAGGACTAATTATTCACTTTTGATATATGGATATGGATTTAATGATGATCATTTTGATACTGCTATAGTTGATAGCTTTCAGAAGAATGTTCTTATTCTATCAAGAGATGTTAAAAAAGATATAATAGATAAAGCACTGGAAAAAGAGAATATAACTATATTTTACCACGAAGATGACAATGAGTGTATGATTTATAAATCCAAAAAATATATAATAAACTTGCCTGTGTGGGATATTAATCAATTTGCGGATTTGTTTATAGGATAGAAGGAGTGATTTTATGGCAGGAAATATTAATGAATACCTAATAGATACAAATTGCATTGGTATAGTTGAGAATGTAGATACTAGAAAAGTTGTGGTACAAGTTGAGAATGAAAGTGTTTTAAATACATTAAAAATCAACGATATTGTTGTTTTAGGTGGTAGCAATTCTGATGAGAAACTTATTGGAATTTTGACTAAGGTTACAAAGAAGAAGATTGATTTTGATGAAACAGAGCAGGACGAGGGCATAGTTTATTCCAGTGATTATTGTATTATTAATTTAGTCGGAAGTTTTTACAATAAATATGGCGTTGTAAATGAAAATAAATTTAAAAGAGCTATTAATACATATCCTGAAATCAATAGCAAAGTATATCAGGCTAATGAAGCTACTATGAAAATGATAATGAATGCTATAAGTGGTAAGGGAACTGAGTATAAAAGCTTAGAAATTGGACATTTTGCAAGCAATAGGGATGTGGCGGCAATATTAGATGGTAACCGTTTCTTTCAAAGACATGCATGTATTGTTGGCAGTACGGGAAGTGGAAAATCATATACAGTTGCTGGTATATTGGAAAAAGCCAATGAATTACAATATGCCAATATGATTGTTTTTGATTTGCATGGAGAATATAATGCGTTGTCCTATGCGGATCAGATTAAGATTTGTGATGAACTGGGTGGCTTACATATTCCATTATGGTTTTTCAATTATGAGGAAATTCATTCGCTGTTTGTTGAATCTTCAGAAGGAACATCAACCAATCAAAGGGCTGCGGTAATCAATTATATTTTGCAGACGAAAAAGAAATATATCAAAAATAACATGAGTGATGTTTCAGAAGAAATCGTTACCGCTGATACACCGGTCCCATTTTCAGCAAAGGAATTGATAGAATATTTGGAGAATCAGAATATATTAGAAGTTGAGACAGGTGAAGTTTATAAAACAGGTGATAATAAGGGACAGGCCAAAACAAAGAAAGGGCAGTACTATGATAAGCTGACCAATTTGATAACTCGTTTGAGAACAAAGATGGATGATAAAAAATATGGATTTGTATTTAACGAAGATGCTACAAAAGAGGTTGATTATTTAAATCAATTTGCTGAAAGGGTTATGGGAAATGATAAATATCGAATTAAGGTAATTGATTTATCGGAGGTTCCATCTGATATGTTAGCAATTATTATTGGAATTGTTACGCGTATTATATATGATATACAGTTTTGGATTACTCCGGCAAAAGATGAGGTACGTCATCCTTTGGTGTTGGTATGTGATGAAGCTCATATTTATATGTCTAATGACATGTCAAAAATGAAAGCGGTTGAGAAGAAGTCTCTTGAGATTTTTGAGAAGATTGCAAAAGAAGGAAGAAAATATGGGATTGGACTGTTGATTGTTTCTCAAAGACCAGCAGAATTAAATACAACAATTATGTCCCAGTGTAATAATATTGTCAGCCTAAAGGTGACAAATGACAGGGACAAATCAGCAGTGGCGGCAATGCTGACAGATTCATTAGTGGGAATTGTGGAAATGCTTCCGAATCTGGATGTTGGTGAATGTGTTGTTGTTGGTGATGCAATTATGTTGCCATCAAAGATTATCCTAGATAAGCCGAAAGAAAAGCCCAAGAGTGCAACTATAGATTTTTGGGATCGGTGGTACGATGGAAAACAGACTGTTTTTGATATTGATGTAGCTACAAAGAATCTGATAAAGCAGTCAAGAGATTAAGAACGTTGATAAATATGTGATGGATAATCATGTATTATCCTTTAAATATTGGGCAAATTTTAAATTGCAAGTGATAAAGGTGTTAAATGGTATGGGTAAACTCAAAGAATATTCTGATACGTTTGAAAATTTATCGGAAGCTATTGTAAAATATTTGTTAAGAGATGTCGATGCTGAAATTATCCAGACAAAATCAAAAAAAGATGGTGGATATGATATCGTTGTTAAATGTCAAGATGGGAATATTAGAAAATGTGCATTGTTTGAATGCAAATTGAGAAATGCAAATTTAAATCTTCGTGATATTGCAGCAAATGTAATAATTGCCTTTAATCATGGAGCTGTTTCTTTTATTGCTATTGCTAATTATAATTTTACAAAACAGACCGGCGAAGAATTGATTGCCTTCTGTCAAAATACAGTATTAAACATCAAAATAATAATTGGTGAAGAATTAAAGCAACTTCTACAAAAAAGTTGCATAGATGTTACTGATGAATTATATAATTGCATAAGTGAAAAGAAAACTATGCGAAGTGAAGAATTTAAGGCATTGCGCATAAATTTCAAGGAAGATATTGTTCAACAAATATTTCCACAAAAAAGAAATTATAACTTGGAAAGTAATCTACTAATCGAAAAATTATTTCCTGATGAAATCACCTATATTTCAGCAGCAGTACAAATGGGAAAATTAATAGCAGTAACTGGTTACATGGGAGTTGGTAAACATCAAATTATTCAAGAGGCATTTGAAAAAATAAATAAACGTATTATAGAAATTGATGCGACATTACATGCAACAAAAGATTTGCTTGTTTTAGACTTGCTAGCAAAAATTTGGGGATTGCCTACAACTAGAATGTTTAAGTTGTTTTCTGAACAAGATATTGACGCAATAGTCGAAATGGTTGGAGATAAAAACAACGAAAAAGATACCAAAGAATTACTTACAGCTATTCTTAACGAAAAATATGCAGTTAAACAAGTTTCTGAATGGAATAATATATTGTTATGTAATTATATTATTAATCTGCTAACATTGCATATAGAAAATGTCGGATTTGTAATTTATATAAGAAAACTTCAATTTGCAAGTGAAGAAATCTATGATTTTCTAATTTATTTCATCAAATATATAGCTGAAAAAAATATTGGATGTGTTATTAGTTATGATATTCCAGAATACACGTTGCAAGATGGAAAAAATCCCCTTGATCAATTGCGTTATATAGATCAATTTAATGAATACACTATAAAACTTTTGACAAAAGATAAGGCACTTCTATTTATACTGCAAATGTATCCAAAACTATCTGGTTATGTGGCAGAACTGATAGTGTCAAAGGTGGGAACAAGATTTTATAATTTATTCCATTTATTAAAAACGCTATTTCCTAATGGCAATACATATACATTAGATAACAGTACTATTATTCAAAAACTACAGTTTTGTTCGCCAAATAATGTGCCTAGTTTATTATCGCAAAGTTTAAAATATTACAATGACAAATATTCTGTTATTTTTAGAATATGCTATTTATTTGAATGTCAAGTACCACTTGAACTATTTGATTATATTGGTGAATCAGAACAGAACTTGGATCATTTAATTGATGCTGGATTATTTGTTTGTAATTCAGGTCTACTGATTGCACAGAACGAATTTGTAAAAGATTGGATTATGCATGCTTATACGTACAAAAGTCCGAGTATATATAATATTGCTAAGCAATTAAAAAATTGTTCTAAGGAGACTATGTATGATATAAGATATATCAATATGTATCATGTTCTTGACCGTAAGGAAGATGCAATTCGTTTAATTGAAAAAAATATTAATACATTGAAAAAGGAGAAGCAGTATTCATCCTTACGAAAAGGTTTACTACAAGCGATAGACATCGCAAATTCATCATGTGACAGAGCACTAGAAATTAAATATTTAATAGAACTGTTAGAAATAATAACTATTCAAAAGGAAGTTACTACAGATGAAGCTAAAATTTATATAGATCGTCTGGATTACTATTCACAAAGCAAAATTTTATCTTTAAAAGAGGAATGTGCTCTTTCTTTTTTTAAGATAAAGCGTGAATTCAAATTGGGAACATATACAAAGACTAGTAATTGTGCAATTGAATTGGCTAAAAGTTATTACGACAACTGTGTAAATAGGATTTATACTGACAATACCAACGATTGGCTTGGACGTATATGTAGTTGTTATGCACTGCTTATCAAATCTACGCAAGGAAATGAAAGTGCTTTAAAAATATTTGAAAGTGCTTTGAAAATTTTTCCAACATCTTTTGATTTGCGAAGAGAATATTGGAGCCATATTGGATGCATGCATTTGTTTGATGACCCACTTAAATCATATCAAAATTATCAACAAATACTTACTCTTTTTAAAGAAGCTCCTGATTCGGCTGCGTTTCCGTTTCACGAATATGGAGATTTAGCTTTGTGTCAATTGGTAGCACATGATTTTCCCATGGCTTACCTGCTTACAAAAGATGCTCTTAAAATTGGATATGCAAACGGGGTATTGGACGAAGAAGGGCGTTGTCTGAATATACGTGGATGTATAGAATGGTGCCAAGGAAACCTATCAGCGGCAGAAGCCAGTTTTCACGAAGCCATTACTATTATGCAATATTCAGAGTATAATCATTACTTGTGGCGGAGCCAACTGAATATACTTCAACTTAGTTTAATTACTGGTAACTATTCTGCTGAAAGATATTCAATATTGGAAATGGTATATACTAATTTTTTCGACCTACTTGCTGTTAAAATAAATGCTCTTTCCAAATTGGATTCAAATTTTTTTCGCAAAACAATAGAATATCACGCTTTGATAATATTAGGTGTCCTATTGGATCAAATAACAGATAATAAAAGAAAACATTTAAAAATATGTGATGAATTTAATTTGGGAAAGCATGACACATTATATCAAAAAGACGTTACGTCCTTTTTGATTGGTAATTACTATTTTATAGATTCTCCCTATATTCAAAATGGCTATATATTTTTTGTGGGTTAATATTATCTCTAAGCAAGAAAAAAATTTCTTCTTGCTTAGAGAAAGATATTAAAAAATTTTCAAGATCATCTTTTAGTTGAGTCGCAAATGATAATGTCGCATTATATTTATGTTCTTGTTCCTGATTCGTTAATGAGATGGAGATACGTTCACCCCACATCTTCGAATTACAAACAGGAGGACGTGTAAACTTTTGCGTATTGCGCGAAGGCCATAAAACATCATTTCCGCCATGTATGATATATGTTAAACAAATTGGTATTTGATGAAAAGCATTTGTATTTTGCAAAAGTTCAATTAGTGCTGCGTGATCACCATGTCTATCTGAAGAATCCGAAACAATGATTATGTCAGGAGAATAATGAACTAAAAACCAATTTAAATCTGACAAAAAATCTATTTTGGTTAGAAAAGATTCATTCCCCGTTCTCATTGCGTGTACAGTTTTCTTTCCTGCAGGATGATAGGTTGTACAAGAAACTAAGGATGTCAATAAAGTATCATTTTTCTCAAATTGCATACGCTTTAAAAAGCTATGTGATGGTTTCATCCCAGTATCTCCATAACCTAGGTAAAAGATGGATTCCTTTGCAAGTCCAAGAGATGCTAGTGCTTGTTCGCTTTCATAGTAACGCTTTTCTGCAATATCAAATCCATGATAATCACCATTTGTTGCAAAAAGAACTAGAAAATCATCCCCGTGTTTTATACATTTTTGAATTAATCCCCCCGCTGCTAAAATTTCATCATCTTGATGTGGGGCAATGAGCAATATTCTCATAGTCTACTCTCCATATGTAAAAGAACATTTAAAACATTTAAATAGTACGGATTTACTTCATTTTGCATTACACTTTCTAAAATTGTATTGAAAAACAGTTTGTAAGATACAGATTCTATAATCTGCTTTTTATTACAGTTTTGTGGGATATGTTGTTCTAACAAAGTAATCCAAGTATTTGATGAAACTTTTTTTTCACCAATTATTATGTCCAGGAGTAAATCTGCTATCATATATTCTACTTGTCCGATAGTTCGTTTTTCACGATCAATTAAATTTAAATTTCCGTTGTCAAGCATAATATGTTGCAGACTTATATCTGAGGTAATTTCATACCAATTTATGTTAAGCGGCAACTTCACTACGTGAGAAAATGAATTGCACAACCCATATAGGAAAGCTTTTTGCTCAAAATCAAAGGGCAAACTGTTGTAATCAAGTATATATTGAGCCATTTTCCATCCGACAAATGGTAGGAACGAGCCATTAGATTCAAAGTAATAATCCGGAAATTGCATAGACAGAGCGTCTAATAAAGAATCTATATCTTCTATAGTTTCCATTTTGTTACTAGATAGAATCTTCTTATATTGGCAAATATCTTCATCAGAAAGTCTTGTTTTTTGACTTGCTAAAAAATTGATAATGTTAGGATACTCTTCAATACTTGGAGTGAATGAATCTAACTTTCGAAGCAAAAGCAGTTGGTGAACGTCATCTTTTCCAATAAAAATGTCGTTGGAGGATTTTTCATATGCAGCAACTTCATATTTATAAAAATCCCAAGCATTTCTCACATAATTTGTCTTTTGAAAAGGCAGTACAAGTGGACTTAGAGCCAATCGAGTGTATGGATGTTTAATAACGTAGCTATTTTTTATACTTTGTACAAAATAAATATCTGATGTACCGAATGTTGTATTATAAACGAAATTAGAAATAGCTTTTTCGCCAGTTGTTTTTTCAAAGAAATCACCTAACAGATGGTCTGAAAGAGATAAATTCCTATATGGGAATAGATTGATTTCACGCTTGGCAAAATGATTGGAATTGTTAGAAGCAGTGTATTTTTTGCATGTTGTTTTTAATCCATATGCCATTAAATGATTACCAATAAAATTCCATTCTGATATCACTTGAGTTGCCGTTTGTCGTGCATTCTCACCTAATGCATTTGACAAAAATGGTTGACGAATAAAATGCTCCATTCTCATAGAAAGAGCATTTTCATCCCCATGATTAACTAAAAAACCATTATCCCAATCGTGAACTAAATCTAATGCGAAACCATTTGGTGATGCAATTACAGGAACGCCTTCGCTCATCGCTTCTGTTATAACACGTCCTCCAGGTTCGTAAAGAGAATTAGTTATCAGTACCAATGTTTTAAGCAGAAGCGTGCTTGCTCCAATTGCGTCAATACATCCCCACCAAATTATTTTTCCATCTTGCTCTGCTTGATGGATATAGTTTTCTATAGCTTGGCATTTATTACGTATTATATTGATTTCCTTAATACTTCCGCCTATTAACCACAAAGGAGGACATAACTCCTCATATTTTCGATAAAGAGAACACCATGCGTTTAAAATATGGTCTACGCCTTTACTTTCATCAATGCGTCCAAAATATGTAAATGCTTTATATACCCAAAATGAATCATTTACATTATTTTCAAAGGCATTATTATACTGTAAGGAAGCTGAAAGTTGTGCCTCTGTAGAAATTTTACTATTTAAACGAGGAAAACCATTAATGTCTCTAGAAGGAAGAATAAATGATGGATGGATATATTGGCCTGCCACAATAATTTTTTGGGGAGAAATGCTGTAATATTTTATCAAATCATTTTTTTCATCTTTGGAAACACAAAGTATCCATTGAGCATAATCATAAATAAGCTGTTCATAACTAGCTCTTTGAGGCAGCGGCTCATAGGCGCCTCTCGCTTGACGTCCATAAGAGTTCGAAATTACACTATGCACTAATGGAATATTATATTTTTTTGATAGTTCTACTCCTAATCTGCCACTGTTCCAATAAACACTATGAATTACCTGTGGAAGTTCACCTCTATCTTCAATAATCTGTTGTATAGCTGATAGATTATAATCATGGTATGTATATAGTATTGTTTTATCAATAGGTGCAGGATCTCCGTTTTTCAAACGATAAATTGTACAACAAGAGTTATATTGCTCTATATCAGGCAGTTCTTGCATAGCTTTTCGAGTAACGAGAATACAATTTAAATGAAGCAATCCAAAACAATCCAATAATTCTCGCATGTAGGTGTGTGTTCCACCCCATTCATCATATCCAGGTGGCATTGCAGGATCTGCATGAATAGTAATAAGTAATATGTATGACATAATCTAGCTCCTTTCACTTTGATTTTCGATAAATAATACATGATTATCCATTAAAAAAAACAATCCATCAAAAACGATGGATTGTAAAGAAGTCTATATATGAAAATCCTTCCTAGGATGTTTTGATATTAGAATATCCCGCTGTTTAGAAGTGGTTACATGTGTGTATATCTCAGTGACATTGATGGAACTATGTCCTAGCATTTCCTGAATATACCGGATATCGACATCGGCTTCTAATAAGCTGGTAGCGAATGTATGCCTGAACATGTGAGGGGTGATATGTAAATCTATATCGGAGAGAGAGCAGTACTTATTTATCATCCTGCGAACGGCTTGGTCAGATAGAGGTTTGCCATTTTGGTTAGCAAAAAAATGATTGCAGCTTTTAATTTCAGCTTGGAATTCAGCCTTATATTCTTCCATTATTTGAGAAACAGAATCATTGCCAATATGAATACGCCGCTCTTTATCGCCTTTACCATATATGAGGATGCTCCCATCATGTAAATTTATATCTTCGTTTTTTAATGAGCAAAGCTCAGAAATTCTCATACCGGTAGCAAATAACAGCTCGGATACGGCTGCATCACGCAATGCATTTCTTCTCTGATAATTAGTTTTAGCGTTGTCCCGCTGTGCATAAATCATAGTAAGAAATTTTTCTACTGTATGTAGTGGGATAATTTTGGGTAATATGGTAGGTTCACGAAAGTGCACCTGTATTTTGGAGAATGGATTTATTGCGAGTAGTTCTTTGTATTCCAGATAATGGAAGAATGCTTTGATTGAGGCTATTTTTCTTTTTACGGTTTTGGGTTTATATTGTTGGTGGAGCGTGACAATATAATCCTCTAGATCGTTTGTTGTGATTTCCGTTATTTTCTCAAGACATGGTTCCTCAGAGAATTGTCGCAAGTCAATCCGATATGCTTTTAAAGTCTTTTCATCCAGACATTTTTGTGTCCTGCAGTATTCCAAATAGTTTTCAGTAAGTGTTTGTAAGTTTTCCATGATGTTCTCCTTTGTTTGGCGTTTTTAAAATAAATTGATAAAATTATATCGTATACAAAAGTTCTTTTCTTTACAAAAAGTACCTTTATGATACCAGTCTGAAATCCGATGAGCACGGACTTTTTCAGATATAGTTGTTGGAGCTGTACATAAAAATGCTGTAATGTCTTTAATGGGAGTTATAAACATAACATGATTGTATGAAAGAGTAAATATCTACTGTGCGAGAGTAAATTCCATCACCCATTGGGGCATGCGGAATTTAGAAATTCATTTTAGCAAAGTGTAAAACTTTCTTTGTGAACATCCATTCCTACGTAAACTGTGTTATAATTCATTACATATTGTCTAACTATATATTACGATGTGATTTCGAGCTATAAAGGAGAGGTAAAGAATGGATGAGCATGATGTAGTGGAAGCTGGAACTGATTTACTTTTTGGGGATTCTAAGTCAGTATTAAAAAAAATAGGTCTTTCTATTTTTGAAAAGAAGGAGTTTGAGGCTATATTCGTATTGGCTGGGAAAACGGTTGCTGAATATGAAAAAGATAACACAGAGCAGAATGACATTAGGAGGATTTTGTTCTGTGAGGAAACTATGAGACTTTTAGCTAATGAAATAAGAAAGAGTAATAGTTTTGATTGGCTAAATGATTTGGATAGATGTGTTAATGATTTACTTTCTTTAAGTGAACTTGATAGCATCAATAAAGCTAGATGCAAGAAACATTTTGAGGATATAGTAATTTATCAAATTAAAAAGTTATTTCCGCAAAGGTATGGTTCTTATTGCCTGGGAGATATCCATGACAATGTTAATAGTTTGATGGCTTCAACGCAATCTAGTAACGAGACGCTCAATAAGATTCTTGAATTGATGAGTCAAAATGATGGTGAATACAATCAAAAGAGTCCAACGACACATGAAGACTGGCAGGATAAGAGTTCATATACATTACTTGAATGGCATTTGGAGAGGGTGGAAGTTGATGGTATATTTGCGCACAAAGATAGCTATACGGATGATATTATTAAACTAACAGAAACGTGGCAAAAGGAACGTGATGAATATCCGGGTTGGTATATTATTCCATATAATACGGCTGTAGAGTTAAGTATGTATACTGACGAGAATGGATTGTTACAAAAGCATGCGACGGAAGATATTGACGTAATGTTGGATTTTGCTTATGAATTGTGCTGGAGACGTATAAAAACAATGCTACCATATAGCGAGTATGAAGTATTTCACTTAAGGCAGATATGGGACAAGTATTATGTAAAAATTAAGGAAAATGCCGGTGGTTCAGACAAAATACGAAAGTGGTTCTATATAGGGCAGATACTGCTTTCTAATTATAGGGAGTCTATGAATTGGAACGAATGGCAGCGTCTTATGGACATTTTGATTGTCTATCAGGAGAGTGGAAATAATGGTAAAGTTGACTTAATGATAGAAAGAGCTAAGGCATGTTATTTTAAATTAGATATACCGAGTTTGAGAAGGGAGCTGGATCAGTGCGATATTCCGGAGGAGTGTTATGAACAGAGACTGTTGGTAATAGGGCTCGATTTGGAATGTGGGAAATTGGAAGAATCACTTGAAAAGTTAAAGCAGCTCAGACAAGATTTAATTTGTAAAGTAGATGAGAATAATGAAAATTATTATTTAAAGAGTTTAGAGGCATCGGTATTACAATTACTTTCTATTTGTCAGCAGGCATATTCTTTGCATAAAGAAATATACGAATTTGAGCAAATGGGAATAGATGAGATATTAGAAGAGATTGACCGGAAGAAAGAATTTTTTAACTGGGAATCATGGAAAAATAATGTTGCTAAAGAACTTTTTAACCATTGTGTTGATAACCAATTTGAAAAGGGAACATTTGAACTAAACAGGAGCACAATGACCATATGCTCATATAGTCGTTCGGGTCATGCGGAAGGCTACCAGCTTTATAAAGTGTTAGAGAAACTTGGAATCCCATTTAAATGTGGATGCGTTACTGTTATTTCAGATATGGAATTGTCTTTGATATCTTCTATTTACGATATTAATAATAGACTGGGTTTGTTGCTGTTAGTTCGTTGTTCAAGTACAGGGACAATAGAAAAACTTGTTAATAGAAAATTTGTAATGGATTTAGAGAGTGGGTATATTGACGATGTTCTAGATATTTTAATAAATGCTATTGAGGTTAATATCGGTGAAATAATTGCAATGGGAAATGGTTTCTCGGAATATTTAGCTGGGCATATAAGGGAAAATGTTCCTATATTATTGCAAAGATTTTCAAGTCGGGCATCTGAAAGGATGCAAAAAAAGGAATTACAGTTTATTCAGAGAATTATGAGTTATAGGAACATTCCACCTCGATTTGAAGTAACTCAATTAATGGATAAGCTATTACGGCAAATATCCGAACGTATGAAGGTTAAGCTACTTCCTCTAATGATGGAAACTGAGATTGTAGAGCAAGTAACAATGCATTCGAGAGTTGACGGTTCAAATGGAATAGATATTTTTGACTGTTATTTTAACAAGCAAGGATTGGATACTTTGTTTGAAGAATGTCATGTGTTGATAGATGAAGATGTGATAAATTGGCTATTAAAAGATGATTGGAAGTCTGATTACGAATGGAAGACAAAAGTCGTAAGATTAAAGATTTTAGATGAATATCATCTTTTAAGTAATAAACAGCATGATGAATATGTGAAGTTACTTTGGTCAAATATTGACGAGAAAACTCAATTGCCAAAATTGGCCGGTTATTACTTATGGGTATATGAAACGCTACCATACATTGATGAATCAATTCCAAAATTGTCGGTTAAGAATTATTTTATTACATATGATATTGCTACGGATAGCAATGATTTATATTTAAAACAATTGACACTTTTATGTGCGAATGTGGAGCTAGGCTATTGGAATGAAAAAGAGGTGCTTATTATTCTAAATAAGATAAGTAAATACTGGTACAAAATTGCAGAGAATACAGCGAATATTATGTTTGAGGATAATTCTAGAAAGGCCGTATATGCAATAGCAGCTATGCTGGAAAATTGCAATGGTATGATTTCCGATGAAGCACGAGAGATTCTTATTAAATTGGCACATGAAATGAATGAAAAGGGGATTTATACAAAGTGTTTTGATATATTTATTTTACGGGATGAACAATGGGAACGTGATGTACAAGAGAATATTTTTGCAATGAATGAATCTCAATCAATAGATTCTCTTAGAGCTATGGAAAAGTATATTAAACGTTATCCTGATAGTGTTATTACTAGGGAAATGCTTGAAAAGATAGTCAAATTAATTGAGCTTAGGAAAGAACCGGGACTGCTTTCTGCTATATGGATATTACATAATCTGGTATATACGAAGAATACGGTTATAGATACTATTGGAATTGAAAGAATAGATAGATTACTGTTTTTTTTGGCAGAATTAATTAACTACGATAATACTGCTATGAAAGATATTAAGCATTGTATTGAGCTTCGACAGGCTTGTGCGGCTCTGGCTTTTAGACTATTTGATTGGAAGACAGTAAATTGCGGTAAGGGTGTGGAAAAATGGCATGAGATTTGTAAATCATCTGATGAGGCAAACGAGGTACGTAATCAGTGGATATGGTAAATTTTGCAGGAACTTACTAGTATTTTTGGGTTTTTAGCTATACTATTACTCATGGATATTTATCAGGTATGGGTATCTTACAATCCTGCATGGACCTGGCGGAATATTATATTTACTAAATACATTGGGAAGATAGCACAAGCATTTCAGATGATGAACTTCGTAAAATCAATACAGAGTATACTTTGGTAAGGATAATAATAAGACACAAAAATAGCCACCCCGACCTGCAAGTTGAGCGACTATTTTTAGTTAATTGATTTAATGGGGCAGCCGTCTATCGGTGGCCCCCTTTTTGTATAATTAATATATCATGTATTGGGTTAAAATCCAACTCATAAATCGTAAGTAGGAAGGTAAGACAATGGAAGCCGATACATTAATTAGAAAAATTCGTATGTCCTGTCCATTATGTGGCAAAACACATGAAGTTGAAGAGAGAAAAAGAATCGCAACCATTAATTTAAAAGGCGAGGATGTAACCTACAAAGAAAGGTTTTATTTTTATGCAAATGCTGATGAGGATGAGAATGAATTTGAGACGGGAGCAATGACAAATGAAAATCTCCTTAATGCAAGAAATGCATATAGGGAAAAGAGGTAAAATATAAATTGTTTTTTTGATACAAATCCGTTATACTATAGAAAAGTGTAGCGGATTTTTGTTGAGGTGGAGATGTGAAAAAAAGTAAAACGAATATTTTGAATAATTTTTTCTCCAAAAACACCTTTTATCATTGTTATAGCGAAGGACAGGACAAGACATATATACAGGTTATTAATAGATATATTGATCAGCCGGTAGGAAAGAATAATAAGCAGCTTGTGAGTGAAATGTACCATGTTCTTAAGCAAGACTATAGAAATGAGTATTTTTATAAGAATACATTGTTAAATAAGCTGCTTTTGGGCGTGCATAGCGTAAATACAACAACGGCTCTGACAGAGATACCGATTGCGAATTCCAAGGCAGATTTTGTGCTTATTAATGGAAAGGCTGTTGTTTATGAAATAAAGACAGAGTTAGATAATCTGGAGCGGTTAGAGAATCAGATTAATGATTATTATAAGGCATTTGATCATGTTGCTGTAGTTACATATAATGATAATGTAGAGGCTGTGAGAACAAGGATTCAGAATATCGGTAAACCGGTAGGTATATATGCTTTGCAAAAGTCAGGAGTGCTTAAGACTATACAACGGCCAGAGAGATATTGTGAAGCATTAGATACTGGTGTTTTATTTAGATTACTAAGAAAATCAGAGTATGAGAATGTCATTATGGACAAATATGGGGCGTTGCCGGAGACTTCTGATTTTAGATATTATAATGAATGCAGGAAGTTATTTGTACAGCTTCCTATAGATGAATCCTATAGTGAGGTTTTGAAGATATTAAAGAGAAGAAGTAATATAATCAAGGATGAGTATGATAATATTCCTTATGAATTGAAATTTTTGGCTTATTTTATGGGCTTAAAGGAAGAGGATTACGAAAAGATTGATGTTTTTTTAAATGAGGCATATGGAGGGGTGTAGAATGTATTTTCCTTATTTACGTGGACGGCAGTTTGAATTGATTGCCTTGAGGGAATTAATTGAAAATGATTGTATTAATAGTTCAATCATTCCTATTATTGAGCCGGTAAAGCCGACGGCTACTTTACTTAAGACGATAGAGGCTTTTGTGAGCAGAGACAGGGAAATAGCTGTAGTTATGAATCCGGAGGTTGGGGCTTTTGTTGATAAACTATCGGGGCTGAGAACAGAAAATTCTAAACTGGCAAATAGTTTATTAGATTTACTTGAAAACTGCAATAAAGTGATTAAAGCTTATATCATGAATAAAGAAAGTGCTGTGTTTTTGGCGGGCAATAATGATAAAGAGAATAAACTGATAATAAATCGTGACAGGGATAGCCTAAATGATTTTTTGGATGTTTATGATGGTGTGTTGCCTAGATTTACTTTGATTCCGGATGATAGGGCATTTAAAAGAATGGTTCCGGATTCAAAAGTATTATTAGAGGATTGTTTTAACAAAAAGGTTCGCAACGTTGATTATCTGGATAATGAGGATGAATTCTTTACAGACAATAATATTTACTTTGAAGAAGATGATCTGGTTGGGTTTTCTGATTATTCAGTTGTGGGGGAAGAATTTAATGAGTCAGGATTTGCCCCGGTTGCTGTGGCAATACACATAATATATTTTGATGAGAATAAAGCATTACGAATCCATCATTTTGTCTCTGATTCAAATACCGGAATCGAGGATCCGGCAGGTAAATTCGGTGAAGCTCTTGAGAAGCTGGTGGAGTGGTGCAATAGGCATAATGTTCAAAGTACGTTGGGAATGAAGGGCTTTTATGATTGCTATAATAGCGGCAAATATCCTGGATTGGGAACTGTAAAGAAGTATTCTATAATGCATCATTTGGAGTTGGTTAGTGATTATTTAGGGGGAAAATAATAAATATGCAAATTGGTTCAGAGTGTTTTAAAGATGAACAGCTCTGCTATATGATTGAGAGCGCACAGAAACTGGGGAGATGTGATATAACAGGTAGGGACAACTGTTTTGTGTATGATACAGACAATGATTTCTATTTAAAGGAATACATTGAAGAGCTTATCGATGTATTCACTGTTGCCAAATATATGGGAGTTGATGAAGCTGATGACAGAGTTGCATACATTAGTACTTTTTTATGTAGCTGGAATGTATTTTCTGTTGATGCTGATAGGATACGGGAGATTATTCGTGCAATCTGTCAGCAAAGATATAATGATGAGCCTGAATTATTTGATGAGAAAGTGACTATTAGAGAGCTCTTTTCTTCCGATGAAATGGAACAGAAATGTATATTAAAGACATATAGCTGGTCTGATTTTTGTTATAACATTAAGCATGTCAACAGATTCCATTCTCAGCAATTCAACCTTAAGCAGCTTAAGATATTGCTTGAAAACATGGTTTTTGATTTTCAGGCAGGAGCGTTGAATTTATACCGCTCCAGAATATGTGACGAAAAAAGTTATGATGAAGGCTATCCTCAAAGAAAAATGGGAGCACCGCCGATTGCTTTTACAACGTCAGGAAGGACAAACTCAGAAGGAATTCAATGTTTGTATTTGGCTAGTGATACGGATACGTCATTTCACGAAGTCAGAGCTCGGGATAATGACCGTGTTTCTCTTGGAACGTTCAATCTGGTTAAAGATATTAGAATCGTTGATCTGACTATGTTTGATAAAATTGGACCATTTTCAGTTCCTGATTTTGACATGACATGGTTTGCCATTAATATAGATATTATCAGAAAAATCGGAAACGAGGTTGCTATGCCGATGAGGCGATTTGATAGTGTACTCGACTACATCCCTACACAGTACATTTGCGATTTTGTTAAGCATCTGGGATATGATGGCATTAGATATAAAAGTACCTTGTCAGAGGGCGGAGTTAATTATGCTATCTTTGATGAAAAGAAGTTTGAATGTGTTGATGTGAAAGTGGTACATATTGAAAATATGCAATATGAATGGCATTATCTTTCAAAATAAAAACCAATAAGGTATTGCAAAGATTAGAAGTAAAAGGGAATGAGACAAAAAGAATTTACACAGAAAACAGCATTATCAAAGGATGAGTTGAATCGTATATATAAATATAGAAACAATAAGATTATACAATGGGTTTTCCTATTAGCGGTAGTCTTATTGCTGTTAGTAATAATGATATCTTATTTGACAAAAGAGTTTATGAATAGTCTTTCTATAGATATAATTTGGGATATATTATTTGTAGTATTATTTATATATATATCCATACTTTGTATGAAAAATATCAGAAAATTGAGAAATATTAAAATTGATTCGCTTAGTGTACGAAGAGCTGTAATTACAGAAAAACAGTCTGTGAAAAGTAAGGATTTAATTAATAGGTCAAGAAATAGATTTGTGGCTGCAAAAATTGATGATAATGTTACCTTATATGCTATGTGTTCTCAAAAAGAGTATGAAAGAACGATAGTTAACAAGTCTATTGGATTATTTTTTACTCTTGGAGATGATACTATAAGGGTTATTGTTCTGTAATGTGATTAATCTTAACTTTGAACTATAACTAAGAAAAGCAAGCAATATTCATGCACGGTGAAAGAGCTCGGTTGAAGTGAATTTTTATGCAATTTTACCACTTCACTGCACTAAAATTTAATATTTTTTTTACAAAATATGCAAAATATGACAAAAAGTACTGGACAAAATGTCCTATATAAGGTAAAATGCATATATGCAATCAAGCAGCACATTTGAAGGTTGTGCAGATAGTATTGGGCATATTTTACGAATTGGGGGGATTTTTCATGAGAATATATCATGCTAAGGATTATGCAGATATGAGCAGAAAGGCTGCAAATATCGTATCGGCACAGGTGATTATGAAGCCTAATTGTGTATTGGGACTGGCTACAGGCTCTACACCTATCGGCTTGTATAAGCAGCTCGTTGAGTGGTTCAAGAAGGGGGATTTGGACTTCTCAGAGGTTATGACGGTGAATCTTGATGAGTACAAGGGACTAAGCCGTGAGAATGACCAGAGCTACTATTATTTTATGCATCAGAATTTGTTTGATCATGTGAATATTCCGGTTGAGAATACTCACCTGCCAAACGGCATGGAGCCGGATTCACAGAAGGAGTGCAAGCGCTATACAGAGCTGATTCAGTCTCTTGGCGGTGTTGATTTACAGCTTCTTGGTATCGGGCACAATGGTCATATCGGCTTTAATGAGCCGGGCGAGTCTTTTGACAAGCAGGTACACTGTGTGAATCTGACAGAGTCTACTATTGAGGCCAATAAGCGCTTCTTTGCATCGGCTGATGATGTTCCGAAGCAGGCTTATACAATGGGCATCAAGACCATCATGCAGGCTAAGAAGATTCTTATTGTTGCAAGTGGTGAGGACAAGGCAGAGATTGTGCACAAGGCTTTCTTTGGACCGATTACACCACAGGTGCCGGCTTCTGTATTGCAGCTGCACAATGATGTTACGCTTGTAGCGGATGAGGCTGCACTGAGCAGCCTGTAAATGTTTTTTAGTTGAGAAGGTGCATGTATATGATAATAAAAAATGCAAGGGTATTTACAGAGGATGGCAGCTTTATGCAAGGCGATGTTGTCGTTAAGGATGGCCGTTTTGACAGTGTTTTGGAGAAAACAGCTGACACGGACGCGGCTAATGACAGCGCATCGCAGGAGATTATAGATGCATCAGGTCTTATCATGATACCGGGGCTTGTGGATATTCATTTTCATGGATGCAAGGGAGCTGACATGTGTGACGGCACTAAAGAAGCACTTGATGTGATTACAGCATACGAGGCTTCTGTAGGAGTGACGAGCGTGTGTCCGGCTACTATGACCATTCAAAGGGATGAGCTTTTGAGGGTCATGAAGAATGCCGGTGATTATGATTATCATGGTGGTGCACATCTTGTAGGTATCAATATGGAGGGACCTTTTATCAGTCCTTCTAAAAAGGGTGCACAGGCGGCAGAGAATATCATGCGATGTGATTATGATTATTTCTGCGAGCTTCAGGATGCGGCCCATGGCTTGATAAAGCTTGTAGATATCGCTCCGGAGGAGCCGGGTGCGATTGAGTTTATAGACAAGGTAAGAGGAAGTGTTGTGGTTTCAATAGCACATACGGCAGCTGATTATGACACTGCGGTAGAGGCTATTGAGCATGGTGCAAGCCATGCCACACATTTGTATAATGCGATGCCACCGCTGCATCACAGGAATCCCGGAGTTATCGGGGCTGTGAGAGATTCAGAAAAGTGTCATGCAGAGCTCATTTGTGACGGTGTGCATATTCACCCGTCGGTTATCAGGGCAACATTTGCCATGTTTGGCGCAGAGCGCATGATTTTAATAAGTGACAGCATGAGAGCCACAGGGCTTGAGGATGGCGAGTATACACTCGGTGGACAGGCAGTGACGGTCAGAGGTCCGCTTGCCACACTCCATGATGGGACAATTGCCGGCTCGGCAACCAATCTGATGGATTGTATGCGTTTCACAGTAAGGCAGGCAGGTATTCCACTTGAGGAGGCAATTATGTGTGCTACAGCCAATCCGGCTAAGGAGATTGGCATCTATGATGAAGCAGGCAGCATTTCTGCAGGAAAGAGAGCGGATTTTGTGCTTCTCAATGAAGATTTGGATATTGTGAGTGTGTATATCGACGGAAAGGAGATATCATGTTAGGTTTTTTTAAGAATAAGTCAAAGGAAAAGGTGATCTGTTCTCCGTGCAACGGCAGAGTGGTTCCTATTACAGAGGTTCCGGATCCTACTTTTTCTGAGAAGATATTGGGAGACGGCGTGGCCGTGATTCCTTCTGAGGGCAGGTTTTACGCTCCGGCGGATGGTGAGGTGACAGCTGTATTTGATACGCTTCATGCTTTTACCATGACGACCACTCAGGGAGTCGAGTTGCTTTTGCACATTGGTCTGGATACAGTGATACTAAAGGGTGCTCCTTTTACATCACATATTTCTGTTGGTGATCAGGTGAAGAAGGGTGACCTTTTGATGGAGGCTGACCTGGAGCAGATTAAGGCAGCAGATCTTAATGTCATTACTCCGGTTTTAATTGGCAACACTGCTGATTATAGTGAGATAAAGATGCTCAAAGAGGGGGATGTATCCGCCGGTGATGAGATTTTAAGTCTCGCGTAGATTTGTATAATAATAACGAACTATATTGGAGTATCTCCAGTTTAGTATATATAATGTAAAGGAGGGGAAATTTATGAAATTTCTTCAAAAACTGGGTAAAGCTTTAATGCTTCCCGTAGCAGTACTTCCTATATGTGGTATCCTCATGGGTATTGGATATTATTTATGTCCTGCAACCATGCAGGGTGGTGACATCGAGGGTGTGCGAAATTTAATAGGCCTGTTTTTAGTTAAAGCAGGGGGCGCCTTGATTGATAACATGGCCATCCTTTTTGTAATCGGCGTTGGTGTCGGTATGTCAGAAAAGAACGACGGTACCGGCGGTATTGCAGCTTTAGCTTCATGGCTGATGATGACAACACTCCTGTCTACAGACTTTGTTACCAAAATCATGCCATCTATCGCTGACAGCGCTACAAAGACACTTGCATTCGACAAGATTGCAAACCCATTTATCGGTATCTTAGCCGGTATCATCGGTTCTTTGTGTTACAACAGATTTAAGGATACAAAGCTTCCTGACTGGTTGTCATTCTTTAGTGGCAAGCGTTGCGTAGCAATTATTGCAGGTGTTGTTTCAATCCTTGTATCTGTAGTATTACTGTTTGTATGGCCATTACTTTTCGGTGCTCTTGTAGCTATCGGTAAAGCAATCGTTGGTTTTGACGTAGTCGGCGCAGGTATCTATGCATTCCTGAACCGTCTGTTAATCCCTACAGGATTACACCACGCATTAAACAACGTATTCTGGTTCGATACTATCGGACTTGGAGATCTCTCTCATTTCTGGGCAGGCGAGACATCAAAGGATGTTTCATGGAGCCTCGGAATGTACATGTCAGGTTTCTTCCCATGTATGATGTTTGGTATTCCTGGTGCTGCACTTGCCATGGTTAAGTGTGCAAAGACTGCTAAGAAAAAGGCTGCCATCGGTATCCTTGCTTCTGCAGCTATCTGTGCATTCATCTGTGGTGTTACAGAGCCTTTCGAGTTTGCATTTATGTTCCTTGCTCCTGTTCTCTATGTGATTTATGCTTTACTTTATGGTATTTTCACAATGATTACAGTAGCTCTTGGATTTAGAGCAGGCTTCTCATTCTCAGCCGGTGCGATGGATTTATTATTCTCATCTTCACTTCCGGCTGCAGCAAAGACATGGCTCATCATTCCTCTTGGAATCGCAGCTTTTATCGTATTCTACATTGTATTCTATTTCGCTATCAAGAAATGGGATCTTAAGACACCAGGTAGAGAGGACGATGATGTTGAAGAAGAGAAGAAGGCAGTGCTTTCTAACAATGACTACACAGCAGTAGCCAAGACTATTCTTGAGGGCTGCGGTGGCAAAGACAATATTGCAAGCATTGACAACTGCATCACAAGACTCAGACTTGAGGTTAAGGATATCACTCAGGTTGATGATAAGAAGATTAAATCTGCAGGTGTTGCAGGCGTTATGAAGCCTGGCAAGAATTCTGTTCAGGTTATTATCGGAACCAAGGTTCAGTTTGTTGCGGATGAGTTTTCTAAGCTTTGCGAATAGATTTGTTCTGCAATATATCAGTGTTGATTCACCTTAGGTGATTCACAAAATTTAATAATACATGATTAAAAGCCACACCGGGTGTTATGCCTGGGTGGCTTTTTTAGTTGGTTCGGGCCGTAAGCTCCGCCCGGTTGTGGTGCACACGGACTCTCGTTTTCGCTACGCTGCGCTGTTAAGATACTGTACGGATTATGCCTTTGGGTTTTTATAGGCTTGACGAAAACGTCGAAACGCGCCTTCCATGGCGCGGTTCTCCTTGACTTGCCTTCCTTGGCAAGTCATTTCTGCTCTTCATGGGCATAATCCTACAGTATCTAAACAGCTTCGCTATGCGCTCTCACGAGAGTCCGTGTTCACCCCGCCGGGCGGGGCTTACGGCCCTTACGCTGTGAATGGAATCCGCTTAGGAGAGAGTTGCGAGTTGCACATTGTTGCAACCGGCAACGGTTTTACCTACGCCTTGCCTCTACGAGGCTGCGATGGGATAAAATAAGAAAGGATTGAAAAACGAACAATTGTTTGCTATAATAAATGAAGCGAGGAAATAAAAGTATATTAGGTTTAGTAATCTAAGTATTCATTTAATTTATTGTAATTAGGGAAAATCTAATATCAATCGTTTGATAGAAAGAGTGATTTTATATGAACATATGGCTAAAGTTAAGGAAAACAGCAGCAATAGCACTTTGTGAATTACTTGCAATTGCTACAATTTTTACAGGCTGTGCCTCCACTGATTTAGCTGGCACTGAAGGTGCCGGGCAAACCGCAGGAGCTGTTGTAGCGGGTGAGGATTCATCCGGTGCTTTAGGCAGCAAGGATACGGCGGATGCAGGAAAGCCGCAGGATGAGCTGGTAAACAATAATTCCTATGTTTCTCTCGATGCGATTCCGGCATATGATGGCAAGGCGTACGTGGCCGTCAACAATAATGAGCCTTTTTTTACGGACAGCGATATGACTACCACTGCTTTTGAAAATTACAGTGATTTGGATTCGCTTGGCAGATGCGGAGTGGCTTATGCAAATATCTGTAAGGAAATCATGCCGACTGAGAAGCGTGGCAAGATAGGTATGATAAAGCCATCGGGCTGGCATACGGTGAAGTATGATGTGATAAAGGACAGGTATTTATACAATCGCTGTCATCTTATTGGCTATCAGCTTGCCGGCGAGAATGCCAATCCAAAGAACCTTATTACCGGTACGAGGTACCTGAATGTGGAGGGGATGCTTCCGTTTGAGAATCTGGTAGCGGATTATGTAAACAATACAGGAAATCATGTGCTTTACAGAGTGACTCCGATGTTCTCGGGCAGCAATCTAGTTGCAAACGGCGTTCTCATAGAGGCAAAGTCGGTTGAGGATAACGGTGGCGGCATACTTTTTAATGTCTATTGCTATAATGTGCAGCCGGGAGTCGGAATAAACTATGAGAATGGTGACAGCTGGCTGGATGGCACCACTCCGCAGCAGAGCGCTCAGACGGATACACCGCAGAATGAAGGCTCGCAGAGCAGCGCTGGAAGCGGGGCAGGAGAATCCGGCTCTTCAGGCAGTACAACAGGAAGTGCATCATCAGGCTCAGACAGCTCAGCAGCAGAAAATAGCGCTGCAGATTCTTCAAACAGCGAGACGATGGTCCATATCACTGCAACAGGCAAGAAATATCACCGTGCGGGCTGTCGGACCTTGAAAAAGAGTGACACAGAGGTAACGCTTGATGAAGCAAAATCCATGGGCCTGTCTCCGTGCGGCATCTGCAATCCGCCACAGTAGGATGAATTGCCATAAACCCTTGACGATTGCAAAACCGAAAAGTATAATAGAATAGCTAATGAATTCAATATTTTAATATAGATGGAGGAAACCAAATGGCACTGAGCAAAAAGCCGGTCAACGGCATGAAGGATATATTACCTGCAGAGATGGAAATCCGTGATTATGTGACAAGCGTGATCAAGGATACATACAGAAGCTTCGGATTTACACCTATAGAGACACCATGCATGGAGAATATAGCAAATCTCACAAGCAAGCAGGGCGGAGAAAATGAGAAGCTGATCTTCAAGGTAATGAAGAGAGGCGAGAAGCTGAATCTGGAGACAGCAAAGGAAGAGTCGGATGTAGTAGACTTTGGAATGCGCTATGACCTTACAGTGCCACTTTCAAGATATTATTCAAACAATGCCAACAACCTGCCATCGCCATTCAAGGCACTCCAGATGGGCAGCGTGTGGAGAGCAGACAGACCTCAGAGAGGCCGCTACAGACAGTTTACGCAGTGTGATATAGATATACTCGGAGAGCCAAGCAATCTGGCAGAGATAGAGCTGATTACAGCAACCACTACCACAATCGGCAGGCTTGGCTTCGAGAACTTTGAGATAAGAATCAACGAGAGAAGAATCCTAAAGGCAATGGCTGCTTACAGTGGTTTCGCTGAGGAGGACTACGACAGCGTATTTATCACTCTCGATAAGATGGACAAGATAGGAGTGGACGGCGTTGCAAGTGAGCTTGCACAGGATGGCTATCCACAGGAAAATATTGACAAATATCTTGATTTGTTCAAGCTTTTGGAGCAGACAAGGGATGTCACTGAGGGTGTAAATTTACTTTCAGAAAAGCTTGGAGAATATTTAGATGAAGAAGTGGTTACAAATATGACAGAGATAGCTACTGCTGTTAATGCCACAAAGGGAGCAAAGTTTGAGCTCGTATTTGACCCTACACTTGTTCGTGGAATGAGCTACTACACAGGAACTATTTTTGAGATATCAATGCCTGAGCTTGGCGCAGCCTGTGGCGGTGGCGGACGATATGACAAGATGATTGGAAAGTTTACCGGAAATGATGTACCGGCCTGTGGTTTTTCAATCGGTTTTGAGAGAATTATCCTGCTTCTCATGGAGAGCGGCTTCAAGATTCCTGAGAGTCCAAAGAAGGTAGCTTATCTGGTTGAGAAGAAATATCCGGCAGACAAGCTTGTTGATGTCATGAACCAGGCAAAAGACGCAAGAGCAAACGGACAGCAGGTGCTTGTCGTGCGCATGAATAAGAACAAGAAATTCCAGAAGGAGCAGCTTATGAAAGAGGGCTACGAGGAGTTTGTTGAGTTCTTCAACAGATAGGAATCTGATAAGCAGCAGATTAGCTGTGTAGCAGCGGTACCAGACAGTTATTAGAATAAATATATAGTAGAATATAAGGAGTGTAAAATGGCAGAATCAATGCAGGGCTTACATAGAAGCCATAGATGTACAGAGGTATCAAATGCCAATATCGGTGAGAAGGTCACCGTGATGGGCTGGGTACAGAAGAGAAGAAATTTAGGAAGTCTCATTTTCGTAGATTTAAGAGACAGAAGCGGAATACTTCAGATTGTGTTCGGTGAGGAAAATGTAGGTGCAGAGGGCTTTGAAAAGGCAGGCACCTTAAGAAGTGAGTTCGTCATCGCAGTTGAGGGAACTGTCCAGAAGAGAACAGCCGCTGTCAATGAGAATCTAAAGACAGGTGATATAGAGGTTATTGCTACATCAATCAGAGTGCTTTCAGAGGCACAGACACCTCCGTTCCAGATTGAGGAAAATTCAAAGACCAGCGAGGACATCAGACTTAAATATCGTTATCTGGATCTTCGCCGCCCTGATATTCAGAGAAACCTTATGCTTAGAAGCAATGTGCTTCGCGTGATGCGTGACTTTATGGCAAACGAGGGCTTTTTGGAGATAGAGACACCAATCCTTTGCAAGTCTACACCGGAGGGCGCCAGAGACTATCTCGTGCCAAGCCGTATACATCACGGACATTTTTATGCGCTTCCTCAGTCACCACAGCTCTTTAAGCAGCTTCTGATGGCTTCAGGCTATGACAGATATTTCCAGATTGCACGATGCTTCCGTGACGAGGATCTGCGTGCAGACAGACAGCCGGAGTTTACACAGGCCGATATGGAGCTTTCATTTGTAGATATTGATGATGTAATCGAGGTAAATGAGAGACTCTTAAAGCACCTTTTCAAAGAGGTTATCAATGTGGATGTTGAGATTCCGTTTAAGCGTATGCCTTGGCAGGAGGCTATGGACAGATTTGGCTCTGACAAGCCTGATACACGTTTTGGCATGGAGCTTTGCGATGTTTCGGATGTGGTAAAGGGCTGTGGCTTTGGAGTATTCACCGGAGCTCTTGAAAACGGTGGCTCTGTCCGCGGTATCAATGTAGAGGGACAGGCAAAGATGCCTCGTAAGAAGATTGACAAGCTTGTAGAGCATGCAAAGGGCTGTGGAGCAAAGGGACTTGCTTATCTGTGCATCAATGAGGATGGCACATACAAGTCATCATTTGCAAAGTTTATGACAGAAGCTGAGCTTGATGCACTTGTTGCAAAGATGAACGGAAAGCCGGGAGATTTACTTCTTTTCGCAGCCGACAAGAATAAAATTGTATGGAATGTACTTGGAGCGCTTCGTCTCATGCTTGGAGCTGAGCTTGGACTGATTGATGAGAACAAGTACAATTTCCTCTGGGTAACAGAGTTCCCACTCCTTGAGTGGTCTGATGAGGAAAACAGATTTATGGCAATGCATCATCCTTTCACCATGCCTATGGAGGAGGATTGGGACAAGATAGACTCAGATCCGGGCGCAGTTCGTGCAAAGGCATATGATATAGTACTCAATGGTACAGAGCTCGGTGGAGGCTCAGTGCGTATCCATCAGGATGACATCCAGGAGAAGATGTTTGAGGTGCTTGGCTTCACAAAGGAGCGTGCGCATGAGCAGTTTGGATTCCTGCTTGATGCATTCTCATATGGTGTACCGCCACACGCAGGACTTGCCTTTGGTGTTGACCGTATCTGCATGCATATGCTACATACAGACAATATCAAGGAGGTTATTGCATTCCCTAAGGTAAAGGACGCTTCGGACCTCATGTCAGAGGCACCCGGAACTGTAGATCCAAAGCAGCTTGAGGAGCTTGGAATAGCTATAGCTGCAGAGGAAGATGAGGAATAACACTATAATATGAATTTGAAAAAAAATATTTTCAATGCGATTACCATAATACTGCTCGCCGCACTTATTGCGGGGGCAGTATTGCTTAATAACAGAATAAAAAAGCTCGAGACACAGATGTCATACACCTCAGACAACACATCAGTGATACTTTCAGATGTGCAGACCATGCAGGATGATATCAAGTCAACTCTTGAGGAGGAGGCCAGCCTCATAACAGACTGGGATATTTCCTTAAAAAGTGCAGACTTTACCGATAAGACATACACAGTCTCTGTCTCGGTGGTGCCAAAGGAGTACACAGAGGATACAAAAACCAGTGTATTTTTCGGTACAAACGAGATACCGCTCGAGCTAAACGGCATAAAGTATACGGGCGAGGCCACGCTTCCACTGTCTGAGGACTATGCAGGCAACGTGACATTTCTGTTTGTTGATGGAAATAAGAGAAGCACAGAGGTACTCGATGAGTTTGAAGGTGTGACATCAGTGTTCAAAAATGTAGCATCCGGCATACTTGCCAATAAACCAACCTTTGACAATGGCAGCATAAAGCTTGGCACAGATGTAGATGTAGCGGTCATGGGAAATGATTACTTTGACTTTAACAGTGTGCAGCTCGTGGTGGCAAGCTCAGATACAGAGCTAAAGACCTACGATATCAGACAGCTGTTGGCAGAAAACGGCACAGACAGTGCAGACTCTGCAGACACAGACTCCATCACATCAGCCTTAAGCCGGAAGGATGATGCCAAAAAAGATGGCTCAAAGAATAACACGGAAAATGATACCTCTGATGCCTCAAAAGAGGACGACGGTAAGCTCCATAGCCTCGAAGGCACAGTCAAAATCGAAGACTTAATCCCTGTCACAGCTGCAAGCAATATCAAAATATATGTCAAAGCAGTATCGGCACAGGGCTACACCTTCACATATGACCTGTTCGATGGTACCGTAAATCAGGACATCACAGACTTTGAAACCACAGCCGACATATCCGGCGGCGACTACACAGTAACCGACCCGGCCGGCAGCAAATATGAACCGTAAAATATGATATAAGCGTAATTATTTAAAATCAGTTTTTCTTGTGTTTTCAAGGCGGCTCAGAATATTTATTTATAAACAATATATAACTACTAAATAAAGCTCATTTCGCATCTGAGAAATGAGCTTTAAATTTAAGAAGAAAAAAGTGCCGGACAAAATTTCACGCCAGTGAAATAAGTCCGGCACTGCCAGAATGCAAGGTAGCAAAGCGCCTCGCTCATAAACCTGAATTAGCCGGAGAGTACACGGTGTGTTCCGAAGAAAAATGTGAACTGCCGCGGAGTTCCATAAAGTAAAAAAGAAAGAAAATGTAAATAAAACCGTAATCTGTCCGGACAAATAACCGCGGCTGACTTCACATTTTTCTGAGGAATATACTGCGTGCTATGCCGGCAGCTTCACAACCTAAAAAGCGAGGCGCCCACCACACCTATCATATGATGAGCTGCGCCTCACCCTTCTTTTTTGCTGAGCGGCAGCGTAAATATAAACTCAGTTCCCACACCCTCAGTGCTTATCACATTTATATTCTCACCATGCGCCTGCACGATTTCTTTGACTATAGACAGGCCAAGTCCCGTACCGCGCTTATCCTTTCCGCGGGATAAATCACTCTTGTAGAAGCGCTCCCAGATCTTTGAAAGGCTGTCCTTCGGTATACCGATACCGTGATCCTTTACTGATATAAACACCTTTTCATTTCTGATACTCGTCTCAATCTTGATACTCGAATCATTATTTGAAAACTTCACAGCGTTGTCAATCAGGTTGTAAAGAATCTGCTGGATTTTGACCATATCACCGCGCACGAAAAGCTCTTTTCCGGTGAGCAGCAGGTCAAAGCTTAAGCCCTTTTCACTGCATTTACCCTCGAATGTGAGGATTGTCGTGCGGATCATTGTATTGATGTCAAAATCAGCAATATCCAGGTGTATGCCGTGATGACCGAACTGGTTCAGATCGATAAGACTCTTGGTGAGCTTATTAAGCCTCTCCGTCTCAAAAAGTATGATATTTAAATATTTATCCTGCATCTCAACAGGGATGGTTCCGTCCAGCATGGCCTCCACGTAGCCCTTTATCGAGGTAAGAGGGGAGCGGAAGTCGTGTGACACGTTGGAAACAAACTTGCGCTGATCATCCTCAAGCGTATCTAGCTCCGTTGCCATGTAGTTGAGTGTGTTTGCCAGATAGCCGATTTCGTCATTGGAATGTACATCAATCTGGGCAGTGAAATCACCCTTTGCATACTTCTTTGCGGTCTTTGTGATTTTGGAGATAGGACGGTAAATAGAGCGGCTCATCATGACAAGCATAATAAATGCCACTGCAAAAATGAGCGCTACAGTGTAAAAGGAGATATTCATAAAACCGTTTACACCTGCCGTGATATGGCTCATTGTCTTGTGAATGACTATGTAGCCGATATTCTGGTACGAGACATTTACCGGGGAAAATACGGATAGCATCTTATGCTTGAAGGAGCCGTAAAAATCTCCAATCATATAGTTGTCGCTGCCAAAATCGGTGACATCAAAGTCATTTATCACTACAGGCTTAGAACTGTCATTTTGGGTATCAATGCCTATTGACGGATCATCTGAGTCCATGAGCAGCTCACCGTCAGGGCTGACCACCCATACCTTGGCATCCATATAGTCGGCTACGATTTTCATGTGATTCTGGAAATCGCTAAGCGACATGGATGAGCCAAAGTATTCGGCGGCGTAATCACCTGCAATGATGGATGCTTCCCTGTAGAGATTGGAAGCCTCCTGTTTTTCGATATAGTCTGTGGTGAGATGCTGTGTAAAGGTGCATATAATGAAAAAAGCGATGACACCGTAAATCAGGTAGCTGATTAACAGCTTAGTGTAGATGGTGTGCTTCATTATTATTTTACCTCAAACTTGTATCCGATACCCCAGACAGTTGCGATGCGCCAGGTTGGCTTGTCCTTGATTTTCTCGCGGAGACGCTTTACATGCACATCGACAGTGCGGGTGTCGCCGACATATTCATAGCCCCATATGTTGTCCAGAAGCTGCTCCCTTGTAAACACCTGATTTGGAGATGAGGCAAGAAAATATAAAAGCTCAAGCTCCTTTGGCGGCATATCAATCTGCTGTCCGTCATAAGTGACAGAGTAGTTGGACAGATTTACAATAAGCCCCGGGTACTCCACACACTTGATATCTACGGAAGCATAAGCCTCCGGCTTTGCAGGCTGGAAGCGTCTGAGCACGGCCTTGACTCTTGCCACAAGCTCCTTTGAGTCAAAGGGCTTGAGTATATAGTCGTCGGCGCCAAGCTCCAGGCCTAAAACCTTGTCAAATACCTCGCCCTTTGCGGAGAGCATGATAATCGGCACATCGGACTTTGCACGTATCTCACGGCATACCTGATAGCCGTCTATGCCCGGAAGCATGAGGTCCAAAAGAAGCATGTTTGGCTTGTAGTGCTCAAAAGCGATAAGCGCCTGCTCACCATCATTTACGATTTTGGTATCATAGCATTCCTTGGTCAGATATAGAGATATAAGCTCTGCTATATTGTTGTCGTCGTCTACTATCAGTATTTTCTGTTTAACAGCCATTTCTAATCTCCTTCTTGAAAATTATTTATATTCCGTAAAAGTAAATTGTCGTTATTTAAAGGTTGCGATGGTTACTCCGGCATCGCCCTCACCAAACTCACCGAGATGGTATTCCCCAATAGTTTTTGTCCTCTTCAAAAGTCCATGCACAGCCTTTCGCAGTGCACCGGTGCCTTTTCCATGGACAATGCGCACAGATGAAAGATGAGCGATATATGCATCGTCTAAGTATTTATCTAAGAGAGCAAGTGCCTCATCCGTAGTCTTTCCTATCAGGTTGATTTCTGATGAAACTGACATCGATTTACTCATCTTTATCTTGCTTCCGCTGCCGCCGTACTTCTTGGCAGGAGAGACATCATCGTTTAATAGCACGAGGTCATTAATATTAACCAGCGAGCGCAGTATACCCATCTGCACATACAAATCGCCCTTGGCATTTGGCAGAGTGTGGACAGTTCCCTTCAGATTGAGGGAGAGCACAAGCACAGAATCACCGATGCGCAGCTTCTTAGGCGCCTTGTGATTTGCCTTGGCAGTGTTTTTCCTGATGTCTGACAGCTTCTTTTCCTTGTCATTCATCTTGTCACGAAGGGCAGAGCGCTCCTTCTCCATCTGGCTCATAGGAGCCTGCCCCTGTCCGTATTTGTTGAAATTGCGGATGGTCTTGTCGGCGAGCTCCTTTGCATCCTGCAGTATTTTGTAGGCTTCCTCATTTGCTTCGCGTAAAATCTTGTCCTTGCTCTTATCTATGCGCTCGTTTTTTTCCTCAAGCTGTTTCTTGAGCTTTTCAATCTCAGCCTTGTAGCTGTTGATTTCAAGCTGTTCCTTTTCGATAGTCTGTCGCTGTGACTCGAGGCTTGCAATCAGATCCTCAAAATCAAGGTCGTTATCATTAATTCTGCTTTTTGCATCCTCTATGATGCTTTCATCAAGACCAAGCTTTGATGAGATTGCAAAAGCGTTACTCTTTCCCGGAATACCGATTAACAGGCGGTAGGTAGGGCTTAGGGTCTCAACGTTGAACTCACAGCAGGCATTTTCCACACCATCTGTGGAAAGCGCATACACCTTAAGCTCACTGTAATGCGTGGTGGCCATGGTGATGGCACCATACTGGTGCAGCCTGTTTAAAATTGAGATGGCAAGCGCCGCACCCTCTGTCGGGTCGGTTCCCGAGCATAGCTCATCGAACAGGCAAAGGCTTCTGTCATCGGCTTTTTCAAGAATTTTTACGATATTGGTCATGTGAGATGAAAAGGTACTGAGGCTTTGCTCAATACTCTGCTCATCGCCTATATCCGCAAAGACATCCTCAAAGATGGCGAGCTTTGACCTGTCAGCCGCAGGAATGTGAAGACCTGCCTGACCCATGAGAGTCAAAAGTCCGACAGTCTTTAGTGAAACCGTTTTACCGCCGGTATTTGGTCCGGTGATGATAAGCTGCTTATATTCCTCGCCGAGCCGTACATCTATAGGGACCACCTTTTTAGCATCCAAAAGCGGATGACGGCCCTTTCTGATATTGATATGCCCCTCGGTGTTGAACTCCGGTGCCACACCGTTATATGATTTAGCCAAGTTTGCCTTTGCAAAAATGAAGTCAAGCTCTGAAAGAATCTCATAGTCCTGCTCCAAAGCAGCTGCATTCATGGCAACCTTGTCGCTGAGCGCTGCAAGGATTTTTTCAATCTCCTCCTGCTCCTTTATGAAAAGCTCCTTGAGCTCATTATTCAAATTGACGACAGCCATAGGCTCGATAAAAAGGGTAGAGCCGGTAGATGACTGGTCGTGCATCATGCCGGGTACATTGCCCTTTGCCTCAGCCTTTACAGGCAGACAATATCTGCCGTCGCGCATGGTCACAACCGCATCCTGCAGATATGTCCTCGTTGTGCTGTTGTTCATGAGCTTGGTGAGCTGCGCATGGATTCTGTCGTTCATGCCGCGTATGCTCTTTCTTATCTTAAAAAGCTCAGGACTCGCATCATCGGCAATCTCTTCCTCAGATAAAATGCACCTCTTAATCTCATCGCAGAGCGCAGAAACCGGTTCAATCCCTGCAAACAGACCGGAGAGTGAATCCTGCTTCTCATTGTCCATGCCGCTTCTGCCATAAGCCTTAACACGCTTTGCAACCTCTAACAGACTGCAGATGCGAAGAAGCTCGGTCGTATTCAGCGCCCCACCGATATCAAGCCTCTTTAGAGAAGCATGCACATTGTGTATGCCCACGAAGGACACTCCGCTGTCCTTGTACAGGCGGCTTAGTGCATCGGCAGTGGTGGTCTGCAGATGTCTGATTTCGTATAAATCGGTGACCGGCTCAAGAGAAAGACACCTTTTCTTTGTCTCATCACATGCTGCGTAGCTGCTTAGCATGGTGAGGATTTTGTTATATTCCAATGTTTTGTAAACTTTTTTATTCATTTCTATATCCTTATATTTCGGTAGTTGAATATTAAATTCATATTTACTGTATAGCTTATCATATTATAGCTGAAAATCTTCAAAAAAACCATAATAAATATGTATTAAATGATAATTACAAGATGATAATATAAAGTTTAATACATAACAAACCAGTTTGTTAAATGAGCCAAAAAGTAAGGGCTTGCGACATGTACCCGCTGGACTGCTGCACTGCTCCCAACGGTGCTACGCTGCGTGACTAAGATTCTGTATGGATTATGCATTTACTTTTTCTATACATGACGAAACCGTCGCTACTCGCCTTCCATGGCTCGATAGCTCCTTGCCCCGGCATCCATGCCGTGGCATTTCTGTGTTATGAGCATAATCCTACAGTATCTAAGCCACTGCGCTATTCGCACCGTTGGGAGCAGTGCAGCAGTCCAGCGGGTACATGACGCAAGCCCTTACTCAAAGCTCATACTCAAAGAAAAAATATGGTTGCAACGCAATATAATTCAGAATATAATGTAAGATAGTAACTAAAGACATCTAATCAGGGTAACAATATGGAGCAATTTATCAGAGAAAAGATAAAGGATAAACCGCTGAATAAAAAAAGACTTGCAAAAAAAGCAGGCACAGCAGCACTCTGCGGAGTGGCATTTGCAGTGGCTGCAAGCATTGTTTTTGCTATATTTCTGCCGGTAATCAGCAGACAATCAAAAAAAGCTTCAGATGGGAAAAATAATAATGATGTGCAGACAGCCACACAGCAGTCAGGCATAGATGACAGCAGTGATGCATATAGTGAAAATGGTACACAAAGTACAGAGCCCGGCACTTCTTCGGAGTCATCTTCGCAGACATACCAGCCTACACTGGCGGATTATCAGGCAGTGCAGAGCCAGCTATACAGAGTGGGAGCTTTGGCAACGAAATTTGTAGTAGGAGTCACGGGTGTGACAGATGCCACTGATATTTTCAACAATTCCTATGAGACCGAGGGTCAGGGTGTGGGAGTGATACTGAAGGACAATGGAAAGCAGCTAATCATTCTGACAGAGAAAGATGTAGTGGATAAGGCGGATAAGCTTAGTGTGACCTTTGTAAACGACATGATGGCTGATGCTGCACTGGTCAAGTACGACAGCAATACAGGCATAGCGATTATTTCTGTGGATAAGTCACTTCTGGACGATGCCACAACGGCGGCTATAGCGGTTGCGGAGCTTGGTAATTCAAATATTGTTTCAAGAGGAGCATCTGTCATTGCACTTGAAGCAAACTATGCCATTCTCACAGGTCTTATAACATCAACAACCAATGAGCTGTCGGCGCAGGACAACAATTACTCGGTGCTCACCACAGATATTGCAAGCAACAGGTCACAGAGCGGTATACTCATCAATACGGATGGTCAGGTCATAGGGCTTTCGCTGCAGGATTTTAATCCGGCGGAGGAAAACAATACTCTCACGGCTGTAAGCATAAGCAATCTGTCACCGGTCATTGAAAAGCTTGAGGGCGGCGCAGATGTGCCGTACATAGGCATCACCTGTACTACAGTTACGGAAAAAATAGCAAACAGATATAACATCCCAAAGGGTGTTTATATAAAGCAGGTTACCATGGATTCACCGGCATTTGTCGCAGGGCTTCAAAGCGGTGATGTGATAGTGGCGGTAAGCGATAAGGATGTATCGAATGTGTCTGCGTACAACACACAGCTTATGCAGCAAAAGCCGGAGGACACCTGCAATCTGAAAGTAAAGAGAAAAGGAAGCAACGGCTACACGGAGATTACCTGTCAGGTGAAAATCGGTGTGATGAATTAGCCGAAATTAGGAGGATATATGAAGTATATTTCAACTCTCCGCGAGGGAGAGAGAATCAATGAGATTTTTTTATGCAAGAGCAAGCAGACAGCCATGACCAAAAGCGGAAAGCCTTATGACAATGTCATCCTGCAGGACAAGACAGGCACGCTGGATGCCAAGATATGGGATGTGGGCTCAGTAGGCATTGAGGAATTTGACGCAATGGATTACATAGCCATAACTGGTGATATCACGAGCTTTCAGGGCAATTTGCAGTGTTCCATAAAGCGTGCGAGAAAGGTAAACGAGGGAGAATATGACCCTGCGGATTATCTGCCGGTCAGCGATAAGGATGTCGAGGTCATGTATAAGGAGCTCATGGGCTTTATCGGCTCTGTAAAGAATCAGTACCTGTCACAGCTCTTACATAGCTTTTTTGACAATAAGGAGTTTGAGCGCCGTTTCAAGTTCCATTCAGCCGCAAAGAGCGTGCACCACGGCTTTGTAGGAGGACTTTTGGAGCATACACTCGGTGTGACGAAGAACTGTGATTATTTTGCAAAAATGTATCCGGTTTTAAACCGTGACCTGCTTCTTACGGCAGCTATTTTCCATGATATCGGAAAATTAAAGGAGCTCTCTACTTTCCCGGAGAATGACTATACAGACGCAGGCCAGCTCCTCGGACATATCATGATTGGTGCAGAGTGGGTAGGCGATGCGATTAAGGGCATCGACGGCTTCCCGGTAGTGCTCGCAAATGAGCTGAAGCACTGTATACTTGCCCACCACGGCGAGCTTGAGTTTGGCTCTCCTAAAAAACCGGCACTTGTCGAGGCACTGGCACTTAGCTTTGCAGACAACATAGATGCCAAGATGGAGACCTTCAGGGAGCTGCTTGTAAATGTGCCTGAAAACGATACAAAGTGGCAGGGCTACAACAGATTTATGGAGACAAATTTCCGCAGAACAAGTGTGTAAAAGGCGGACGATATTAATATAGCTATGGTGTGATTTTGGTGTGAAAGCTTGCACCGGATACAAACATTATAAAGAGTAATTATATATAACATAAAGAAGAGAAAAGCATGAAAAAAAATGACATATTTGAACTTGAAATAACAGATATGGGAACAGATGGCGAGGGCATAGGACATTACGAGGGTATGACCTTTTTCGTAAAGGATGCACTTATCGGTGATGTCATAACTGCCCGCGCAACAAAATTAAAGAAGAACTATGGCTACGCAAGAGTGGAAGAGATTAAGACCCCTTCCACTTTTCGCGTTGAGCCGGAATGTGAGCTGCACAAGAGGTGCGGAGGCTGCCAGATACAGGCGCTCTCCTATGAAAAACAGCTTGAATTTAAAAATGATAAGGTGCGCAACAATCTCATGCGCATAGGTGGATTTTCCGAGGCAGAGCTGGACAGTAAAATGCAGCCGCCTGTTGGCGCAGACAGTCCGTACCGCTATCGCAACAAGGCACAGTTCCCAGTGGGGTATGACAGGGATGGCAATATAGTGACAGGCTTTTATGCATCGCGAAGCCACAATATCATCCCGGTCGAGGACTGCAGGCTTGGGGTGCCGCAAAACAAAGAGATACTCGACATCATAAAGGAATGGATGAATGAGTGCGGCATCACACCGTATGACGAGAATACACACAAAGGGCTCGTGCGCCATGTGCTTATCAGATATGGATTTACATCAAAGCAGATTATGGTGTGTCTTGTGATAAATGGGGACAGTCTTGAAGCAAAACGCCGAGCCGGGGATGCAGCAGATACACTATGTGAAAAACTCTCTGGAATTGATGGAATGACATCCATTTCATACAATATCAACAAGGAAAACACAAATGTCATCCTCGGCAAAAAGACAGTCTGCATATGGGGCAGACCATATATTGAGGACACCATTCATCTGCTTTCTTACCCTGATTTCACACCACAGGGGACAGGCATCACATATCAGATTTCTCCACAGTCGTTCTATCAGGTAAACCCGAAGCAGACAGAAAAGCTCTACAGCACGGCACTTGCATTTGCAGGGCTCACAGGAAATGAAAATGTCTGGGATCTCTACTGTGGTATCGGTACCATATCGCTCTTTTTGTCACAGAAGGCAAAGCAGGTGTATGGAGTGGAAATAGTGCCTCAGGCAATCGAGGATGCCAAAAACAACGCGAAGCTCAATGGCATCACAAATGCACAGTTTTTCGTAGGAAAGGCTGAGGAGGTGCTGCCACAGTTCTATGCAGATGCAAAGAAAAATATAACTAAAGGGATTGAAGCTATCAAGCCAGAAGTACCTGCAGAAAAAGACACAGATGAAGCAGATATGCTTCGCCCGGATGTGATAGTCGTTGATCCACCAAGAAAGGGCTGCGATGAGAAGTGTCTGGACACAATGCTTGCGATGTCACCGGAGAGGATTGTTTATGTAAGCTGCGATTCGGCAACATTGGCAAGGGATTTGAAGATACTTTGCGAGGAGAAGTATGAGCTCATAAAGTGGCAGGCATTTGACCAGTTTAGTCATACTGGGCATGTCGAGTGCGTGGTTGCACTACATCGGGTCGATATGTAAGAATCCTTGATTTTAGGCACTTTGAGAGGCATATGATGTTCTCGCAGAGTGATAGAAAAACCTACAAAAAGGCGATTTCGGACGGGGTAAATGTCTCGGTCGTTTTGGATGTGGGGTGTGGGAACACATAAAAGTACAATTAACATTTTGAAGTTATTTAACAGAATACGAAGCGTGAAAGACCGTTCATTTTCAAGTAATTGGAGATGAGCGGTCTTTTTCTATGCAATGGAGGATGTAATGGAAGAGATTAAGAGTATCAGAATTAGTGAGCTAAAGGACTTTAAAAATCACCCTTTTCATGTACAGCAGGACATGGAAATGTGTGCTCTGATGAAAAGTATCGAGGATGAGGGCGTGATTGTACCTTTGCTTGTAAGACCGAATCCTGACGGAGAAGGTTATGAGGTAATTGCAGGACACAGACGAAAGGCAGCAGCACTGTGGGCTGGTCTTACGGAAGTTCCAGCAGTTATTAGGGAACTGGACGATAATCAGGCGATAGTGGCAATGGTGGATTCCAACTTGCAGAGGGAGAATCTAAAGCCGAGTGAGAAGGCATTTGCTTATAAGATGAAACTAGAAGCCATGAATAGACAGGGCAGAAAAGCGGATATCACTTCGGCTCAAGTTGGACCGAAGCCGGAGAGAAGTAATGAGCTATTGGCAAAGCAGGTGGGTGAAAGTGTGGCACAGATTAAGCGGTATATACGGCTTACCTATTTAATTCCGAAGATACTGCAAATGGTAGATGAGGAAAAGATAGCTTTTACGATTGCAGTGGAACTGTCTTATCTGACGGAGGAAGAACAGTATGAGCTTCATGCGGTCATGGATATGGAGCAATGTACACCGTCTTTATCGCAGGCGAATCGGATGAAGCGAATTAGCCAATCCGGTGGTCTTGATATGGACGCAATGTATGTGATTTTGGAAGAGGAAAAACCAAACCAGAGAGAGCAGATTAAGATACGAGCAGACAAATTATCGCAGTATTTTCCATCAGACTATACGCCAAAGCAGAAGGTGGAATTGATTGAGAAGCTTGTGAAGGAATGGCATGATCACCAGCAACAGCTTGATGTTGCAGAGAAAAGCAGAAAGAGAGGTAATGCAAGATGAGCATGGAAACAAAGGATTTATCACTATTTGAGCAGATGGGAGGAACTTATACCGAGAAAGATGGGTTTCTGTATCCGAATCTTTCGATGGAGCAGGAGTCAGAACAGATTACGGTTGGTAAGTACGGATTGCTTTGGATTTCTTATATGAAAGAAACCTATCCGGACAGATACCGACACCATATCAGAATGGGTCAGCTCTATAGCAAAGCTGCAGAGGTCAATGAGGAAGCCTATCAGATGTTAGACACAATTACGAATCAGTATTTAATGAAGCATAAGCTGGTTAATCCTGCTTCTACGATGGAGATGTGGAAGCTCAGAGAACAGGCGAAGCAGACAGCGGAGGAGGAAGTATATGAGACAGTCATTTACAGATTTTACTAAGAGATATGTGGGTGATAGCAGATGTGCTATTGTCCACGAAAAGATTACAGACAATACAGGTTTTGTTACCGGCACAGATGCCGGAGAAAGAGAGGAATTTATGACAGAGAAGATAAGAGAATACAGTATGAACGGAGCATTAATTATTGGAGTAGACAACGGCTACGGAAATATGAAAACAGCCAGGAGATGCTTTAAGACAGCGATTGCGAAGTATGACAGCGCACCTGTGTTAAGCAGAGATTATATCGAGTACAGTGGTGATTATTATGTCATCGGAGAGGGAAGAAAGGGGTTTGTGGCAGATAAGCAGACCGATGACGATAATTATGTGCTGACACTTGCTGCTATTGTAAAGGAGCTGGAAGCAAGGGGAATCACAGATGCTGTTAACAGAGTTAGGATTCATCTGGCAGTCGGTTTGCCACTCAAATGGGTGCAGGCACAGCGGGAGGATTTTAAGAGATATATGCTCAGGAACAGCAGTGTGGAGGTCGGCTATAAGGACAGACTTTATTGTATTGAGTTTGCCGGATGTACGGTTATGCCACAGTGTTACTCGGCAGTGACAGAGAATCTGAAGGATTTTGCAGGCGTGACGCTTCTTGCAGATATTGGAAACGGTACGATGAATCTGATGTATCTGAATAATGGACGCCCAATGGAAAGTAAGGCATGGACCGAGAAGCTTGGTGTGTTCCAGTGCTTTCAGAAGATTCACAACATGGTGCAGGATAAAACGGGGGACAATCTTATGGATGATGTAATTGATAATATTCTCCGTAGCGGAAAGATTGAACTGCCGGAGCCCCATGCATCACTCGTGGAAAAGGCAATTTGTGACTATGTGGAGGAGATTTTCCAGAAGCTGCGTGACCATGAGTTCAATGAAAAGTTGATGAAGGTCTATTTCATGGGCGGTGGTGCAAGGCTGGTAGAACAGTTTGGAAATTATAATCCGGACACCACCATTTTCAACCATGATATTAGAGCAAATGCAAAAGGATATGAATATTACTGCTATATGCTTTTAAGACATCAGAGCAAGTCGGGCAGAAGGTAGGTGAGGTAATATGACAAAGCAGTACAGAAATCATAACATCCGTTTCAGTATGACGGATGATGGAGGAGTGCAGGCGTGGGAACGCCTGCATTCCGAAGAGGTGGAACAGAGCTTTAAGTCGCAGAATGCTTTTGTGGTGGCGGCTATCAATGATTATTATGAAAGACATCTTGCCAAGAAAAACGATCCCTATCTTGAAAGCAGGGAAAAGGAAGATGCTTTTGCAGACAGGCTGGTGCAGGCAGTGGACCAGAAGCTGCTTTCCAACCTTCCGGCACTTGCAGCCATGTATCAGATGCAGCAGCAGGCTCTCTTTCAGGCGGGATTGCAGGCTGGAGGGATAATGCCTTATCCGTATCAGCAGGGTAATCCGAGAACTGTTGCATCGGTGGGGGTAAAGCCGGTTACAGAACCGACACAGAGCAATGAACAGCCGATAGAAGCTGGAAAACAGGAGCAAATGGAGCCGGAAGAGAATGAGTTTCTGGATTACTCGTTTGGTGTGTAAATTTTTGAAAAGGAGTTGATATTATCATGAAAACTGGATATACTAAAAGTAGGGTAAGTAGGAAATGCCCTACTTTTAAGATTTTGAAAGGAGTGAACGACATGGCAAACATGATAGTAGATAACGCAAAGGTAATGTCCAAAGGACAGATAACTCTTCCAAAGGAAATCAGAGAGCAGCTTGGAATCGGAACAGGAGACAGAGTAACACTGATTTGTGAAGGTGATCAGGTTGTAATGATGAATGCAGCAGTTTATGCTATGAAAATGCTTCAAGGCGGTATGCAGGGAGAAGCAGCAAAGAGTGGTCTGGAAACAGAGGAAGATATTGATGCACTTGTAAGAGAGGTAAGAGAAGAAGTGGAGGGCTTATGAGAATACTGATTGATACCAATATTCTGATTTCAGCAGCGCTCAATTCCCATGGAACGCCATATAAGGCATACCTAAAGGCAGTTACCTATCCAAACAAGGGAATTATCTGTGACCAGAATATTGAAGAACTATGGAGAATCTTTAATCGGAAATTCCCGACTAAGATTTCCATGTTGGAGAAATTTCTTGCATATTCGCTGTCAGTCATTGAAGTAGCAACAACACCGGAAATGGAAGAAGATGCTGAAAAGCTGATTCGTGATGTTAAGGACAGACCAATATTGCGAGCAGCATTAAATGCCAAAGCGGATGTGTTGCTTACAGGAGATAAGGATTTTCTTGAATCGGGAGTGACAGATCCCAAGATAATGACAGCAGCAGAATTTTTGGAAATGTAGTAATGGAATTTCTTAAATAGCCGACAGTAACTATTCAAATAAGCAGCTACAAAGTCGGCTATGATTTCTCTGGAACGAATGCGATAAAGGACAGAAAAATGCCAGACCACCCTTTGAATGGTCCGGCATTTTTTCTGTCCGGGGGGTCTCGGGGGCGTAGCCCATGAGCAGGTAGCACCGATGGCGAAGACAAAGAGGAGGAAATAAAATCGGGGTGCCGTAAGGCACTCTGATTTTATTTTTGACGATTTGGCAAGCCAGCGGTACTACCTGCCTATATCATCCCCACCACATCGGAAATGGAATAGAAGATTTCAATAAGTAGTAGAGATGTGGAAAAAGCAGTCCGAAGAGGTAAGCGAAGGGCTGCTTTTGTCTGTCTGACGGAGTCTTTTTTCCGGCGGGCAGACCTGTGGGGATGATGTGCCCTGCTGACGAAGCATCGCTTACACCAAGGCTACGAAGAATTACCCAGACGGATGCAGATGATAGCGGTTCTTATGGACAGTATAGCTATAGCAGATACGTTTTAGACAATATCTGCAACCAAATGGCTACAAAGCAGAGCAACAGTAGAACCACAACAGGGGCATGACACTGCAATTTACCGGGGCAGACCACAATTTCTATTAGTATGTAGCCATAATCCGGTGCAATCGTAGCCAAAACACAATAACTGAATACAAAAGTACCAAAAAGTGAAGCCATGAAACAAATGGAAGAAAAGGCAGTAATGCCAATTCAACCAATATGTTTTGTGGCTTTTTTTTACAGATAAAAAGAAGGAGGACACTATGGGGAAACGAACAAGAGACGAGGTAATCTACTCCCGTGTGGATTACCGTGTAAAGCAGGAATTTGAATCACAGATGAAGGAGAGCGGATACAAAACTTCCGCTGATTTCATCGACTATCTGCTCCGTGTTAACAAGGGCAGGCAGATTGATGGAACAACATTAAAGCAGTTTATGGAAGTTATGAATGAGGTTTGCTACGAATTGAAAAAGCAGGGTGTCAATATCAACCAGCTGGCAAGGAATATCAATGCCTATCCGGATTTGATATCCATGACAGCATTTGAACCGTTCCAGAGAGTATTCCGGCGGTTGGAAGACTCAGTATTAAAACTATATGAAAAGGTGGTGAATTAGATGGCAGTATACGGAAATGTCAATGTAAAATATGCTCCATGCAAGTCTGTGGCACAGCTTCACAGTGCGGCAGATTATATTCTGGGGAAGAAGAAGGAACAGCTAAGTTCCGGTGTTATCAAGACAAAGTCGGAGTTATATAATGCATTTGGCTGCAACCGGGATAACTTTGCCAACTGTGTTCTTATGACAAGGAAAATGCATCAGAAGAAGTACAGCCGGTTCTTTCCGCGGGACATTCTTGCACAGAAGCTGTCCATATCCTTTCATCCGGAGGACAATGATAAACTGACTTATGCAGATGCTTACAAGATGGCAGAGGACTTCGCTCATAAGTTCTTCTGGAAGAAGGGATTTGAGGTATTGTTTGCGGTTCATGTGGATACGGAGCATGTTCACGTGCATTTTCTGGTAAATAACTGTAACCAGAAGGACGGCTCGTCTTTTAGTAGAGGTCCGAAAGAACTGGTGGAAATGTCGGAATACTTCGGGGAACAATGTCGAAACCACGGCTTGACACACTCTGTCCGTGACAGCTTCTACAATCCGGATAAGACCAGGGAGAAACGCACCTTAGCTGAAAATCAGATGCAGAAAAGGGGAAAACTTTCTTTCAAGGATGAAATGCGTGTGTATATCAGACTTGCCATAAATGATCCGACCACGCAGAACATCCATGATGTGGTAAAAATGCTTGAGAAAACCTATCACATGAATGTCCGCTTAAAGGGGAATACCATCAGTTATGCCCTTCCCTATCGCAGCAGCAATGGTGGTAAGGTACAGGCAGTACGAGGCAGTAAGCTTGGTAAGCGATTCACGGTTGCAGGCATCAGGGAGTATATGAAACAGAAGGAAAAGGAAGACTGGTTCGATTACCAAAGGCAGGAGCAGGACATCGAACATTCCAGCCAGTCCATGAAGGATTATTCCAGATGGGAAGAGGATGAGGAAGAAGTGAAAGAGCCAGCTTCTAAGGCTAATAAACAGGCACCAACACAGGAATCACAGCCGACCAGAAAACCGGATGTTTCTGTATATGAAGCATATGACGAGTTTCAGGAAAAACATGAGATACCGGAGAATGACGATTCCTTCTTCTATGGTGCTGCATTTGATGATTTCAATAAGGAGTGGCAGGGAATTGATGCAGGCGCAGGCTCGGTAAGTACTGAGTTTGGCACAACAAATAACTCAACCGACGCAGAACCAGATAATGAGGATGAGTTAGACGAATTACTTGATAATAATTCGTCAACTGTGCCGGTTCAAAATAATCCGTTTCCATCCCCAGCAGAATACCGCAAGCTTTCTCTAGAAAAACGTGCTAAACTTCTTCCGCCACCTTCTGATGACCGAATGGAAGAACTAAAGAAGTACCAGGACAGAATGGGATATACCGAAGAATCCATGCGGAGTATGCGTTACAAGATGTCCGTCTATGATGATTTTACTGAGGAATATGATTATCGTGTGAAATACAACAGAAATCATCCTTCAGAGGAGCAGCTAAAAGCACAGGGGGAACAGCAGATAATCACACCGGTTCGTAGACGTGGGCGTGGCAGATGACAAGGCTTTGATTGCCTTTCAAACTCACGTTCGGTTCTGTCATCTGTCATCTTTGCATCTGTTGCGGAAGCAGCATCATCTTCCTACACTGGATATAAGGCAAATGATACAGATAATACAATGACAGTGAATACTTATACACTGCGATATGAGTCTTCCGGAAGTGAAGAAGCAGTCATTAGCCCGGATGGAACTAAGATTAAGGTAACAAATGCAAATAGGAGAGGGTAGACCAATTTGACGATTGCGATATTATCACGATAGCTGCGATAACAACCGCAGCTATCGCCGCAAGAATAATCATAGGCTTTTTCTTTTTCATCTTCCCCCCTCCTTATGCGACTTGATGTTTCTTAAATACAAGTCTTGCAAGGGGTAGCATAACCGCAGTCAATAGTGCATACAGGATTGCCCTCATGGTAAATACGTCTAAGACAAGTCCACCAATTTGATAAGTAACATATTTCCCAAGCTCCGGCATGGTAGAACGGTACGGAAGCAGGAACAAGATTAGATTGTATGCGCCTGTTGTCCCGTTGGGAGAGAGAAACAGCGGAATGAAAAGGACGGGTACAAGCACAATAAGCACAAGGTACGGGCTTTTCATCTTTGCCG
>ERZ773235.424-NODE-424-length-56261-cov-9.807049_pt1 | contig 56261 bp, 47 predicted proteins | sample MGYA00580522_ERZ773235 | MGnify/ENA primary metagenome ERZ773235 (study PRJEB29015, sample SAMEA2737797) | human gut metagenome | biome: human gut; feature: human-associated habitat; material: faeces | place: China | collected 2012 ...
ATCCACGAAAGCGAAATGAAGAAAATAAAAGTGCTTGACGTTTTATCTGCACATCTGAGTACAATTTGTCATGTCGTCATCCTCCTGCGCGGAGTTTATTCAGTTTGGGGCAGAGAAGAGGAGCAGCGTGAAAGCATATAAAATACGAAAAGGCAGCCGCTCATGTGCGGCTGCCTTTAATGTTATAATCCTGCCTGTTTGCGAAAGAAACCGACGTGTACGCTGTCGGGAAATTCATCGGCTGCAATGTCTGATTACATTCCGAGCGTTGCGGCACCGATGATGCCTGCATCGTTGCCCATCTCTGCAATCTTGATTTCGGTTTTCTTTGCATAATCGGGCAGATGAAGCATCTCGTCGATCTTTTTCTTCAGCGGAACGAGAAGGTTGTCGCCTTCGTTGCATATTCCGCCGCCGATCGAGAGCACATCAGGCTGGAAGATGCGGAGAATATTCGTGAGTCCGCAGGCAAGATAGTCAATGTAATCTTCGACAACCTCTGCCGCTGCGGCATCACCCGATTTCATAGCGGAGAATGCGGTTTTTCCGGAAATGCGTCCTTCGTTTTTCGCTACGATCTTGTCCATGAGCGTTTCGCGTCCGGTGCTGTGGCACTCGCTGAGCTTATCTTTGGTCATGTTTACAAGACCGGTGGCGGAGCTGTAGGATTCCCAACAGCCGTTGCGTCCGCAGGAGCAGGGAAGACCGTCCTTCTCGATGACCATATGACCGAGCTCGGCTCCGGCAAAGTTGAATCCCGAGTATACCTGACCGTCGAGGACGATACCGCCGCCGACTCCAGTTCCGAGAGTGATCATGACGGAAAATTCGGCGCCCTTTGCGGCTCCGGCTACAGCCTCGGCTTTTGCCGCCGCATTTGCGTCATTCTCGATCATTACGCGCTTTACTCCGGACATCTGAGAAAGCTTTTGAGCGATCGGGTAATTCATGAACGGAAGGTTGTTCGCGTAAACAATGATTCCGGTGTCGCGGTTTGCGGTTCCCGGTGTGGCGATGCCGGCGTATTCAATATCGTCCATGGTGAGCGAGCAGTCGGCAACAAGATCCTTGCAGAGCTTTGCCATATCGGCGATGATCTCATCGGCCTCGCGCTCTGCCTTGGTCGGCACAGAGCCTTTCTTTACAATCTTACAGTTTTCATCGACGACACCTACAGCAATATTGGTGCCGCCGAGGTCGATTCCGAGATAATACATAACTTTCCTCTCATCAAACTCGTTTCCGAGTGTTATCTTCTATTTATTATATCCCATTATAATGCGGGTGTCAATAGATTGCTTCCGATTGCCTCAAAGAAACGCGGGATTTTTCGAAATTGATACTTTTGTGCAAAATGTATACATGTAAAAAAATCGGCTGAAAAACTGTGCAGAATTCACAAACAAAAAAATGTCACCAAGTTTTACAATTCATTCAAAAGCGCATCTTTGTCGAACAAAAAAGTAACGCATACTTACTTTGCGACGCGCACCGGAATAAAAACGAAAAAAAGGCTCGAAAATACTAATGAAAACGACGATTTTTATGCAGTGGGCACTTTGCACAAGTAAATATTGCTTACTCCGAAAACCTTTCGGAGCACTTTTTAAAAAAACGGACAGAAACAGGAAAATACAGGCGCGGAGATAACCCCGCCAAAACGAAAAAACTGTCGGTTATAGGCAGTTGACTATGCAAAACAGAGCATTGCGGTGCTTGACAATCGGGCTTTATTGTGATATTATTACTAATATATTTATAGTCAGATATTCTGCTATTTTTCTGGAAACAGGTAGGAGGACAGCTTCCATGCGAGGAAACACATTTAAAAGGCTGATAAGCCTGGCGCTTTGCGCAGCCATGTTGGTTGCCGCTGCGGTTCCGGTATTTGCCGAGGAGCAGACGGTTACTTCATCCGACGGCAGCGCCGGCGGCACATCAAGCGGATACAACAAGACTACGCTTGCTGATCTCAGCGATCAGCTCAGCTTGATTTCGTACAGTCAGTATCTGGAGAATCATGCCGGGGTGAGCGCCGGGACAAAAGAGATTGTGATCAATGCCGCAGATTACGATGAAAAGGCCACCACTGCTAAGAATATAACCAAGGAGTCCGGAGTTTACGGGCTCGAGGACGAGGTCGTTCTTACCGACGATGCCGGAAAGATAACGTGGTCTTTCAATGTCGAAGAAGAGGGCATGTATTCAATAAAGGTAGACTATGCGCCGTATTCATCGAGAAAAACCAATATCGAGCGTATTTTCTACATCAATGACGAAGTCCCTTTTTCGCAGGCGCGTTACATGAACTTCCTCAAGACATGGACGTTCAACTATGTTGAGCAGGAGGACGGCACGGTGCGTTTCGCAAAGGATGCTTCCGGAAACGAGCAGCGTCCGGATGCGCAGTGCGAGTTGAAGTGGAACACCATGGAGCTCTCCGATTCGGATACATATTATCAGACTCCTTTTACCTTCTACTTCAAGAAGGGCACCAACACGATATCGTTAGAAGGCGTGCGCGATGAGATGTACATCTCCAAGATAACGCTGTATACCTTCGATACTCCTCGTTCCTATGAAGAGAAGCTTCAGGAATACAGCGACAAGGGCTATACCTACGGAAATGCGACCATTCACATTGATGCCGAAATGCCCGAGTCGGTTTCAAACTATACGATTTACCCGCAGAACGACCGTTCTTCGGTTATCACCGAGCCGCAGAATCCTACTCGTATCATGAGAAACATAATCGGCGGCGACAGCTGGCAGAGTACTGGCGAGTGGGCAAAGTACACCTTTACCGTTCCGCAGGGCGGTGCCGGTCTTTACAGTGTCGTTGCAAGATATAAGCAGGATATTTCCGACGGCGTGTTTGTATCGAGAACCGTAAAGATCGACGGCGAAGTTCCGTTCACCGAAGCATACGGATGCCGCTTCGCTTACGGTACCGAGTGGAATGTGATCAAGCTCGGAAACGGAACGTACGAGTTCCTGTTCTATCTTGACGAAGGCGAGCACACGATCGAGCTTATGGCTACGCTCGGAGATTTCGGTGACATTCTTTCGAGAGTGCAGGAAATTTCCAGAAGCCTGAATGACTCATATCTTCAGATAATGAAGCTGACCGGTGTTCAGCCGGATGCAAACCGTGACTACGGCTTCGGACGCATCATGCCCGAGGTTATCACGAACATCAGCGCGAAAGCGGAAGAGCTCCAGGGAATCGTTGAGTACATTGAGACGATCACTCAGTCGAGAGTCTCCTCGAACGCTACTCTTGAATCTGTAATAACCATCCTCAAGCTGATGGCTTCGGATGAAAAGGAGATTGCGGCAAATCTTTCGTCTTTCAAGGATCAGCTCGGAAGCCTCAGTTCATGGGTCACCGACTTTGAGGTTCAGCCTCTCAAGCTCGACTACATTACGATCCAGAGTCCCGAAGCGGAACTTCCGCGCGCGGAAGGAACCTCTTGGCAGGCATTTAAATATGAGATCTCGATGTTCTTCGGAAGCTTCTATACCGATTACAGCAGCCTTTCGTCGATGGACAACGAAGGCGAAGTTTACACAGACTCGATCGAATGCTGGACCTCGAGCGGACGCGACCAGGCTCAGATAATGAGAAACCTTGTTGACTCCGGATTTGTAAAGCAGAACAAGACAAAGGTTACCCTTAAGCTTGTAGACGGCGGAGCACTGCTCCCGTCGATCCTTGCGGGAATCGGTCCCGACGTTTCGCTTGACCCTACGGGCGGTGTTATAGACTACGCTATCCGAGGAGTATGTCTCCCGCTTGAAAATTATCAGGATTTTGATAAGGTCTGCGAGCGCTTTGACGAATCAGCGCTTGTGCCGCTTTCACTTTACGGTCACACATATGCGCTTCCGGTTTCTCAAAACTTTCCGATGATGTTCATAAGAACCGATATCCTTGCTGACCTCGGAATTGAGATTCCCGAGACATGGGATGAGCTTCTCTCCATGGTTCCGGTTCTTCAGTATAACAACATGGATGTCGGAATGCTGAACTCATTTGAAATGTTCCTCTATCAGAGAGGCGGAGATCTTTGGGATGAGACAAGCGATGTGCTTGAGGAGAAAGGCTGGAGAGTCAACCTTGACGATAATCTTTCGCTTTCCGCATTTGAGGATATCTGCGAAATGTTCACTCAGTACTCACTGCCCGTTTCCTTTAACTCCGAGACGAGATTTAAGGAAGGCAGCATGCCGGTTGTAATTACCGACTACAGCTTCTACACGACCATAACGATTTTCGCACCGGAAATTTCCGGACTTTGGGAAATGGTTCCGATTCCCGGAACAAAGGATGCCAAGGGCAATATCAACAACGACGCGATCGCCACTGTTTCGGGACTTATGATGATAAAGAGCTGCCGCAACGAGGAAGCCGCATGGAAATTCCTTTGCTGGTATACCGATAAGGATTTCCAAGTTGACTACTCGAACGAGCTTGTCGCACTTCTCGGACCGTCGGCAAAATCCGCAACCGCAAACCTTGAGGCAATGGCGGAGATGCCCTGGACGAAGAAGGAATACAGCGCACTGCTCGAACAGTTCGACAATCTTGTCGGAATTCCGCAGTATCCCGGAAACTACATCATTTCGCGATATATAAGCTTTTCCTTTAATGCCGCATACAATGACGGCGCCGATCCTACGTACACCCTTCTCGGATATATAAACGCGATCAACTCCGAGATAAGCCGAAAGAGACGCGAATTTAAGCTGCCGATCTACGGTGAAACAAATAAAGAGGAGTGATCCTCCTTCAGAGGCGGCAAGGCCGCTCGGCAAAAATCTACATTATTAATAATATAACGTATAATAATCTCTCAAGGAGGAAATTCCGCCATGTCAAATAAAAAAGCTGTTGCGAGAAAGGAGATGTCACGCTGGGGTTGGACATGGATGATGATGAAGCAGTACCGTATCGGCTATCTGATGATAGCGCCGTTTATGATAATGTTCTTCATATTCACCATAATTCCCGTTGCGGCATCGCTCCTTCTCAGCTTCACTTCATACAACATGATCCAGATGCCTAAGTTCATCTTCATGCAGAACTACATACAGCTGTTTCTCACGGATGAACTGTTCATTATCGCATTGAAAAATACAATGATCTTTGCGATAGCAACCGGCCCCGGGTCGTACTTCATTTCACTTATAACCGCGTGGTTCCTTAACGAGCTTTCGCCCCGCGCGCGTTCCATAGTCACCTTCATATTCTATGCGCCTTCCATTTCCGGAAACGCCATGCTTGTATGGACGCTCGCTTTCTCCGGCGACTCCTACGGATATGTAAACGGTTGGCTCATGAAGCTCGGCATAATCAGCGAGCCGATACTTTGGTTTACGAATACAAAGTACATAATGCCGCTTTGTATAGTCGTTTCCCTCTGGATGTCACTCGGAACCTCGTTCCTTGCGTTTATCGCAGGCTTCCAGGGAATAAACCACGATATGTACGAGGCTGCGGCGATCGACGGCATCAAAAACCGTTGGCAGGAGCTTTGGTACGTTACCCTCCCGAGTATGAAGCCTCAGCTTATGTTCGGTGCGGTCATGGCTATTACCGGTGCATTCAACTTCGGCGGTGTAGTTGAGTCTCTCGCCGGAAACCCCACGACCGATTACTGCGCGTATACGCTGACCATGCATCTGAATGAGTACAGCGGGGTTCGTTGGGAGGTCGGTTACGCTTCCGCAATCGCATTTATCATGTTCCTTCTCATGTTCGGATCGAATATGCTCATTCATAAGCTTCTTTCAAAGGTAGGGCAGTAAAGATGAAAAAAATAAGAGTAAGAAATCATCGTGTTGTCCTAAATCGTTCCAAAGGCGGAGACTTCGGAATAAACATAATGCTTCTTCTGATCGGTGCATTCATGTTTATACCTATGATCTACTCCGTAATGAACGCGTTCAAACCGCTTGAAGAGTTCTTCTATTTCCCGCCGCACTTCTTCCCGAGAAGACTTACGCTTGAAAACTTCACATATCTTTTCCAGCTCATGTCATCCTCGTGGGTTCCGTTCTCGAGATACATCTTCAATACCGTGTTCATCACGGTTGCCGGAGTTCTCGGAAACCTCATTATCTCTTCGCTCTGCGCATACGCGCTTTCGAAGATTCCTTTCCCGGGACATAAGTTCTTCTTCCAGCTCATTCAGAAATCCCTTATGTTCTCCGCTACCGTTGCGGGCATCATCAACTTTATCTCGATGAGCCTTCTCGGCTGGGTCGATTCCTATCTTGCGATCATAGTTCCCGCATGGGCGACTACGACGGGACTTTACCTCATGAAGCAGTTCATGGACTCAAACGTATCCGACGCCGTGCTTGAAAGCGCACGTCTCGACGGATCGAGCGAGTTCAATACATTCTTCCGCATTGCAATGCCTATGGTAAAACCCGCATGGCTTACGCTTATCATCTATTCGTTCCAAGGACTTTGGCAGACCGGATCGAGCACCTTTATTTACAGCGAGGAGCTCAAAACCGTAAACTATGCAATAGGACAGATACTGTCGGCAGGTGCGGTTCGTAACGGCGCAAGCGCGGCATCGTCCTTCATAATGATGGTAGTGCCGATCGTGGTGTTCCTGCTTTCGCAGAGCCAGATCATCGAAACGATGGGCTCCAGCGGTATGAAGGATTAAGGAGGGCATATGAAAAAACTGATAAAAATACTGACGTTTACATTTATATGCGCCATGATCTTCGCAAACGTGATCTCGGCAGTAACGCCGTATTCCACGTACACCTACTCGATAAACGGCGACGTTCTCGAATCTCCCGACGCGTACGTTCCCGATGCCATCGTTGATTCGGAGTACATCGGACTTGACGAGGATTCTCTCATTGACGCTCTTGCGGATGTAGAGGTTGACGATAAGAACAACGTGTATCTTGTTGAGACAACACAGAACCGCGTTATCGTGCTCGACCGCTACTACAAGCTGAAGTATCAGATTACGGAGTTTGTCAACGAGCAGATGATCCCCGACAAATTCAACAATCCTCAGGGCGTATTTGTTTCGTCGGAATACATCTATGTTTGCGATGCCGGAAACGCGCGCATAGTAATGTTCGACCTCGACGGAAATTATGTAAAAACCGTACTTGCTCCCGAGTCAAACCTCTTTGACGAAGGCGATATATATACTCCCGTCGCGGTTGCGGTAGATGATTACGGACGTATGTTCGTGGTCTCTTCCACCACCAACCAGGGTATTATCGTAATGGGCGACGACGGCGAGTTCTTCGGATTTATCGGTGCACAGAAGGTTACCTACAACGCGATCGACCTCATTTGGAATACTTATTTCAAAAAGAATGCCGAGGGACTTGTAAAGTACGTTCCTACCGAGTACAACAACATAACAATAGACGAAAAAAACTTCATCTACGTTACCATTTCCTCTATTGATCCCGCCGATCAGCAGAGCGCGATCACTTCCAAGAGTAAATCAGGAGATTATGCTCCGGTCAAGAAACTCAACGCTTCCGGCACCGACGTCATGAGACGAAACGGATTTTATCCGCCGTCCGGTGAAGTCAAGGTAAGCGACGAGGAGGGATACGGAAATACGAATCCTTCCAAGATCATTGACGTTGCCGTAGGTCCCGAGGGAACATGGTCGATCATCGACGAGGAAAGATCGAAGATCTTCACTTATGACGAGGACGGCAATCTGCTGTTCGCCTTCGGTGATAACGGTGTTCAGTCCGGAAACATTTCCTCGATTGAGGCTATCGTTTATCAGGGCGATAAAATGCTCGTCATCGATAAAGGAAATAAGTCTCTTGCTGTTTACAGAAGAACTCAATACGGCGACGTCCTGCTTCAGGCTCTTTCGAATCAGAATAACCGCCTGTACGATAAGTCTCTCGAGGACTGGCGGGAGATACTCAAGAGAAACAATAACTTCGACGTTGCTTACATCGGAATAGGTCAGGCACTCTTCAGACACGGTCAGTATGAGGAAGCAGGTAAGTACTTTAAAACCGCATATGACGTGTCGAAGTATTCCGAGGCTTACGCCGAGACCCGTAAAGAGTGGTCGAACAAATACTTCTGGACGATCCCCGTTGTAATAGTTGCAGTCTGTGTGCTCGTCGTAAAGGTATTCGGTATATCCGGAAAGATCAACAAGAAAGCGCAGCTTAAAGTCGGACGGCGAACTCTCGTTGAAGAGATATCATACGCTACTCACGTTTCCTTCCACCCGTTTGACGGATTCTGGGATCTGAAGCATGAGCAGCGAGGCAGTCCGCGAGCGGCATTCGTCTTCCTCGGACTTACGATACTCGCATTTTTCTATCAGTCGATAGGAACGGGATATATCTTCTCCGGAACATCTTCGTCATCCGGAACCATCTTCTCGGCGATCATTTCGGTAGTTATGCCGGTAATGCTGTTCGTCGTTGCAAACTGGTGCCTTACCACACTTCTCGAAGGTGAAGGAAGCTTCCGTGACGTGTTCGTTGCAACCTGCTACGGAATAGCTCCGCTGCCGCTTCTTATAATACTTTCCACGGCGGTTTCCAATTTCCTTACCGCAAACGAATCCGCGGTCATCACTCTTATCAACACGATCGCATTTATCTGGGTCGGAATACTTCTGTTCTTCGGAGTAATGGTCACGCACGGATACTCGTTCGGTAAAAACGTTGCTACGATTTTGTTCACCATAATCGCAATGGCGTTCATAATGTTCCTTGCAGTGCTCTTCTCAAGCCTTATGACCAAGATCGTAAGCTTCGTCTACAGCATTGCGGAAGAAATCAATTACCGTATATAGTAAGGAAGGAGGAGAAACACAATGATAAAGAAAATAGCAACAGGCTTCCTTGCAGCGGTGATGATCGCCGGCACGGTTTCCACTTCGGTTTCGGCAGTAAAGACGTCGGGAACCGGTGCTTCCGGAACATCCGGCAGTGCTTCGGAGATTAACTATTCCGAGATGACCTTTGACGAAATATACGCAACAAAGATAGACGAGGATTACGAACCTGTTATAAACTACCTTACCAAGCAGTATCTTTATCCGGAAGATAAGCTTACGGATATGATCATGGTATATGAGAAATACGGATACCAGCTTTGGTATGAGTATTATACCGGTGAGGTCGCGCTGAAGAACACCGCGACCGGACAGATACTCTTCTCGAATCCGTATGATATAAACGGTTCCGAAAGCAAAGCATCCGCACAGGTTAAGCAGGAGCTTCTCTCGCAGATAAGCCTGACGTACCTGAAAAACGGCGCTTCGACAACAATGTACAGTTATGTCGAGGCTGCAAAGAAATCTCAGATAAGACTGAAGAACATTAAAAACGGTATCCGCGTTGAGTACACCCTCGGTGACGAGGCAACGATACGTCTTGTTCCCCGTCTTATTGAGAAGACTCGTTTTGAAACCCTTATAATGAACAAGATCACGAATCCCAGCCTCAAGAAAAAACTCAGCAGCGAGGGATTCTACACCTACTACGACATCACGGACGGAAGCTACTCCGAGAGTAAGGTACGAAGCCTTATCGAGCAGTTCCCGGCACTTGAGAGAATGGCGTGCTACGTGTTCGACCCCAAAACGGGTCAGTCCGAAGGACAGATGGACCGTATCGAGAACATTATCAAGACATACTGCCCCGAGTACACATACGATGAACTTGAGTACGACCACGACCTCACCGGATATGTAAACGATAACGAATCGCTCCCGTTCTTCAAGCTTGGCCTTGAGTATACGCTGAGTGAGGAAGGTCTCGAGGTGCGTATCCCCGCAAACGGTATACGTTTCGATGAGAGTACCTTCCAGCTTACATCTCTTTCGGTCCTTCCGTGGATGGGCGCAGGCTCCTCTGTCTATAACGGATATACCTTCATCCCGGACGGCTCCGGAACGATCATAAGATTTGAGGACATCACTACCGGATACAACATCTCCGGAGAAATGTACGGACCCGACTACTCGTATCACGAGATAACAGGTCAGCACGCCGAGATAATGAGATATCCCGTATTCGGCGTTGTCAGCGGAACATGGGACGGACGCACCGAAGGCTACACAGCGATAATCACCGAGGGCGACACAATGGCTAAACTCATGTCGACTCACGGAGGCGGACAGCGTCACAATTACAACTCCGTTTACGCAACATTCAATCCCAGACCGTACGATACCTACAGCCTCTCCGGCTCAACCGTAACCGATAAGACCGCAACATGGACCGTTACCTCATCCAGACGTTATACCGACAGCTACAGAATCAAGTATATCATGCTGACGGATGACGCAACGGCACAGGCTGCAAACCTTACGAATTACTACGAGCCCAGCTACGTCGGAATGGCAAAGGCTTACCGCAACTACCTCGAGAAGAGCGGACAGCTCGCAAGACTCAATGCAAGCGATATTGACAGCAATATTCCGCTCTATATCGAATCCTTCGGCGCTACGCAGACCGACGGACGCTTCCTTTCCATCCCCGTTCAGGTTGATACGGCGCTCACTACATTCGAAGATGTCAAGACGATGTACGATGAGCTGACTGCCATGGGAGTCAAAAACATCAACTTCAAGCTTACCGGCTTTGCAAACGGCGGAATCCATCCCACCGTTCCGTATAAGCTGAAATGGGAGCGCGTGCTCGGCGGCAACAGCGGATTCTCCGATCTCGCCGCATATTCGAGAGAGAAGGGCTTCGGTCTCTATCCCGAGTTCGATTTCGCGTATATGCACGATAACACAACATTTGACGGTGTGAACGTGAAAAAGCATGCCGTAAAGACAATCGATAACAGATACACAGCAAAGCGTTACTACGACGCGGCAACCCAGACATGGCAGAGCGATTTCGCACTTGCGATTTCTCCTTCGGTTTACGACTATTTCTACTCCAAGTTCAACGAATCCTATGTGGATTACAATGCAAACGGAATTTCGGTTTCGACTCTCGGATCCGATCTGAACTCCGACTTTGACAAGGATGATCCTTACAACCGCGAGGACTCCAAGAACTTCACTCAGGAGATTCTCGCAAAGATGGGCGAGAGCTACGATGTGATGGTGTCAGGCGGTAACGCGTATACCTTCAAGTATGCGGACGTTATCCTTAACATGGCAACGGAAAGCTCCAAGTACATGAGAGCGAGCGCGTCCATTCCGTTCATAGGAATGGTGCTCCACGGATACATCAAGACCGCAGGCGAAGCGCTCAACATGGAGAGCGATGTCGAGAGCGCACTGCTCCATGCTATCGAGAACGGCTCAAGCCTTTACTTCATCCTCTCCTACCGCAACCTCGAAGCCCTCAAGGAATCCGGTTCATTCAGCAACTATTATTCCGTCGGCTACGATGTATGGAAGGACGAGGTCGCGGAGTATTACCTCCGCCTGAACGATGTTCTCTCCGATCTTCAGACTAAGCTTATTGTAGATCACGACTTTATCACCGCATCCCGTATCCCCGATGACGACGAGATTCAGGCTGATGAAGATGCTGCAAAGCTTGCGGCAGAGATCGCAAAGGCAGAGAAGGACGAGGCTGACCGCAAGGCGCTGCTCGCATCTCTCCTTGCACAGAGAAGACGTGAGCTCGGAATGACCGTTGATGATGAAGAGATCGTTATTCCCGACGACGACGAGGATATCTCCGAAGACGACGGAAGCGATACCGATGACGGTACCGATACCGACGACAACGGAAACACTTCTTCGGGTACCGTGAACAAGTATCTCACCACAGAGGGCACGGTCGTCCGCGTTGAATACGAAGGCGGCACAAGCTTCATACTCAACTACAACTCATTTGCCGTAAAGGCAGTGTATAACGGAACGGTCTACGAAATCGACTCGCTCGGCTTCGTAAGAATCGACGGATGAAAGGGGGAATCGGCTGATGGATGAATTTATAAAAAGTGCGAATAAAAAGCAGAAGGGTCAGGGCTCGAAAATATCTTCATCGAAGAAGATAAGAAAAAAGAGCATATCCCTTGACAAAAAGAAAGCAAGAGCCGGTTATCTCTTCGTTCTTCCGTTTATCGTAGGATTTGTTCTGATATATCTTCCTATGATATTTGACTCGATACGGTTCAGCTTCAATGAAATGGAGCTGCTCCGTTCGGGAGGCTATGAGCTTCACTGGGTCGGCTTTGATAACTATATCAAAGCCATCACCCAGAATGCAAGCTTCGTAACGGCGCTCACCTCCGGAATCGGAACCTTCCTTCTCGAGATTCCCGCGATAGTGATATTCTCGCTGTTCGTGGCGATCATCCTGAATCAGAAGATGGCAGGACGCGCGGCGTTCCGTGCGATCTTCTTCATCCCCGTCATACTTATGACCGGACTTATCTCTTCTATCGATGTTTCCTCAAACGTGGCGGGCTCGATGGAATCCGGAAGCTCGATCGATATGGGTACCGGTCAGGATAACGTAAGTCAGATTGTTGACGCGATGGATATCAAGGCGCTGTTCTCCGGAATGGTAATCGGTACGGATATGCTTGACGCGATCACGAAACTCGTAAACAATATCTACGATATCGTAAACCGCTGCGGCGTACAGATGCTTATCTTCCTGTCCGGACTTCAGAGCATAGATCCCGCGATCTACGAGTCCTGCCAGATGGAAGGCGCAAGCGCATGGGAGACATTCTGGAAGATCACTCTTCCCATGATAAGCCCCATGATTCTTGTAAATGCCGTTTATACGATAATCGACTCGTTCACGGCATCGTCAAACGGAGTTATGTCCTATATCAACGGAGTTTATTCTTCGGGCTCGAACGGGCAGGTGCTCAGCTCGGCAATGTCGTGGATGTACTTCCTGATCGTAATACTGATAGTTGCGGCTGCTGCCGGAATCCTGCGGCTGTTCATCTTCTATCAGCGCAGAGACTGAGAAAGGGGAAAACGTAAATGAATGCAAATAATATTCAGACTCCTCCGAAGATCAAACGTGAAACCAAAAACAAGATCAAGGTAGAGTTCGACCGCACTCCCCTTATCGAGAGGCTTCAGGCTAAGCTCCTCAACATCAACTTCGTTATCAACGTTCTTTGGTACATTTTCCGTCTGCTTTTCCTGATCGGCGTGTCTTACGTTATTCTGTTCCCGTTCTTTGCGAAGATTTCCGCCTCGTTCATGAGCCCGGAGGATTTCGTTGATGTAACGGTACAGCTCATTCCGAAGGCTCCGACGCTTGCAACGTATACCGCTATCATAAAGGATAACTCATATGCTCTCGCGCTCGGAAACACGCTTATCCTCGCAGGCTCATGCGCGATCCTTCAGACATTCGTCTGCTGCCTGATCGGTTACGGCTTTGCGAAGTTCAAGTTCAAGGGCAACGGAATCCTGTTCCTGCTCGTAATCTTTACGATGATAGTTCCTCACTCGACGATCAAGCTGTCGATGTTCACCGAGTTCCGTTATTTCGATATCCTCGGAATATTCAACTTCCTCGGCGGAGGAGTTATCCCCGGTCTCAAGCTGCTCAAGTATCCGTATATAAACCTCCTGAACTCCTATGTTCCGCTTTGGATACTCTCCATTACGGGTCTCGGATTCAAGAACGGACTTTATATCTTCATGATGCGTCAGTGCTTCAAGAACGTCCCCGACGAGCTTGAGGAATCCGCATACGTCGACGGATGCGGAACATTCAGAACCTTTGTGCAGATAATCCTTCCCACGGCTACCGCAATGCTGATTACGGTATTCATGTTCAGCTTCTCGTGGCAGTGGACCGATAACTTCTACACGAACCTGTTCTTTACCTCCACCGGACCTACGCTTATGCCCTCTATCGTCAAGGTTCCGAGATCGCTCGCAACCAACTTTGCCGGAGCTGCTTCGTATGAATCGGCAATCAGAAATACCTGCGGACTGCTAATAATTCTCCCGCTTATCATTCTGTATCTCTTTGCACAGAAGTACATAGTACAGGGAATCGAGCGTTCCGGTATTACCGGCTGATAACGTCGGAATACGACCGGCGGATCTCCGCCTTCGAAATTCCAGTTATTCGAATAATGAACTTACACCCGGACGGCCACAGACCGTCCGGGTGTTTTTTCGATTCACCAGGGGCGTCGCACGGAATCAAAATTGAAATGTACCTCTTTGATAACGCCGAGCCGTAAGGGATAAACAATCCCTGATTGCCGTAAGTTTCCTATTTGTTCACGCGGGGTTAAAAAATATAATGTATAATATATATAAAATCAATACAGCAAAACAGGACAATAACCTGTGAAAACGCTTATTCCGGTAAGCGTTTTTGATTAATCTTTCACATTAACAAAAAGGAGGTTCGATGTGGGATACGATAAATATTCCGAGATAACTCCGTACATATCGTCGCTTGCCGATCTTGCGCGCGGCGAAGGCGCAATTTCCGCCGATCTGTACGAAAAGTATAAGGTGAACCGCGGGTTACGCGATTTAAACGGAAAAGGTGTCCTCACCGGACTTACCGAAATATCCGAGGTGAAGTCGTCTGAGGAGAAGGACGGCGTCTCCGTCCCCTGTGAGGGCAAGCTTTATTACCGCGGCTATGATGTGAATGATCTCGTCCGCGGCTTTACCGGAGACGGCCGCTTCGGATACGAGGAATGCGTTTACCTTCTCCTTTTCGGTGTGCTTCCGAATAAGAAAGAGCTTGATGATTTTACGGCGCATATCGAAAGTCTGCGCACCCTTCCGTCGAGCTTTGTCCGCGATATAATCCTGAAAGCGCCGAGCCGCGATATGATGAACAGCCTCGCAAGAAGCGTGCTCACGCTTTATTCCTATGACGAAAATGCCGACGACACGTCGGTTGAAAACGTGCTCCGTCAGAGCCTTCAGCTGATATCGCTTTTTCCGATGCTGTCGGTTTACAGCTATCAGTCGTATTCGCACTACCACGACGGACAGAGTCTGTTTATCCATACGCCCGCTCCGGGACTTTCGACAGCTGAAAATCTTCTCCATATTCTTCGCATAGACAGCAAGTATACCGATCTTGAAGCCCGCGTACTCGATATGGCGCTTGTGCTTCACGCAGAGCACGGCGGCGGAAACAACTCCACCTTCACAAATCACGTCGTCACCTCATCCGGAACGGATACCTATTCTGCCGTTGCGGCTTCGCTCGGCTCGCTCAAGGGACCGAAACACGGCGGAGCGAATATAAAAGTCGTTCATATGTTCGAGGACATGAAGAAAAACGTCAGCGACTACGACGACTGCGATCAGATACGGGACTACCTCACTAAAATACTCAATAGGGAAGCGTTTGACCGAGCGGGACTTATCTACGGCATGGGACATGCGGTGTATTCCGTTTCCGATCCGAGAGAAAGAATACTCAGCAAATATGCCGAGAGACTTTCGGAAGAAAAAGGACTTCAGAAAGAATTCCGTCTTTACGAAAACACGGCAAACATCGCATCCGAGCTTATTTCGCAGAAGCGCCGCATATATAAAGGTGTAAGCCCGAATGTAGACTTTTACAGCGGATTCGTGTATAAGATGCTCGGACTGCCCGAGGAGCTTTTCACTCCGATATTTGCAGTCGCGCGTATCGCGGGCTGGAGCGCTCATCGCCTTGAGGGTCTTATAAACGAGGGCAAGATTATACGTCCCGCATATCGCTGTGTTAAAGATCATGAGGTCTATATTTCCGTTACTGACAGGTGACGGAGAAAAAGGAGCCGAGGGCTCCTTTTTCATTGTACTTTCACGGGAATTTTAGAAAAAGCTGCAAAAGACTTGATTTATCTTGCGGAATAATGTAAAATATAATCTGTGCTTAACTGTAAAAAAAATACCGTATCTGTCTGGGCTCACCGCGGCTCGGGCACGCTCGCTCCCGAGAATACGCTTGAAGCATTTATCCGAACGGCGGACTTGGGCACAGACGGTATTGAGTTTGACGCGGTGCTGAGCAGTGACGGTATGGCGGTTATTTCCCATGACAGAAGAGTCCGCGATCCGAAAACGGGGAAAGTGCGGAAAATAAAATCCATGACATATACCGAAATAAAAAGCCTCGGCAAAACGATCGCGGGCGGTCTCCCTGTCGGTTGCGGTTCTGTAGCCGTAGATGATCCGATATTCTTTCCGACTGCGGAAGAAGTATTTTCCGCACTCTCGCCGACCTCGCTCACGCTCAATGTCGAGCTCAAGGATCATTCGGCACGGCTTTGCGAAATATGCGCCCGGGCGGCGGAGCGCTTCGGGATGACCGAGCGCATCATATATTCGTCGTTCTCGCCCGCCGCACTTTGGCGCATGAAAAAAGCGTGTCATACGGCGCGTACCGCACTGCTTGTCAGATTTCTTCCGTTTCCGTTCGGCATTTTGGAAGGTCTCGGAATTTCAGCCGTCCATATCCCTGTCCGCTGTGCATTGCGGTATCCGCGTACCGTTGAAAAGCTTCACGCGAAAAATATGTCAGTCGCAGTCTGGACCGCAAATTCCGCGGAGGATATCTCCCGTGCGTCCGAAATCGGAGCGGACGCGATAATAACCGACGATCCCGTGCTTGCACTGCGCCTGCTCGGGAGAAAATAAAAACAAGCGGCGCGCTTTGCCGCTTTGAAGTAAGAAAGGAAGCCATTTCGGCAAAGGATGTTCAAATGAAAATTAAGCTGAGACTTTCGGCACTTGTGCTTTCGGCACTCATTCTTTCGTCATGCAGCGTATCGAGAATCGACTCGGGAAATGATGCCACGACGGAACCGACCCCGGCGCAGACCGTCAAGGAACCGACGGCGGATTCAACATCGTCCCCCGCAGCAACGGAGACTACCGAAACGTCGGGCGAAACGCAGACAACTGCTCCCGAGGAGACGACGACCGACCATTCGGGCGCGGGCGTAATCTCCGGCGGAGTTGAATTTATCGGTACGAAATACACGAGAGCGGAGCTTGAAGCCCTCGATAACACCAAGAACGGCTTCGGTCCCGGCGTCAATGTCGATGCGGATAACCGCCCGTCCGGCGCAACCGTGCTTCAGGACAGATACGGTCAGTACGGCGCGGCATTTATAGCACCGAATTCGGACAAGATATATCTTTCCTTCGACCTCGGATACGAAAACGGATATACGACAAGGATCATCGATACGCTGAATGAAAAAGGCGTAAAGGGACTGTTCTTCGTCACCATGGAATACTGCAAGGCAAGCCCCGATGTCGTGAAGCGCATTATAGACGAAGGTCATGTGCTCGGCAACCATTCGGTTCATCATAAGTCAATGCCCACTCTTTCGATCGACGAGATGCAGTCGGAGATAATGGAGCTGCACAATTACATAAAAGAGAAGTACGGCTATGAAATGTCGCTGTTCCGTCCCCCGATGGGCGAATTCTCCGTGAGATCGCTTGCGCTCGCACAAAGCCTCGGATATCAGAGCGTGTTTTGGAGCTTTGCGTACCTTGATTACGACGTGAACAATCAGCCCGAGCCCGCGGCGGCACTTGCCCGCGTCACGGGCGCGGCTCACGGCGGCGGAATATTCCTTCTCCATGCCGTGTCCAAAACGAATACCGAAATACTCGGTAGCGTTATCGACGATTTCCGCAGCAAGGGATTTACCGTTGCAAAATATTCCGCAGGCTGAATCCGGTGATTTGCGGGAAAACAGCCCGTCGGCGAATACGGATTGAAACGGAGATGTTCTTTTAAATGAATACAAAAGAGAAGCTTGTGCTTCTTCTTCGGGAAAATACGGACCGTTATTTGTCCGGTGAGGCGATCGCAAAGGAACTCGGCATAAGCCGCACTGCGGTGTGGAAGGCGATAAATTCACTCCGCAGGGAAGGATTCGAGATCGCATCCTCGACAAATAAGGGGTATCGGATAAGTCGGGATTCGGGTGCGCTTACCCCCGAGGGGATAGGCAGATATCTCCCCGAAAAACACCCGGAAATCTTTGTGTACGGCACGATAGGCTCGACAAATACCAAGGCGAGAGAGCTTGCGCAGTGCGGAGCATCGGAAGGGACAATTGTTGCCGCGTCGCACCAGACAGACGGACGCGGACGTATGGGAAGAAATTTCTTTTCCCCCGACGATACCGGACTCTACATGAGCATAGTGCTGCGACCCGATATGAGCGCGGAAGCCTCCACGCTGATAACAACGGCGGCGGCGGTCGCCGTTTGCCGCGCGATAGAGGAGCTGTGCCAGAAAAAAGCTCTCATCAAATGGGTGAACGATATTTTCGTAGACGGAAGAAAGGTCTGCGGAATACTGACCGAAGCATCGCTCGGAATGGAATCCGGCAGTCTTGAATATGCGATTCTCGGCATAGGAGTGAATCTCTATCTTCCCGAAGGCGGCTTTCCCGAGAATATCAGGGAAAGCGCAGGATATATTTTCGATGAGAAGACAAGCGGAATGAGAGCCGTGCTCTGCGCCCGCATATGGGAGAAATTTTTCGAAATATATAAAGATCTCGGTGATAAAGCTTTCCTCGGCGAATACGCGGATCGAAGCTTTGTCATCGGACGGAGGATCGACGTTGTATCACCCTCGGGGCGTCGGAGCGCCGTCGCGCTTTCCGTCGATGAGGACTGCCGCCTTGAGGTTCGCTTTGACGACGGAGAGGTGAAGAAGCTTTCCACGGGCGAGATAAGCATACGTCTGTGACACCGAATCACGACGCGGTCCCGAAAAACGATTCAATTTATACGGCGATCCCCTCGGAAGGGTCGGAATTCTTTGATTTCCGCTCCCTCTGAGGGGATTTTTCGCTCTTACGCGCGAAAGTGGGAGATCTCGGTGTGAAAAACGGATTTTTACCGAAATCCTATTGACAATAACGCTTTGAATGTGTAAAATAACATAAGTTGTATAACAAATGTTATCGGGAGGTGTACATGCCGCCGAAGGTGAAGACAACCAAGGATGAAATACTGAAAGCCGCACTCGGCATCGTCAGAAAAGGCGGTGCGCAGGCGCTCAATGCCCGCGCGCTGGCGGATGCTCTCGGCTGCTCGACGCAGCCCGTATTTTCAAATTACCCGGGAATGGATGAACTGCGCGCGGACGTCGAGCGCGCGGCATACGAACTGTATCGTGAATATCTCGCGTCGGGCGCGAAGAGAAGCGACGTTCCGAAGTATAAAGCGTTCGGACTTGCCTATATCGAATTTGCGAAAGAGGAGCCGGAGCTGTTCAGACTTCTGTTTATGTGCGACCGGAGCGGAGGCAAAAAGGAAGAGGACACAGAAACCCTCGACAGGATGGCGGACATCATATCGTCCGCTGTCGGAATTTCGCGCGAAGAAGCATATGTCTTTCACCTTGAAATGTGGATTTACGTTCACGGAATCGCCTCTATGATCGCAACATCGTATCTCGAGTGGGACGAGGCTTTCATCAGCCGCGCGCTTTCCGACGCTTATGCCGGACTGAAGCTGCACTATACCGAAAAATACGGATCGGAGAAAAGCAATGAGCCTTCTTGAAATAAACGGACTCTGCAAGAGATACCCGACGTTTTTCCTCGACGAAATTTCGATGAAGATCGACGGGGGATGCGTGACGGGGCTTATCGGAAGAAACGGCGCGGGAAAAACGACGCTCATAAAATCCATGCTCAACCTTGTTCACCCCACCTCGGGAAGCGTCAGAATTTTCGGCATGGAGCTTTCGGAGCACGAAACCGAAATAAAGCAGCGCATCGGCTATGCGTCGGGCAGTGTCGGATATTACAGGCGCAAAAAGCTGAAGGATATCGCCAAGGTGACGCGGACCTTTTACCGTAATTGGGACGACGGACTTTACCGCACATATCTTTCGCGCTTTTCGCTTGATGAGAACAAAACACCCGATCAGCTTTCCGAGGGGATGAAGGTGAAATTCAATCTTGCGCTCGCACTCTCCCACCGCGCGGAGCTTTTGATTCTCGATGAGCCGACAAGCGGGCTCGATCCCGTGTCGCGTGACGAGCTTCTCGAAATTTTCAACGATCTGTGCGCGGAGGGAAGCGCGATCCTGTTTTCGACCCATATAACCGAGGATCTCGACAAGTGCGCGGATAATATAGCGTATATCCGCAGCGGACGCCTTGCCGCGTTCGCCAGCCGCGAAGGATTCGAGGATTCTTATCGGCTCGTCGCACTCACGGGAGATGAGAGCGTGGCACAGCTTGCCCACTCCCTCGGGATAAGCCGAGGAAAGAAGGAGAATACGATGCTCATACGCCGTGAGGACGAGTCACTTTTTGTCCCGGAGCAGGTCAGCGTGCCGGACCTCGGCACGGTTATGGTTCATCTTGAAAAGGAGGATGTAAAATGATATCCGCACTTGTGAAAAAGGAAGCGGGACTTGCCGCAATGCCGCTTACATATATCTTTATCGCATTTTCCGCAATGACAATGATACCGAAATATCCGATCCTTGTCGGTCCGTTTTTCATCTGCCTCGGAATTTTCTATTCTTTTCAATTTGCAAGAGAGCAGAACGATACCCTTTACACCGTTCTGCTCCCTGTGTCGAAAAGGGATGCGGTAAAAGCGAAATATATCTTTGTGTGCCTCGTTCAGGCAATTTCGTTTATCCTCATATGCCTGTTTTCGTTCCTTCGCGTCAGTCTGGCAAAGACCTCCGATGTTTACGCCGACAACACCATGCTCGGCGCATCCGCGGCTTACCTCGGCAGCGTGCTGATCGTGTTTGCGCTTTTCAATACCGTGTTTCTCGCATCGTTTTACAAAACGGCATACGCGATCGGAAAGCCTTTTCTCGCTTTTTCCGTCTGCGCTTTTCTCTTTATCGCCGCCGCCGAGACCGTGCACCATATTCCGCCCGTTGCCTCACTCGGCGCGGACGGAAAAAGAATTCTGCATCTGTGCGTCCTTGCGGCGGGAGTTCTGATATATATATTCGGAACATATTTTTCGATGCGCGTCTCCGCCGAGAGATTTGAAAACGTCGATCTTTAACGCGGGCATACCCTGCGAAAAGTTGACATTTACTTGCGATTCATGTATCATGTATAATAATATAACCTTTGAGGAGGTATATATGAAACATATATGCGCAGCACTTCTTGCCGCTCTACTTGCGTTATCCTGTCTTGCCGTGACCGCTTTTGCAGACGGCACCGAGGGAGGCAGAATGTACGGCGATGTCAACGGCGACGGGAAGATCAATCTTCGTGACGTAATTCTCGTTATCCGCGTTTCGCTCGAATATGACGAAAAGATCGATCGTGAGATGGCGGACGTAAACCTTGATGAAAAGATCGACATGAAGGATATCCTGCTTCTGATGAAGGAAGTTATCGGAGGCCGGGACCTGCGTCTCGGAATGCATTTTTACAACAGCAGCACAGTATACGACGCAGTCATCGATTCGGTTGTGACGATATACATATATGACGGCGCGGGACGCGAGCTCGGTCTCGGCTCCGGATTCATATATACGTCGGACGGGCTCTGCATTACCTGCCTTCACGTTGTTGCGGGAGCTTCGAGAATAGAGGTCGTTCTCAACGACGGAACAAGGCATGACGCGGAGTATGTGTCAGGATATTCGGCGGAGCTTGATATGGCGGCGGTGAAGATAAATGCGTCCGGACTCAAGCCGCTTGAAATAAGCGACCGCTCCCCTCAGAGCGATGAAAAGGTCTGGGCTTTCGGAAGTCCCGACGGAGTCGCCGGAACGATGACCGAGGCTTTGGCGCAGGGCTATAAATGGACAGCCGGCGGTTTCGGAAAGAACGCGGGATACCTTATGCTTGACGTTCCCATGATCCCGGGAAATTCCGGCGGCCCCGTTATCGATATGAACGGACGTGTCGTGGGTGTCGTCAGCATGACGGGAATCGCCATGTCTGCCGCATGGGACACCGAGCAGCTTTATTCGGAGAATCTCGGCGCAGAGATTTCAATTTCCGATTTCGCGGCACAAACCGAGGATTACGCCTCGTCACGGTATCTCGATGAGACGGATGATGACTATATCCCGAAAAATAACGTGGTATACGGTGCATCCCTTGACGGGCTTCTTGACACCGATACGTTCAGATTCCGTGTGACCGAAGGCTCCGCGGGCGCGATAACGTATTCGATCCCCGCAGGCTCGAGAAACAGCATTGCGGCTGCCGTGACGGGACTGCCGGAGGATACGGAGTGGCGGAGCAACTATAATGCCTATGACGATACCATCGAGTTCATGGCAATGTTTGCTGCCGAATCTTCCGATCTTGACATTTCGGTGACCTTCTCCTTCAAAGTCGGAACATCGGCTGATGACGCAGAAGCGTCGTATGTCTTTCAGTATTTACTGCTCTATTCCACCGACGGTATCGTTCGGATCGAAGAATCTGACACATCTTCCGAGATCGAGCGCGGAATAATATATTCGGCGGAACTCTCCGAGACGGATACGGACGTATTTACCTATTCGCTTACTCCCGGACAGTATACGGAGTTTATGGTGACGTTTGACTATTACGACCTTGTCGGAGAAGACGGAGATTTCGGCGATCTCGGAATCGAAGTAACGTTTTCGGTTGAGGGCGCGGATGAAACCGGGCTCTTGATTGCGAACGACGGAGACGGATTCTTTGTCGGACGGATAATCCCCGAGATCGAAGGCAGGCTCACGGTCACCGTGAAATCTTCGGGCAAAGCTTCGTTCGGCGTGCTGACTTATTTTGTGTCCGCTGAAAGCATTCCCCCGAAATATGTATAGGCTTTAAGCTTTCGCGTGAGCTTCGGAAACGTATAAATAAAAATTAAGCGTCCGGTGCACATTCGGCACTTTTCGGCGTGCGCTTTCTCGCAGATGTCACATAGCGAGAAATACCCGGATTTGCCGGACGCTTTGAAATCTCCCTAGCTTAAGCGGACTTTTGTCCGGGATGGATCAGGGGGAGTTCGTTTGTATGCCGAGGAATGCGCAAAATGCAGAGCGGAATATGAAAATAACTTTCCTGACCGCAGGGGTGCCGATGGCGCTTACAAAAATCCGTCGTGATTTTGATTTTTTCTATTGACACGGCGCAAGGCGCATGGTATAATAGAAAAAATTCACGGAGGTGCGAAAATGAAACTGTCGTTCACCAGGGCTGGCGCTTACAGGAACGGGCATTTCGTTTTCAAGGATGATTTCTTTCTTATCGGCAATTCCGTCGAAGTTTCCGCAGATACCGATTTCTCAAATCCGAATATATTTGTTTTTCCCGGTTTCGTTGATGTTCATGTACATCTTCGAGAGCCGGGTTTTTCTTATAAAGAAACGGTTTCGGCGGGCACTCTCGCGGCGTCCGCGGGCGGATTCTGCGCTGTATGCACAATGCCTAACCTCGACCCGGTGCCGGATTGCTTTGAAAATCTGAAAGTACAGCTTGATATTATAGAACGCGACGCTGCGGTAAAGGTTGTTCCGTTCGGCGCGATCACGGTCGGGGAAGGCGGAGAGAGGCTTTCCGATATGGAGAGCATGGCTCCGTATGTCGCGGGATTTTCCGATGACGGAAGAGGAGTTCAGTCTGCTGCGGTAATGAGAAGCGCTATGGAGAAAGCGAGATCACTCGGCAAAGTGATCTCGGCACACTGCGAGGACAACTCCCTTCTTCACGGCGGATATATTCACGACGGCGCATACGCGAGAGCGCACGGATACCGGGGCATCTCCTCCGAATCGGAGTGGAGGCAGATCGAACGCGATGTCGAGCTGTGCGCACAGACGGGCTGTGCATACCATGTCTGCCATATATCGACCGCGAAAAGCCTTGATATCATCAGACAGGCGAAGAAAAGCGGTCTTGACGTGACCTGCGAGACGGCGCCGCACTATCTTGTGCTGAGCGAGGACGACATACGCGAGGACGGGCGATTCAAGATGAATCCGCCGCTCAGAACGCCTGACGACCGCGACGCACTTGTTGAAGGGCTTGCCGACGGCAGCATCGACATGGTGGCTACGGATCACGCGCCGCACAGCCGCGAGGAAAAATCGCGCGGACTTGAAGGAAGTCTGATGGGCGTCGTCGGACTTGAATGTGCGTTTCCCGTGCTGTACACGAAGCTCGTGAAAACGGGAAAGCTTACCCTTGAGCGGCTCACGGAGGCTATGAGCACCGCTCCCGCAAGGCGGTTCGGGATAGATACCGACGAAGCATACGCGGTGTTCGATCTCGGCGAAGCCTATACGGTCGATCCTGAAAAATTCAGGTCGAAGGGACGCGCGACACCGTTTGATGCGGATACGGTGTACGGAAAGCATATTGCGACGCTCCCGCACGGGCAGATGCAGCCGGAATCACGAGAAGCATGAAATTTATCGGAGCCGGGCACGGCAGAACGGAGATTGATATGAGAAGGGATTTTGACAGAAAGATCGTCCTTGAGGACGGAGCCGAATATTACGGATACGGATTCGGCGATACGGAGGTGCAGAGCGTCTGCGAGATAGTTTTCAACACTTCGATGGTCGGATATCAGGAGATAATATCCGATCCTTCATACACAAACCAGACTGTCGTCATGACATATCCGCTCATCGGAAACTACGGCATCGCCGACGAGGATTTCGAAAGCCGCACTCCGACGATCGGCGGACTTGTCGTGAGAGAATACAACGACAATCCTTCAAATTTCCGCTATACGAAAACGCTCTCCGAAATACTTGAGGAAAACCATATTCCCGGAATCTCCGGAGTCGATACCAGAAAGATAACGCGGAGCATACGCGATCTCGGAAGCCGCCGCGTTCTCATAACCTCGGCGGATACTCCGACGGAGGAAGCGCTGAGAATAATCGCCGCCTCGCCGGTGCCGCACGACGCGGTACCGAAGGTCAGCTGCCGCAAAAAATGGTATTCGCGCACATCGAATCACAAATTCAATGTTGTCGCCGTCGATTGCGGAATAAAGCTCAACATCGTGCGGAGCCTTAACGCCCGCGGCTGCAATGTCACGGTGGTTCCGTGGAATACGGCATCATCGGAAATAGAGAAGATGAAGCCCGACGGTATTTTCCTGTCGAACGGACCGGGCGATCCCGAGGACGTAACTCCCGTGATCGAGCTTGTGCGCGAGCTGAGAGGCAGGTACCCGATATTCGGGATCTGCCTCGGACATCAGATGATAAGTCTTGCATACGGGGCACGGACGTACAAGCTGAAGTTCGGACACCGCGGAGGAAATCACCCGGTGAAAAATCTCGAGACCGGAAAGCTTGAAATCACAAGCCAGAATCACAGCTACGCGGTCGATGAGGAGAGCCTTGCCGGAACCGGACTTGAAGTCACCCACATAAACCTTCTCGACGGCACCGTTGAAGGGGTTGAGTCAAAGAAGGACCGCGTGTTCAGTGTGCAGTATCACCCCGAGAGCGCACCGGGCCCGCAGGACAGCACATACCTTTTCGATAAATTTATAAATATGATGAAGGAGAACGCCGATGCCTAAGAGAAGCGATATAAAGAAAGTACTTGTTATAGGCTCGGGACCTATCGTTATCGGACAGGCGGCGGAATTCGACTACGCCGGAACGCAGGCGTGCATCGCGCTGCGCGAAGAGGGATACGAGGTAATACTCGTAAACTCCAACCCCGCTACTATAATGACCGACACGACGATGGCGGATAAGGTCTACATGGAGCCTCTGACGCTCGAATATGTGGCGAAGATCATCAGATATGAGCGTCCGGACGCGATCCTTCCCGGAATCGGCGGACAGACGGGACTGAATCTCGCAATGCAGCTTGAGCGGAAGGGAATACTTGCCGAGTGCCAGACGGAGCTGCTCGGCACAAGCCCCGAATCGATAGATATGGCGGAGGACCGCGAAAAATTCAAGGAGCTTTGCGAGCGCCTCGGCGAGCCGGTGCTCCCCTCCGTCATAACCCACTCGATCGAGGAAGCCGAGCGCGCGGCGCGCAACATCGGATATCCCGTCGTTCTGCGCCCCGCATTCACGCTCGGCGGCACCGGAGGCGGCTTTGCCGACGATGAGGACGAGCTGCGCGAAATAATGAAGAACGCGCTGAAGCTCTCCCCCGTGCATCAGGTGCTTGTCGAAAAGAGCATCCGCGGATACAAGGAGATCGAATACGAGGTCATGCGCGACGCAAACGACACCGTGATCACCATATGCAATATGGAAAACATCGACCCCGTCGGAATACATACGGGAGATTCGGTGGTGGTCTGCCCGAGCCAGACACTTACGAATAAGGAATACCACCTCCTGCGTGACAGCGCGCTCAAGATCATTCGCGCCCTGAAGGTCGAGGGCGGATGCAATGTTCAGTTTGCGCTTGATCCGCAGTCGTTCAGCTACTACCTTATAGAAGTCAACCCGCGCGTTTCGCGCTCGTCGGCGCTTGCTTCGAAGGCCTCGGGATACCCGATCGCAAGGGTGTCCGCGAAGATCGCCGTCGGAATGACGCTCGACGAGATACAGATCGCCAACACTCCCGCCGCATTCGAGCCTGCACTCGATTATGTGGTAACGAAGATGGCGCGGTTTCCGTTCGACAAATTCACATCCGCGTCAAATAAGCTCAGCACGCAGATGAAGGCGACGGGCGAGGTCATGTCTATAGGACGAACGATAGAGGAAAGCCTGCTCAAAGCAGTACGCAGCCTTGAGATCGGCGCGTGCCACCTCTATCTCCCGAAATTCGACGGCGAATCCTCCGAGGATCTCCTTTCGTATATCCGCGACGGACGCGACGACAGACTGTTCGCAATTGCGGAGCTGATACGCCGCCATACGGACCTCGGAATTATCGCAAACGAGACTCAGATTGATATGCTCTTCCTCGATAAGATAAAGAATATCGTCGATGAGGAGAGCGTGCTGTGCCGCCGTCCGGGAGACGTGCGCGAGCTTGCTTTCGCAAAGCGCATGGGCTTTTCCGACAAATACATCGGAAAGCTCTGGAACATGAGCGAAGAGGACGTGTACGGACTGCGCCGCCGAGAGGGAGTGATCCCTGCATATAAGATGATCGACACCTGCGCATCGGAATTTGACAGCTATATCCCGTATTTCTACTCGACATACGAGGATGAAAACGAATCGGAGATCGGCAGCGAAAGAAAAATAATCGTGCTCGGCTCCGGACCGATAAGGATCGGGCAGGGCGTTGAATTCGACTATTCGACCGTACATGCCGTGAAAACGATCAAGGCAAACGGATATGAAGCGATAATCATAAACAACAACCCGGAGACCGTCTCCACCGACTATACGATAAGTGATAAACTTTACTTCGAGCCGCTGACGGTCGAGGATGTCATGAACATAATCGATCTCGAGCAGCCCGAAGGCGTGATAGCATCTCTCGGCGGTCAGACGGCGATAAACCTTGCCGATAAGCTGATGAAGCGCGGCGTGAAGATACTCGGCACCGACAGCGAGGCGATAGACCGCGCAGAGGACAGGGATCAGTTTGAAAAGGTCATGGAGAAGCTCGGAATTCCGCAGCCGAAGGGCAGAGCCGTAACGAATGTCGAGGACGGAGTGCGGGCGGCGCAGGATATCGGGTATCCCGTGCTTGTGCGCCCGAGCTTCGTGCTCGGCGGACGCGCGATGCAGATCGTCGCAAACGAAAACAGCCTGAGAAGATATCTCGGCAATGCGGTTGCGATCGATGCGGACCGCCCGGTGCTGGTTGACAAATACATCTCCGGCAAGGAGCTCGAGGTCGATGCGGTCTGCGACGGAAAGGATGTTTTCGTGCCCGGAATCATGGAGCACGTCGAGCGCACCGGCATACATTCCGGAGATTCGATAAGCGTTTACCCGACCTTCAGCGTGTCTGAAAAGGCGAAAAGAACGATCCTTGAATACACGGAAAAGCTCGGTCTCGGCATAGGCATCGTCGGACTTTACAACATTCAGTTCATTGTCGATGAAAACGAAAACGTCTATGTTATAGAGGTCAATCCCCGTTCGTCGAGAACGGTGCCGTTCCTCTCGAAGGCGACGGGGTATTCTCTTGCGGATATAGCGACGCTCGTCATTCTCGGAAAGAGCCTGCGCGAACAGGGATATACGGAAATATATCCGAAGGAGAAGGAGCGCCGCTACGTCAAAGCACCGGCATTCTCGTTCTCAAAGCTTCGCGGACTTGACGCATATCTCTCACCGGAGATGAAATCGACGGGCGAGGCGATCGGCTACGATAAGACGATGACGCGCGCACTGTACAAGGCGCTTCAGTCCTCCGGAATGAACGTGGTGAATTACGGCACGATCCTCGTTACGATCGCCGACCGCGACAAGGAAGAGGCGCTTCCGCTGATACGCCGCTTTTACGAGCTCGGCTTCAATATCGAGGCGACGCACGGCACTGCGGAATTTCTTAAAAAACACGGTATAAGGACGCGCGAACGGGAAAAAATATCCGAGGGGAGCGAGGAGATACTCGACTCGATACGCCGCGGCTATGTGAATTATGTGATAAATACAAGAGATATAAATTCGGATACCGTAATGTCCGACGGATACGAGATCCGTCGGTGCGCGGTAGAGAACAACGTAACGATGTTTACCGCGCTCGATACCGTGAGAGTGCTTCTCGATGTGCTCGAGGAGACGACGCTTTGCATATCGACGGTGGATGCCGATTAACCGGACCGGAAAGGAGCAGCATATGAAACAAAGCATGTACAGGATTCTGTCAAACGAACAGATCGCACAGAGCATTTACAGAATGAGGCTCGGCGGAGATGTTCCGCCGATCGCCGCTCCCGGACAGTTTGTGAATATACGGATCGACGGACTTTATCTGAGACGTCCGATCTCGGTATGCGACGTCAGGGAAGACGAAATGACGCTTGTTTATAAGACGGTCGGACGCGGCACGGCGAAAATGTCGGAGATGGAGGCGGGAGATGAACTCGATATCCTCTGCGGTCTCGGAAACGGATTCAATACCTCAAGGAGCGGGAAAAATCCGCTTCTTATCGGTGGCGGCGTCGGCACACCTCCGCTATACCTGCTCTGCCGTCGGCTTATCGAAGAAGGCAAAACGCCGAATGTCGTGATCGGGTTCAATTCGTCGCGCGACGTTATTCTTGAATCGGATTTCCGCTCGCTCGGCGTAAACCTCACCGTCACGACCGCGGACGGAAGCGCGGGCATCCGCGGTTTTGTGACAGACGCGCTCCCCGAAAGCTATACCTATTTTTACGCCTGCGGTCCGGAGCCGATGTTGAAGGCTGTATACCGCTCGACCGTGACGGACGGCGAGCTTTCGTTCGAAGAAAGAATGGGCTGCGGCTTCGGTGCCTGCGTCGGCTGCACCTGTAAGACGAAGTACGGCGCAAAGCGCATATGCAAGGACGGTCCCGTCCTTACGAAAGATGAGGTGATATTCGATGAGTGAACTTGATATGAGCGTAACGCTTTCGGGGATAAAGCTTGACAATCCCGTTATCCCGGCATCGGGAACCTTCGGATACGGTCATGAATTTGCCGAGCTGTACGATCTCAATATCCTCGGCTCGATAGCTTTCAAGGGAACAACACGCGAAGCGAGATTCGGAAATCCCACTCCGAGGATCGCGGAGATTCCGTCGGGAATGATAAACTCGGTCGGACTTCAGAATCCCGGAATCGAAAAGGTCATATCGGAGGAGCTTCCGAGACTGCGCGAACATTTCAGAAAGCCCGTGATCGCCAATATCAGCGGATTCGAGGCGGAGGATTTCGTGTATTGCGCCGAGCGCCTCGACGCGGTTGAAAATGTCGGAATACTCGAGATCAATATAAGCTGCCCGAACGTTCGAAGCGGCGGCGTGAGCATCGGAGCGTGCCCGTCGGACGCGGCTGCGGTGACCGCCGCGGTCAAAAAGGCGGTGAAAAAGCCCGTCTACGTTAAGCTTACGCCTAACGTCACCGATATAACCGAGGTCGCGCGCGCGGTCGAAAACGCAGGCGCCGACGGACTGTCGATGATAAATACGCCTCTCGGAATGAGGATCGATCCGCGCACGCGCCGTCCGGTGGTCGCAAACGGAGTCGGCGGAATGTCTGGACCGTGCGTGCTTCCGATAGCCGTTCGCATGGTATACCAGACGTATAAGGCGGTAAAAATACCGATAATCGGAATCGGCGGCATATCCTGCGCCGACGACGTAATAGAAATGATGCTTGCCGGCGCGGCGGCGGTCGAGGTGGGAGCGGCAAACCTTGTCGAGCCTTACGCCTGCCGCGATATTATAGCCGATCTGCCGTCGGCAATGGAGAAGTACGGTATAACAAAACTCAGTGAAATAACGGGAGGGGCACACTGATGGCAAAGGACGTAATAATCGCACTTGATTTTCCGGGGGAAAGCGAGGTAATGTCGTTTCTCGATCTGTTCGACGGCGAGAAACCGTATGTGAAGATCGGAATGGAGCTTTACTACGCGCTCGGCCCGTCGGTCATATCCGAGATAAAGAAGAGAGGGCATAAGATATTCCTCGATTTGAAGCTTCACGACATTCCGAATACGGTCAAATCCGCAATGGCGGTGCTGTCGCGTCTCGACGTCGATATGACGAACCTTCATGCGTCGGGCGGCTCGAAAATGATGGAGGCGGCGATCGAAGGACTGACAAGACCGGACGGAAGCCGTCCTCTTCTCATCGCGGTCACTCAGCTTACATCGACATCCCAAAAGATGCTCGAAGAGGATCTTCTGATCCGCGAGCCGATGGAAACCGTTGTATCCCATTACGCGAAGAGAGCCGCAGCATGCGGACTCGACGGCGTGGTCTGCTCTCCGCTCGAGGCGGGAGACGTAAAGGCAGCGTGCGGCGCTTCATTCCTCACCGTGACGCCGGGAGTTCGCTTCGCGGACGGTCAGTCTCTCGATCAGGTGCGGGTGACTACTCCCGCAAGGGCAAGGGAGATCGGCTCGGACTACATTGTTGTCGGACGCCCGATAACGCGCGCGGACGATCCCGTTGCACAGTACCGCCGCGCGGTTGCGGAATTTTTAGGATAAACGGCTACACGGAAAACAGGTTAAGGAAAGGCAGAGTACATATGAAAAAAGAAATTGCAAACGCACTTCTCTCGATAAAGGCGGTGTTCCTTCGACCGGACGAGCCGTTCACATGGGCGAGCGGAATAAAAAGCCCGATCTACTGCGACAACCGACTGACCCTTACGGCACCTGAGGTCAGAACGCTTATAGAAAACTCGATCGCCGAGACCGTAAAAAGGGAATACCCCGATGCCGAAGTCCTTATGGGAACGAGCACCGCGGGAATCGCACACGCCGCCATTGCCGCACATATACTCGGAATGCCGATGGGATATGTGCGGGGAGGTGCGAAGGATCACGGACGTCAGAACAGGATTGAGGGAAAGCTTGAGGCGGGCGAAAAGACAGTCGTGATAGAAGACCTCATCTCGACCGGAGGAAGCGTTATCGACGTCGTGGACGCGCTCCGCGAGGCGGGCGCCGAGGTTCTCGGCATCGTCAGCATATTCACTTACGGCATGAAGAAAGGGCTCGATCGCCTCGAAGCCGCAAATGTGAAAAACGTGAGCCTCACCGATTTCGATTCCGTGATCGAGGCTGCCGCAGAGAGCGGATATATAAAGCCGGAGGACGCTTCAAGACTCTGTGCCTTCCGCGACAATCCGTCTGACGAATCGTGGATAAAAGCATAACGGAGGGAATATGCGTCATCTTATTGATATAATGGATCTTACGGTGGATGAGATCGATTCGCTGATCGATACCGCGAACGATATCATTGCCGATCCGGCGAAGTACAGAAGTGCCTGCATCGGAAAGAAGCTTGCCACGCTCTTCTTTGAGCCTTCTACGAGAACGCGCCTCAGCTTTGAAGCCGCGATGCTCGATCTCGGCGGCAGTACGCTCGGCTTCTCCGAAGCCCAGTCAAGCTCGGCATCGAAGGGCGAGAGCGTGTCGGATACCGTCCGCGTCGTGAGCTGCTATTCGGATATTATCGCAATGCGCCATCCGAAGGAAGGCGCTCCGCTCGTCGCCTCAATGCGCAGCGAGGTTCCCGTGATAAATGCGGGTGACGGCGGACATAACCACCCGACGCAGACTCTCACCGATCTTCTCACGATAAAGCGGGAGCTCGGCAGACTCAGCGATCTCACGGTTTGCTTCTGCGGCGACCTGAAATTCGGACGGACCGTTCATTCTCTTATATCAGCGCTTTCGCGTTATTCCGGAATAAAGCTTGTGCTTGTCTCGCCGGATGAGCTGAAGCTTCCCGGATACATAAAAAAGGAAGTCATCGAGAAAAACGGAATGGAGTATACCGAAACCGCAGATCTCGTTTCGGCTATGCCGGATATCGATGTTCTGTACATGACACGGGTACAGAAGGAACGTTTCTTCAACGAAGACGATTATCTCCGCCTGAGAGACAGCTATATTCTGACACCGGACAAGCTTGAATATGCGAAGAAAACGCTGAAAATACTCCATCCTCTGCCGAGAGTGAACGAAATATCGACGAAGATCGATGACGACGAGCGTGCTTGCTACTTCAAGCAGGTGAAAAACGGCAAATTCATAAGGATGGCGCTTATCCTTATGCTTCTTTCGGAGGCGGAAAATGAACATTGATTCGATAAAGAACGGAATCGTCCTCGACCATATCCGCGCGGGACAGAGCATGGAAATATACCGTATTCTCGAGCTCGGTGAGCTTGACTGCACTGTGGCGATAATAAAGAACGTAAACAGCTCGAAGATGGGCAAAAAGGATATAATCAAGATTGACGCGGAGCTTGACCTCGATCTTGCCGTCCTCGGATATATCGATCCTGGGATTACTGTCAATATTATAAAGAACGGCGAGAGGGTCGAAAAACGCCATCTTCGCCTGCCCGATGAGGTTCGCGGAGTTATAAAGTGTAAGAATCCGCGATGCATAACCTCGGTCGAGCAGGATATCGAGCACGTTTTCCGCCTGCGCGACAGGGAGAACCGCGTGTACAGATGCATATACTGCGAGTCAAAGGCGAAATGATATCTGCGACTTCGGATATTCCCACTCCTGCGGTAAAATGCGCCGATGCGCGGAGAGCGTGAAATATCTTCGCTGTGCGGCATAACCGAACTGAGACCGCGCGGCTCTGACTGAATGCAGATCGGAACAATACGGCGGGACGCCCCGGAGCGTCCCGCTTCTTGTTATATATGGGCATACGTCGGAGAAAGCAGTCAGTTCGCTTTTTCGGCAGAACGGCTGGATTACGCACAGATGAAAAATATTGTTATACCGTCTTTGTATACATAAAAATAACGGATGTGTCTTGTATTTTCGGACAACATGTGGTAATATAGAAGTAACACTTTTTATACCCGAACACGAACGAGAGGTGAACACTTTGAAATACACTTTCAGAGGCGGAGTCCGCCTTGACGAGCATAAATATACCGCAGACTGCGAGACGGAGATAATAACTCCTCCGGATACCGTTTCGATACCGATGTCGCAGCATATAGGCGCGCCGTGCGTGCCGCTTGTCTCCGTCGGGGATCATGTTTTCCTCGGACAGAAGATAGGCGATGTCGAAGGCGGTCTCGGATGTCCGGTCCATGCGAGCGTGTCGGGAACGGTGACCGCGATTGACGAGAAAAGCTCGCCGAGCGGCGCGAGGATCAAGAATATAGTTATCTCAAACGATAAGAAGAATGAACTTTCACCGGATATAAAGCCATTTCCGAAAAGACTTACCGAGACGACCGATGATGAACTCATTTCCGTGATCCGCGAAGCGGGCGTTACCGGAATGGGAGGGGCATCGTTTCCGACCTATGCGAAGATAGCATCCGCCGCCGGCAAGGTTGAGCAGATGATAATCAACTGTGCGGAGTGTGAGCCGTTCATAACCGCAAATCACAGACTTCTTGTCGAGGATCCGGCATCAGTTATAAACGGAATCAAAATACTTCTCCGTGCGGTCGGAGTGAGAAGCGCAATCATCGCAGTTGAAGACAACAAGCTCGACGCCGTGAATATTTTAGAGGAGATGCTCAGCCGAAGCCGCATGATATCCGTCGCGGTCATGAAAACCAAATATCCTCAGGGCGACGAGCGCCAGCTTGTATACGCTCTTACCGGACGTGAGCTCAGACAGGGGCAGCTTCCCGCAGACGCGGGCTGCGTGATTTTCAACGCGGAGACCTGCGCGGCGGTCTTCCGCGCATTCGCAAAGGGAATGCCGCTTGTCAGCCGTCGCGTCACCGTCAGCGGCGACTGCGTTGCCGAGCCGAAGAATCTTCTTGTACCGATAGGCACCCCGTTTTCGTCGCTTGTCGATTACTGCGGAGGACTGTCAAAAAAACCTAAATATATGATCTCGGGCGGACCGATGATGGGGCAGGCTCAGTGGGACAAGGACGCTCCCGTCGTAAAGGGAACATCGGCACTTCTTGTACTTTCCGAAAGCTTTGCGAAGCTTCCGTCGACGCCTCCCGTATGCATCCGCTGCGGAAGATGCGTCGCACATTGCCCGATGCGCCTTATGCCGAACTATATAGCGCTGTTTTCGTCAAACGGCGAATTCGACAAAGCCGAAAAATACGGCGCAATGAGCTGCGTCGAATGCGGAACGTGCTCCTACGGATGTCCTGCGGGAGTGCCGATAGTGCAGCATATCAGAGTAGCCAAGGGTGAGATACGCGCCGCCGCCGCTCAGAAAAAAGCTGCAATGACGAAATCGGAAAGCGGAAAATAAGATTACCGAAGCACAAGAAACGGATAAAGAAAGGCATTATATAATGGCTGAAAACGACATTGTAAATAACATTCCGGCTGAGAATGAGCCGGAAGAGAATGCCGCCGGCATACCTGCCGGAGCGGAAAAAATACAGTATCCCGATATCCTGACCGTCGAGCCGTCGCCGCATATGAGGACCGTGCAGACAACTCCGGTCATCATGCGCCGCGTAATGATCGCGCTCACTCCTGCGGCACTGTGGGGCGTCTACGTCTTCGGACTCCGCGCCGCCGCGATAATAATCATTTCTATAATTTCGTCCGTTTTCTTTGAATGGGCGACGCAGAAGATACTTCGACGCAGCGTCACGGTTGCGGATTTTTCCGCGGCGCTTACGGGGCTTCTTATCGGAATGAATCTCTCGGCTTCGGTGCCGCTGTGGCTTCCCGTCGCCGGGGCGTTTTTCGCAATTGTTGTCGTAAAGCAGCTCTTCGGCGGCATCGGAAAAAATATCGTAAACCCCGCGCTTGCCGCAAGAGTATTCATGTTTGCGTGGCCCTCCGAGATGGGCATTTTCACAAAGCCCTTCGAAAGAATAAACAGCCTTGCCGTTACTTATAATCCGCCCGATGCGGTTACGGGCGCGACTCCGCTCGCATCTCTCAAGACGGGCTCGCTTCCGGATACTACGTTTTTCGATATGTTCGTCGGAAACCAAAGCGGATGCATCGGCGAGCTGTCCGCGCTGCTTCTCACGGTCGGCGGCCTGTATCTTATATTCACCAAGGTCATCACATGGCATATCCCCGCTGCATATATAGGCACGGTGGCGCTTATGTGCGTGCTTTTCCCGCTGAACAGCGAGGCGCGGGTAGATTTTATGCTTTGCGAGATCGTGTCCGGCGGACTTCTGCTCGGCGCGATGTTTATGGCGACGGATTATGCCACATCTCCCGTTACGTCGGCGGGACGGCTGATCTACGGAGTCATATGCGGACTGCTGACCGTCTTTATACGTTATTTCGGAGGCTATCCCGAAGGAGTATCCTTCTCGATCCTCATAGCAAACCTGCTTGTCTGGTATATCGACAAGCTCACGATACCGCAGAAATTCGGAGGTAAGCGCAGCCGTGCTGAAGAAAAAGAAGCATCAAAGTAAATCCCACGATCCGCTTCGCTCGGAGAAACCGAAGAAGAACATCGTTTTTTCTCCCGCCGACGAGGAGAATGCGGACGTGAGGTATGACAACACGGACGTTACCCTTGACGAACTTATAAACAGCGTCCGTGATTCGTCGGACGCGGATACCGTGGATACCGCAGCCTCCGCAGAAAATGATGATCTCGAGACACTTCGTGAGGAGGCCGAAGAGATGATCGAACGGCTGACGGAGGAAGAAGCCGAAGAGCCTTCCGGAGACATCGGCGACACACCGGACGAATCCGCACACGGGGAACGTGCCGAAGCGGCTTCCGTGACTGACATGGACGGCGAGGACAGCGCGCAAACCGCGGAAATCGCGGATGAAAAAGCCTTTTCGAACAGCGATTCGCCCCCGGCTGCGGAAAAATCCGATCCGGAAGATACGGATGACTCGCCTTCGGAGGACATGCAGGCAGAAGAAGTACCGACGGAAGAAATGCAGAAGAACATTCCCGACGGTATGCCAGAGAATGAAGAATCGCCGGAGGACGCTTTGCACGAAGAAACGGATGATACCGCTGCGGGCGAAAACAACAAAAACAAAAAAACACCTGTTGCGAAGATAATCGCAAGCCTTACGGTGATCTGTGCGGTTATCGCCGCCATGCTTGCAGCCGTGAATGCGTTTACCGCCGATCGGATTGCGAAAAATACGGAGCTTGAAAAGGAGAACTCGATCCGTAAGATCTTCGGTTCGTATATAACCGCGGAGGAGTATACCGATTTCGAATCGCCGGAGGAAATGTACGTCTATCTTGTGTACAAGAGCAATATGCTTTACGGCTATTGCGTGAACGTGTTTCCTTCGGGCTTCGGCGGACAGATAAACATGATGGTCGGAATCGGCGCCGACTCCGACATTGCGGGCGTGAATATAGTTTCAATGTCCGAAACTCCGGGTCTCGGAAGCAAGACGAATACAAGAGATTTTCTTTCCGGCTACGAAGGGAAGAAGGGCAAGATCACGCTCGGCGCTGATATAGATGCCGTATCCGGAGCTACGATAAGCTCAAAGGCGGTGACTGCGGGAGTGAACTCCGCACTTGCGCTTGATATCGATATTGCCGCGATCGCCGAGAAAAAGGGTGTTATGCTTTACGTCTCCGAGCTTGATACGGATCCGCCGGAGACTGACGGCGACGGAGGAGACGCGCCGATATACCAGCCGAATCAGAGACCGAATATTCAGTCCGGCAGAGTTGAGGATACGCTTGATTATGTTGACGGCGTTGAAAATCCCAATGCCGCACCTTCCGCCGAGCGTCCGAAGATCGACATCCCCGTTCAGAGCGATACCGAAGTCTATATAACGGAGACGGAAACCGAGACCGGAGACGATACCGATCTCACCCCCGCACCTCCCGAGACTACAACAAGCGCACCGGAAACCACCACCAAGGCCCCCGAAACGACGACAAAGGCGCCGGAAACCACCACAAAAGCACCTGAGACAACGACCAAAGCGCCGGAGACTACAACGACAAAGGAGCCCGAGACTACTACGCAGACGCCGCCGGAGACCGAGTCCAAGCAGGAGGAGACCACCGGCAGCGCGGACGAAAACGAGGAGCCGGCATGACCGAAGAAAAAGCGTACTGAAAGGGAAATACGGTATACCAATGAAAACATCATTCGGAAAACAACTCAGAGAAGGGCTTGTTACGAACAATCCGATATTTGTACAGTTTCTCGGTATGTGTTCGGCACTTGCCATAACGACATCGGTAACAAACGCCATCGGAATGGGGCTTTCCGTTACCGCTGTCCTGATCTGCTCAAATCTGCTTATATCTCTTCTGCGGCGCGTTATAATGCCGCAGGTGAGAATAGCTGCATTCATCGTTATAATTTCGGGATTTGTAACTGCCGTCGAGCTTTTGATAAAGGCGTATCTTCCCGCGCTCGATAAATCGCTCGGACTGTTTATCCCGCTGATTGTTGTAAACTGCATAATCCTTGCCCGCGCGGAATCGTTTGCGTCGAAAAACGGACCGATCGCGTCCGTATTTGACGGCTTTGCGATGGGGCTCGGCTATACTGCGGCGATTACGGTCACCGCGGCGGTGCGCGAGCTTCTCGGAACGGGCAAAATCTTGGCAGCCGCCGACGGAAGCGGCGGAATTGCGATTCTCGGATCGTGGTATTCTCCCGCGAATATATTCATATTGCCTCCGGGAGCCTTTCTTACGCTTGCGTTTCTCGTCGCGCTTTTTCAGAAGCTGATCTCGGTGTCGGCGGAAAAGAAAGAGAAGAAAGCTTATTTGACGGAGAACTGCGCGGAGGAAAACGCGGAAGCGGAAACGGAGGAGAGCGATGACTGACATACTTCTTATCATGTTTGCCGCGATACTGACCGAGAATTTCATATTTTCGAAGTTTTACGGAATATGTCCGTTCCTCGGCGTATCCGAGAAGCCCTCGACAGCGCTCGGAATGGGAATGGCGGTCACATTCGTCATGACGGTGTCTGGTGCGGCGACATACCTTGTCTACACCTATGCGCTTGTCCCGCTTCATCTCGAGTATCTGAAGACGATTGCGTTCATCCTTGTGATCGCATCCCTCGTTCAGTTTATCGAAATGTTCTTAAAGAAGAATGTTCCCGCGCTCTACGGCGCGCTCGGAATATATCTTCCGCTCATCACGACAAACTGCGCCGTGCTCGGCGCGGCACTTCTCAATATCGAGAAGGAGTACGATTTCGTAAAAAGTCTTGTGTTCGGCTTTTCAGCGGCGCTCGGCTTCACTCTTGCGATCGTGATCTTTGCCGGAGTCCGTGAGAGAATGCGCTATTCCGATCCCCCGAAGGCTTTTCGCGGATTTCCGATACTGCTTCTTGCGGCGGCGCTTATCGCCATGGCTTTTTCGGGATTCTCCGGAATAAGCTTTGCCTGATGCTGCCTGCCGATTATCCTTACTGAAAGGAAGCTTTTGCAGACGCAAAAGCGGAGATTAAACGATGGAACTTGCTTTTCAGATATTGATTCCCGTCGCCGTGTTCGTTGTTCTCGGAGCACTCATGAGCACCATGCTCGCCATAGCCTCCCGCGCGTTCGCCGTGAAAACGGATGAACGGGTCGAGGCGATCGCCGAAATTCTTCCGGGCGCAAACTGCGGCGGCTGCGGATATGCCGGATGTCATGCTCTTGCCGAGGCGATCGTGCGCGGAGATGCAAAGACGTCGGCGTGTGCCGCCGGCGGCGAAGAAACGGCGAAGAAGATCGCCGCTATAATGGGAACCGAGGACGCGTCGTCGGTCAGAATGAGAGCGCAGGTCATGTGCTCGGGAACCGACAGATGTGCAAAGAAAAAGTATATCTACGAGGGTGAGCAGGACTGCATAGCCGCATCCAAGCTCGGCGGAGGAGATAAGCTCTGCCCGAACGGCTGCATCGGACTCGGCACCTGCGCGAAGAACTGCCCCTTTGACGCGATATCCGTGAATGACGGCGTGGCGGCGGTCGATTACCGCAAGTGCCGCGGCTGCGGCATCTGCATAACCGCCTGTCCGAAGCATATAATCCGCCTGATCCCGTTCGACAGCCGGCAGTGGGTCGGCTGCATGTCGGTCGACGACGGCAAGACCACTAGAAAATACTGTGATGTCGGCTGCATAAGCTGCCGCATATGTGAGAAAAACTGTCCGGAGGAGGCGATAAGCGTAAGCGATTACGTCGCCTCGATCGATTATTCCAAGTGCAGCGGCTGCGGTATCTGCGCCGACAAATGTCCGCGCGGAATAATACATTCCGCGGATAAGGAGGTATCCGAAAAATGAAGAAATACGATAAAATCCTCAGCATACTTATAATTATATCGGGCGCGTTTGCGCTGGTCTGCTATGTTTCATATTTCATAAAGCTGTTTGTTTATCCCGAAGGGACGCTGCCGATCATTGCGTGCGTTACGGTGATCCTCGGAGTCTGTCTTCCGATATCGCTTGACAAATACATACGGAAGCTTACGAAAAAGGCGTATCCCGTGCTGAAGACCGTGTATTGCGCCGCGCTGTGCTTTTACATGGTTACCTTTACCGCGATGTCGGTGTTTGTTTATTCCGGTGTTTCTTCCGGACCCGCGCCGGAAAAGCTGCCGCCTGATACGGTGTTCGTCACCTTCGGCGCGAAGATCAAGCCGGATTCTACGCCCGGAAAAGCGCTCATGCGCCGGCTCGACAAAACGATCGAGCTCATGTCGTACTGCCCGGATTCGGTATGCATCGTCACGGGCGGAAAAGGCGTTGACGAGCCCGAATCTGAAGCGGAGGCAATGCGTAAATACCTTGTTGCCAAGGGCATTCCGGATGAGCGTATAATTGTGGAGGATCAGGCAAAGGATACGATACAGAACGTGGAATTTTCAAAGAAGCTTATAACAGAGAGGGGGCTTGAAGGACGCACCGTCGCATGCGTTTCCACCGGGTTCCATATCCCGAGGATAATGTACCTTACCTCAAAGGCTGACTTCGGCGAATATTTTTACCGTGCGCCGGGAAGCAATTTCTATATAGAATTCACATCGGTCGTCAGAGAATATATGTCATATGTCAAGCTCTTCGTCAGAGGATACTGACGTCGGCGACCGCGGAAAGGACGGAAAGATGGATATAAAGGAGATACTTTCGCACGTCGATCATACGGAGCTTTCACCCGCCGCACGGCTCGACGATATAAAGCTCCTTATCGACGATGCGATAAAATATTCGACCGCGACCGTGTGCATCCCGCAGTCCTATGTCGCACAGGCATCGGAGTATGCGGCGGGGCGCATGAAAATATGCACCGTCATCGGATTCCCGAACGGATATGACACGACCGCATCAAAGGTTTTTCAGGCGTCCGATTCCGTGAAGAACGGAGCGGATGAGATCGATACCGTTATCAACATCGGCTGGGTCAAGGACGGAATTTACGACCGCGTGCAGGACGAGATCGCCGCAATAAAGGATGCCTGCGGAGATCGGATACTGAAGGTCATCGTTGAAACCTGCCTCCTTACGGACAGCGAAAAGGTGCGCATGTGTGATGTCGTGTACCGCGGCGGTGCCGACTATATAAAGACTTCAACCGGATTTTCAAAGGGCGGTGCGACGGATCACGACGTGAAGCTTTTTGCGGAGCATGTTGCTCCCGGACTTAAGATCAAGGCGGCGGGCGGAATATCCTCTCTCGCCGATGCCGAGAATTTTCTCAGGCTCGGAGCAGATCGGCTCGGCACAAGCAGGATCGTAAAGCTTGTAAAGAACGAGGATTCGGCAGGATACTGATGAGGAGCGTCGGAAAGCGGATCTTTTGTGAATATCCGCACAGCATCGGCGTGACTGCCTGATTTTGCATTTCACATGTTTTCAGCCGCAAGGCGGCGGAAAGGAGACCATGAGACTTTTTCTTATCGTACTTGACAGCGTCGGAGCGGGATATCTGCCCGACGCCGGACTTTTCGGGGATGTCGGAGCAAATACACTCGGCACTCTTGCGTCTTCACCGGAGCTTTCGATCCCCAATCTCGTTAAAATGGGAATCGGAAATATTGAGGGGCTGTCCTCACTCGGAACCTCCGCATCTCCCGAAGCGGCAGTTGGAAGATGCATCGAACGCTCGATGGGCAAGGATACGATAATCGGGCATTGGGAGATTGCGGGACTTGTGTCCCCGAAGCCGCTGCCGACGTATCCGAACGGATTCCCTAAAGAAATAATCAACGCCTTTTCCGAAAAGACTGGAAGGGGAGTAATCGTCAATAAGCCGTATTCCGGAACGGAGGTCATACGCGATTACGGCACCGAGCACGTAAGAACCGGCAAGTGGATCGTATACACCTCGGCAGATTCCGTTTTTCAGATAGCTGCGCATGAAGAAGTGATCCCTCTTGACGAGCTTTATCGAGGCTGCGAGATCGCGCGCGGTATCCTGACCGGGGACAATGCCGTCGGACGGGTCATCGCGCGCCCGTTTGTCGGAATCGACGGAGATTACAGAAGAACGACGAACAGACGCGACTTTTCTCTCGAACCGTTCGCCCCCACGCTTCTCGACGCGCTGAAGGAAAACGGCAAAACCGTTATCGCAGTCGGAAAGATACACGATATCTTTGCCGGGCGCGGCATAAGCGAGTCGATCCATACCGACGGAAATACGGACGGCATGAATAAGACTCTCGATATTGCGTCGCGTGATTTCGACGGTCTGTGCTTCGTTAATCTTGTGGATTTCGATATGCTCTACGGTCACCGCCGGGATATTCCGGGATACGCACGCGCGCTTTCGGAATTTGACGCATTTCTTCCGTCGCTCATCTCAAAGCTCGGCGACGATGATGTTCTCATCATTACGGCGGATCACGGATGCGATCCCGGATACAGCGGAACCGATCATACGAGAGAGTATATACCGCTCATAGTTTACGGAAAGGGAACATCTCCGCAGATGCTCGGCACACGTTCAACATATGCCGATATCGCGGCGACGGCGGCGACGGCGTTCGGCGTTCCGCTCGACACCCCCGGAACAGATTTTTTCGAAAAAATCAAGAGATAATTGCGGTAATAATTGCACAAAATTCAAATGGATTTTTTGTGCATTCCTCCAATGTTTAAAAAGCCGGAATCAAATGCACCTCAACCCCTTGAAATGAGGTGCATTTTATTTTAATATAATAGGGAATAAAAATGTTCTGACGAACATTACTTGGAGGTAATCATGGCAATTTCGGCAAATGATACAATAAGAATCGGTATTATCGGATGCGGCGGTATCGCAAACGGTAAGCATATGCCCGGACTCAGATCGATCGAGAATGTGGAAATGGTTGCATTCTGCGACATCATTGAGGAGAAGGCACAGCAGGCAGCAAAGGACTACGGTACCGAGGACGCGAAGGTATATACGGACTATAAGAAGCTTCTCGAGGACAAGACCATCGACGTTGTTCATGTGTGCACGCCCAACCGTTCGCACAGCTTTATCACCGTTGACGCTCTCGAGGCAGGCAAGCATGTAATGTGCGAGAAGCCGATGGCAATCAACTCTGAGGAAGCAAAGAAGATGCTTGATGCGGCTGAGCGCACCGGCAAGAAGCTCTGCATCGGTTATCAGAACCGTTACAGACCCGAGATGCTTTATCTTAAAAAGGAAGCGGAAGACGGTACCTTCGGAGACATTTACTACTCCGAGGCTATCGCAATTCGCCGCCGTGCGGTTCCTACATGGGGCGTATTTATCAATGAGTACGAGCAGGGCGGCGGTCCCCTTATCGATATCGGAACGCACTCTCTCGACCTTACCCTTTGGATTACAAACAACTACAAGCCCAAGTACTGCGTAGGAACCTCCTACCACAAGCTCAACGGTCTTGCTCCCGAGCTTCAGGGCAACACATGGGGTCCTTGGGATTCGAGCAAGTATACCGCCGAGGACAGCGCATTCGGATTTGTTGTAATGGAGAACGGCGCAACGATTCTTGTAAAGTCCTCATGGGCGCTTAATTACGAGCCTTCTCTCGAGGCATCGACTCTCATCTGCGGAACACTCGCAGGTGCGGACTTCGCTAACGGACTTCAGATAAACGGTGTACGCAACGGTCGTCAGTACATAATGAAGCCCAACTTCGGTGCAGGCGGCGTAGCATTCTTCGACGGTGACAACAGCGCTGCGCTTGATTGGCAGAACGACTGGATCAACTCTCTCAGAAACGATACCGAGGCGATCGTTCATGCAGATCAGGCATATTGCGTAACAAGAATCCTTGAAGGAATTTATACATCTGCCGCAACCGGCGATGTGTACAAGTTCTGAGTTTGACACATACGGACTATGCAATCCTTAGGGATTGCATAGTTTTGATGGCACAATAAAAAATCGAAAGGATCGGTACAAACATATGAAACTCAGTGTACTTGCAAATCTTTATGCACAGTATCCTCTTGAAGAGACTCTCGCAAAGCTCAAGGCTCTCGGCGTAGAGGCTGCCGAGATCGGCGCGGGCGGATACCCCGGCAAGGCTCACTGCGATCCGGAGAAGCTTCTTGCGTCTCCCGCGGATTTCGAAAAATTCAAGGATGCTTTCAAGAAATACGATATCGAGCTTTGCGCTCTTTCGTGCCACGGCAACCCCGTGCATCCCGACGAGACCGAGGCAAAGCGTTACCATGACGATTTTGTCAACACCGTTCTTCTCGCCGAGAAGCTCGGACTTGATACCGTGATCACATTCTCCGGCTGTCCCGGCGGCGCTCCCGGCGATAAGATGCCGAACTGGGCGACCTGCGCATGGCCCGAGGAGTATCTTGCGGTTCTCGATTATCAGTGGAATGACGTGCTTATTCCTTATTGGGAGAAGGCAACCAAATTTGCGCTCGAACACGGCGTAAGCCGCATCGCTCTCGAGCTTCACCCCGGCTTCTGCGTCTACAATCCCGAGAAGCTTATGAAGCTCCGCGAGGCTGTCGGTCCCGTTATCGGTGCTAACTTCGATCCTTCGCACCTTGTATGGCAGGGAATCGATCCCGTATCCGCTATCCGTTATCTCGGAGACTCCATCTACCACGTTCATGCCAAGGATACGAAGGTCGATAAGCTCAATACCGAGCGCACCGGCGTTCTCGATACCAAGCATTACAGCGACGAGATCAACCGTTCGTGGGTATTCCGCACGGTCGGCTTCGGCCACGGTGAGGAGTATTGGCGTGACCTTATTTCCGCGCTCCGTCTCGTAGGCTATGACCGCGTTCTCTCGATTGAGCATGAGGACAGCCTCATGTCCATCGACGAAGGACTATCTAAGGCTGTTGAATTTCTCAAACCCATGATAATACACGATCCAAAGCCCACCACCATGGCATGGGCATGATGTCCGCATAAAGGCGGCGCCTTCCCGATGCGGCGGGAAGCCGCTCAGGATGCTTTGGAATCGGATGACCGAAAAATATGCGGTGTCGGCATTCTGTGCCGACACCGCATATTTTTACGGATAATGTTTCGATACTGACAAATTGTAGAATTGTTAATAAATAAGTGGTACAATGGAAGTGTGGATTTTTACCGTGACGGAGGATGAAATGCTGACTTACGAAGAACTTCGCAAAAATGAAGCGATACGCACATATATATCCGCAGCCGATGATTCCCTCGGCGCACTTGGATACACCGAACACAGCTTCGGTCACGTCACGAAGGTTGCACAGTGTGCGAAATATATTCTCGAAACCCTCGGATACGGTGAACACGATATCGAGATAGTGCAGATAGCGGCGTTTCTCCACGACATAGGAAATATGGTGAATCGTGAGGAGCACGCACAGAGCGGCGCAGTCATGGCATTCCGCATACTCGATAACCTCGGCTTCAGCGCGTGTGATATTGCAACCGTCGTGTCAGCGATCGGAAATCACGACGAGTCAAACGGCGTTCCCGTGAACCCGGTTTCGGCAGCGCTTATCCTTGCGGATAAATCCGACGTGCGCCGCACGCGCGTGAGAAATCACGACGAAACAAGCTTTGATATCCACGACAGAGTAAACTATTCCGTTACCGATTCACGCCTCGAGATAAATCCCGCGCATGATACGATAACCCTGTCCCTCGACATAGACACGAAATACAGCTCGGTTATGGATTATTTCGAAATATTTCTCGCCCGCATGCTGCTCTGCAAGAAGGCGGCGGCAAAGCTCGGGCTTGAATACAAGCTCAAGATGAACGAGCAGCAGCTTATCTGACCGTCGCATTCAAAAGGATTAGGGAAAGAGAAAATGGATTCGTCAAATTTCACTCCCGAGGTAATAACGCTCGATTTTTATTCAAAGAGCGGTGACAGCTTCGGTGTTACATGGCAGACGAAAGAGAAGGGAAAACCGATCCTCGAGTACACGGATGAAGACGATTTAAATTTTGAACATCCGGTGCGAGTGAAGGGCGAGGGCTCCGAAGGGATGAAGGCAAAAAAGAACTGCGCCGTGATAACGGGAATTGCGCCCGGACAGCGGTGCCGCTGGAGAGTCAGAGTCGGCGACGAGTGCGGCGTAAGATCGGCGGACGCGGTTTTTACGGCTCCTCCGACAGGCGGCGACAAGCTTGATTTTCTTGTGTTCGCCGATTCGCAGGATGAAGATAACAACGGACTTTGGTGGAGGTGCGCGTGGAAAGACGCGATCGGACACTTCCCCGGTACTCGGCTTTTCGCGCACGCGGGCGATATAGTCCAGTTTTCCGGCAGCCATGAGATGTGGCGCGATATGATCGGAAATAACGAGGAGTTTGTCCGCGCTTATCCGATGCTGCCGTCCGCCGGGAATCACGATTATTGGCACCGCTATCTGGACGGATACAGCAGTACGCTGTATTCTCATTTCAATATCGATCTTGCCCCGCAGGATACGTCTCACGGAATTTATTATTCGGTCGATATCGGTCCCGTGCATTTTACCGTGCTGTCAAGCGGAGACCTTATGGAAACCAACGATAAGCTGCTCCCGACACAGGTTGAGTGGCTCGTGAACGATCTTGCGGCAGCCGATCGAGCATGGAAAATCGTGATGATCCACAACCCGCTTTACTCTCCCGGGAAATACGGCGCACGCCGCCTGGTCTGCAATGCGGCGCTTTCTCTCCGTAAACAGCTAAACGGAATTTTTGCTGCCTACGGGGTCGATATGGTTCTCTGCGGTCACGATCATGTGCTCGGCAAATCCTATCCCATCCGTGCAAACTCGACCGTGCAGACAGACTTTGAATATGTGACCGAAAAAATCGGCGGAACTGACGCAAAAATCATGATTGACCCCGCGGGGCCGATACACTTTGAGCCGGGCTGCTGCGGAAATCAGAACCGCGAGATCGAGGACCTGACCGAGGATTTCGCAAGCGAACTTGAGGTTGCCGAAAGCATGCACGACAGAGCTGTGGCTTACGCGCACATCTCGAGCGACGGTGATACGCTTTGCCTGACCTTCCGCGAAGTATCGGTTGACGACGGCGCGGACGTGTCCGAATTCTCGTTCGGTATAAGAAAAACGAAGAAAATGTAATCCGATCCGACTGTTTACGGATATAACGCGAAAAAATAAAGAAAACGACCGCGCAGTATGTGCGTCCGATTTACCTCGGTATCCGCAGGAATTTACCGAAGATTTATCCCGGAACAGTCATCCGCGCGGTGAAATAATAATCATAAACCGAAAGGAAGAAAAAATTGATACCTCATTCCGAAACGAAGGAAAACGTACTTAAATTTCTCGGAACCGATCCGGCATCCGGATTGACCGCGGACGAAGCTAAAAAGCGGCTTTCCGAATACGGCGAAAACCGCCTTGCCGAAAAGAAGAAAAAATCGCTCATTGCGCGGTTCTTCGGACAGTTTGCCGACGCGATGATACTGATACTTCTTGCCGCGGCGGGAATTTCGTTCGTGCTTGCCTGCATGTCGGGCGAGGCGTCCGAGTTTTTTGAACCGTGCCTGATACTCTTTATCGTCGTCGTAAACGCGATAATCGGTACGGCGCAGGAGAACCGCGCCGAGCACGCTCTCGAGGCTCTGCAAAGCCTGAGCGCGCCTCATGCGCGCGTGATACGCGGCGGACGCGAGATCCGGATCGATGCGTCGGAGCTTGTTCCCGGAGACATAATCAGGCTTGAAGCGGGAGATTTCGTGCCTGCGGATTCCCGCATAATCGAAAGCTTCAGCCTTAAATCCGAGGAGAGCGCGCTGACGGGTGAGAGCGTTCCGTCCGAGAAAAACGCGGTCGATGCGGTTGACGCGAGCGCGCCTCTCGGAGACAGAACGAATATGCTTTTCTCGGGATGCTCCGTGTCATACGGCACCGCGACGGCGGTTGTGTGCGCGACCGGAATGAATACCGAGATGGGCAAGATAGCGAATCTTCTCGAATCCTCCGAGGAGGTTCAGACTCCGCTTCAGAAGAAGCTTGCGTCCCTCGGCAAATACCTCGGAATCGCCGCGCTCGGCGCGTGCGCCGTGATATTTGTCGTCGGAATACTGAACAAGATCCCCGTGATGGAGATGTTCATGACTGCGGTTTCGCTTGCGGTGTCCGCGATTCCCGAGGGACTTCCCGCGATCGTCACGATAGTGCTTTCGATCGGCGTTCAGCGGATGGTAAAGCGCAATGCGATAATCCGAAGCCTGCCGGCGGTGGAAACGCTCGGCTCCGCGTCCGTTATCTGTTCCGACAAGACCGGAACTCTGACGCAGAACAGAATGACCCTTGTTTCAGCAGCTGCCTCCGGAGAGGCGGAAGAAAAGATCACATCATCGTGCAGCGAGAGCGTAAAGCGGCTTCTTATGTTCGGAACTCTCTGTTCCGAGGGCAGCGTGACCGAGGAAAACGGCGAGGTTAAGCATATCGGCGATCCGACGGAGACCGCGATAGTATTTGCCGCAATGAAAAACGGCATGACCAAGGAAGAGTTGAACACAAAATACCCCCGCGCCGCGACGCTTCCGTTTGATTCCGACCGAAAGCTCATGACGACGGTCAACCGAATCGACGGAAAGCTTACGGTTATCGTCAAGGGTGCGTTTGACGTGCTTGCGGGAAGATGCACGGCGGGAAATCCAGAGAGTGCCGCCGCACTTTGCGAGAGCATGGGCGAGCGCGCGCTCCGCGTGATCGCCGTTGCATATAAGGAAATCGAAGAACTGCCTGCGGAGCTTACAAGCGAAACGCTCGAGTGCGGTCTCATATATGCGGGTCTTGTCGGAATGATCGATCCGCCGCGCCCCGAGGCGCGCGAGGCGGTTGCGCTTTGCCGCCGCGCGGGCATCAAGCCGGTCATGATAACTGGAGACCATATCGTTACCGCTTCCGCGATCGCACGGGATATCGGGATACTTGAGGACGGAGGAGAAGCAGTAACTGGAGCCGAGCTTGACGCGATGAGCGACGATGAGCTTGAGCGCAGGGTGAGAAATATTTCGGTGTACGCGAGAGTTTCACCCGAGAATAAGATCAGGATAGTCAAGGCATGGCAGCGCGCCGGAGAGATCGTTTCGATGACGGGCGACGGAGTCAACGACGCGCCCGCGCTGAAGGCGGCGGATATCGGCTGCGCGATGGGAATAACGGGCACCGATGTTGCAAAGGGCGCGGCTGACATGACACTGACCGACGACAATTTTGCAACCATTGTCGACGCGGTGCGCGAGGGACGCGGAATCTACTCCAACATCCGAAAGGTCGTAGGATATCTGCTCGGCACGAACATCGGCGAAGTTCTTACGGTGTTCTTTGCAATGATACTATGGCGCAAAACGCCGCTTCTCTCCATGCAGCTTCTTTGGATAAATCTTGTGACCGACAGCTTTCCCGCAGTCTCCCTCGGAATGGAAGCGGTCGAGAATGATGTCATGGATGTTCCGCCGAAACCGAAAAACGAAGGTATATTCGCTCACGGACTCGGACTCCGCGTGGTGCTTCAGGGTGTTATGTTCGCGCTTCTCACCTTGGCGGGATTTGTTATCGGAGAGCGCTTTGCCGGAGAGGCGGGCGGACGTACGATGGCGTTCACGGTTCTTTCGCTTTCGCAGATCGTGCAGGCATATAATATGCGGACGGAGCATTCGCTTTTCAAGGCGGGATTTTTCGGAAACCGAAAGCTGAATCTTTCGTGCCTGCTTTCGTTTGTGCTTGTTCTTCTCGTGCTGTTTACGCCCGCAAATACGGTGTTTGCGCTTTCTTACCTGCCGTATTATCTCTATCTCTGCGCACTCGGACTTTCTTTCGTTCCGCTTGTTGTAATGGAGATATCAAAGGCGGCCGGACTTATAAAACATCAGAAATAAAAAGGAGATACGATCATGGGAATTTGCCCGACTCCGCATATAAACGCACATCCGGGGGATTTTGCACATACCGTGCTTATGCCCGGAGATCCGCTCAGAAGCCGATTCGTCGCCGAGAACTTTCTCACCGACGCGCATTTAGTGAATAACGTGCGCTCCGTGTACGGCTATACCGGCACATATAAGGGGAAAAGCGTATCGGTCATGGCGAGCGGTATGGGAATGCCGTCGATCGGAATATATTCTTATGAGCTTTACAACTTTTTCGGCGTTGAGAATATAATCCGCATCGGCTCTATGGGCGCACTTGCGGACAGCGTCCGTGTGCGCGACATAGTTTTCGGCGAGGCGGCATCGACGGATTCCGCATACCTTTCGCAGTTTGAACTGCCCGGAAGCTTCGCACCGTGCGCCGATTTCGGACTTCTCCGGACTGCCTGCACTATTGCGGAGAATATGAACGTGAGATACAGCGTAGGAAATATACTTTCGTCCGACAGATTCTATAACGATGTCGCCGGAACGAGCGAACGGTGGATAAAAATGGGTATTCTCGGAATCGAGATGGAATCCGCCGCGCTTTATGCAAACGCCGCACGCGCGGGAAAACGCGCACTCGGAATCTTTACGATATCGGATCACATAGTGAGAGGAGAGAGCCTCAGCGCCGAGGAGAGAGAAAAAACATTCACCGATATGATGGAGATCGCTCTCGAAACGGCGTTTGTGTACGATTGATCATGGAGTTTGTCAGAATATGTTCGCCGGATGAGCCGGAATACGGCGAAGCGATGAAGCTTTACAAAGTCTCGTTCCCGGAGCATGAGCAAAGAACGGGTGCAGCTCAGCGCGTCGTAATGGGGAAAGAAAGCTATAACTTCGACCTGATATGCGAAGACGGTTCGTTCGTCGGAGACATACTTTATTGGGAGAGTGAAGACTTTATATATGTCGAGCATTTCTGCATTGTGTCCGTCTTGAGAGGAAAAGGACTCGGAAAACGCGCTCTCGAACTGCTCGGCAGATCGGGAAAAACGGTTATTCTCGAGATTGATCCTCCGGGGGACAGCGTGTCGGAACGCCGCCGCGATTTTTATCTCCGTGCGGGATACAGGATGAATTCCATCGAACACATTCATCCTCCGTACAGGAAGGAATATGACGGCCATAGGCTTAAAGTAATGTCGTTCCCACGCGAGCTTTCCGAGACCGAATACGAAAATTTCGCATCCTTTCTCAGAAATACGGTCATGAAAGATCTGCCGTGAAAATGAAAAATACCCGCGTATCACGCGGGTATTTTTGCGTCATCAGCCTTCGTATTTTTCGGAGCTTTCGGGAAAGGTCATATATTCGGCGGGGTTTACGCTCTGCTGATTGACCGTGAGCTCATAGTGCAGGTGCGCTTCGTCCGCAATTTCGGTAAGCGACGTGTCGCCGACCGTGGCGATCACATCTCCGCCGAGGATCGACATTCCCGGCTTCACCGTCTCGAGAGTCTCCTTTGAGAGATTCGAGTAAGTGCTCACCGCGCCGCCCTTGTGGATCAGCGTGAGCGAGCATCCGTTCATCGGATCCTCCCATACGGCGCCGACGGTTCCCGTGGCGGCGGCGTAAACCTTGTCTCCGATCGAGGCGGCAAGATCAACACCCGAGTGAACACGGTAGTCGTCCATTGTCTGAGAGTAAGCCGGAACCGAGGTCGAATAACCCTTTATCACCGCTCCCGGTACCGGCGCGATGAAATCGGGGAGAACATCCGCCGCCGCGTCGGCCCCGGCATCGGCATCGGCATCGGCTGTGTCGCTTGACTCCGGAGCGGCAGTGGTTTCGTCTTTCTTCTCCGTTGTCTCGGGCTTTCTTTCGGTCGTGACCGGAGCCTTGACCGTGGTTTCGGGTTTCTTTTCCGTGGAGGGCTCGGCTTTGTTTCTCTGGGAAATTACCGATATGCTGATAAGGATTGCAAGAACGGCGAGCGAAAGTGAAAGTACCGTGTAAACTATACGGTTCTGCTTCTTCATATCGTCGTTGTTTCTGAAATTCGGGTTGTTCATAATGCTTCCTTTCTTTTGCCTTAGTGGGATACTGCATATATTTTTTCCTCATTTTCTTCGTTTATGCGCCGCATAGAAAAATCTGCGTTTTCTCCATACTGTATATTGTCTTTCGACAGCGTCTGCATTTAAAAATCAAAGTCCGGGAATTTGCACAGACGTCAGTTTTTTACGTTGACAAAGGGGCGTATAAATGGTAGAATATTTTAACGGAATTTCACACGGAGGAATATTATGATAGAGCTTGAAAGAACATCGGTTATGAATTTTGAAAATGCGCTGCGCGGTGCGAGGAATCCGCTTTCAAGCTGGGCGAAGAGCGACAGCTTTTACGGCGAGAACGGGGAATTTGTGATAGGAGAAATCGATCTGTCTCTTGCGCACCGCCTTGCGGTGTCAGGATCCGATCACAGAAAATACCTCCGTCAGGTGTTTGTGTCGGTGGATATTACGGCGCCGATCTATTGGTGGAAGGAGTTTGATACCTACAAGGTGGGCACAACGGCAAATTCGACTTCAACCATGCACCGCATACATTCGAAGGACTTTTCCCGTGACGATTTCAGCACCGATCACATGACCGAAGGCGCACTCGGCGCGCTCGATAACATGATCTCCTTCCTCGAGGAGTCGAGAATCAAATTCACCGAAACAAAAGATAAAAAATATTGGTACGATATAATACAGCTTCTCCCCTCGTCATATAATCAGATGAGGACGGTGACCCTCAATTACGAGAATCTCATAAATATGTATTATGCCCGGCGCAGCCATAAGCTTGACGAATGGCACACCTTCTGCGATTGGATACGTTCGCTGCCGTATGCGTCGGAGCTTATTCTGATTAAGGAAGAAAACTGATTTGACGAAATATATAGTTTCAAAATATAAAGATCGCGGAGACGCGGGACGGCTTGCCGTCGGCAGAATCGCCGGGGGCGTCGGAATCGCGGTCAATGTCGTTCTTTTTGCAGCCAAGCTTGCACTCGGTCTTATAACGGGCAGTGTTTCGGTCGTCGCCGATGCGGTAAATAACCTGTCGGACGCGGGATCGTCCGCTTTTGTTCTTGTCGGATACGTCCTCGCCGGAAAGCCCGCCGACCGTGAGCATCCGTTCGGACATGCGAGAATGGAGTACCTTTGCGGACTCTTTATCTCCGTGATCATAACCGTGCTCGGACTTGAGCTTTTTAAGAGTTCTGCGGAAAAGCTGTTCTCGGGAGAGGGCGAAAGTACGCTGAGCGCTGCGGCGATCGTCATAATGGTGATTACGATGGCAATCAAAGTGCTTCTGGCACTCTTTTACCGCGGGCTCGGCAACGGAATAAATTCCATGGCGCTCAAAGCCTCCGCAACCGACAGCATCGGAGACGTTATCGCAACCGCAGCGGTAATCGCCGGAATGCTTCTTTCGACCGTGTTCGGATCGGCGGCTGACGCTTTGTTCGGATGCGCGATCGCCGTGTATATAATAATCCTCGGGCTCAAGCTTGTCCGTGAATCCTCCGACACCCTTCTCGGCGAGGCTCCGGATGGCGCACTCGTCTCCGATATAGCTTCTTCGATAAGTTCGTATGAAGGCGTTCTCGGCGTGCATGACCTTGTCGTTCACAGCTACGGAACGGGCGCACTTTACGCGACCGTCCATGTCGAGGTGGACTCGGACGAGGATGTGCTTTTGACGCATGACAGAATAGACAATATCGAGGCAGATTTCCTTGAAAATCGCGGGATACACCTCGTCATTCATATGGATCCCGTATGCCTTTCCGATGCGCAGACGAACGAAATGCGCATTACCGCGGGCAAAATCGTGGCTGAGCTTGCGAAAAAGTCGGGATCGGAGATTACTATGCACGATTTTCGTATGGTGCAGGGACCGACACATTCCAATCTGATATTCGATGTCGCCGTCGGACTTGACTGTAAGCTTTCCGATCGGGAGATTTCGCAGTATCTTGATTCGGAAATAAAAAAGCGCCGTTCTAACGCAAATTGCGTCATAACGGTGGACAGGGAATACGATTCTTTCCGTTTCGGCAGGGAAGAGGATTGACACCGGACGGCGGTTGTGATATAATATATGTTGTGTCGGAACGGCTTGCAAAGCCGTAACTGCTCCGCATAGGACGGACAGAGCGGGATATCGCACCGCCGCCGGAGAATTTTTGAAATCGTGCCGGAAGGACAAAAGGTCAGGACTTGCGAAAAAGCTTCGCCTAAACGGAATTTCGTCCGAAAGCTTTTGAATCCGCGGAATCTTCCGCACGCTGAAACCGAATATCCGCTTCGTACGTTTCCGTAGCTCAGCTGGATAGAGCGACCGCCTCCTAAGGTCACGCACTATCGCTCGCCTTTTCCGAAAAGGTGTTAGCTTTGCAGTTCACATTTGAATAAGCCCTGATAGCTCAGCAGGATAGAGCGTCCGCCTCCTAAGCGGAAGGCCGGCGGTTCGAATCCGCCTCAGGGTGCCATTTCAAAGAAGCCGAAAGCCCTTATAAATAAAGGGTTTCCGGCTTCTTCTTTTCTTTGCGGAAATCGAACTCCGCTCATCGTTTGTTAGCACTTTTTCATTATTTGTTAGCAAGTGCAACGTGAATTGGGCGCACTAAAGTACGACTTTTCTTTGGGTATGCTTGCTAACATTGTTAGCAAGATTTTAGAATTTCTGCTAACAAAATCGGCTCTCCTGCTAACAAGAGAAAAAAACGGGTTGATTTTTCTGCTAACAAAAAAGGTAAAGCATCCGAGTTCAATCTCGTTTTACCCAGTGTTATCCTGTACTTTAGGAATACAGTACCCGTACATATTAAATCGCATCTTTGCGTGTTATACCGTGTTTTCGTATAATGATAATGCGGAGGTGATAAAGATGAAGAACGATAAATTCCATATCTACTTATCGGATGCAGAACGAACCCAAGTGATCCAAACTCTTATTGAATTGAAGAACAGTTTGCTTGAACAAGGCAAATACACAGACGCCGTGGATGATGTTCTTCTGAAATTGACTAAAGCAAAAAGAAAGCACCTACAAGTACATTACATATAAATATAAAGACGAAAGCCGTCTGTTTCTCATTGAGAAGCAGACGGCTTTTTTGCGTTAAAAATGACCTCAAAAAAATTTTTTCAACTTTTTTTGAAAAATGGGTCACAAAATGACCTCTCCCACTGGGAATAAGTGAAAGGGTTATTCCTCCGAAGCGGAGGAAGCCACTTCACTGTTCCTTGAAAATTGAATATCAGATCTTCAAGTACGTTACTTGTATAGATGAGCTGCGATGATGAGTACGCCACGACCTCGGTCTTTCCGAGCGAGCGATAAACCTCCGTCACAAGTGCCGGACAGCAACCGACACGGCGATGACCTATACAACCATAATGATACTTCTCTACGGAGCTGGCGGAGAACCCGGCAGAGGTGAAAGTCCTATGAAACCGTTACGCTGACGGTTGCTTGAAGATTTCCCATAGATAACCGAGTTATGCAGGGGCGTCGAGGACAAATACTGCATTTTACCAAGCGCATCGGTAATGCTTTGCATTTGCGTAAGGAGTACATAGTCAAATTCCATTGGCTATGAAATCTAAGAAAGGAGACACAGAAATGTCAGACTGCAAGACGATTGCTATATGCAATCAAAAAGGCGGAGTCGGAAAAACGACCACAGCGGTCAATTTGGGTATCGGACTGGCAATGCACGGAAAGAGAGTTCTTCTCGTGGACGCTGATCCGCAGGGCGATCTCACTACTTGTCTTGGATGGAAAGACACGGACAGTTTACCTATGACACTTGCAAATAAGATGTCAGAGATAATCAGGGATGAAAATGCAAATCCCCGGTTCGGTCTGTTACACCACGACGAAAATGTTGACCTCGTTCCTTCTAATCTTGAACTGTCCTCGTTGGAAATGACGCTCGTTACTGCTATGCTAAAAGAGCAGAGAGGTGAGCGTATGGACGAAGAATTTATCCGCAATCGAATCACAGAATTACGATTGAAAAAAGGCGTTTCAGAATATCAGATGAGCATGGAGTTAGGGCAGAACAGAAGCTATATTCAGGCGATTTCTTCCGGGCGTTCTATGCCGTCTATGAAGCAGTTTCTCAACATCTGTGAGTATTTTGAAATCACGCCGCTTCAATTTTTTGATGCACAGGAGAATAACCCTCAGCTTATCAAGAAGGCTTTGGACGGAATGAGAAAGATGTCAGATGACGATTTGATTATGCTGATTGGTTTTATAAGTCGCTTAAACACAGAAAACTAACGATAGGAGGCAGTAAGCGTCCCGTCGTTAGTTTTTTCATTTTATGCGCAGCATATTGTGGCAAGCAATGCTTGTGGCTATCCATTTCGCCACAAGCTGCTTGTTGAGGGCAGCGCCCCCAAGCCCCTTTGAACACAGAATTTCATTCTGTGGCTACGCGTTCTGCGAACGCTTTTGACCAGGACCAGCTTACCGCTGGCCGTGGTCTTTTTCTTTT
>ERZ773235.425-NODE-425-length-56238-cov-3.671698_pt1 | contig 56238 bp, 52 predicted proteins | sample MGYA00580522_ERZ773235 | MGnify/ENA primary metagenome ERZ773235 (study PRJEB29015, sample SAMEA2737797) | human gut metagenome | biome: human gut; feature: human-associated habitat; material: faeces | place: China | collected 2012 ...
TTGGTTGGTTGGTTGGTTGGTTGGTTGGTTGGTTGCAAGAATCGTGCCAATTATTTACATTTTTGTAGCCATTTACCATACTTGCGTACATTTCCTTTCCAAAATTTACATCCCTATCTTACCGCAATCCGGGGTAATTGTAAAGAGAAAAATTTCTAGAGGGTTTGGGAGGATTTTTGGGTGCAGCTAAAAGGTGTTTTATGCACAAACTTCCCCTTCTGTATAGCACTGACAGATATACTCCCGTGATTGATAGTAAAAATCTGTATTATAATTGGATATGGCATCGCTAATCCATGAACTATACACTGCCATAATCGTATCAACAATCGCCTCGGTACTGTCTTCCGAAACATCCTCTATCAACCTCTCGTATACTTCTCCAATTGTCCAATAGTCCGGAATTTCATATTTTGCTTTTTCAAGGTTGTCATAGGCTCCAACAGGTATATTGCAGATATGAATGAAATCATCCGCCGTTTTCGCAATGGGTTCGCAGTGAAAAACATCTGCATATCTGTATATCCGTCTAATCGTTTCCCGTCCTAAAAGTTTTACGACAGTTTCTCTCCTTTGTTTCTGCTTTCTTCCGATATATTCTATAAGGCTGCAAGTGTAAAACAAATCACTATTATTCTTCATCCCAGACCTCACTTCCTTTCAAGAACTTTAAAGTAGTCAAAGATTTCGCCGTATGAAAGCTTATCTGATGCGTAGGCTTTTTAAACCTTGCCAAATCCCAAAAAGCTTCTCTGCTGATTTTGCCGTCAACAAAATTCTGCACATAGTTAAAAATTGTATCATTCGCCATTGGCCCTTCTACAATATCATAGTTATGAGATTTTCCACTTCTGCATGCAACAATAAAATCCAGCCATTCTTCACTCATTTCAGGAAAAACTTTAACAGACAATTCTTCATTCGGGATATATCTGTATTCGTTTAGAATCCCTTTTCCATCGAATCTTGTCGCCCATCTTTTTGCTTGTGCATCTAAAGTAGTACAGTAAAAGCCAAAATAGAAATCTTTATTGTATTTTGTAACTCTGATTTCAGGAGATTCAACGATATTCTTGCTTCCATGATACAAAATAATTTCTTCTCGCATCTTTCTACCCTTTCTGTGCGAAACAATTTTTTACATTTGTTTTCATATATAGTATACGCCATTTTTTCTGTAATCACAAGTCAAATCTGCTGCTCCGGTCGTGTCAATTCCTCATTGAAATCCGGCGAGTCTTACGGTAATATGAAAAAGAGCATCGTAGTTTCCATCATAGAAAGCAAGCTCTTTCCGAAGGACATCGGCTGCCACAGCATTTTCTCTGTCAGAGAGCAAAACACAGGACATCGCTTGTGCGACCGTCTTGAGTTTCACTTTCTAGAGCTTGGCAAAGTCGACCCGCGAAAGCCACTTGAGGAGATTTGCGCGGAATTCATTCAGCGTCTCTTTCCGGGAAAGAAAGAGAAAGATTATAAAGACCTCAAGCCGAGTTATGTCATCTTCATCTGTATGAAAGACCCGTTTGAAATGGGCGAAGCAATCTATCAATTCCAAATGATAGATAAAAATTTACAGTTGCAATTAGATGATGAAACCTATACAATAATCTTAGCAATTGATTGTCCGAAGGGCAAGATTCCGAGAGAACTGGAAACTTTCTTTACCTATGTGGAGCGCGAGGAAGTCGACGAAAATGACGATTTCGTCAAACGCATCCACGAAAAGGTCGAGGAAGTCAACCGCGATACGGAGGTGACTGAGATTATGACGATAGAAGAAGAAATGAACATCCGTTGGCACTATGGATATGACGAAGGTGAGGCTGCCGGTGCCGCGCAGAAACAGCGTGAAATTGCGAAAAACATGAAGGAGAAAAACATCCCGAATGCTGACATCGCAGAAATAACCGGGCTTTCTGCTGAAGAAATTGAAAAATTGTAGATATTGTTTTTATTGCACAGCAGAAGCCGGACAACCGACTCCTGCTGTATTTATGTTTCGATTTTTTCAAATGCCTTAAAAATGATTTCTTCCATGCGTTGTTTCGCTTCCATGCTGTCGTCACCGCCGGCTTGCGCCGATAGGTGCCAAAAACCTATCAGAGCCTCGAATGCCGTGGCGTACTTATAGTCCATAGCGTCTGCATTCTTCGGTTTCGATGCGGTTTTGTGGTTGCGGGCGCGTCTGACAAGTGCCGCTTCCTCATCGCCGAGGAAACCTTCGTTTAGCATCGCCTTTACCGCTTTCGCCTGCCCATCCGCGCGGACATAACGAATCGCCCGTTTATGAAGCGCATCCACATGTGCGCCGAAATTTTTGTCCATGCCCCTGAGATCCTGTCCCAGTACATGTTCTCTTACATATATTTCATAAACGGCGTCGCCGATATAGGCGAGCGCCGTCGTATTGATCTCCTTAGGATTCAGTTGCTTCATCTTCTGTTTTCCTCTGTTTTGTCTCCTTCTGTGAAAATCCAAAGATAAACACAATTGCGCTTACAGCCATAAGCATCGGGTAGAAAGTATACGGTATAATCGCGTAGGTCGTAATGCCCGCCGCGGCCGCTGCATAAAGCATCTGTGCGCCGTAAGGAATGAGTCCTTGTGCAACCGAGGCGAAAATGTCGAGGAGCGACGCCGTTCTCCTCGGGTCGATGTCATATTCCAGGCTGATTTCTTTGGCAATCGGTCCCGCAAGTACGATTGCAATCGTGTTGTTGGCGGTCGAAAGGTCCACACCTGCAACTAAAGCTGCAATGCTGATCTGTGCGCCTTTTTTGCTCTTTGTGTTTTTGTGAATGAAGTGCAGTACCGCGTCGATTCCGCCATATTCCTTGACAAGTGCACCAATAGCTGCAACCGTAATCGTAATCGCCGTAATATCATACATTGACATAACGCCCGTCCCGATGCTTGTAAAAATCTCGTTCGTCGCCATCGCACCTGTAGCAACACCTGCAATCACGGAAGCAATGGTTCCGAAAATAAGAACAACGAAAACATTAATTCCTGCAAGCGCGCCAATCAGGACAAGCAGATACGGAAGCACCTGCCATATGTTATATTCTCCGAGTTCCAGCTCAGAAGAACCGTGCATTGTCATAATATAATATATGAGAGCCGTTACAATCGCTGCCGGAAGAACAATTTTAAAGTTCATTTTAAACTTATCGCTCATTTCGCATCCTTGCGTTCTTACAGCGGCAATCGTTGTATCGGAAATCATCGAAAGATTGTCACCGAACATCGCACCGGATACAACCGCACTGAGGCAGAGCGGCATCGCAAACCCGGTGGCATTGCTTACGCCGACAGCAATCGGTGCGAGCGCAACGATAGTTCCAACCGATGTACCCATGGATAAGGAGATAAAGCATCCGATCAAGAACAGTCCCACAACCGCAAACTGGCTCGGAATCAAGGAAAGCCCCAGATATACCGTGCTGTCCGCGCCGCCGGCCGCGGTTACCGCACCGCTGAACGCGCCTGCGGTTAAAAAGATGAAACACATCGTCACAACATTATCGTCTCCGATGCCCTTGGTGCAGACCGAGATTTTATCTTGAAATTTGAGTTTCGGGTTCTGGCAGAACGCCACTGCAAGTGCAATCATAAATGCAACAATCGTCGGCATTGCGTAAAAGTCATTTGCAATGATTCCGCTTCCTATGAAAATCACAAGAAAAACGGCTATCGGCAAAAGTGCTTTCGCGTTTCCCTTATTCTCCTGTGCAATTCGTGCTTTGATTTCTGTATTATCCAATGCGTGTTCCTCTTAACTTTCTTTTTTATTCTTTAATAATCTGTACGCCTTGCGGAGTATCCTTGAGGATGAGTCCGCGAGCCTTGAGCATATCTCTTATTTCATCGGCTCTTGCGAAGTTTTTCTCTTTTCTTGCCTGCTGTCTTTCTTCGATAAGTGCCGCAAGTTCATCGTCGATTTCAACCTTTTCTTCTACATCCTGCTGCAGAAGCCCAAGCACAGTCGCAAGCTCCATGAGAGCTGCCAGCGATTTTTCTGCAAATTCTTTGCTTGCTCCATCCTTTACAGCCGTGTTGATTGCCGTTACAAGCTCAAACACCGCCGAAATGGCGTCTGCCGTGTTCAGGTCGTCATCCATCGCTTTGATGAATTCCTGTCTGTATTTATCATATCCTGCAAGCTTTTCCTTTTCTTCGTCCGTCATGCTGCCGCTTCCGGTTTCAATCAGGTGATTGAGGTTTGACTTTGCGTTTCTCAGACGCGTCATCGCATTCCTCGACTGCTCCAGAATTTCAGAGTTAAAGTCAATCGGACCTCTGTACTGACCGCTCAAAATGAGGAATCTCAAAACTTCGCCGTCATAGTGCTGAAGCAGATCGCGAACAGTCTTAAAGTTTCCGAGCGACTTCGACATCTTCGTGCCGTCGATATTGATATATCCGTTATGCATCCAGTAATGCGAAAATTCACATCCGTTATGCGCTTCGGACTGTGCGATTTCGTTTTCGTGGTGCGGGAACTGAAGGTCTTCGCCGCCTGCGTGAATATCGATTGTCGAGCCGAGGTATTTCTTCGCCATCGCAGAACATTCGATATGCCAGCCCGGTCTTCCCATTCCCCACGGTGATTCCCATGCGATTTCGGAATCTTCCTTGCGGGCTTTCCAAAGTGCGAAATCAAGTGGATCTTCCTTCTTCATGTCGTCCGCACTTCTGGTTCTTTCGCTTGCACCCTGAATAAGCTCGTCGATGTTCTTACCGGAGAGCTTGCCGTAGCCGTCGAATTTGCGGGTTCTGTAATATACATCGCCCTGTGATTCATAGGCATATCCCTTGTCAATCAAATCCTGAACGAATTTGATGATATCGTCCATGGTTTCCGATACCTTCGGATGCACATTCGCCTTCTTTACATTGAGCGCTGCTGCGTCCTTATAGTATTCTTCGGTATATTTTTCTGAGATCTCGGGCGCCGTTACGCCTTCTTCCTTTGCTCTGTTGATAATCTTGTCGTCTACATCGGTGAAGTTCTGAACGAATTTCACCTTGTAACCGCGGTATTCCAGATATTTTCTGAGCGTGTCAAAAACAACGAAAGGTCTTGCGTTTCCGATGTGGAAATAGTTGTATACGGTCGGTCCGCAGACATACATCTTAACCTTTCCCTCTTCAATCGGCACGAACTCCTCTTTTTTTCTTGTAAGCGTATTATAAATTTTCATCTTCGCTTCCCTCTTTCTCTTGGTTCTTTTCGTTTTTTTCACGAATGACATTCATCAGTGTTTCTTCTAAATTTAATGAGCCTGCACAGTCAATACAGCCGGCTTCAATCTTGTGTTCCGTCTGCAGGATTTTTTCGAGTTCCATGACACGTTTACGCAGACATTCGATTTCCACAGCAATCGGATCCGGTAAATCAACCTGGTTGAGATCCTGCGTTGTGCTCATTCCGTTTCTCTTGACGATGGTTCCCGGTATGCCGACAACTGTGCAGTTAGGAGGTACCTCTTTCAAAACAACCGAGCCTGCACCGATTTTTACATCGTCACCGACTTTAAACGGCCCCAGCACCTTCGCACCGGAACTTACCACGACGCGGTTTCCGATGGTCGGATGTCTTTTCCCCGTATCTTTTCCGGTACCGCCAAGCGTTACTCCCTGATAAATCGTAACATCATCGCCGACTTCGGCAGTCTCACCTATTATGACAGCCATGCCGTGGTCGATAAAGCATCTTCTTCCTATCTTGGCACCCGGATGAATTTCAATTCCCGTAAAAAATCTGGTTAGCTGCGATATCACTCTCGCCAGGAATGGGCAGTGATGTTTGTACAGCCAATGCGCCGGTCTGTGCCAGATAAGCGCCCATATCCCCGGATAGCAGATCAGAACCTCGAGACTGTTTCTGGCCGCGGGATCCTTATCCACCATGTTTCTGATATCTTCACCGACTTCTCTAAAAAAAGCCATCTATTTCTACTCCTCCACTATCGTTATCGTCTTAATTTCTTGCTTGTCGAGCGGACGATCGTTATAATCTCTCTTTGTGCTTACAATCTTGTCGGCAGCTTCCATTCCTTCTGTTACCTTGCCGAAAGCCGCGTACTGACCGTCAAGATGCGGAGCGTCCGCAACCATGATGAAAAATTGTGAGCCCGCGGAGTTCGGAGCCATGGTTCTTGCCATTGAGAGAACCCCTCTCGTGTGCTTGAGATCGTTCTTGATGCCGTTTGCGGCAAATTCGCCCTTGATGGTGTGTCCCGGTCCGCCTGTTCCGTTGCCCTGAGGACAGCCTCCCTGAATCATGAAGCCCGGAATGACTCTATGGAAAATAAGGTGATCATAAAAATGGTCATTTACCAGACTTTCAAAGTTTTCTACCGTTATCGGTGCGATTTCCGGGTAAAGCTCGCCCTTCATTACATCGCCGTTCATCATTTCAATTACAAACTTCTTCATTTCTCACGTTCTCCTTGTTCTATTTCATATAGTTTCTGCCTGTTCTTTCGGCGTTTACAATTGCAATTGTATCTGCAACCGCTTCTTCTGCGCTCTTTTCGCTTTTGTCTGCATCGCGTCTGAGCTTGTATTCCACAACGCCTTCTCCCGCACGTTTTCCGACCGTGATGCGAACCGGAATTCCAATTAAGTCGGCATCTTTGAATTTTACGCCCGGGCGTTCGTCTCTGTCGTCCCATAAAACTTCGACACCTGCGTTGGTAAGTTCATCGTAAATCTTTTGACTTACCGCATCTTGCTGCTCATCTCCCGGTTTTACCTCCGTGATGATAACATGATAAGGTGCTACCGATATCGGCCAGATTATGCCGTTTTCGTCGTGATTCTGCGGCATGTCGATGATCGCCTGGAAGGTACGGGAAACACCGATTCCGTAACAGCCCATCCAAATCGGTTTATCCTGCTGGTTCTCGTCTTTGTAATAAGCTTTCATAGGTTCGGAATACTTCGTTCCGAGTTTGAAAATCTGTCCCACTTCAACGCCTCTTGCATGGCGGACCGGAGCACCGCAAATCGGACAGGCATCGCCTTCCTTCAGAGTCTTTATATCAACAACGATATCACCTTCGTAATCGCGTCCGTAGTTCATATTGATATAGTGGTGGTCGGTTTCGCATGCACCGGCACATAGATTCTTGAGTCCCGGAAGCTCGCTGTCAACGACAATCTTGCAGTCGTGAAGATGCATAGGACCAGTGAAGCCGCCTACGCATCCGGTTGCCTTGGACATCTTTTCTTCGTCTGCAAATTCAATCGAATACTCCGTTATATTCAAAGCATTCACCAGCTTCGTCATGTTCAGTTCCCGGTCTCCGCGGATGAAAGCAGCCACATAGCCGTTTTCCTTTCCATCCTCATCGTAAGTAACGAACAGTAATGCTTTTATGGTCTGTTTCTTGTCGAGTTTCAGGAAATCCGCCACCTCGTCGATGGTCTTGGTTCCCGGTGTATGCACTTTTTCCAAAGGCAGCATCTCGATATCATCCTGCGGAGCTGCATCCACGCATGCAGCCTTTTCTACTGTCGCCGCCAAATCACAGCAGTCACAGTATGCGATTTCCGATTCGCCGTATTCACAAAGCGCCGTAAACTCATGCGAATTTGAACCGCCGATAGCACCTGTATCCGCTTCTACCGGACGGAAATTCAGTCCGCAGCGAAGGAAAGAATTCGTGTAAGCCTCAAACATCTTATTATAGCTTACATCCAAGCCTTCCGGATCCTTATCGAACGAATAGTTATCTTTCATTATGAAAACTCTGGAACGCATCATGCCGAATCTCGGACGAGCTTCATCTCTGAATTTATCGGTGAACTGATACAGCATACGCGGAAGCTGTCTGTAGGAAGAAATGTCACTTTTCACGACATCTGTGAAGACTTCCTCTGCCGTAGGTCCAAGGCAAAATTCTCTTCCGCCTCTGTCTTTCAGGCGAAACATTTCCGGCCCGTAAGCTCCCCATCTGCCAGACTCCTGCCAAAGCTCACCCGGCTGAAGAATCTGGGAGTACATTTCTTCTGCGCCCTGCGCGTCCATTTCTTCTCTTACAATCTGTTCGATTTTGCGAATCGAACGCCACCCCATTGGCATATAGCTGTATATACCGGCAGCTGTTTTCTTAATCATACCGGCGCGGAGCAAAAGAATATGGCTCGGTATTTCTGCTTCGTTAGGCACTTCTCTGAGCGTCCGGAAGTGCATCTGTGATAATTTCATTTTCGTTTCACCTCTGTATTTTAATTTCTATATAGTACGCAAACCGCCTCTGCGGCAATTCCCTCTTCACGTCCGACGAATCCGAGTTTTTCGGTCGTCGTGCCTTTTATATTTATTTTGTTTTCATCGCAGTTCATTATCTCTGCAATATTAGCCCGCATCTTGGGGATGTACCCCGCAATCTTCGGTCTCTGTGCAATTATCGTAATATCGGCATTTCCGAGGAAATATCCCGCCTCACGCAAAAGTTCGGCGGTTTTCTGCAAGAGTTTCATGCTGGAAATCCCACGATACCGCTCATCCGTATCCGGAAAATGCTTTCCTATATCCCCAAGGCCTGCCGCTCCGAGCATTGCATCCATCAATGCGTGAAGCGCAACATCTGCATCGGAATGTCCCAAAAGACCTTTTTCGTAGGGAATCTGCTCGCCGCACAAAACAAGCGGCCTTCCTTCAACCAGCCTGTGTACATCATAGCCTGTTCCTATCCGCATTTCGGTTTCAAGATCCTCCCTGGTTGTGATTTTACGATTCGCATCTTCGCCTTGCACCATGCTGATATTTATACCCATTCTCTCAACAAGTGAAGCATCATCCGTCCCCAAAAATCCTTCTGCTTGTGCTTTTTCGAAAGCATGCTTGAGAAGCGATATGCGGAATCCCTGCGGAGTCTGCACGCGGGCAAGCGTTTCTCTTTGAAGCGTGCGGCTTCCTGTCCCGTCAACCTGTCGGATAGTGTCCTTAGCCGGCACCGTCGGGATTGCAGCGCCGAAATCGGCAGTTCCTTCGATAACCGCATTTATGACTGCTTCGCTTACAAACGGTCTGGCCGCATCATGCACAAGCACAATGCCGTTTTCACCCCGCAGGCAGTCAAGTGCCGCACGAACAGAATCCTGTCTTTCTGCACCGCCCGCAACGATCTTTTTTAACTTCGAAAAGCCCCGGCAAAGTTTTTCCGTAAGCTCGCAATAGTCCGCATTGGCAGCAACAAAAATCTCATCAACGTATTTGTTTTGCTCAAATGCCTCTACGGACATCTCAAGTATCGTTCTGCCCCGTACTTTCAGGAACTGTTTCGGCAAAGAGCTGCCAAGCCGTTTGCCACGACCGGCAGCTGCTATAATTGCAATTACTCTATTGTCTCTATACATACTCTTTCATCTTTCCGAATATCATGCGGCCGGCAGCGGTCTGCAGAACGCTTGTAACATTAATCTGAACGGTCTCGCCGATTCTGCTGCGTCCGTCTTCAACAACAATCATGGTTCCATCGTCAAGATAAGCAACTGCCTGACTTCTGTCTTTACCCTGTTTAATAAGCGTAACCGTCATGGCTTCTCCCGGAATTACCATCGGTTTAAGTGCGTTTGCCAGTTCGTTTATGTTCAGAACCGCAACGCCTTTGATTCCCGCAACCTTGTTAAGATTGAAGTCGTTTGTAACGACCTTTCCTTTCATGATCTGTGCGAGCTTGAGTAATTTTACATCTACTTCCGGAATTTCTTTCAGTGCTTTCTCCGAATCGGTATTGTAAATCTCAATGCCGTATTCTGTCTGAATCTTCTTGAGAATGTCAAGGCCTCTTCTTCCTCTGTTGCGTTTCAATCCATCGGAAGAATCCGCGATATGTCTCAGTTCAACAAGCACAAATTCAGGTATTACAATCGGTCCTTCAAGAAATCCCGTTTTCATGATTTCCAAAATCCGGCCGTCAATGATTACGCTGGTATCCAAAATCTTCGGAATTCTCGCGCTTTTTTTGTCTTTCGCGTTATATCCGTAGCTGTTTTCCTCAACTTGTGTCTTGAGCTGCGTGGCAGCTTTCCGTCCGCCGGTCATGGCTAGCAGCTCCGATATTTTCTTATTGCCGACAACCGCACCCAAAAATCCCAAAGTCAGGTACATGCATATCGTAATTGTCAGATAAAGCGTCTTCTGATTTACCACGTCCTGATAGATTCTCGTCAGCAGGAATGCAATCACAAGTCCGATTACCAGCCCCAGCGTGCCGCCGATCAGCTCGTTCGGCGATATGCCCTGCAAGTCGTTTCCGATATTGTCTGCCACTTTTCTGCTCTGCCTTGTGAGCGCCGGTGCGATACGAAAAAAAATAACTCCAAAAATAATGACGAAAAAGGCTGCAAACCAGGTTTCTTCTGCCTTCGTGATTGCGGCATTCCCTCCCGCAAAGTCGGTCTGTGTAACCAAATATCTGCACAGCGCAAAACATTCATATCCTATCAGTGCCCCCAAAAATGTAAAGCATGCTCTAAAAAATCTTCGAAACATTTTTCTTCCCCCTTTCTTCGATATTTCATAGATATGTCCCGGTTAAAGCATCCCGATTAAGCTCAATATTACGCGAGCTTAATACTAAGCCTGCTTATACAGGTTTCTTCATGTTCTTAAATTGCGGCTTCAACCATAGCCTCTGCCTCATCCTGGCTTATATCCATGGATAAGATAAGCTCGCTGACAAGAATTCTTCTTGCCCCCGTCAAAAGCTTTCTTTCGCCCGTAGACAGCTTCTTTTCCCTGTCGTTTCTGACGAGATTTCTTACGACCTCGGCCACCTGTCTGATGTCACCGCTCTTGAGCTTATCCATATTCTCACGATAGCGGCGGTTCCAGTTAGAGTCCATAGGTGTGCTTTCGTCACCGAGAAGACGAAGGACATCCTCCATTTCTTCCCGCGTGGAAACCTCTCTGATTCCAATGCTTTCGCCTGAATCTACGGGGATCATTATGTTTATATCGCTGCACGGCAGACGGAGTATATAATACTGTTTGGATTCTCCGAGAATTCGCTTCTCTTCTATATCCTGTATCACTCCTGCGCCCTGCATCGGGTAAACAATTCTATCACCCACCGAAAACATGACATACTCCCTCCATTCTATATCTATACCCTTAGTATAAAAGATTATGGGGGCGTCTGTCAAGCGGTCAAAAAATTTATCATAATATCACAGAGTTTTTACCGTGTCAATATATATTTATCTTAAAATGTTTGACTGAGGGGTATTTTATGTTAAAATAAAGGCAAAGATTTCCCTAAGGAGGAGAACAAAATGTATAAAATTCTGGTAGTTGACGACGAACCTAAAATTCGTGAGGTTATAAAAGAATATGCAGAATTCAGCGGGTACGAAGTTACTGAAGCAGCTGACGGAATGAGTGCGGTCGGCTTATGCAAACTGAACGATTACGATTTGATTATTATGGATATCATGATGCCGAAGCTTGACGGTTTTTCGGCATGCAAGGAGATCAAAAAAACAAAGGACGTTCCTATCATCATGCTTTCCGCAAGAGGGGAAGAATACGACAAGCTCTTCGGTTTCGAGCTCGGTATTGATGACTACGTTGTAAAGCCTTTCAGTCCGAAGGAACTCATGGCAAGAGTGAATGCTGTGCTTTCCAGAAGAAAGGCTGCTGCTCCGGCCGCGCAGGAAATAATGAAATTCGATGGCCTCGAAATCAACATTCCGGCAAGAACGGTAACCGTGGACGGCAACAAAGTGGAACTGACGCCAAAGGAATACGAGCTTCTTTTCTATCTTGTAAAGAACAAAAACATTGCTCTTTCGCGTGACAAGCTTCTGTCCGATATCTGGGGTTATGACTTCTTCGGAGATGACAGAACCATTGATACGCATATCAAAAATCTGCGCAACAACCTTGGACCGTACAGAGATTTCATCGTTACACTCAGAGGGGTAGGTTATAAATTTGAGTACGAAAATTAGTTTCGATGCAAAAAGCATAAAATTCAGGCTTTGGATTTACTTCGCTGCTTTGGGACTTGGAATTGTAATTTTGATTTGGTTCCTGCAGATTTTCTTCTTGAACAACTATTACGAGCATATGAAAATCATGGAGGTAAACCGCATTTCCGCTTCCATCTGCCATTCCTATGAGCGAAACGACTCGGAGCTCACCGAGAACATCCAGGAATTGTCGATCAGCAACGACTTTTACGTGATGATGGAATCCGGCGGCAGGGTTCTGCTCTTTATGCCTGAGTCAGACAGCATACTCCCGGTTTATCAATACAAGGATCAGCTTCCCAAGCTAAAGGCAATGCTTGACGCTTCGAAGTCAAACAGCGGATGTGTTTCTTACAAAATCAATTCCGGCGTCGAGAATTACAGCACCCTGGCGTATGCCCGCTACCTGCGGAAAGCCCCGGGCAACGAAGTGTATCTTTACATTTTTTCGCCGCTGTATCCGGTAAGTTCGACTGTGGATATTCTCAAAAATCAGCTCTTTTATGTAACAATTATCACATTGTTTGGAGCTTTCTCTCTTGCGATTTATTTCGCAAACAGGATTTCGCGGCCGATTAAGAGCATCACCACCACAGCGAAGGAAATGGGACGAGGAAATTACGACGTGAAGTTCCGTGGCAATTCGTATTCAGAGATAAACAACCTGGCGGAAACCCTCAACACAGCTGCATACGAACTCGGAAATGCGGACGCTCGTCAGAAGGATCTGATTGCCAACGTTTCACATGACCTTAAGACGCCGCTGACCATGATTCGTTCCTATGCGGAGATGATCCGCGATTTGTCGGGTGAGAACCCCGAAAAGAGGAATGCCCATCTTCAGGTTATCATCGATGAAAGCGAACGCATGAGCAGGCTCGTAAGTGATATGGCTTCCATTTCTGCCATGCAGACGAAGAAGGTCGTGCTTCATAAACAGTTCTTCGACCTTTCCGAGCTTTCTGCCTCAATTCTTGCTTCCTTTGACATTTATCAGGAACAGCAAGGTTACGATTTTGTCTTCACCGCACCAAAAGAATGTATGGTATTTGCGGACAGGGACAAAATCTCACAGGTAATTTCAAATCTTGCAGGCAACGCCGTCAAATACTGCGGCGAAGATAAGTATGTCGGTCTCACAATCCGAAAGGCAGGCCGCAAATACAGACTGGAGGTTTCGGATCACGGCCCCGGCATAAAGCCGGAAGAGCTTCCGCACGTGTGGGAACGTTACTATAAGACAAGCACCAACTACATCCGCGAAACACAGGGTACGGGTCTTGGCCTGTCGATTGTAAAGGAGATTCTTCTCCTGCATAATGCTGACTACGGTGTCGAAAGCAAGCTCGGCAAGGGAAGTACTTTCTGGTTTGAACTGGACATTGCAAAAATGAATACAAAAAAGGAACGATCCAAGGACCGTTCCAAAGAAAAACAAGATGCTTAAATGCAAACACTCTGAATTTCTTATTTCTTTCCTGCAAATGCAGACAAGGCATCCATAATGTTTTTCGCACCTATAATCCGGCAGCCGTCAACAGAGCTGCCGATTTTTTTTGCATTTCCCAGCGGCATTATAATCTGCTCATATCCCAGTCTAGCCGCCTCTTTTGCCGTCTTTTCGATATTCTGTACCGAGCGCAGATCTCCGGTCAAGCCGATTTCACCGACTGCCAGTGTCCGCTTCGTGCTTGTCACCCGTTTATACGAGGAAAAGATTGCAAGCGCAGCCGCAAGGTCTGTTCCCGTACCTTCCGGCTTCAATCCTCCGACCACGTTTACATATACGTCCTGATTTATGAGGGAAAGCCCCGCCTTCTTTTCAAGCACTGCCAGAATCATATTCAGTCTTGTGTTGTCGATTCCCACGGAGGTTCTTCTCGCAAAACCCACATTCGCCGGACTTACAAGGCTCTGAACCTCGAACATAAGCGGCCGGCTGCCCTCATATACCGCGGCCGTAACCGAACCTTCCAGCAGTTCCTCCTTGTTTTCAAGGAAAGTAGCCGAAACATCCGTAACTTCTGTAAGGCCTGCGGACTCCATTCGGAATGCACCGATTTCGCTCGTCGTTCCGAAACGGTTCTTATACGCACGCAAAATTCTGAGTTCACCGTCACGCTCACCGCTGAAGTTCAGTACACAATCGACCAGATGTTCCACCGTTTTCGGACCTGCCAAGTCTCCGCTTTTGGTTACATGTGCAACGATAAAAATCGCACAGTTACGCGTCTTGCCAAGCTTCATAAGCTGGTTTCCGCACATTCTCACCTGTGACACGCTCCCCGGTGCCGAATCAAGCTGGCTGCTGTACAGCGTCTGAATCGAGTCGATAATCAGAAAATCCGGTTTTATATTATCAAACACCGTTTCGACATTTTCCATATTGGTTTCCGACATTACGTAAAGCGTGTCCGGCAAGGTTGTGCACACGCGGTCGGCACGCATCTTTATCTGCTCCTCGGATTCTTCCCCCGAGACATAAAGCACCGTCATGCCCTGCGCCGCAATTTTGCCGGCTGCCTGGATGATGATGGTGGATTTGCCGATGCCGGGTTCCCCTGAAATCAGTACAAGCGAGCCTCTGACCAGCCCTCCTCCAAGGACACGATTCAGTTCACTGCTTTTCGTATCAATTCGGTCATATTCGCTCGTTCCGACTTCCGCCAGTTTCGATGCCTTAGCATTCCCGGCAGGTGCGGTACTTCTGCGGCGTACATCCTCTCCGTCCGCCGGAAGAACTTTTTCCTCCACAAAAGAATTCCAGGCACCGCATATGCACTTTCCCATCCATTGTGTGCTTTCGTAACCGCATTCCTGGCAGACAAAAACCGTCTTTCCTTTCTTTGCCATAATTTCCCCTTGTTAAAAGCTCTCTAAAAAATCAAAACAAGTACAGGGATGTCATCATCGCTGCGGCACATCCCCAAAGGATTCCTCCCACAACCCCAATCGCGACACCAATCAGTGCAAACTTTCCGATTGCCTTTGCTTTCTTCGGAGCCTTATCCGCGTATATAATATAAAGAATCAATCCTACCAGCGGAAAAAATAAGCTGAGAACATTCAGTCCCGTCGAAGGGATATCCGGTTCCGGTGTCTGATTGTATGTGTACTGCGGGTTTCCCACCATGCATCCGCAGTGAGGACAGATAACCGCCTCATCCAGGATTTCTTTTCCGCAGTGGCTGCAATATTTCATTTTTTTCTCCTCCTGCTGTTGCTGTTCCTGCTGTTGATACGGCTGCTGCGTCTGTGTCTGAACCTTCGGTTTGCTTGGGCATGCGAATGTAACGCATCCGCCTGCTTTTTCCCAGCACGCCTTATGATAGGACGTTCCGCAATCCGGACAAATCACAGCATAGCCTAGTTCCACTGCCTCTTTTGCTATTTCCTGCCCGCAGATCGGGCAGACATCTTCAAACTTATTCATGTTTCTTTCCTTTCTCACAAAGCCTTGCTTTAGTTTGTAAGTTCGACACTTTTCGCGCCAAGCTTTTTGCCGGTATCCGCATCATAGATCGAAACCGTGAATTTCCCTGTTTTGCCGTATTCCGGAATGTCATACCAGAAAGAACAAGTCCCTTCGGTTCCTTCCTCCCATGCCTTATCCCATGCACCGGTCGCTTTGCTTCCGTCCGGATATGTCGCGGAGTATTTCAGTCTCGTTGTTCCGTTCGGCGTGCCTCCGTTAAGCGTCACATGGCAGTAAACCTTGTCGTATTTGCTTATTTCATCCTTCTTCGCCGCACTGTCCGTTTCGCTGTCGTTAATAACAAGTTTTACGGTCCACTTGTACAAATCGTTGTATATTTCTTCCGAATCCTTATAGGATTTGCTCTTCAGCTCGCGAAGATATCTGTATGTGGTCTCGTTTTCGCTGTCGAGGTTTGCTCCTATGTATCCATACTTGGCTTCTTTTTCAAGCGTTGCACTGTCTTCATATTCTCCGATCTCATCAAGATTTGCAAGTGCCTCCTCGTACTTTTCTTCCTCGATCAGCTGTTTTGCATAGAGATATTCTGCCTCTTTGCAGCAAGCAGTGCTGTCCTTGTAGTTAATCATTTCTTTAAAGGCCGCGATTGCCTTCTCATATTCGCCGTCCTCGACAAGGCCCTGCGCGAAGCGATAGTGAGCCTCGACAGCCATGTTTCGGCTGTCCTTGTATTCTCCCAGTGATTCGAACTTCGTATAAGCTGCTTCGTAGTCTCCGTCCTCAAAAGCAGATGCCGCCGAGTTGTAGTTTATTACAGGAAGTGCGAATTTGACAAAAGCAAATGCAATCGCAAGCACCACGACCGCGACTGCCGCAATGATGGATATCTTCTTTGCTTTTGCGTTTCTGACTGCGCGTTTTTCCGCTGCAATGCGCTCTTCTTCTTCCTGTTTTATGCGTTCCTCTTCCTCAATTCTTGCTCTTTCTTCCTTGTATTCTGCAAGGTTTGTTTCGAGTGCTTCGGTGTTCAGCAAATCAAACAGCGGGCCTGCTTCTTTTCCGCAGGCAAAGCATGTTTCCTCGCTGTCTGCATTGAGTTCGCCGCATGTGCATCTCCACCATCCTCCTGCCTTCTGCGGGCAGAAAGGACCGACTGCTCCGCTCTCTCTGCGGTATTCCTGCTCCAGCTCCTCGCTTTGCAGATACTCTCTGATATATGCAGGCTGCGGGAATGTTATATCTTCGCCGCTTGACACAAGCACATCGCCGTCTTCAAGAACAACCTTTTTTACCTTTACCTCTGCGGTGTCAAACTCAGCGTCCCATTTTAACGCAACCCCGACATTCTGTCCGAAAAAGCCGTTCCTGCGCGCTTTCGCGTTGTATTGGAAATTTTCAATTTTGGCAACTTCTTTGCCTCCGTTTTTAAGAATAATATCCGCAAAGAGTGTTGTAACCGGCGTGCTGCTCAAAGAACGGAACATACATCTGAGATATTTTGTTTCCGTCACCAAATCCTTTAAGAGTGCCGCACTTTCGGTCATTACCGGAAGTCCTCCGGTGATCACGCCGATTGAGGTTTCACCGCAAAATTCGTATCCTTTTGCACAAACTTTGTTATTCATGTTTTTTCTCCGTTTTCTGTTTTCTGTTCAAAATCAAACTGCAGATGAATGTGCCGATGCGGTAATCGGTGCTTTAACCGCTGTGTTGCTCCACGAGGAGTAATATTTCACCTTTGTCTCTTCATCTTTGATTGTCTTGTACGCTCTCACTCTGAAATAGTACTTTCTGCCTGCAGTAAGTCCCGCAAGCACCTTTTTAACCGCTGCCCCGTTCTTGATTGTATATGTTTTTTTCTTGGTAAACTTCTTTGATGTTGACATCTGAAGCTGATATCCGTCCACATCCTTAACCTTGTTCCACTTCGCCATGAGCACGCGGCTTCCCGCAACCGAAGCGGAGACTTTCGGAGCCTTGATGTAGCGGCTTACCTTCGCCTCTGACATCCCGCTCTTTAAATCGCCTGCATTGGAACAAACCGCAACAATCGTGTATTCATAATCTTTCCCGTTTGTTTTTGCCTTCTTATCCTTGAAAGAAACGGCATTTGTCTTTGATGTTCCGATGTTGTTTCCGTTGCGGTACACGATATACTTGAGACCTTTAGGCCCCTTTGTCCACTTAATTACAGCTGTATTCTTCGTGTCAGGTTCGATTTTTAGGATTTTAGGCGCTGACGGATAGATTGCAAATTTCAGTTTTTGAGCCTTTCCGTAATTTCCTTTTCCGTTAATAACCGCGTATGCATACCCCGGATTTTTATTTTTTTCGTAGGTTATCGTATAGTCTTTCTCCTTCACAAGTGCAGTCGTCCCGTCCATAACGCTTGTAACTTCCGGTACAAATTCCTGCCCTGTATAGATGTATTTTTCTTCAGGAAGAACCAGCGTGCTCAAAGCCGTTTCGATGCTCTTCGGCTCAATGGTAAAGGTCTTCGCGGCACTTCCCAGATAATATCCGGTGCCTGTTACCGTAATACTTCCCTGTCCTGCATTTATGTTATTGCTGATATGAAGGAGATAATCGACTCCTTTCGTCAAGGTCTTGCTCCCTTGCCTGATCGTCACTTCCGGTGTGACCGCACTTCCTGTGTATGTACATTTGCTTATTGTAAAAGTACACTTTGCAATGTCGTATTTTATTAAGAATGTCGCAGCTGTCTCCCCCGTGTAATTGGAAGCGGAATACATCGCCTCTACTTCAACCTTTGCCGTTCCTATCTGAGTGTTGTCCGAATAACTTACCCTGTATTCGCTGCTCGGAACCGCAAGGCTTCCGTTGTAAACCGTGACGGAGGGGGTGAGTGCCTTGCCTGTGTATTTCTGATCACTGACGCTTACCCTGCATTCACGCAGGGGTTTTTTGTTGATTCTAAAGTACTCCGTCGTGCTTCCGTCAAAATTTCCTTTCCCTCTGATGGTAATTCGCTGTGAGCCGGCATCTTTCGCACTGACAGCGTCCACCGTGTAATCAACACCCTCCGTCAATGTTTTGCCGTTTAAGGCTGCCGTTATTTTCGGTGTAATGTTATACCCCGTGTAAGTTGCATCCGCAACACTGATCTTAACTTCGTATCCGCTTATCGACCGCTTCGTAATCGAAAAAGTTTTCGATACCGTCCCCTCGTACTCGCCCATTCCGGTGATTGTGACGGTTGCCGTTCCGACATTAATGTTGTCGCTGCACTGCACTGTATAATCCTTGTTCTCTTCTAATGTTCTTGTGATATATGAATTCGGGCTCTTGTAATAAACATAAAGTTTCGGTACAATCGGACTTCCGGTATAGCTGTATTCACTTCCGTACAGGCTGATTGTAGTTTTTCCGCTTAAGCTTGTTGCGCCGTATGCAATGCTGCTCATTGCGAAGACTGCAATGACCGCCAGCACCAAAAGAATCAGGTGTCTTAATGTTCTTTTCATGTCATAAGTCCTTTCTGTTTAGATATAGTAGTATTTTAACATACGGGGACCTCTTCTTCAACCCATTCAATAGTTTTCGAGTTTTTAACGAAAAAGCAGAGGGCCAAAGCCCTCTTTACTTACTTGCATTTTATTAAAAAACCTGTAATGCCTTTAAAAGAAAAATCCAAAGAAAAAAAGTAATCATGCATAAGGCAGTCGATAAAAAAACGCAATCTCTGGTCAAAACCACATTGCTGTCTAGTTCCATAGCCATTGTGTATGATGTCGATGGAATGGGTGCCGCCAAAAAGGTGACAACAATCACCATATCTGCCCCTGTAAACCCCATCAGATATCCGACAAGTCCGCCTATACCAGGCAATAATATGAGTTTCCCAAAATTACAAATAAAAAGTAATTTTTTGTTTGCAGATAATGTAGAGTACTGCATCGACGCTCCTATTAAAAGTAATGCTAACGGCACAGCAGTGTCTCCAATTAATTTGATTGTCGAATGTATTACCTCAGGAATGCTTAAATTCAAAATTGAACATATAATTCCTAACAATGTGGATATAATTAGCGGACTTTTTATAAGGTTTCTTATAAGTACTTTAATGTCCGTATCTCCTTGCCTAAACAACTCTAATATTACAACAGAGACAATATTGTTAATTATTAGCAACGCAAATGTTGGAAACGCAATATATGAACTAATGTCATCCCCAAACAGATTTGCAAGTACCGGTAAGCTGATAACAACAAAATTGGTTCTGCATATGCCTGTTACAATAGCACCTTGCGTTTTACTTTCCCTCGATATTTTTTTTGCAAATGGAATGGTCCCAATCCAAAAGAATAAAGCTATTCCCGCAATAAATGCTGCAAGTTCTGCATTCTTTGTCCCTTTGAACTTTGCCCCATAAGTGCAACAAAATATCAGGCAAGGGAATAAAACATTAAACAACAATTTGTTTATACTCGGAATTGCGGCATCTTCAATTACTCGAGCTTTTTTTAAAATGCAACCTAATGAAATTATTACAAACAAGGGGAACACAGCACAAAATGATATTATTAAACTTTGTGTCATATGTATTCTCTATTCAACCTTCCGTTTTTTGTACTTTGGGCAAGCCACCTTGTTGCGACATTTACAAGTATCGCAGTGCCGTAAGGTAGCCATTTTTCGTCGATCTGCATATTGGGATTATGTAGTGCGGGCTGCGTTTCATCACCTGTTCCGAACCAAACGAGCATTCCGGGTACTTGATGTGAAATATAACCAAAATCATCGCTTCCTGAAACACTTGGACATATTTCAACATTCTCCTCTCCTACAACTTCTTTCATATATGGTATTAACTCTCCACATAATTTAGGATTTGCATAGGTAAGTGGTGTGAAAAAATGTGTAGTTTCATATTTTCCCTTCCACATTTTTACAGTATGTTCTATAACTTCAGGTATACGCCTTTGCATATGTTCCGTTACTTCTTTCTTGAATGTCCTGCAACCCACAGAAAGTTTGGCAGAATCAGGAATTATATTGGCAGCACTTCCCCCGGAAATTTTGCCCACCGTCAAAGCAACCGTTTCACGCGGGTCAATTTCTCTTGTCGCAAGCAAATTCAATGTTGTATACAACTGATTACATATCACTAATGGATCTATGCAAAGATGCGGCAAAGAGCTGTGGCCCCCTTTTCCTAAAATGTTAACTTCAAATGTCTCCATTGCTGCAGTCATCGTACCCGGTGTATATGTAACCAAGCCGCCTCTTTGATTAGGGACTACATGCAAAGAAAAAGCTGCATCTACATGGGGTTCTTCCAGTACACCATGTCTAATCATCATATCCGCCCCACAGCCGCATTCCTCCCCTGGTTGAAAAAGAAGCTTTACGGTTCCATTTAGTTCTGTTTCAATATTTTTCAGTAGCTTTGCCGCTGAAATCAGCATAGCCGTATGTGCATCGTGACCGCAAGCGTGCATTTTACCGGGATTTTTTGATGAAAAATTTACTACCCCCCGAGGCTCATTCACCGGCAATGCATCCATTTCCGCCCTTAGCATAATGCATGGTTTTCCTTTACCGATAGTCGCAACAACACCTGTATAGTATTCCATATCCGGAAATCCGGCTTTGCTAAATTTAGCTCTGATTTCCTCATCTATTTTTCCCTTACAAAGTTTGTGTTCAATGCCCATTTCCTCAAGACATTTCATTACATAATCACATGTTTCTGGTAGATAAAATCCAATCTCCGGATTTCTGTGAATGGTATGTCTATGTTTTTGAATTTCTCTACCATTTTTTAGTGCTTTTTCCAGTGTATCCATTCCTCATTCTCCTGTTCCAATCTGCTCATAAATTATAATGAAGTTTTGTAATTCACATAATCAAAATCAAATCCAAAATATCTTGGACCAAAAGAGGCAATTCCTTTTTCGGTAAGATATTTTTCACATGCCGACGAAACAATTATGCCAACTGTTAGTCCATTTTTTAAATGCGAGTTCAGCAGAGGTTCACCATCTTTAAGATTAATAAGTGTAATCAAATCTGGGCTGGTTGCCTTTGGTATACCATTAACCCACAAAATATGATTTTCATTTTTAAACCATACTTTATATTCGTCCTCTCCTCCTTCTCCCTTTATTTCAAATGTGCCGCTATAATATCCACTTGTGTCGTCTACAGCAAAATTGCAGATTGTCCCAGTTCCTATAAAGGAGCCCTTTATGGTTTTAGCTACGGCCTGCAACATTTTTTTATAGTTGTAAGAAACTTTCTCTTGCACCCCCTTGCTCTCCCATGTAAATTCATGGATACACTTTCCAATTTCATATGCCTTGGTCAGCGAATTGAAAACAAAAAGATCCTTGAGTTCCTTTCCTGTTATTGAGTATGCTGCTTCTGCCATTTCACCATAAGAAGCCTCACTCAGAAACTTTCCGATTCTCTCGACTGCCGGATAGCCCATTGCATTGATTGTTGCATTTTGATTCCCCCATGAGTCGCAGTATGCTATTGGTAAACAACTTTTTCCGTAAATTGAAAACAAACCGTTTGTCATCTCCGGGATTGCACGTCCTGCAGGATCGCCATCGAAAATAGGTATGCCCAATTTGTATGCTGCAGCCATGCAACATGCAGCATTGGAACCACCCGGCTCAGCAATATACAAGCCATCAATCTTATGGTCAAGAATCGTTTCTAATGATCGTACTGCGCCTACCAGCATATCTACAAAATCCAATGTGCGCTCCTTGTAGCCAAGCCTATCCATTTCTTTTAATATTTCATCCGTTTTGGGCGCAATGCTCCCCATGAAAAAAGCACAGCAATAAGTTTCCTCATCTTCAATCATCTCCGGGTCTGTCAACCTAATTTCTGTTCCCTTTTCCAAGCACTTATACAGAGTATCTCTGCCAACGGACACTTCCCCTCCACCTCCTGTGCCCAAAAAGGCACAGCCGGTTAAAAAATGGTTTATGTCCTCTTTTGTTTTTAAAATTAAATCACTCATCCTTTTCTCCAGTCTTGTACAAAATGACATCTTACGGTATGATCCTGTTCAAATGGAATCATCTGCGGATCTTTCTCAAAGCAAATTTCTTTGGCATAAGGACATCTGGTATTGAAGCTGCATCCCTTTGGAACATTTACCGGGCTTGGTATCTCGCCTTGTGAATGAATTTGACCCGGGCGCAGAGCTTCCTCCGTCTTACTTACAACCGGAATTGATGAAAGCAGCATGTTCGTATAAGGATGCTGTGGATTTTGGAAAAATCTATCCGTTGGTGCTATTTCCGCAATCTTTCCCAAATACATTATTGCAACACGAGTTGACACATTTCTCATCAAGCTCAAATCATGTGTAATAAAAAGATACGCTAGGTTCATTTCCTTCTGCAGGCGAAGAAGCATATTAATGATTTTGGCTTGAACGGATACATCCAACGCACTTGTCGGCTCATCTAAAATAATTAAAGAAGGATTTGTTGCGAGAGCTCGTGCTATGGCAACCATTTGTTTTTCTCCGCCACCCAATGTAGCTGGATATTTGTACATATACTCATAAGGCAATTCTACCAAATCCATCAAGCGAGCAACATGATTTGTTATGTCTCTTTTACTGCACATATTATGTATTTTCAGTGGCAGTGCAAGAATATCATGTACCGTATGCTGAGGGTTTAAGGATGTTCCGGGATCCTGGAATACAATTTGTATCTCCTTTTTCATATCCAAGGTCCTCTTGGATAGTGGCATACTTATGTCTCTTCCTTTAAAAATAATTTTTCCCCCGGTCATTTCCTCCATTCCGATTACATTATATGCTGTCGTACTTTTTCCTGAACCTGACTCTCCTACAAGTCCTAATGTTTCTCCGCTGGAAAGTGTAAAATTAATACCATCGATAGCTTTTACAAACTTGCCTTTCTGTCCTCGAACAGGAAAGTATTTTTTTAAATTTTCTACGCGCAATATTTCCTCGCCCATTCCTATTCCTCCATGATTTCATTATCTTGATATTTATAGCATGCGACATAGTGTCCCGGCTCCATTTCATATAGTGGTGGCATTTTTTGCTCGCACTCGGGTTTTGCGTATGGGCACCTTGGCGCGAAACGGCATCCCGGCGGTGGAGCTAAATAGTTCGGAATATGCCCTGGTATTCCTTCAGAAACTCCGCCTCCGGACAACCTCGGAATGCAACTCATTAATCCCTCTGTATAAGGATGCGCATAATTATCGAATAGCTTGTCAACCGGTGCAATTTCAACCATATTTCCTGCATACATAATATAAATCCGGTCTGCCATTTCTCTTGCAACGCCAAGCGAATGGGTGATCATAATCAAAGCACTTCCTTTTTCTTCAACTCGCGCTTTGAGAGTTTTCAGAACTTGATCTTGGATAGTAACATCGAGATTTGTCGTCGGTTCGTCTGCGATTACTAAATCTCTTGGCGTCGACAATGACATCGCTATACATATTCTCTGGCGCATGCCACCTGAAAGTTGAAATGGGTAAGACTCCATTATTCTCTCCGGGTCAGGCATAGAAGTTTCTTTCAGTGCTGCAATCGTACGCTCTGTTTGAACATTTTTATCTGTTGCTCCGTCAATCCCTGAATAGCGAATTACTTCACGCATTTGATTTCCAATTGTAAAGACAGGATTCAATGATGCAATCGGATCCTGAAAGATAATCGAAATGCCGTTTTCGCGCATTTTTTTCAGCTCCTTCGCATTCATTTTTAAAACACTTTTACCGTTAAAAAATATTTCTCCTTTATCGATTCGTGCCTGTTTAGCCAATATTTGAGCGATTGCACTAACTGTTGTTGTTTTACCGCAGCCGGTTTCTCCAACAATTGCAATTCGTTCCCTCTTATGCACTTGCAAATTCACGCCGTTCAGCACTTTGGAATATCCCTTAAATGTCTTAAAGGATATGTGAAGGTTTTTAACGTCTACAACTAAATTTCTATCTGTATTGTTATCCATGTTACCTCCTTACTCATCACTCGACAGCATATCCTTAATTCCGTCACCGGCAAGGTTAAATCCCAACACTATCAGCATAATAGCAAGCGCCGGAAAAGTAGAAAGCCACCACTGATCAGGCATGTAACTTACGCCTGCGGATACCATTGATCCGAGTGAAGGGGTTGGCGGCTGCTCGCCCATACCTATAAAACTCAATGTTGCACCTGCCATGATTGCCCAACCCATATCCAAAGTAACCTTTGTCAAGATAGGCCCTAACGCATTAGGTAAAATCTGTTTGAACAAAATATGTGTATTGCTTGCCCCTAAAACTTCGGCCGAGCGAATATAGACTTCATTTCTCGTAGAAACAACAATGTTATTTACGAGTCTTGTATACCAAGGCCACCACGAAACGCATAATGCAAGCATTGCATTCATAAGGCTTGGAGTCATAATACTTGATACGCACATAACCAAAATCAATGCCGGTAATGCAAGAAACACATCCGCAAGTCGCATTATGAAATTCGATATAAACCTACCATTGTAATAGCCTGCGATTAATCCCAAAATGCCTCCAACCGGGACAACAACTGCAAGGCATCCCACGCCCATAATCAGTGCACCTCTAAAGGAAAACAGTATTCTGGAAAAAAGATCTCTTCCTGATGTGTCGGTTCCAAAGATATGCTCAAGACTCGGAGCCTGACTAGCTTGCGAATAGTTTACAACGGCACCCGCATCCTCCGGATATGGTGCAATAAACGGTGCAAAAATTGCACAGAATACAACCAGTAAAATAATCGTCAACCCTACAACTGAAAGTTTGCTTAAGGAAAACTTGTACCAAAGCTTTCTTGCCTGTTCCAAACGATTTCTTTTAGGGATGTTAGAATTATTCACTTGTGAAATTTTCGGAGTATTGTTAATCTGATTATCCATTTTTCTAAACTCCCCCTTTTATGAATATCTGACTCTAGGGTCTAAAAGACGTATGAGTAAATCTGCTATTAAATTAAATAATATCAAAATAATTGCTTGCACCATAATTACCGCCGACATAGAAAAGACATCTTTGTTAAGCATCGCTTGTAAACCATAATTCGAAAGTCCGGGATAGCCAAATATTTGTTCTACCAAGTAAGCACCCCCGAAAATTCCGGCAATGTCTAGCGTCATGGTTGTAATAGTAGCATTCATAGAAGGTTTGAGTAAATATTTGAATAATATTTTTCTTTCGGGAATTCCGTAAGATTTTTCTGCCGAGGCATATGGTTTTCCTATATTTTCAATCATACTCGATCTTGTGATTCTTGCACCTTGGCTTATTCCGCCAAATGCAAGCACTGCAGATGGCATTATGATATGCGTAAATGCGTCCCATGCTCCGCTAAAGTTTCCGTCCAGTAAGTAATCAAGGATATACATTCCTGTGACATTTGGAGGTGCACTCATCCAAGCACTTATTCGTCCTGACGTAGGTAATATCGGGAAAACATACGCGAACACAAGCATAATGAGAACTGCCCATAAAAATGCAGGTGCTACAATTCCAAAATAAGATAAAATTCGTATGAAATTATCTTGCCATTTCCCTGCGTATTTTGTTGATATTACGCCTAACACTATTCCAAACAAAATTAAAAAGAAGGCTGCCAAAGCGACGAGTTCCATCGTTGCCGGCAAATAACTCTTTATATCTTCAATTACGGGGCGCTTTGTGATTACTGATTCTCCAAAATCTCCGCTGAGCATGCCGGAAATCCAATATCCATACTGTACAACGTAGGATTCGTTTAAATGCATTTCTTGCCTAAGAGCTTCAACTGCTTCTTCAGAGGCTCTTGCACCCAATGCCATTCTTGCCGTATCACCCAGCATAACCCGAACCAATACGAAAATCAATATTGACAGTCCAAATAGCACTAATGCATAAGAAATGATTCTTTTTAGTATTAGCTTCACTTTATCCATAGTGATCTCCTTGCTTTAATCAAATCCCCTTGCCTAATCGCGATAACAGACAAGGGGAAATTAATATTTTTTCTAAATTTCTGAAATGTCTTATTGTGCAACGCCAATATTTCTTAAGTATAAATGATATCCTGTCATATTAGCAGCAGGCGTTCCCGCCTCGTATTTTTCTGCAGCTGGGAACTTGGTTACATAATCAGAACGATATGCATAAGGTGATGCCAGATCTGCAACCCATAGTGTTGGACAAAGCTCAACAATTTCCTTTGAGATCTTCTTGTACTGCTCATTTCTTGATTTGTCATCTGCAGTTCTCATAGCATTTGTGATTTCTTTGTCGATATTCTTGTTCTGCAGCCATTCCATCTGTTCCCACGTCCCTGCAGAGTTCGAATGATATCTGGAATACAGGTATCCACCGCCCTCTAAATATGTCGGTGCAAAAACTACGAAAGATGCGTTCGGAGTTGTTTTTACTTCTGCGGCTTCGCTCATCATTGTAGCGAAAGGTTTTCCTGCAACTTCAACTGTCACTCCCAGCTTGCTCATACCCGCTTGGATCAAAAGCGCTAATTTTTCCTGTTGTTCACCGCCCTCGGAGCAATAACTTAAAGTTATTTTCCGTTTTCCGCTTATTAAATCATTATAATATTTAGATTCTTCAATCTCTTTTTTTGCTTTCTCTAAGTCGTATGTAAACGGAAATTCCGATTCGTCAAGTGCAGATGCAGTTAATGCTCTTACAATAGGGCCTGTCGGCACTGAACTTCCGACATAAATATTGTTACACACGGTATCATAGTCAACTGCGTATGCCATTGCTCTTCTAACATGTATATCGTCAGTAGGCGCTGACTTAGTATTCAAACATACATTAAAGTTTACACCTGAAAGCGCCCTTATAACCGTCACGCCATCCATAGAATTTAATACTTCCAATGCCTCAGGAGTTTGGGTATCGTCCGTGATGTCGAGTTCTCCTCTTGATATCATAGTTTTTACGGTAGATGCTGCAACATTTCCAAGCATTTTTGCTGTTTTCGGTGCATCTTTAGCATCATCCCAGCCTTTCCAATAGTCTTCAAAACGTTCCATAGTCAATGAACTTTCCGTAATCATTTCCTTTACCTTATATGGACCGGAACCTGCATCGTTAGTATTTAACCATGCCTTGCCATAATCTCCATACTTATCATACGCACCATCTGTAATATTTTCCATTACCAGTGCTTCGTCTAAGATATATATTCTGCAAGCAATCATAGGGAAAATTCCTGATGGTGCATTTAATCTGAACTTAACATTGTAATCATCAATCACATCGCACGATTTAACATCGGAGAACAAGTATGCATATCCTTCGCCCAATGCAATTAATCTGTCAAAACTGAATTTTACATCACTTGCCTTAACTTCATTTCCACTGTGGAATTTCATTCCTTTTCTTAAGGCAAAAGTGTATTCCGTTGAATTGTCGTTAACTGACCACGACTCACAAGCTAATGGCTCTACAGTCCCGTCTTCATTAGGAAATGTTAAGCTGTCATACATATTCGTATGTGCCAAAGCATCCGCAAGTTTGCTACCAACCCCCGGATCAATATATGCCGGCCAGTCAACATTGAAAATTAGTGAACCCTCCTCTCTGCCTGCAGCGACCTTACCGTCTCCGGAGTCACCACATGCTACAAGCGTGAACAACAACGAAGCGGTCATAAAAACGGCTAATGCTCTTCTTAGTGTTTTCTTCATTTTTAACCTCCTGTAATTTTATTCGTAAAACTAAGCAATAATTAATTCCTTAAACATTTCCACAGAATTTTCCATAATTTCATCCACGAAATCAAAATCTGTAGTATGATGTGATTTAATGTTTTCTCCACTTCCAACAAAGAACAGTGCCCCCGGCACTTTCTTTAGGAAATAGCCAAAATCCTCTGAGCCTCGTTCCGGTTTTTGACCTACCAGAACAGGATATCCTAGTTTTTGGGCTGCAGCTATAACTTTATCCCTTGCAATCGGGTTATTTCGCGTTTCTGGGAAAGCATCCTCATATTGAATTTTAAGTGAAAGTTCATCTTTTTTACTTTCCTTTTTTGCAATTTCCTCTATCTTCTGTTGAAGCATGTCCATTTCCTTCTCATGCTCCGCTCTTATGGTCATCCTCAATACACCCTCGCTTGCTGCGGTGCCAAAAGCATATTTTCCAACTTCAAGTTGAACAACTGTACAGAGAGTCAGTCCTTTAAATGTTTCTTGATACAGAAAATCATAAGCTCCATTCATGGTTTTGGTTAATGCAAATACTGGATTTCTTCCCAATTCCGGTGTGCTGGCATGCGTTGAAACTCCTTTCATGAAAATGCTCATACCTTTGGATGCACAATTTGAAACTTCGTTGGCAATATATATGCTACCTTTTCTTTGTGCTACTCCATTATGGAACGCATATATTTCTTCAATATCCGGGTTTTGGTTCAACATATCGACAGCTTCGCAAGCGCCTTGACCCGTTTCTTCAGCATGCTGAAATACCATATAAACATCTCTTTCAAGATTCATATCTTCAAGTTCAAGTGCGAGTCCGCATAGTGCCGCCGCATGACCGTCATGCCCACACTTATGTCCTACCCCGGGAATAATAGATTTGTATGGTGCATCTATTTCATCTTCAATAGACAAAGCATCAAAATCCGCCCTAAAGGCGATAGCTTTCTTATTCTTTTCTTTGTTTGCCCTACGTACTGCATAAAAATATTTTCCGCAATCATGAATCTCTGCACTTGTATTTTGTTTAAGAAAATCTATCAAATGCCTCTTCGTCCATGTTTCATTATAAGAAAGTTCCGGATGTTGATGAAGCTCATGTCTAAGTTTTTCGATAAGCAAATAATTGTCTCTTTTCAAAGCAACTACCTCCTGTTACAGAATAACGATTTTTCCTGTTGTTCCATCAACTTCTACCATTGCTCCATCCTTTATGGAAAGAATATCTTCTTTCGAAATCCCATCTACCATAGGAATATCCACATCGTAAAATGTTTTTGCCATCAAGCCACCGGCCGCAGTTATGACTTCAATATTTGCATTAATAATGGCTGCTGGTGCACACCCAGTCCTTGCCAGTTCCAAAATAATGGCAGCCCCTACCGTTGAACCGCGACCTTCCGGATAAACAAAGACCTTTCCCTTAATGCTTTGGCCATAGAGTTCGTGCCATTTGTCGATTATTTCTCCAGTTTTAGGATTTACTCCACCAAAGAACCCAAACGGTTTTTCCGACACAATGGCTGGCCCTTTCCCGATTCCTTCAACAATTCCTTTTCCTTGTAATGTTTTCATCGCGATACCTCCCTAAAAGATTTCCATTTTGCCGGAAACAGCTGACTCTACACATTCCTCAACGCTTGCAAAAATCATCTCCGTTCCACATTCGGCAGGGCCATAATATGAACATTTTCCTGAATCAGTCATCATCGTTTGGAATCCCCATTCAGGATTCACAGGCGAAATAATCATGCAAGTCTCTGCGCGAATTACTACACCCAATTCTTCCAATTCCTGACGAATGCCCATTTTTTCGGACAATCTAAGTGCATAAGAGTTTGCATAAATCCAAAAAGCCGTATCTGGATGCACGTGTCTTCCGTTTAATAATTCATGCACCTTTATTATCTCACTGATGCTATAGTGTGGACATCCTAATGCAACGAAATCTACTTTATCTGTTGTATTGCTGCACATGCCTTTCCTCATCGCCACAATGTCATTTTCCGTGACCGTTATTGTTTCCTCCGGAATATTTCCCCCGAACGCTGTTTCTTTTGTTGTCGCTTCCGGTGTTACTCCCACAATGTGCATTAAAGCTACAGAACCGGCAGCCGCTGCTGAAGAGCAAAATGCCTTCAGGTTATCATTGGTAGGGCTTCCTACCATTCCCTCTACAACTCCTATTCTTGCACCTAACTTTTGTCCAAGCAAATATCCCAGTGCAGGATATTCCCAATTTTTCAATGGCCGGTCAACTTTTAACTGAACCAACACCTGACCTTTTCTGTTTTCGTCTAAATGAAGTCCGATTTCCGGTGCAATTCCCAGAATTCCGCAGAAAATATCTACAATCGCGGTTTGACGATTTGTCCTGGCACCCAAAGCAGTATTTGCGTACGCAACTGCAGATGATTCGGACCAAGCTAGATGCTCACCAATTCGGGGTGAAGTAAACCCAAAATACGGCGTACATGTCCAGTTAGGTATAACACCCATTTTATTTACCGCGCGTTCCAGTCTCTGTTGTTGCTGTGCATAATGTTCGGGGGTTCTTGCAGCTTTCCAATTTTCAGCATCCATGCCATAAGGGTCAATCGTTGTTGGCACACAGAATCGCCCACCCATTTCGGCAATTTTCTCTGCAGTTTCAACACCCGCATCAAATGCACTTTTGTACGCATGTAAAACAAGATGCACACTCTTTACGGGAATGAATCTTTTAGCTCCGTTTATTTCTCCTATTTTCACTAACGTTTCCATTGCCAGTTTCTTAACTTCTCCGTATTTTCCGGCTAAAATATCCTGTTGCTCTGTTGTCAGATACATAATTTTCTTCCTCCTCACTCTTAAAGAATTTCTTTCAGAGAATGTTCTGTCAGACTAGAAACCACTCGTAATTTTTCATTTATCAAATTTCTGAAACACATCGGAACATGATCCATGCCGGCGCGATGCAAAAGTACGCATTCCTCACATCTGCCGTGGTGTTGGCATGCCTCCTTACAAGGGCAATGGTCTTGACCGCTTTCCTTTATTGCTTTGATGAACGCTTTCTGCATGTTTCTGGCCTTTTTAACATCACCATCCTTGTAAGCTTGCGAACAATCCTCCATAATATACGGATTTGCGTCAATCTCAATCTTTTCGTTCATCTTGTCGCTCCCCCTCTTATTTCGTATATTTTTCTAACAATTCTTGTGCATATTCAAGGCGCACTTTTTTCTCAGCAACCATCTGCGCAACTATTTTTTCCAAAGTCTCACCTTTAGCCCCCACCGTGTTTGCAAGATTTCGTGCATGTAACGACATATGACCTCTTTGGATTCCCTCCGTTGCTAATGCCTTCATTGCTGCCATATTGTTTGCGAGACCAGCACAAGCAATAATTTGTGCCAGTTCAGCCGCAGTTTCAACACCCAATAGTTTTACATTCGCCTTTGCGGCAGGATGTATTTTTGTAGCGCCCCCTACCAACCCTACTGCCATAGGCATTTCGATGGTGCCGACCAAATCACCGTTTTCGTCCTTTTCCCATGTCGTCAACGAAGTGTATCTTCCATTGCGGCTGGCATAAGAATGGGCTCCCGCTTCAATTGCACGTGTGTCGTTTCCGGTTGCAGTTATTACAGGGATTATTCCGTTCATTATCCCTTTATTATGGGTTGCTGCACGATATGGGTCTGCCTCGGCAAACGCATATGCTTTCAGCATTTTATCAACTACCTCTTGCCCGCCTATTTCTTCTTTTTTCCATATCGCGCGAGCACGAACCAACCTGCGGTCCGCAAGATTTGATAAAATCCTAAGTTCAACCGTTCCCTCCGTTATTTCTTCAATAAAAGGTGCCACTGCTTCTGCCATTGTATTCACAGCATTTGCACCCATGGCATCCAATGTATCTACTAAAAGATGTGTTATTACCATCGGTCCTGCGAGAGTGTCAATAACTCTGACTTCTATATCTTTTGCACCTCCGCCAAACTTAACTAAAACAGGATCTTTTTCGTTACATATTTTTATGATTTCGGCCTTTTTTTCGAGAATTTTGTTCTTTGCAGCGAAAGGTGTTTTCACATTTACGGCTTGGATTTGTGCAATCATAATATTTCCGGATGTAGATGCAGTAAACCCTCCCGCAGGTCTTGCCATTTTTGCAGCATTGGAACATGCCGCAACGACCGAGGCCTCTTCACATACCATTGGAATTATTACATCTTTGCCATTAATCACAAAATTCAATGCCACCCCGATTGGAAGGGCATATTTGCCAATAACGTTTTCAATCATATGGTCAGCTTTATCCATATCGAGTGAATCCGCCATACTAAGTGTTTTTTGTTCATCTTCTGTTAAATTGGCGAATTCTGCAACTTCTTTAAGTCTTTCCTCTACAGACAATCTAAAAAATCCCGAATAATTGCTTTTTTTCATTTTATCCTCCTAAATCTGGTTTTGTTTTTCTAAAGTCTGCTCGTAAACGAATGAAGTTTTCGTCCTAAAACGCGTTCAACCATTCTTTCTACTTTGTAGCACTTTTTCTCATCTATATTTGTTGTAACTCCCATATTATTCAGCATCGTTACAAAATCACATGTTTCAACGAGACCAGTTCTTCCCTCTTCGAAGTAATATGCACCTGTACCTTTCACCGGAACTTTATCCACAATATTTGCAACTTGTCCTCCAATGCCGCCCATACTACAGTCAAATGTTGTTACTCCGGCTTGCATTGCTGCATAGTATGTTGCCATTCCTGCTCCTCTGATGTCGTGCACATGAAAAGAATGCATTTTCACATCCGGATGTTTACTCATTACGTTATTGAAGTATTCGTATACATCGGTAGGAGTTGCGATCCCATCAGGGTCAGAATGTTCAATTTCATCAAACCCAATGTCAAAAGCTCGGTCAACAAATTCATAGGCTTTTTCGATTGGAACTTTACCCTGAACCGGGCATCCAAAAATTGTCCCAATGTTGGCAAACACGCGCTTTATCCCAATGTCATGAAGCAACCTTACATTTTTCTTAGCCTCAGCAAAAAGTTCTTCATGCGTTCTGTTCATATTTAACTTGGCATATGCCTCGCTTGTTGCAAGTTGTCCGCAGAGCACTCGATCAATTTGTACTCCCTCGTCCAATGCTTCTGCTACTCTTTCGCATGCTTTAGTATTTAATGCTAAAACCGTATACTCAATGTTCGGATTTTTCGGGAGCAACTTTAACAATTCCAAAATGTCCTTAAACTGCGGTACGTATTTGATGTGGCTGAATGTACCAATTTCAATTCGTTTAAAACCTGCGTCTATTAGATGATTAGCTATCCACAATTTTGTTTCTGTTGGAACAAACATTTCTTCGTGTTGCAAACCATCGCGCAAAGTAACATCTATAACGTCTACACTGTGTGGTATTCTCATTCCCCGCTCTTCCCTCCTTTATTATTTTTTAACATAAGATTGAGCAAGAACCATGCCAAAACAGCGGTGTACTTCACCCGACATCAATTAAAGGCTCTTAAATATTGATTTTTCAGCCTTTTGCAAATATATATTTATATAATTTCACTTCGCATTTATTTTCTTTTTTATTGCAAATGACAAAATTGGCACTGACGTCTGCTGCATCAGTGCCAATTTTGTCATTTTCAGTTCCTTGTGCCATTTTTGGCAATTTTTCTGTAGACACTGCGTTTTGACAGTCCCAATGCTTGTATAGCTTTTTCCTTATCCCCGCCAAATTTTTCAATAGTGTGGAGAATCAGTTCTCTCTCAAATTCCTCAACCTCTTCTTTTAGCGTTCTGTCTCCAAAAGTATACCGTTGTTCCACCTTATCCTTTGCTTGTGTTTTCTCCCGATATGCTGTTCTTATTGCCTCAGGGATATCATTCAGGTTGATAGTTCTTCCGTCACACAGAATAACTGCACTCTCGATTACATTTATTAATTCGCGCACATTCCCAGGCCAGTTGTATTGTAAGAAACAATGGTAAACCCTCCTGTCTATGTCTAACTCTCGATGATATTTTTCACAGTATTTTTTTAAGAAGTAATCAGTTAATAGCAAAACATCATTTCCGCGTTCCCTAAGGGGTGGAATGTGAATCGATACTACATTTAATCTGTAATACAGATCCTCTCTGAACTTCTCTTCGCTCACCATTTTCTCTAAATTTTTGTTGGTTGCTGCAATAACCCTCACATCAACAGCGATTCTCTCCTGTCTGCCAACTCTTTCTATTTCACCCTCCTGTAATACTCGAAGAAGTTTGGCTTGCATTTCATAAGGCATATCTCCTATTTCATCGAGAAAAAGCGTTCCCCCATCTGCAAGTTGAAATTTTCCCATTTTGCCACCTTTTGAAGCCCCGGTGAAAGCACCTTCCTCGTATCCAAACAATTCACTCTCTATCAAAGAATTCGGAATTGCAGAGCAATTAACCGTAACAAACGGCTTGTTGCTTCTTGCACACTTCTCTTTTATTATGTTTGATATCACTTCTTTTCCAACTCCATTTTCGCCTCGTAGCAAAACCATCGTATCAGTTGGAGCAACTTTTAAAGCCTTATTGACGCAGTCCAAATACACCTTACTCTCGCCAATAATTTTTTGTTGTTCCAAAATTTCTTTAGCTTGGATTTGGCGGTTATATTCCTCAGCAACCTCAGTAATTCTCTGAACCTCATTATGGAGTTTATTAATATTTGTTACATCTGTAAAAATTGAAAATGCTCCGACAATTTTCCCCTCTTCAATTAGCGGATGCATATCAGTATCCACATAGGTATTCACACTTTTTACCAATTTGTCTTGAACGTATTGACTTTTGCCGGTTTTCAAAACATCAAGTAAGCTCGCCTCGGGTTCGATTACGCTCAAATACCTTCCCAATATTTTGCTTATATTTACACCAAGAATGCGTGCATATGCATAATTTACATAATATACTCTTGTATCTCTATCTATCGCAATTATTCCGGAATCCATGCTATCAAGGATTTGCATAAATTCCGACTCCTTTTGCTTTAATACAAGATAATACAGTCTCTCTGTTTTCACAGCACCAACAAGCATGCCTGACTCATCAGTTACATTTATATACTCGTGTATTACACTTTGAATGGTATTTATAGAAATGTCCCGGAGTTTCGTCCTTTCTGGCAATATTAATTCAGACTCCTTATTTTTTAAATTTGGATTCATTATGTCTTTTATCGTTAACATTTTTCTTGCCTCACATAGTTGTGTTTCTCGGTTTCTTAATCCGAGTTTTAAAATTTGCAATGATTAAGCATAGTTTATCACATTTTATAATATCTGGGTATAATTATCTGAATAATTTATCCAACAAAAACAGAGGACCGGAGTCCTCTGAAAAAAATGTTTTTTATTGCGTTATTTGTCTTCTTCTTCAGCCTTGTGAGCTTCGATAATCTTCTGTGCGTTCATTGCAGGTACTTCTTCATATCTTGCGAATTCCATTGTGAAAGAACCTCTTGCCTGCGTCATCGAACGAAGTGCAATTGCATAGTCGAACAGTTCAGCCTGCGGAGCTTCTGCATGGAGAGTCTGTCCTCCGCCAATCTGCGGATCCATACCCATTACAGCACCTCTTCTTGTAGGAAGGTCGCCCATAACAGCACCTACGAAGTCATCCGGAACGGTAATTTCAAGTTTCATAATAGGTTCAAGCAAGCAAGGCTTTGCTTCTGCGATACCCTTCTTAAATGCCAAGGAAGCTGCGATCTTGAATGCTGCTTCGTTGGAGTCTACCGGGTGATAGGAACCGTCATATAATGTAGCCTTAACGTTCTGAACCTTACATCCTGCAAGAGGACCCTTTTCCATACATTCGAGCAGTCCTTTTTCTACTGCCGGAACATACTGTTTCGGAACAGAACCGCCGAAGAGTTCTTCCGTAAATTCGAATTCCTGCTGGGAAGGTGAGAACTTGATGTGAACATCACCGTACTGACCGGAACCGCCGGACTGTTTCTTATGCTTACCCTGTACATCGGATGTGCCCTTGATTGTTTCTCTGTAAGCAATCTTCTGCGGAACGATGTTTACGGATACGCCGTACTTGTCTTTTAACTTGCCGAGTGCGATGTTAATCTGGCTTTCGCCCTGGCCGCCTACCAATGTCTGGCGGGTTTCAATATTTCTCTGAAGAACCAAGGAAGGGTCTTCTTCGGTTAATCTTGCAAATCCCGTTGAAAGCTTGTCATCAGCGCCCTTATCCGCGGATTCGATTGCCACGAACAAAGTCGGCTGCGGGAAGTCAATCGGTTTGATTGTAACCTGATTGTTCTTTTCGGATAATGTGTCACCTGTCTTCGTATATTCAAGCTTGCCGAGTGCTACGATATCACCTGCTACAGCTTCAGGGCAGTCACCTTTGTTCTTGCCTCTGATGAAGAATACGGAACCGAGTTTTTCGTCCTTATCCACTCTGAAATTATGTAAAGACATACCTGCAGTTACCTTGCCGCTTACAACCTTCGCAAGGGAAATCTTGCCGAGGAAGGAGTCTGCAAGTGTCTTGAATACGAATACAACCGGCTTAGCGGAAGCGTCAGCCTTGATTACGATTTCTTCGTCTTTATCATTAAGAGCCTTGTAGCCCTCGATTGTCGGATTCGGAACAAAGTCGATGATTTCCTGAAGAACTTCCTTCACGCCTTCGCCTGTGATAGAAGAACATTTGAATACAGGAACGATGTCTCCCTGCAAAATACCCTTCGTCAGACCTTTGCTGAACTGTTCATCGGTAAATCCGCCTTCGTTGAAGTAAATGTCCATGAGTTCTTCGTCTACTTCCGCAATTGCTTCTGCCATGGCGTCCTTGTCGTCAAGCGTAACAACGGAAGTACCGAATTTATCCTGAAGCTGAGCGATTGTCGCGTCAACATCTACATTTTCCTTATCAATCTTGTTGATGATGAAGAACTTAGGGGAACCTAATTTCTTACAAGCATCCCATGCTTTTTCTGTACCAACCTGGATGCCGGAGGAAGCGTCTACTAAGATCGCTGCGGCTTCGACACCTCTGAGTGCGCCCTGTACTTCGCCTGCGAAGTCGAAGAATCCCGGCGTATCAACGAAGTTGATTTTGACTTTGTTATATTCAACCGGTACTAATGTAGTGTTGATGGAATATCCTTTTTCGATTTCCATCTTGTCGTAGTCGGATACCGTTGTTCCGTCTTCAACCTTTCCTAATCTTGAAATTACTCCTGTTGCTAAAAGTGCAGCTTCAAGGAAAGTTGTCTTACCGCATCCGCCGTGTCCTAACAAAGCAACATTTCTAATCATTTCGCTTGTATAGCCTTTCATCTATTGAGACCTCCCAAATTATTTTCAATCGTCAATATTATATCAAACACGCATTGAAAAAACAATAGTTTTTCATTCCTCAAAGAGGGAATCTTAGAATATTTTTACTTTCTCTGCTCTATTCTTTCATTTTTGCCACGATAATTACCGAAGAAAGAATGCACAGGCAGCCCAGGAGCGTCCTGATTGTAAAAGCTTCCTGATAAACAAGTATCCCGATAATCACGCTTGTAATCGGCTCGAAAGTGCTGAGAATCGCCGTATTCTGCGGCCCGATGCATTTCACTCCGACCTGATAGCCCAGCACTCCGATAAACGAGGCCGAAACCGCCAGAAATACTGCCACTGCCCATGCTGCCGGTGTCAGTCCAACCGCAAAATCACCTGCTATAAGCGCCACCGCTCCCATCATCGCCGCGCCGACCGTGTTCAGGCAGAAAATAAGCTTCACCGAATCCATGTCCTTGAGACTGCTTTCCCTGAGATAAATCGTGTAAAACGCATAGGTCATCCCCGATGCGAAAGCAAGTGCCATCCCCGGCAGGCTTACCGAGCCGTCCGCATTATAGAAAAACAAAATGCCGCCAAAAGAAAGCGCAACCGCGAGCACTTTCATTTTTTTGATTTTTTCGTGCAGAAAAATCACGCATCCCAAAATTGTGAAGACCGGATAAGTGAAGTGGATGGTTGTCGCCATTCCAAGCGGTATGTAATTGTAGGACGAAAACAGAATCAAGGTCGTCCCGCCGTAGCCCAGTACGGTAATCAGGACGATATCCCGAAGCTGCGTTTTCGTGATCCTCATCGGGATTTTTTTCACTTTTAAATAAATATAAAGTGCCGGCAAAGACAGGGCAAAACGATAAAAAGCAGCGGCAAGGGTGTTTCCTCCGCCGCTGCATACTACTTTTACCATCAAGGGAATAAACCCGAAGAAAGTTGCCGACACCACGGTTGCCAAAAATCCTTTCGTCCGTGTGTTCACTCTATCCACCTCTGTTCGATTTCTTTACGAAGCGCGCAAAACATATCGTAAAAACGTTCTTTTGCGTCCGTGACAATATCATAAGCAATGCTTTCATTATATGCATGAGCGACATTGTTTCGATCCTTCAGCGCGTCAAGCCACAGTTCCTCGTCCTGAATCATTCCTGCCGCATAAGCGGTTTTCAAAATCAGCTTTGGCGAGCCTGTCACACTCTCACTGTAGCCGTGCTCGGCAAGGACTTCTTTCATCATTTTCCACGCTTGTTCAAAGCAGATTTCAAATAATCCAACAAGACCTGTAAGAATAACGCTGTCATACGGTTCTTCATATGCATAAATGTCCTTCATGTTATTTAGAGCCGCACAAAAGTTCTCATATTTTCTCATATAAAACCTTACCTTCCCGTTTGATTGAATCGACAAGTTCCTCCTGCACACTCCCGTCCATATTGACGATGTCAAATGAGAGAAGCGTGGAAACCTCTTCTTCAATGTCCGCCTGAAAATGTGCTATGCGCCCGCCGGATACCGCCAAATCAATATCGCTGGTTTTCCTATAATCACCTCTGGCCCTTGATCCAAAAAGAATGACTTTCTCAATATTGTTTTTTTCGGCTGCCATGAGAATCTCATCTAGAACTTGTTTTTTTATTCCGGTGTCCATAATTGTTTCTCCGCCTTCGTATATCTCTTACGAATCTCTCTTAAAACTCTGCCGTCTTCGGTGTTCTCGGGAACGGCAGTACGTCTCTGATGTTCTGTACGCCCGTAACATACATGATGATTCTTTCAAAGCCCAGACCATAGCCTGCATGCTTTACGCCGCCGAACTTGCGGAGGTTGCAGTACCACCAGTAATCTTCTTTGTTAAGACCCATTTCTTCCATTCTCTTTTCGAGAACCTCAAGTCTTTCTTCTCTCTGGGAGCCTCCGATGATTTCGCCAACACCCGGAACGAGAAGGTCCGCAGCTGCAACGGTCTTTCCGTCGTCATTCAGACGCATATAGAACGCCTTAATATCCTTCGGATAATCCGTAACGAAAACCGGTTTCTTGAAGATTTCTTCTGTCAGATATCTTTCATGTTCGGTCTGAAGGTCGATACCCCATTCAACCGGATACTGGAATTCCTTTCCGGACTTCTGAAGCAGCTCAACTGCTTCGGTATAAGTCACTCTGCCAAAGTCGGAGTTTACGATATTATCCAGTCTTGCAAGCAGAGTCTTGTCCACAAATGAATTGAAGAACTGCATTTCTTCAGGAGCTTTCTCGAGCACAAAATTGATGATATATTTAATCATGTCTTCTGCAACTTCAAGGTAGTCGTTCAGATCCGCAAACGCCATTTCCGGCTCAATCATCCAGAATTCGGACGCATGACGAGCAGTATTGGAATTTTCAGCTCTGAAGGTCGGTCCGAAAGTATAAACATTTCTGAATGCCAGCGCAAAAATTTCCGCCTCAAGCTGTCCGGAAACCGTGAGGTTTGTCTTCTTGCCGAAGAAATCCTGGCTGTAGTCAATCTTTCCGTCCTCTGTTCTCGGCAGATTGTCAAGGTCGAGCGTCGTTACCTGGAACATTTCGCCCGCACCCTCAGCATCACTTGCCGTGATTTCAGGAGTATGCACATAAACGAAGTCCTGATCCTGGAAAAACTTATGAATCGCATAAGCAACCAGCGAGCGGACACGAAATACCGCGCTGAACATATTCGTTCTCGGACGCAGATAACCGATTTCTCTCAGGAACTCCATGGAGTGGCGCTTCGGCTGAAGCGGATAATCCGGAGTCGATGTTCCTTCGACAGTTACGGCCTTTGCCTTGATTTCAAACGGCTGCTTTGCGTTCGGGGTAAGGCACACAACGCCTGTCACCGCAAGTGCAGAGCCCACATAGGATTTCGCGATTTCTTCGTAATTGTCGAGAAATTCTTCTTCATATACTACCTGAACGGATTTGAAGAACGATCCGTCATTTAATTCAATAAATCCAAACTTGTTGGAATTTCTGTTATTTCTGACCCAGCCTTTCACGAGGACTTCTGCGTCTGCGTATTCAGCCGTGTTTCGAAACAGCTCTCTGAGCAATACTTCTTTCATTTGTACCATTCCTTTTCTTATTAATATACTCTTTATTATAAGCAATCCCTTGACGAAACGCAAGGGATAAAATGTATTTATCTTCCTTATATGTTCTTGGAAAAGCCCTCTCCGAGGGTTTCATTGGATTCCATGATGATTACAAAAGCATTCGGATCCACCGCTTTAACCGTTTTGCGGACGCCGTACATTTCTTTGGTGTTGGATGCACACATGATTACATCTTTGGGCTGCATGGTGTAGCTTCCTTCCGCTTTCAGGAATGTGCATCCTCTTCCGGTTGTCTTTTCAATCAGCACGGCGATTTCCTTCGGCTTATCCGTAACGATAAGTGCCAGTTTGCCTGCCGATATGCCGTACATGAATTTGTCGATAACCGCAGAAAGAACAAAATTAATCATAAGACCATATATCAATCCGTCGATCTGCTTCGATACCAAAATCGTACCTGCCAGAACGATTATGGACGCGATGGCAAATGATATTTTGCCGAGTGTCATATACGGATACTTTGCCTTGATTGCAAGCATAATAAAATCCGAACCGCCCGTGGACGATTCACGCATCAAGATCAAAGCGCAGCCAAGCCCCGTAAGAACCGCTGTGCACACAAGCGCAAGAATCTTGTCGCCGGTATAAAGCGGAAACAGGGGTGCCACATAGTCCATGATTGCTGATGTGATAAGAATGCTCTTTGCCGATTTGAGCATAAACTCCCTACCAAGTGCTTTATAGCAGATGATTGCAGTAGGAATATTCAATACGAGTACCACCGTACCGATTGGCAGTCCCCAAAGGTGGTAGCAAATCATGCCGATTCCGTTGAATCCGCTCATCGGAAACTTTGCAGCAGTCGCAAAATTGTAAGTTCCAATCGCAATCAGAATTCCCGCAGCGATGTCAAAGAGTATGTCTGTGAGGATTTCTTTTGTTTTTTTCTTCATTCGGTTTTACCTTCCCATTATTATAAGTATGCCAAGTTCCTCTTTGGTTATCTATTCAGCGAACAATTCTTCGATATCAATCAACTTAACATTTTCTCTCTTTTCGCAACGAAATCCACTTCGCGAAAAAAATACATACTTATAGCAGTCAAGCCCTGTCGCTTTTACCTGCTCTATTTCTTCATCAATCATTTCATCCGATATCTGCTTTTTTTTGAATTTCACTTCATAAAAGGCGTACCCGAGTTCATCCTCCGTCACAATATCAAACTCACCGTTTGACCGTTCCTCAGGATTATCATAATAGTACTTTCCAATCTTCTCAATGACAGGCTCTATTTCTCCCTCTTTGTTTTTACGAATCAAATACTGTTTGCATATATTTTCGAACAAATGCGGAACATAATGCTCTTCAAAATCTTTTTCAATGTATTTCCTGTAAAACACCTCTGAATTCATGATATTCATCTGTGATGAATACTTAAAAATATATCTGTAATAAAACAGAGAGAGATTGTCGCAAATATGATACGCCATCTTCTTTTTATTTCTGCTGTCATTAATCGGTGATGTCTTAGTCACAACCTCCATTCGGATCAGTTTGTCAAGTACATCCGCAAGAGTCGGGCCACTCGATACGTGTGACTGTGCCAGAATATCACTGTACTTGGAGAATCCTCTGGACAATGCCTCAAAGACCTCATTTGCATTTATAATCTTCGAGAGTTCCGCATTTAGGTACATGGAAACTTCATTCTCCAATCTAGCCCCCGGTGATGCAATTAAATTGATAATATTCTCTTCTACACTTTTTGCGTCGTCAACCAGCCTGTTATAGTATGGAATTCCGCCGAACACCGAATAAATTCTCACCTTATCGTCTGCCGAATAGTTCGGGTAAAAAAAGGAGGATTCATAATAATCCATTTGCTTTAGATAAATGGTTAAATCCACTCTTCCGTACAACGGATTTCCATGTTCAAGAAGCGAACGCATTACTTCTACATAGGAACCTAAAATAACCAATGTAATTTTTGAGGTTTTTCTGTGTTTATCAATCATCGCCTGAAGGATACTATCCATTCCTTTTATTGATTCCCTCAGGTACGGATACTCATCCAATACCAAAACGATCTTCTCCTTGGCAGATAGCTCAAAGATGTAATCAAGCAATGATTCCATGTTTGAAAATCCAAGTTTTGGAAGCCCCATGCTCTCAGACAAAATCTCGCTCAATCCATTTACATTACTTTCCTCCGCAACTTGTTTACATTCATAATATATTTTTTTTGCCCCAACTTTTGAAAGTGCTTGGCTGACCAACTCACTTTTCCCAACTCTTCTGCGTCCATATATCAGCGAAAAATTCATTTCGTCGGTCTGCATAGCTCTATTCAGTTTTTCTAATTCTTCTTTTCTTCCGATGAAATTCATTAAACTCGGCTCCTTCCGACTCGGTTTCTTTCGAGTTAATTGTAGCACGTTTGTTTTTCTGTGTAAAGACATTTTTTGTTGTTTAGATATTACAATCAAAAGCTGCTATTATTTCTCCAGCTCCTCCCATTCTTCCGCAAGTTTGCTCAATTGCCCGGATTTATATGCATTATGCATGCTAACATAAAAACTCATTGCGGCTTCTGCCGAGCGTTCTGCGTCCTGTTCGACTTGCTGATTTTCATAAGCTTCCCCGCCACCGCCTTCATAATTTACAAGTTCATTGGCATATTTTCTTGTTTTATAAAAGATATTAAGCCTTCTGTATTTTTCTTCCGTATCATAATAGAGTTCCACCTGTGCAGCCTGTGTAGCATGCTCCATCTCGTGCATTAAACTGTGCAATACCTCTAGTCCAGAGTAATTTTCCAATGTATCAAGACCAATACTGATGCTTCGGTCTTTCGGATTATATGCTGCCAATACATTTTCTTCCAGCGTCTTGGCGCCGATTTTGATTTCAAAAGGAATTCCTATCCTGACACGCTCAAAGTCAGCCACAGTCTGAAGCTTATCTAACTTTTTCTGAGTCGGAACCTGTTGCCATTCCGCTTTCCACATGACGTCTACTTCATCAAAGAGCTGAATCCATGCAGTCGGAACATCCTTCTCACCCTCCTGCAGAATCGTAATGTTTCGATCCGCAATATACAACTGATGTCCTAAGAAAGCTGATACACATAGCTGAATAACCGGAATTATCAGCCCGATTGCGAAAATAGTTCTGACCGCGATAAAGCCTTGCCATAAACATTCTTTCTTCGTCCTTCTGCTCCGTTTTTTCCGCCTTTCTGCAAAGAGCGCACACAAATATAAAATTGATAAGACAAGTGACAGAACCAACATGCAGATATAAAGCTTTTTAAAAACCTTGAAATACGCCGCCATATTGTATAAGCCGAAAACCAGTATTGCCACCATGCATGCGTTCATTGTGTTTTTTCCTTTTTTATCGACAAGGCTGGCCTCCACACCTACAATAAAAATCATCAAAAGAAAAAACAACACTTTGGAAGCAATTCCACTTAATCCGTTCAATGCTTGGAAACACAATTTCCAGTATGCAATTCCAATAACAACCAGATTTACTGTCATCTCTTTGGCATACTGTCCCCATGTCATATTATCCGCAGCAAAAATATTTGTTCTTATATTTCGTTCGTATTCCATAACACACCTTCTACATTTCTTTCTGCATATTCTCGTGTTCTTCTATACTCTCTGCCGTAATCTCGACTTCCTTCTGCGCCTCTCTCATCGCACAAAAAACAAGTTTGCTTGACACATCATTGAAAATCCGGAAAATTTCTCTGGCCCCTAGTTCGGTTTCCGCCGCTTTGTCCGCAATTGCCTCAATAGCATCTTCCGAAACAGAAACATGGATTCCAACCTTCTCATACTTTTTCTGTATGTCTACCAAAGCATTGTCGTTTACTTTGGTGCAAATTGCAATATACTCGTCGTGGGTAAGCTTATGAAGTCTTGAAACCCCTGTAATTCTGCCCATAATTTCCGGTATAATCCCATAGCTGATAAGCCTTTTCTCTAACGGTTTCCGGTAGCCGCGGTCTGTACCACCCGTTGTTATGAAGCCGCATTTTGCAGTTTCAGTGCTGTCATCAATCCCGATAAAAGCTCCCGCAAAGATAAACATAATCTTTTGCGTATTGATTTTCCTGCCGCCTTTTCCTTTAATGCTGCCGCCCTCAATCAAGGTCAAGAAAGCGCTTTGACATTCTTCGTTATACATATTCCCCTGACTGGTGACAGACACCCTGCATAATTTGTCAAACTCATCAAACATGATGATGCTTTCTTCAATATTTTGCGTTTCTCCGGCAAGTCTGGAAAAAATCTCATCCATTTCTGCACCCTGATAACCGGGAGCAGTAATTCTTGACGCATCCACAAAAAGAATATCAATTGGTGATCTTCTTTCAATCGTCTCCAGATCTCTGTCTTTCCTGAACCTGAAGGACCGAAAAAAAGATAATTTCCTTTTTTCAGTTTCATCTGCGGGTTTTCCAGGAAGAGGATATGAAAGTAGAGTGCCATTGCCGCAGTTTCTTTTGCGTCTTCCTGACCTATGATGTATTTATTTAAATGCTCTACCAGCGTAAGCGGCGAATTTTCCTCCAACCACCTGGCATATTTTCCCTTTTTTTCGTCTAATATCTTAGGACCACAACTTTTAACTTCAATCCAGTCACCGGAATCCATTGATTCGATAAATTGACTTGCCCTTTTCTTTGCTTCAAGCAGTTCCTTGCTGTCAGCATATTCGGTAATAATCTGCGTGACCTCGAGTTTTTCGTACTCTTTCGCCTCCTTTCTCAGATATTCCTTTATAATACAAAAGTCCCCCTCACAACTACATATTATGTGATCATAAATTCTCGGATACTCCTCGTCAATCATCTCAGTATATGTAAGAAGCTTTTCTAAAAATTCACTGAGTCTGTCCGGAATATTATATAAAATTTTTGCTTTGGCAGATGTCTCAAAATGACTTTCAAGCATAAGCATGGAGTCAAGTGGATTGCAGTCCCGTCGGAAAATCATAATTGCTCCTTTGATTATTTCCAACAGGAATTCTTTCGCTTCATCATCGTATTCGTCATATTTTTCGACACTTTCTGTTAAAATGCTGTAAATCTTTTCTTCCTCTGTATCCTTAATTTTCAATAAGTCGAGTTCAAAAAAGTTAGATTTGAATTTCTTTTTTGCATTTACCATACTGCATCACTCCTCTCTTTTTTGTTTCTGCTTTGCAACACCACTGTTCTGTGTTAATATATTTACATAAAATACTTTTGAAAGGAAATTTGCCGCATTGAAACCAGATTATTCTTTTACGCTTCCGAGCGCAGATCTTGAAAAGGATGTACGAATCACTCAAACTTTGCAGACAATTAAAATGTGGATTCTTTCTGACGATTTAATTGCACTTCTGGATATATTTGGCTTTGGGTCTTCCTCACGTTTGTCCGTTTCGGACGATGATCAGAGCTTTTTCACCTACTTGAGTGAAGTTGTTTCTTTCGTGGACGAAAACTGGGATTTTCGAAAAGGCAGCGAACGCTGGGATATACAAGACACTCTTGATGACGCCAGCCATACTTCTGCGATAAAGAGGGTTGTCTGCAGCCTCGGTATGAACACAGAGACAAGCCTCGATAGATTTTCCACGGAAAAAATTGATTATATTCTTCCGCTCGGAGGTGCCAGATTGTCCAACTTTACGAGGACCGAATGCGCACATGAGCTTTCGCGTATACATCCGGAAGCGTCCGTATGTGCACTTTCTGCTAAGCGCCCTCTTTCGAAAATCGAATTCCCGTTCATTGAAAAATATGCTAAGCGCCCGATGTCTGAAATTAGCACGGAATTTGACGCAATCAATGAAGCTTTGGAAGTTGTTTTCGGCTGCATCGACTATAACGAACAAGCTGAAGCCGGACTTGGTGAAAGCGATACCGAAAGGCAAAATGCGTCTCACTGTCTTCGTTCATATAAAACCGAAACTCCGAGAGTCTTCTCACTTTCGGCGCCCAGCTCCGTTCCTACAGTACGCAGAGCAAACACGCTTGATACTCTGAAGCATTTTCAGAATACCTTTCAAGTAGCTTCCGGCTCCACGCTCGCAGCAATTACAACAAGTATTTATGTTCCGTTTCAGACATTGATTTTAGCACCCTTTGCAATTGAAAATGAATTAAATCTTTATTTAGTCGGAAGCATTCATTCTTCCTTAGATGATGCTTCTCGCCGGGATCCAAGCGCTGCCGCCTATCTGCAGGAAATTAAGGCGGCCGTCGACGCCTGCCATATATTCTGTAAGAAATATGCCCCGATATGAATTTCGCGGCGTATTTTCGCGTTTTAACCTTCGTATTCTTTTATGGCTTCAATCATTTTTTCGGCCTCATTTATAATTTCGTGTCTCTCCGAAGGTTTAAACATTCCAACACAGTATTTTGTGATTGTCTCATAACTTTCTGCTGCAGAAGCCACAATAAGCGGAAATATATCTTCAAAATCGTTTTTACTGAACTGCGGATGTGTCGGAAAACTATATCGATAAGAAATTTCTCCATCCCGTGCATCATACTGTAAAGCGCCAAATCTTCTTGGATAATTCTTTTCTGCAATTTTTTTGCATAGTGCATAGCTATATTCCGGCTCCGCGGTGACCGGATAAATGACATCAATCCGGCATACTTTCCGTTTTGCTTCAATTAAAACTCTGGCTCTAAAATTTCCCCCTCGGAATCTGACTCCCAATTCAAAGCACTCGTTTCCCTCCGGAACATTAAGTGTAGAATACAGCATCCCCTTCTCATCGAAATGTTCTTTGACTGCAGCAATCACATGATCCCTGTGCATGATTTCTTCTTCGCTCAGTTCCTTTTCTTCCGGTGGATTGCCGCTCTTTTCCGCTAAATGTGCCAACATACATTTCTTGATTACTTCTGTGGCAACTTCTTCAGGAATATTCTCACCAAGCTCAAATTCCTTTTCCTTCAACATCTGAATCAATTTTTCCGATCCCTCCGCTCGGTTTTCATCTGCTTCCAGTTTTTCAATCATTTCACGAATTTTATTCGTCATACGAACCTCCTTTTTACATGCATAAAATTTTCTTCTACTCCTTTAACGAACAGAAAGGGAGTTTTTTTCGGAATACCTGTTTTTTTGCAAAAATTGCAGGAATTTGTCAATTTTCGTCTGTTTTTATGGTAAAATAAAGATATTCAATAATGGAAGGAGATTTCGATATGGCACAGCAATTCACACCATTCGCAGAATTTATTTTTGACTTGGTTAAAGTAAATGAACATTTCGCAGAAAGTGTTCTCACTTCAGCCAAGGAGAAGAATGATCGCACACCTCAAGGTTCTCAAAGCCTTATGCAAAGTATTGTTTTCTATAAAGATGATACGAAAACTCTTGAGAAAGGTTTCCTTGATTTGTCATACACTCTTAATGCACCATCATTGCTCGATCTTTTTTTCCAAAAAGATTTTACGAACAGTCTTTTTTCCGACCGCAACCATATCAGGAACGCTCTGAATCCTCTAGATTCAAAAAACCCTCCGGTTGGATTTGATGTGATCTATAGTAATATGGAAAGTTACTTTTCCAAGTTAAATACGCCTGATTTTTTGACCTTTCTAGAGCAAAGCGCTTCTCAGATGAGAGAAAAAAAAGGCGTTCTTAAAGCTGTGTTGGAAGAGCAGAAAGAAGCTTTCTTTAATTTTGTGATTGAAAAGTTTACGAACGAATTTTCTAAAGAATCCACTTTCCCTCTCCTTCCCGAAGAGCCGGTAAATCTCTTTATCAATGAAGCTGCCGGTATAAAAGCTCCGCAATCGCCTGCCGAAAAGGACATCTGCGAAACTGCCGTATGTAAAATGCTGGCTTGTCTTTTGCTTTTGCAGGTATCAAAAGGAAAGACCGGAGAAGGCGATTCACAGAAACTTTTCAAGATGCTTTGGAACTACCATGATTCCGTGCCCCCTGTATGGGAGGGCGCTGAGCAGCTTTTACCTGCAGAAGATGGGAACATACTGTTTGGTGATTTCTCTTTTTGTCCTGCACTCTTTCAGGGACTTACCAATGACAAAAAGGAGCCTCGCGCTTTAATTGAGGAATTACCCCTTTCTTCAAGCCTTGTTATCATTGGCGACGGTGGAAGCGGCAAAACATTTTTCGCTAAGAAGCTCCTGAGCATTTTGAAAAACAGTTCTCAAGGCAATACAATTGAATGTGCCGGTAACAAAAAAATTAAAATAAAACCGGACTCCACATTTGGGACTGCCATTTATTTTAAGCTAAAAGAACTTCAAGAAGAGCTTTCTCCTTCCTTCTGTAAAAGAATCTATGAATACCGCCATGCTTTCTTTCCGAAATTTTCTTCTGCGAAGGAAGATACGCCGCTGTTTACTTCTGAATCGCAGCGAAATTGGCTTGCTTATTTTATTAATGAAATTTATCAAAAGAAAATCGTTATTATCCTTGATGGGTTTAATGAAATCAGTCCTGCGCACAGAAAAAAATTGATTGCAGAAATCGAAGCACTTAACAAAGCAATACGAAAAGATTCGTGCCGTCCTTGTTTTATTATCACCACCAGACCCGGCTATGAAGAGGCTTTTTCAAAGTTTTCCGGCAAACAAGTTTTTTTGCTCCGCCTTTCTTCTGACAGCATTTCGGATTACCTGCGCAGTTACAGCAATCTGTACACATACCGCCTCAATTTGGGACCGCAGCGGCAAGAAAAGCTCGACCGGCTTCTTTCTTCTCCTCTGCTGTTAGAGTTTTTCGTGCGAACATATAAAGAAGATTCTCCGGACAAAATTCCGGCAGGCCTCAATCGTTGTCTTATTTTCGACGACGCTTGCAGGCGTTTCCTTGATAATTTAGACGATAACTTAAAACCATACGGCAGGTTTTGTTATAAACTGCTTCTGCCGGATATGCTTGCGGATGCAAAATACGGCGAATTTTCCTTTTCCATGGGGAAAACTTCATTCTTTATTCAAAATTGGGTTCTAAATTTGGATGAGAACAGAAATGATAATTTCTGGGACGAATTTGATTTTAAAGAAATTGCCTACGATGACAAATTTACCCGAAAAATCCATTTTTGCGAAGTTTTGACTTCCCTGCTCGATTACCTTGCCCTTGGTCAAGACTATATGCATGAGATGGTATTTGACTTTTTCCGTGCAAAGGCGATTTTAAACGAATGCCTTTACGACGATTCCAATTACAGTGGCTTGCTGTTCACACAATCGAAGCTTCATAATTTAATTGAGCTTTCCCTCGGTTACAATGTTGATACTGCATTGGAAAATTTACAGACCTCTTTGATGCTGGCAGAAATGGGAGAAGAAAAAGTTTCCAGTGATTCTTCTGCGAAACCCGAAGCCTTGTATACACATTTCAGCACGGAATACAAGATGCATTGGCCGGAGTATCTCTTTGCGGTTGTTAATTTCATTGATACACTTCGCGAAGACAGTACATTGCTTTTAAAATACTTCTTTATGCTTAAACCGATTTCTGAGAATAAAGATGGCAAGCAAAGCTATATCTTACAACGGATTGAGAAGTACCTGCAAGATGTCTACAACGATGAGTCCGCATTATACCATAAGGGGGTTTTGTATAATAGCCTTGCCTATATTCTGAACCGGATGTTAAATAAAAAAGAGCTTAAAACTGTCTTTTCCGAGGAACTGGCGAATTTGGGGTTCTCCGATATTACTGCTTTTAAAAACGCTGTAGTTCTGAGTCTCCTTGATACCGCACAGTCTTGCGCCGGGGCTTATTCAAAGAAAATTGACGAAATTTCATCCGGCCGTCACGAAACAGACATGGCACACCTTTTAGAAGCAAAAATACAAAACAATTACGGAGCCTATTATTTACGCAGATATCAAACGGAGACCAACCCACAGCAAAAAGAGATACTCGGCAGCCAACTCGACAAGTATCGCGCCGAAGCTCTTTCGATAAAGGAAGCGTGTGAACAAAAATACTTGCAGTCATTTGGAAAAAGTCCTGACTGCGTCTCCCTAGGTGAAGACTGCGCTAAGTGTAACAAATATAAAGATGCCAACAATGGTTTGTCGAAAAGCATTCCTGCATGTAAAGATTATCGGGCAATTCTCATCAGTCTGAACGATTCTTTTATAGCAATGGGCATCGATCATTTTTATAAAGCAAAATGGTTCGCAGAATCAGGAGATTACGAAAAAGCCTTCTGCGAATATCAAACTGCGATTGCCAAGCATCGAGAAGGGGAGGAATATTATAAACGTGCCAGCGGTGAAACTGAGGTGCCGCTTGTCAATCGTGTCCGCTCAATCGGCTGTCAAATACGACAGCAGCTTTTGCTTACTTTTGCGGACTTTAACAAGGATAATACCTTGCAGGCGGAGCAAAGCATTTTTGATGTTATCAATGCCTTGAAGGAACTTCTCAATAACGACCAAATCAAACACGGAGTAGAGCGTGAAGCCTATAAACACAATATCTTCGCCCTTTCGCCTTTTATCTTTGCGCGAAAAGAAGTCAGCTCCGCGTACACCGAGCTTTTGTCCGCATACGAAAGTTTATATGAAGAATTTTTCAGCGGCCGCGAAAATCCGTTACCGCTAAAAACTGAAATTATAATCGCCGCCTATGAGTCACTGCTTCAAGAAGCTGAAGCTCTCATAGATAAAGGAGACTTCGATGCGGCACTTCAAAAGTATGAGCAAATCATCAACAATTTAAAACCCTTAACGGAAGCAGCAGCCGGTTCTAGGGATAGCAATGCATTGCTTTTTTCCATAAAGCAGAAAATTTTCCACTGTCAAACCAAACAGGTGGCATTATGGGAAAAAACAAATATACCAGAAAAGGAATTTAATGTTGCAGCTCCGGCAGTCGCGGGCGCTGAAAGTTTTAAGGGTATATTTGAGAATCGTAATTTGCTTCTCGCTGAGGATAGCAAATATATGGAAAATGACTTTTGGGAATTCTCTGCAGAACTATATCATTTAGTTGATAATGACATTACGGATTCTAAAGGTCACAGCCTCCTTCCACACCTTAATAGCTGTAAAAAGATTTACCGGACATATTTTGGTGATACCGGAACGCACTTTGAAGAACTCCTCAAGGAGATCCTTAAAGAAAAGAAATACTAATTGTAACTTTTACTGAAATAGTGACAATCGTGACTCCGAAGTGACTCGAATGAAAATTCGCAGTCACTTCTTTTGTTGTATCGTGAATATACGAAAACAAAAGAAAAGGAGAAAAAATACGATGAATAAGATCACGAAAGAAAACAATGCAAAAGAACTGGGATATTACTTTGATATCATTGAAAGAAACGCTTACACCGTGGAGGTTCTTAAAAAGAGCGGAATTTTCGAGGGCTTTTTAGAAGCTCTATATCGTTTTATAGCAGATAATGTCTTTAACGCCTGCTCAAACAGAGCTCTTCTCCGAAGTTTGGAGTATCGCTTTGGCAATGATATTGCGGAGGATTTACAGATGGATGCCCTCCTTAATCTCTTCGCTGAAATTAAGCATGGAAAAAATAAAGGAAAAGTGCGGCTGGATATGATTTTTGAAAAGGACCGTGCATATTGGGAGGGTACAATCTTTACTTTCGTCCATAACAACATCCTTTTGGATTTGTTCAAGTGCTACGCTCCGGACAGTCTCGATCGTCTTCTTTATGACGATGACGATGTCTCCGATAAAGCCCTTGGCGACATTCTCCCTTCTGGGGAAAATATTGAAGAGGATGTTCTCTTCGGATTTGCTTTTCAACAACTCCTGAAGGCATTGTTGGTTGATGAACTGACCTCCAAGCCTGTTTCTGTAGCTTATATCGGCTTCTTGAACAATTTGGCGGACAGTAAGGCCCACAAAACGCAGAGATTTGCACATTTGCTCTGCACTGAGACACCCGAAGATATTGTCAGTGACACAATCACAAAATTCGTAAACGAATTCAACATCGACATCACTGATGCAAACCAGAATATGAATTTCGACTTCACAGATCTCAAAATTAATTACAACGACTTCCGCAGATACACTGTGCATATAGATTCGGGCAAACTGCCATCGCATCTTTCAAAGGAAATCCATAAGGAAAAGCAGCGTATCCGGAAAGAGTATGAGTTTTTGTTTCGGTGAAAGAAGCCATTCTCTCATGCAAGCGCTAAAAGTCGAGTGAAACACCTGAATAGGCACAACCTATATGGGCAGAGTCAGAATTACGGCTCTGCCCATATATAATTATTTTATCTTATTACTCTCATCAGCTTTCTTTCCTTCTTTTGTTTTTTCAATTTTAACGCCAAATGCTTAATCACTCCATTAGTATTAAGGTCTGTATGAAGATCTGGCTAGTACTCATTTCTCATTGCAGCCATAAGATTAGAAAACGGTACTATGTATGCAAAGATTCTGAAATTTGTTCATTAAAGAACCAAAGTTATTATCACTATCGCTATAAACAGTTGGATGCCATAGTTAACTATTCCATATTTCATATACTGTGCTACGCCCCACTCTATTTTTTTACCGTTTTCAGCCTCAATTCCAGCATCGTTAACTTTCCCTGAAAGAATAAAACCCGCCGTTGCGCTCCACATAAACAGTGAGCTCCCTGCACAAATGGCTGCTGCATATGCTACAGCAATCCAATCTGATTGATTTTTGAGGGGACCTCCGCAAAGTTCGACTACCACCGGAAGTAATGCAGCGGCTGCAGGACCAGCACTAAATATTCCCGCCACTAGTGAAGTCATCACCATAATTGCCATAACAAGCAGCTTAGGATTGCTTATTTCGTTTTGAAGGAACAGGGCTAGTAGATTTAATAGCCCCGTTTGGCTAATCACTTGGGCAAAGAAAAGAAACGAAGCAATCATAAGTACCGATTTAAGATCCACTAACTGAGCGACTCTAATCTTTTTAGCAGAACAAATTACCATCGCAATCGCATATCCAAGAATTGCAATCACTTCTGGTGGAATAATATTTTGGGGAACAAAACTCCAAGCGATAAACATTGCGGCAAATATAGCAGTAAGCCATTTGAGAATATCAAACCTGATTTTAATGTTCTTGTACTGACTTTCCAGGTTGCTCACGGCCACGCCACGTACTGCGCCATCATCCTTTTCTTTTTTTATGCATGTACCCCATATTACAATCAGCACTACTGAAGTGAAGGCAAATAATGGAAATGCATGTGTTAGATAGCTGGTAAAGTTTGTAATTCCAGATGTCATAATTACAATAGCCGGAAAATCACCTATCGGAGAGGCCGCACCTCCTGTATTTGAAAGTGCCAAAATGGTTGCGAAGAAAATACAAACATATTTATAATCCACTTCAAGCATTTTCAACAGAACAAATATAATCGGAAGAATCATCATCACAGCAGTAATATTGTTAAGGCAGGAAGAAATGAAGAACATCATGCTGCCAAACAGTATCAAGCACAAGCGCTTTTCTCCTTTTGATATTTTCGCAAGCTTGATGGCGAGGAGCTGCATGATGCCTGTTTCTGCAATTAAATTTGTAAACAGCTCCATTACCAGCAAAATCACCAATACATCATAAGAGTAATTACTCATTACGCTCTTTATCGGAATGTCAGCATAAAGAGATAAAATACTACCAGCGACAAACATTGCTGCAATCAAAATTAATGAAGTACTTTTTCTAAGTTGGCTAGGTTTGCTAAGTTTTTTCCGTTTTTGTCTCTTGTTTTTTTTTAACATAGTATTATACTTGATTGCAACTGTATTGTTCATTATTATTTCCTCCATATTGTACTTATTTTATGTCGACTTATCTCAATCCACCCCTCGTAATGAGCTGCTGTTTCAATTTCCTTATACGGGACAAATACCTTCTTGCCAAGGAACCCACTGTAATGTTCTATCAGCCGATATGTATCCGGAAGAACCATCACTCTTCCAGAGGCGGAATATCCGGTTACTACCATTATCCCGTTTCCGGGAAAAAAAGATTGAGGAAAGTAAGGTTCTTCTAAGGTGGTCACGCAAATGTTTCTAGGAATATTTTTCCTAATTCGTTCCCGTGCCTCTGTTTCAAGGTCGCAAGGAATTACAATGATCACCTCTTCTTGATTTTCAAGTTTTGAAATTTCCTCAATTAACGCAATTTCAGGAGTTAAGAACATGTACTTGCTCTTTCCGAAGCTATGAAGCCATTTGGCAATCATAGAAACTGTTCCGGCGATATTTTCATCCGGAAAAGGCATAGATGCCCCTATTTTCTGACGAACATCTTCACTTGCGAGTACTTTGGACAGATTAATACCAGTCTCAAAAAAACCTATTTCTCTTGCAACTTTTTGCATATTCATATTTCTACACCCCCTTTTTGATTGCTAGGAAGGCAATTAGTCTAGAAATTACTGCAATTTCATCAGGCGAAGCCCCAAGTATTTCAACAAACATTTCACCAGCGTTTCCATAAAGTTTGGAATAAAGACGCCTCGCATCATCATCTAATACAGGCACAGGGAATTTGGAAAAGTTTATATTCATTTCAAGCAACCTCCTTTATAATACTAATAAGTTGAATAGCAAGAATCTGAATTTCAGGTGGAGAATCTGTGATGACTTCGATTGCCGCAGTTGCGGTATCCTCGTCATCAAACACTTCTTTCAAAAGCAACCAATCCTTCTCATCAAACTCGATATTAACCATTGCCTTTGTCTCATGAGGCGGGATATGCCTCATAGTTATTCTTCGTTCATGCATCATATAAAGACCTCCTTTGATTAAATTTGCATTGTTAATGTTCTCATAGGTATTATCCACTTTACGCAACCTCCTTTTTATCATTTTTTCTAAGATTATTATTCAACTTGATAACCATATCACATCTATCGATAACTCTCGGGTCGTGAGAGATGTATATAATACCTGCGCCAACCTTCCTCGCATGATTTTCAATGTTTGCTAGAACACGACTCGTGGCATGGGGATCAAGATTCGCTGTAATCTCATCAAACACATACAATTTAGGATTTCGTAAGAAAGCGCGAGCCAAAGAAAGGCGTTGTTTCATACCGCCTGAGAGTTCATCCGCTTTTTCACCAATAGTAAATTGAAGTGCCTCCACAGGATCTTTACAGATTACCGTCTCCGAATGGCCCTTGCCAACTAAGCAAACGCTGTTGAGAGCATCTATCAGCTCCCCATCACTCACGGGTCTATCAAGTCCGTAGCGAAGATTCTCTCGGATTGTCCCAGCAATGAAAAAAGAAGTCTGAGGCGTATAGTAAAGCAAATCAGTAAGTTCTTTCTGCGAATAACTTGTTTGATCACGACCGAATAAAGACAACTTCCCTTGTGTATGAGGATAGTATCTATTCAAGCAACGGATTAAACTAGTTTTTCCACTTCCGTTAGCCCCTTGCAAAGCAATAACCTTATTTGCAGGAATTGTAATGCTATCATACCATGCAATAGGTATATCTTTCTCGGGGTTTGTTACAATTACATCGTCAACTCGAATCTCGCTATTGCTCATATCCTCGCCAGTTGTTTGAATGTCGAACACCTTGTCCGACGGACTGGTGATGACTTCAATTAAGGCTTTAGCTTTAATAACTGAGGACGCGGTTTCGTCCATGAAACGGTATACCTCATCAATCGGTTTAATTAGCTG